>MTKZ01001608.1_pt1 | contig 48553 bp, 39 predicted proteins | sample 1042781 | NCBI WGS metagenome assembly MTKZ01 (sample SAMN06212207, study PRJNA360539) | anaerobic digester metagenome | biome: Wastewater treatment plant; material: sludge; isolation source: anaerobic digester fed with sludge from wastewater treatment plant | place: Denmark: WWTP Viborg ...
CAAGCTGATTGTTCACAGTGAATGTCTTTAATAATAGAGGATTATTTTCCATTTTCATATAAAAAGGAAATAATAGACATACGTTGACGGCAGGGCCAAAAATGGCTCTGCCGTTGAGACTTCCATATACTTCCTTTCTTTTCGTTATCGTTGAAGCGCTGTGACATGTGAATGTGCGGCTAAGTACGTGTGCAGCCTAACCGAGACGTTATTTGACATTGACGGTCAAGGCAAGTATAGGTTGGGACAAGATATCGGTGAATGTGATATGCGAGTCAAAGGTTGTCTGCCCTACCCACTCAATCTGATGAGCCTGTTCGACAATTGAGGCAAAATCCAGAGAGCACTCTGAAAGGCCGGCCATTCAGTACCAGCCCTTGCAATCCGCGATTGACGATACTTCATTCACTCCCGCATGCCAGACTCGCCGGCGGCACTGGCGCTTGGCTTCACCGCTGTTTGCTCAAAGCCGGTTTTATGAGTATCCAAAGGCGGATGACATGAACAAAGAACGGATATGGACAAAGGATTTCATCACGGTGTCCGTGATCAATTCCCTGGTGTTTCTGATCCATTTTTTGTTGATGGTCACGATTGCCTCTTATGCCGTGGATGAATTCCATGCCTCCACAAGCGAAGCAGGGCTTGTTGCGGGTATTTTTATCATCGGGGCCTTATTCGGCCGATTGGCAACGGGGCGCGTCATTGAAGATGTTGGGAGTAAACGGATATTAATTGTAAGCACCCTGTTTTTCATTGTTACGTCAGCGTCATATTTTACCGCGGTCAATTTGTTTTTATTGACAACAATCAGATTTCTTCACGGGATTGTTTTCGGGGCGGCCAGCACAGCCACGGGGACAATCGTCGCCCAAATCATTCCTCACAGCAGGCATGGAGAAGGCATCGGCTATTACAGCATGGGTGCGATACTGGCGGTGGCGCTCGGCCCTTTTGTGGGAGTCCTTTTGATTCAGTGTACAGCTTTTGAAATGATTTTCATCGTCACTTCGGCACTGGCAGCTGTCAGCTTTGCCATATCTTTAGCCGTCAGCGAGCCGCGCCGTGTGCCACCGGCAAACGATCGGGCAAAAACCGTGAAAAGCTTTCAAATTTCCAATTACCTTGAATTTAAAGCTATACCGATTTCCCTTGTCATACTGGCTATCGGTTTCAGTTATTCCGGAGTGTTGTCCTTTTTATCGTTGTACACGAAACAAATCCGTCTGGAAGAAGCCGCAAGCTTTTACTTTCTTGTGTTTGCCGTTACGATCTCGCTCTCGAGACCTTTTTCCGGCCGCTTGTTTGACGTGAAAGGCGCAAATTATGTCGTTTACCCCTGCCTTGCCATGTATGCGATCGGCATGCTTTTGTTCAGTCAGGCCAGCCAGGGAATTACCCTGTTGTCCGCCGGCATGATCATTGGGTTGGGTTATGGGAACTTCATCTCCTGCGCCCAGGCAATTTCCATAAAAGCAGTCCCGCCTCACCGGTTGGGACTGGCAACGTCCACCTTTTTTATTTTTGTGGATCTGGGGTTTGGCATAGGCCCTTACGTGCTCGGGTTTCTTGTCCCATTCACAGGGTTTCGCGGTTTGTACCTGACGATGGTCTTCGTGATACTGGCGACCATTGTTCTTTACCACTTTTTGCACGGAAGAAGGGTGTCGTTTGAACGGGCGCGCAGATGAATGGTTTTCGATGAAATCGAAGAAGGGATAACGGGTAAACGCGTCAGCGCGGTCTTCCTCATCGAATTGATGTCTTTTTTGTGCTTGAAATTGGACCCGTCATCTCCTTATTTCACCTTTCACAGCGCCCGTACCGCCTCATCGCCCTCGTGAATGGCCTCCAGGAGGCGTCTCGGACTTTTCGCATCGCCGACGGTCCGGTAGGGGATGCCCAGCCCGGCCAGGACGTTTTCCAAGGCATTGTCCGGCTTGGCGCCCATGGCCGTGATCACCATGGCCGCCGGGAGACTCTCCTCCTGACCGTTCCGAACGAAAGTCACCGACCCTTCTCCGATCTTCGTCACGGGGGCGCCGATGAGGATTCTGCCGCATCCCTCCTTGATGCGCTTGTGAAGGAAGTAGCCGTGCGCAGTCAATTTTTGCACGGGGTAAAAAGGCTGCATCTCGAGGATCGTGGGCTGGAAGCCCCTCGCGACGAGGAAATCGGCCGTCTCCATGCCGACGTATCCGGCGCCCAGGATCACGACCGGGCCTTCGATGGCGGTTTTTCCGGTCAGAACCTCCCGGGCGTCAAAAACGCCGGGTCCTTCGATTCCGGGAATGTCAGGCGTGGCCGGTGAGGCGCCCGCCGCGAGGATCAGGGCATCCGGGCGCAGCGCTTTCAGCAGTTCGGCCGTCACTTCCCGGCCGCACTGAATCTTCACGCCGCCGCGGGACAATCGCCGCAGCGCCCAGACCATCCAGGTCCGGAAAATTTCCTTGTGGGGCGGCTGGGTCGCGGACTGAAGCTGGCCGCCCGGCCCGCTTTCCTTTTCGAAGACCTCGACGTCGAACCCGCGCTCCATCGCGGCAAGCGCCGCGGACAGGCCCGCCGGTCCTGCTCCGACCACGCAGAGGCGCTTTTTTTCCGACAGCGGGGCCGACGCACCCCTGTACTCCCTCCCGCATGCGGGATTGAATGTGCAGGTGGCGGATTTCATCTCGAACATGAGCCGCTCGATGCAGCCCTGGTTGCAGGCGACACACCAGCGGATATCCTCCAGTTGACCGACCCGGATCTTGTTCACGAAATCCGGGTCGGCCAGGAGCTGCCTGCCGAAGCTGATCAGGTCGGCATCTCCCCGGGTAATGGCATTGTCGGCCATTTCCGGATCGGCGATGCGGCCAACGGCGATCACCGGCAACTTTGCCGCGTCCCGGACTGCACGGGCACGGAAGAGGTTGAAGCCCGGCTCCGTGTCCATGGAGGCGATGCTCAGGTTGCCCGGCGTCGAATAGACCCCGACGGAGGCGTGGATAGCATCGGCGCCCGCGGCAGCCAGGCGGGGCGCCAGCCTTTTCATGAACTCCAGGTCGTAGCCCCCGCGGATCATCTCATCGGCGGAAACGCGGATCAGAACGGGGAATCCGGGACCCACCGCCCCGCGAATGGCCGCGACAACTTCCAGGACGAAACGCATCCGGTTTTCCTCGGAGCCGCCGTAGGCGTCCGTTCGCTGATTTGAGAAGAGGGAAAGGAACTGCGTGAGAAGATAGCCGTGGGCACCGTGGATCTCGACGGCATCGAAGCCCGCCTCTTTTGCCCGGACGGCAGCCCGGGCGAAGGCGTCGATCACAACGGCGATTCGCTCCAGGCTCATCGCCTCACAGGGCTGGTTCAGGACGGCGCTGGGAATCGCGGACGGCGCCTCCGGCATCCCTCCGGCGGCCATCTCGAAGGTCTCCCGGCCGGCATGGTGGAGCTGCAGGGCGGCCTTTGCCCCCTCGCGGTGTACAGCGTCGGCGAGCTTCGCCAGGCCAGGGATGAAATCATCGCTCCAAACGCCGATTTCATGTCCGAATCCCTTTCCCCGGGGCAGCACAGCACAGACCTCCGAGATGATCAGGCCGACACCACCTCTCGCCCGACGGGCCAGGTAGGCGATCAGGCGGTCGCTGACGGCACCGTCCGCGTTCCCGTAGCCGGTGCCCATGGCGGGCATGACGGTCCGGTTTCGAAGGGTCATACCGCTGATGGTGATGGGTGAAAAAAGCCTGGCATAGATCATGGTGGGTCTCCTATTGTCTGAAGACGAGAGTCACTTCGCGATTGTATGCGTTGACGAGGGCCGCCGCTTTTCCATTACCCAGCCGCGTGGAGAAGAGTTCCGCGAGAGCCTCGTAATACCACTTCTGCTTTTCCCTGGGCCGTCTGAACCGCTTCCAGACTTCGTCGCCGATCCGGTCCCGGTCTTCCCGAATGGCCCGGATATTGTCCAGCTTGTCGGCCAGCGAGATCAGGAGCGCTTCGAAAGAAGCGGTCCTGAGGTGCTTCATCGTGTGCGCCTTGCGGTTTTCCCAGGTGTGGTCCGACTTGTTCGGCTCCGAGACCGCGCCGACGAGACCGGCGACCTCGCTCCCGAAGGCGGCCTCGATCTCCGCGAAGGTGACGCGGGTGTCCTCCAGGGTGTCGTGGAGAATCCCGGCCGCGACGACATGCTCCGGGCACTCCGATTCGATGAGGATCTTCGCGACATGCAGCGGGTGGATGATGTAGGGGAGCCTCGTTCCCTTGCGGTAATCTCCGGAGTGCGCCCGGGTTGCAAACGCGATGGCCTCGAAAATCATGGATTGCATTCTGTCAGTTTCGAATCACCCCGTGATGGGCCGTCAGGATGTACCGGACGGACTTGAGATCGGGCAGGGCTTTGATCGATTCCTCCTGCCGGTGCGTATCCATGTTGAAGAAATCGACGAAATGCTCGAATCGGCCGCTTTTGTAGGCCAGGTTGTCGCCCGTCGCCAGGTAGCGGCCGTCGATCAGGTAGCAGCAGGAGCCGGGGGTGTGGCCGGGCGTGTGAATGACCCGGACATTCAACCCGTCGGTCGAGAGCGTTTCATTGCTGTCGATCAGCGTGTAGGGGCCATATTTCCACTTCGTCCGCATGAAAAAGAATTTCCCCTTCTGTCCGTTGACCATCTGCTCTTCCTCTCGGTGCATGTAGATTTTCGCATTCTTCAGAAGGGCCGTGGCGCCGATATGATCGCCATCGGTATGGGTCAGGAGCAGCGCCGAAACCTGCTCCGGCGGGATGTTCAGCTTTGCAAGTTCGTCTTTCACCGTTTTTTCGTTCATCCCGGCATCGACCATCAGGTACCCGGTCTTTCCCTTGAAGACGAAGGCGTTCACAAAGGAATCCCGGATGCTGAACGCGGAGTCGTCGATCCTGGCGGTATCGTCCGGGGTCATCCCCCGGGTGCCGAGATAGAATTGAAGGACGAACCACCCGCCCGAAGCCAGGATGATCCCGAGCAGGACCGCAATGCCCAACAGGATTTTCTTCCCCTTTTTCATCATGGCGAAACCAGACCTCCTTGCATGGTAAGACGGGATCGCATCGGTTCCATCCCGGAAGTCGGCGGTGACGGTGCAGCGCGGCCGTGCGCCGGTGTCGGCCTGTACGAGTGGAACATAGGACAACTGCTCCGGCGTGTCAATGAAATCGTGCCGGCAGGTCGCCTCCGGCTTCTTCATGATGGCGTTCCCTTGCCACGGTGCAAAATGTCGCCGAAGGGAGCGCGGATTCAAGTATTTCAAGGCTTCTCCATGGCTTCTTGACATTGCGGCATATTTCATTTATTTGTAAATTCAAAGATCGAGGGGACTCGGAGCCGTTTCCGTCTTTCATGCCCCGCGGCAGGCGCGTGTGCCGTTCGTGATGTCCATCCCAGCCGTTGTCGTGACCGCGCCAGGCCGCATTATTTCCGTGGAGGTTCGCCATGGACAAGTTCAACGAATTCTACAGCCGTTACATGGACAGGCTGGTCGACTGGTACAGCCAATATTCAGAGCGCGTGAAAACCTGGTATGGCGGGCTTCCTTTTTTCGAGCAGATGGTCGTCCTCTTTGTCCTCTTCATCGTTTTTCTGGGGCTGTTCGCCTATGTCATCCTCAGAAGAACGATCAAATGACGGCAACCGGGGCGCAGCAAGGGCGGGAATCGTGGCTTGTCCCGGCCGCACACGCTTGCCGATGTGATTGAGGGTGCATCCCGTTATGAATATGAGTGATTTGATTTTCCATCCGAGCAGCGGCCTCTCGGATCAGTCGGTTTCAGCGCTCCGCTCCATTCTTGCCGGCCTGAAGCCGCCCTTCGGGAAGGGCGATCGGGTGGGTGTCAAGCTCCACTGGGGCGAGAAGGGAAACCGCAGTTTCCTGCCGCCGGTCTTCGCGAGGGAAATCATCCGTTGGCTGCAGGAGCTGGGCGCAATACCCTTCGTATTCGACACGACGGTCCTCTATTCCGGAAGCCGCCGCACCGGTGAGGACAGCTTGAAAACCGCTGCCGCGCACGGATACAGCGAGGCCGGCCTCGGGTGCCCTGTGGTCATCGCCGACGGGATGGACGGACGCAACGTGGTGGACATACCGGCCGATTGCACCCATTTCCAGACCGCTCAAGTTGCCTCCGTATTCGACCGGGCGGACGGTTTCTTCATTTTTTCCCATTTCAAGGGGCATCTCGCGTCGGGTTTCGGCGGGGCCATCAAGAACCTCTCCATGGGCTTTGCCTCGCGGGCGCAGAAACAGCGGATGCACGCTGACGTTCACCCGATCCTCGACAAAAAGAAATGCAACCGCTGCGGCGTCTGTGTCGAGATCTGCCCCACCGGGGCGGCGGGGATCGAAGGCGACGAATACCCGACCTACGACCTCGACCTCTGCATCGGCTGCGCCCAGTGCATCGGTCTCTGCCCGGAAGTGGCCCTGGAGATCATCTGGGAGACGGACAACCGGATCTTTCAGGAAAAGCTGGTGGAGACGGCCGCGGCCGTGTGGAAGTGCATCAAAGGCAGGTCGGTGTTTGTCAACGCCATGCTCAATATCACCGCCGACTGCGATTGCCTGCCGGGGAAGAACCCCATCATTGCCCCGGACGCCGGATTCGTCGGCGGCTATCACCCCGTCTCGGTGGACGAGGAGTCGCTCAGGCGGGTCGGCGCGGAGCCCTTCAGCAAGACCCATCCCCACGTCAACTGGCGCCGGCAGTTCACCTACAGCCGGGAAATCGGCTTCGTCTGAAAGCGGGTCTCAGGCCCTCCCGCCGCAGGTGTGCGCCTGGAGGAATTCGGAAAGCTCGTCCCCGCTTTTCAGGTAGCGGCCGCCTTTGAAACGCACCAATCCTCTTCGCTGCAGGTTGCCCAGGTGCTTTTTCACCAGGGCCCGCTCGCCGAATTCATAGAAGGCCAGGGGCTCCCTCGGGCGGCCGTAGATCAGCCACCGGCCGGCGATTTCGTCCAGGCTGCGCGGCCGGTCGAGCGCCTCGATCAGCCTGCCTTCCCGCTTCTGGATTACCCCCTCATATTCGTCCCAGAGCGGCCCCGGGGGGCTTTCGAAAACGCCTGTTTCGTGCCCGGTAAGCCATGTCCCGGCGGGAATCTTTTTCAGGCGCGAGATGGAGATGATGGTGTCCTCGATGCTGGAATAGAGATCGCCGTACCAGGGCCCGAAGCGGGTGAGGTCGTAGTCGCCCAGAAAGAGCACCCGGGGCTCCCGAAAGAAGAAGGCCACATGACCCGGGGTATGGCCCGGCGTCGCGATCACATCGACGGTCAGAGAACCCATGCGGAGGACATCGCCGTCCCCGAAAAAACCAAGGGGGCTGCGCGGCCGGAAATGGAACTGCTCCAGCATCGTCTGCTTCCAGAACTGCCGGTGTTCCGCGTTGTCGAGGCCGTACCAGTCCAGAAAGACATCCAGGTCCGAAAGGGGAGGAGCGTCTTCACGGGAAATCCAGAGGGGGACGTCATCGAAGAGGTCCAGGTGCATGAAGTGGTCCTCGTGCCAGTGGCTCAGCCAGACGGCCTTCACACCCTCCTCGGCGCGAAGCCTTTCCAGAAGCTTCCGGTCCGAAGACGGATCGATCAGGATCCCTTCGCCCTCGATGTAGATGGAGTGGCAGAACGGGTATCTTCCCTTGTTCTCGCCCGGGATGAACCGGACGGATCCGAAGCGCATCTCTTTCATGGCGGCAATTCCCCTTCAACATTCGCGGCGCAGCGTATTCACATGCGGCGACACTATAGGTAGATTCGGATTGCTCTGTCAAGAGGGAAAGCCGGAGAGGAAACCGGCGGGAAAGATGGCCGAAGCTCCTTTCGGATTTCAGGTCGGATTTCCTTGACCCCTGCGCGGAATTCACCTATATTGCCGCACCTTGCAGTCCTGAACCGGCTTCAGGAATGCCCGGGAAACAGAATTCAAGACAGGGGAGGTGCATGGTTATGAAGATCATCCTTTTAGGCGCTCCCGGCGCGGGGAAGGGGACGGTGGCCAAACTGCTCACGGAAATGGACGGGTCCGTCCAGATTTCCACCGGCGACATCCTGCGGGCGGCCGTGAAAGAGGGGACTGCGCTGGGCAGGGAGGCAAAGGCCTACATGGACCGCGGCGATCTGGTGCCCGATTCGCTGGTCATGAAAATGATGGAGGCCCGCCTTCAGCAGCCCGACTGCGCAAAGGGCTTCATCCTCGACGGATTTCCGAGGACGATTCCCCAGGCGGAAGCCCTGAAGCGTCTGCTGGAATCCCTTAAGATCAAGCTCGATTTCGTCGTCAATCTGGAGGTATCGACGGATGTGATCCTGGACCGCCTCACCACGCGGCGGACCTGCGCCAATCCGGACTGCCAGGAGATCTACAACATCAAGAGCAACCCGCCGACGGCCGACGGCAAATGCCGGAAGTGCGGGACGAAGGTTGTCCAGCGGGATGACGAGACGGAAGCAGCCATCATGAACCGCCTCGACACCTACCGGCTCAAGACCGAGCCGCTGATCGGTTTCTACAGGGCGGAAGGCAGCCTGAAAAGCTTCCTCTCGCTGAGCAGCCGGGACACGGTCGCCGAAATCGGCAAGGCGCTGTCCGGCCTGAAATAGCCCAAGCCGGCAGGCATGGAACAAATCGTCGCCGGGGCCAGGATGATCGATTACGAGAGCGAACTCAATGAGGAACAGCGCCGGGTGGTCATGGAGGCGGGCGGGCCCCTACTGGTCATTGCCGGCGCGGGAAGCGGCAAGACGCGGACGCTGACCTACCGGGTCGCCCGACTGATCGAGGGCGGCGCGGAACCGGAGGAGATCCTGCTGGCCACCTTCACCAACAAGGCCGCACGGTCGATGCTGGGCCGGGTCAACCAACTCGTGGAACGGGACACCGGCCGCCTGTGGGGCGGGACGTTCCACCACATCGCCCACCGCATTCTTCGCGCGAACAGCCCCCTGCTGGGTTACGAGCGCAGCTTCACGATCATGGACTCGGAAGACGCCCGCCAGCTCATGAACACCTGCATCTCCGACGCGCGGATCGACCCGAAGGCCGACCGATTTCCCAAGGGGGACATCCTTCGGGACATTCTCTCCCTGTCGGTGAACACGGAATCGACGCCGGAGGAGATCGTCTTCGGGCGCTACCCCTTTTTCTACCACCGCATGGAGGAGATTCAGGACGTCATTGCACGGTATATCGATCGGAAAAAGGCCCTGAACGTCATGGATTTCGACGACCTGCTGCTCAACTGCCGGAAGCTTCTCGCAGGACACGGGCAGGTGCTCGAATTCTATTCGCGGCGCTTCACGCACATCCTGGTCGACGAGTACCAGGACACGAACATCCTGCAGGCGGACATGATGGATCTGCTGGCCTCCCATCACAGGAATCTGATGGTGGTGGGGGACGACTCGCAGAGCATCTACTCCTTCCGGGGCGCTCATTTCGCCAACATCATGAAGTTTCCGGAGAAATACCCGGATTGCCGGATTTTCAAGCTGGAGACGAACTACCGGAGCACGCCCGAGATCCTGCACCTGGCCAACCTGAGCATCGTCAACAACGAGAACCAGTTCGAAAAGCGGTTGAGGGCGGTCCGAAGCGGCGGCATCCGGCCGGTTCTGGCCCCGGCGAGGAATGTCCTTCAGCAGGCCGATTTCGTCTGCCAGCGAATCCTCGAACTGCTGCGGGAGGGGGTATCCCTGCGGGAAACAGCCGTCCTCTACCGGGCCCACTACCATTCCATGGAGCTTCAGATGGAGATGACCCGGCGGGGAATCCCCTTCGAGATCCGGTCCGGCATCCGCTTCTTCGAACAGGCGCACGTCAAGGACGTGACCTCCTACATGCGGATCATCCTGAACCCCCACGACGAGCTGGCCTGGAAGCGCGTGCTGGGCCTCTTTCCGAAGGTCGGGAAGGTGAGTGCGGAGAAAATCTGGATCTTTCTCGGCAGGCAGGAAGATCCGCTGGCCGCCGTCCTGGGCGACGCGTTCCTGAAGGCGGCCACCCGGATGGCCGCGCCGGGCCTGCGGCAGTGCCAAGCGGTCTTCCGGCGGATCCTGGAGAGCTCCTGGGAGCGGAACCCCGCCGGTCTCGCGGAGCGGATCCTGGAGAGCGGCTGCCGCGACTCGATCCGGGAGCGCTTCACGGACAGCGCTTCGCGGCTCGAGGACCTGGAGCAGTTCATCCTCTTCGCGGAAAATTACGATTCGCTTTCGGACTTTCTGAGCCAGTTGGCCCTGCTGACCAATATGGCGGAGGAGGGGGACGCCGAGCGGGAACGGATATCGGAAGACCGGGTTGTCCTGAGCACGATCCACCAAGCCAAGGGGCTGGAATGGTCGGCCGTTTTCCTGATCTGGTGCGCGGAAGGGATGATCCCGCTGAACCGCGCCCTGAAGGAGCCCGGTGGGGAGGAGGAGGAGCGGCGCCTCTTCTATGTCGCGACGACGCGGGCCAAGGATCAGCTTTACCTTTGCTATCCGGTCTCGGACTACGGGCGGGGCATGGGCAGCCTGCCGCTCGGCCCCTCGCGCTTCATTCGCGAACTCCGCCCGTCTTCATCGCGCTCCCGGGATCTCCCTTACGAGCAATGGCTGGTTGAAGAGGAATATTAAAGCCAGCGGTCCCGCTTTTCCTTGGCCTCGTATTCCGCCCGCAGCGCGATCTGCGTGGCCTCGGCGATGTCCTCCACGCGCTTCACCCAGTCCTCGAACTTGATGTCCACGCCGAAGATGCCGATCATCTCGTCCTTGTCGTCCACGATGGGCGCGGACACGGTGATGCACAGCGCGCCCGTCATCTTCGAGATGTAGAAATTGGTGACGTGGATCTTGCCGGTCTGGAGCGGCTTGATGAACCACTCCCGGTCCGACTGGTCGGTGCCGACGCCGTAATTCTCGTAGCGCGCCCGGTCCACGATATTGGTGATGTTCTTCGTCGTCTTCTTGCCGTTCATGTCGACGACGTAGGCGAACTGCACGGACGGGTTGTCCTCGATGCACTGCTGCATGATCGGCTCCTGAAGCTCCGGCTTCATCGTCTTCATGACCGGGTGCTCGATCACCTGCTTCACGACGGTCACGGCCGCCTCGGCGGCCCTGTGCTTGATCTTTTCCAGATCGGACATGAAGAGCTCCGGCAGGTATTTCCGCACGCGCTTTTCCAGCTCCTCGTTCGAAATGCTCGTCACGCGCCCCGACTCGTATTCCTCGGTGATCCACTTGTGGATTCTGGAAATCCCCGGATGCCGCTTGTCGACCGCATTTTCGCCCTTCAGGCCCAGGTGGCCGTTGATCCAGAAGGCGATCCCGGACTTGCCGGACTTGTCCGTGACCATCGGGACGATCGGGCGGTTCAGGATCCGGGTCGTGTCAAAGATATTGTAGATCTCTTCGCACTTGATCAGTCCGTCGGCATGCACGCCGGCCCGGGTCACGTTGAAATCGGCCCCGACGAAGGGGTAGTTCGGGGGGATCCGGTAGCCGATCTCCTTCTCGAAATACCGGGCGATCTCGGTGATTGCGGTGGTGTCGATGCCGCGGTTCTCGCCTTTGAGGCCGATGTACTCCAGGATGAGGCCCTCGATCGGCGGGTTTCCCGTCCGTTCTCCCAGCCCCAGCAGGGTGCCGTTGGCCGAACCGCAGCCGTAGAGCCAGGCGGTGGTCGCATTGATGAGCGCCTTGTGAAAATCGTTGTGCCCGTGCCATTCGAGCAGATGGCCGGGGACGCCCGCCTCCTCGATGAAGGCCCGGACCATCTTGTCCACGCTCCGGGGCAGGGAGGCGCCGGGGTAGGTCACGCCGTACCCCATCGTGTCGCAGAGGCGGATCTTGATGTCGATGCCGCTCTCGCTCCGGAGCTTCATCAGTTCGATGGCGAACGGGACGCAGAACCCGAAGATATCGGCGCGGGTGATGTCCTCGAAATGGCAGCGTGGGACGACACCGGCCTCGAGGATGGAGCGCACGATCGCGAGGTAGTCGTCCATCGCCTGGCGCCGCGTCTGGTTGAGCTTCAGGAAGATGTGATAGTCCGACACCGATGTCAGAATGCCCGTCTCCTGCAGCCCCGCTTCCTTCACGAGCTTGACGTCCTCCGGGTTGGCCCGGATCCAGCCGGTGATTTCGGGGTATTTCAGGCCCAGCGCCCGGCAGCGGGCCACCGCATCCCGGTCCTTCTGGCTGTAGAGAAAGAACTCCGTCTGCCGGATCACTCCGTCGGAACCGCCCAGTCGGCTCATCATCGCGTAGAGATCGACGATCTGCTTCACCGTGTAGGGCGGTCGGGCCTGCTGGCCGTCGCGGAATGTCGTGTCCGTGATGAACGGCTCGTCGGCCGGATTGATGGGAATGATCTTATGGTCAAAGTCGATCCGGCTGACCTCGTCGAAGGGGAAGACGTCTTTCTGGAGGTTCGGCTGGTCGACATCCCGGAGATCGTATCGCCAGAAGCGGCTGTGCTCGTGATCCAGCACTTTTTTGTTCATATTCCATTTTGCCATCGTTTTTTCTCCAAAAGATGAATCGCAATTAAAAAAGGGCACTGCCGATTTCCCGTGCCCTCCTTCATGATGAATATTCGTTCGCTTTCAACTGACGGGTGGCACTGCCCGCGCCGGCGGGATGAAGGCCGCGCGCGCCCCCGCTCTTTTCGTGGTTTTCCGAGTGGCTTCCATGAGGAGAGAATTTTCGGTTTTCATCAGGCCTTCGCCCCGTTTCTGCCCGGAAAACGTCTGTGGATCGACCCATCGCGCCCGGAAGGGCGCCCGTTTTCAGGAATTCAAGGTTTCCGCTGTGCTTCGATGTTCCCCAATATTACGGTCAAACGGTCTTGTCAATGAAAAAACGGACCCTTTTCCTTCGGCCTACTGGACGATCTTCAGCGAAAGCTCCATGAGCTGCTCGATGCTCACCCGGGATGGCGCATCCGTCAGGAGGCACGTGGCTTTCTGCGTTTTCGGAAAGGCAATGACGTCCCGAATGGAGTCCGTTCCCGTCATCAGCATGATGAGCCGGTCGAAACCGAAGGCAATCCCGCCGTGGGGCGGCGTCCCGTATTCGAGGGCATCCAGCAGGAAGCCGAATTTGGCCCGCGCCTCTTCCGGGTCCAGGCCGAGCGTCTTGAAAATTCTGGCCTGCACCTGCTGGGAGTGGATCCGAATGCTGCCGCCGCCGATTTCCGACCCGTTCAGCACCAGGTCGTAGGCCCGGGCCCGGACCCTTCCCGGATCGCTTTCCAGTTTGTCGAGGTCCTCCAGGACCGGCGAGGTGAAGGGATGATGCGTGGACACGAATCTTTTTTCCGTGTCGCTGTACTCCAGGAGCGGAAATTCGGTCACCCAGGTGAAGGAGAATGCAGCCGGGTCGATCAGCTTGAGCAGGCGGGCCACATGGATCCTGAGGTTGCCCAGGGTATCGTGGACAATCCCCGGCTTGTCGGCGACAAAGACGATGAGGTCCCCGTCCCGGGCATCCATGGTTTGGTTGATCGCCGTGACTTCGCCGGGTTTCAGGAATTTGAAGATCGGCGAGGTCCATCCCTCCGGATTCACCCGCGCCCAGGCCAGCCCCTGCGCCCCGTAATTGGCGGCGTAGTCCCGAAGCCCGTCCAGGTCCTTGCGGGAAAGGCGCTTGCCATCCTCGATTTTGATGGCTTTGATGACCCCGCCGCCTGCAACGACCTCCTTAAAAAGATTGAATTCCGCGTTTTGCAGGATTTTCGTCAGATCCCGAAGCTCCATGGAAAAGCGGGTGTCCGGATTGTCCTTTCCATAGCGGCCGACGGCGTCCCGGTAAGAGATCCTGGGGAATGGCGTTGCGAGGGAAACGCCGAGGCAGGATCGGAACAGGTGGGCCATGAACCCTTCCATGATGCCGATGATGTCGTTTTCATCGATGAAAGACATCTCCAGATCGATCTGCGTGAATTCGGGCTGGCGGTCCGCCCGCAGATCCTCGTCCCGAAAGCACTTCACGATCTGGTAGTAACGGTCGAATCCCGACACCATGAGGAGCTGCTTGAATATCTGCGGCGACTGCGGAAGGGCGTAGAACGCGCCCGGATTGACCCGGCTGGGAACCAGGTAGTCCCGTGCGCCCTCCGGCGTGCTCTTCGTCAGGAAGGGGGTCTCCACCTCGACGAATCCCTGGTCCTGAAAGTACTGCCGCGTGGCGGCGGCGGCCCGGCTGCGCAGGATGATTTTAGACTGTATTTCCGGGCGCCTCAGGTCCAGGTAGCGGTACTTCAGCCGGACATTCTCGGAAATTTCTTCGTCGGAGTCGAGAACAAAGGGCGGTGTCTTCGCCTCGTTGAGGATCTCCAGCTCGTCGATCATGACCTCGACGTCTCCGGTCGGGAGATCGGGATTTTCCATGCCTTCCGGCCTTTTCCGGACTGCTCCCTGAACGGCCAGGACGTATTCGCTTCGGATCCTGTGCGCCTCCTGGTGAGGCGTCGCGCTCAATTCCGGGTTGAAAACGATCTGAACCAGCCCTTCCCGGTCCCTCAGATCGGCGAAAATCACCCCGCCATGGTCCCTTCGGCGCTGCACCCATCCCATCAGGACAACCTTTTTCCCGGCATCCGCCGCCCGGAGCGACCCGCAGTAATGGGTTCTCTTCTTGACTGTGATAAACGATGACACCTTGCTCTCTACCTCGCTCTCGCTGTTTTCCGTATGGTTTCCTCGATGCCTTCCAGGCTGACGGTTTCCTGTGTTCCCCGGCTCATGTCCCTCAATTCGGCCTTTCCCTCCCGAAGCTCGCGCTCTCCCAGAATGAGGGTAAGTCGGCATCGGAATTTGTCGGCCCGCTTCATCTGGCTCTTCAGGCTTTTCCCATGATAATCCATCTCCGTCCGCATGCCGTCCATGCGAAGGCGATTGCACAGCCGGAAAGCAAACTGCTGGGCCTCGTTCCCCAGGGAGGCAATGAACAGGTCCGGCGCGTCGGCATTTGATTCCCGATCCGCGGGGATCATGGCCAGCAGGCGTTCGAAACCGATCGCGAATCCGATGCCGGGAATATCCGGCCCGCCCAGTTCCTTCACGAGGCCGTCGTAGCGCCCGCCCCCGACAATGGCGTTCTGCGCCCCCAGATAATCGGTGGTCACCTCGAAGGTGGTTCTCGCGTAGTAGTCCAGTCCGCGCACCATGCGGGGGTTGATCCGGAAGGGCAGGCCGAAGACCGCCAGGGAATCCTGCACTTTCAGAAAATGGTCCCGGCACTCCCGGCACAGATAGTCCGGCAACAGCGGCGCACCGGCAATGATCGCGGCGCAGGTTTCGGTCTTGCAGTCGAATACCCGCAGCGGATTGGTCCCCAGGCGGCGCCGGCAGTCTTCGCAGAGCCGTTGTTCCCGACCCTGCAGAAAATCCGTGACGGCCTTTCTGAAGGAGGGCCGGCAGGCCGGGCATCCCAGCGAGTTGATTTCCAGCCCGGGGTCCGGCAGGCCGACGGCCTTCAAAAAATGAATCAGCATCAGAATGACTTCCGCGTCCGTCCTCGGGTCGTCAAGGCCGAGCAGTTCCGCGTCAATCTGGTGGAATTGGCGGAATCGACCCTTCTGGGGTCTTTCGCGGCGGAACATCGGCCCGATCGTGTACAGCTTGGCGACGGGTTCCGTCGCATGGAGGCTGTGTTCCAGATAGGCGCGGATCACCGAAGCCGTCGCTTCCGGGCGCAGGGTCAGATACTCTTCGCCCCGGTCCAGAAAGGTGTACATCTCCTTTTCGACGATGTCGGTGGCCTCCCCGATGCCCCGCCGGAACAGATCCGTCTTTTCCAGAATGGGCACCCGGATCTCCCGAAAGCCGAAGGAGGAAAAGATTTCGCGGGCTTTCGATTCGACGCAATGCCACCGGCCCGTTTCCTCCGGAAGGATGTCTTTAAACCCCCTGACAGCGGTAATGATTTCCATTGGATAACCCTTTCAACGGCGTTGTGGGATAGCACAGAAGACCCGGAAAGGCAACAAAATACTGAGGACTTCGGAGGTTCCGGGATCACCCTTCCGTCGATTCCGGTCGCTGCGCAGCAGCCTTTCCGTCGGTCTTGAAGGTGCCGACGGAAACATCCCGGCCGTCTGTCCGGATTGTGACCGCCCCGTCCCGGTCTGTCCTGTACAAGCGGATGTTCCGTTCCCCGTAGCGGTTCAGAACGTCCGGGTGAGGATCGCGAAAAACGTTTTCATGGCCGCAACTGACCACGGCGATGCGGGGCTGAACCGCATTCAGAAAGGTCGGGGTGCTGGAGGTGAAGCCGCCGTGATGGGGGACGAAAAGGATATCGCTTTTAAGATCGACGCCGGCGCGGATAAGGCGTTCTTCCGTCGGGCGCGAAATGTCGGCCGGAAGAAGGATGCCGGTTCCACCGAAGGTCAGCTTCAGCATGACGGACTGGTTGTTGACATGGTCATAGCTCCCCTCCGCATCGGCATCTTCAAGGGGGCGTTCCGGGTTCAGGACGCGGACCGTCACGCCGCCCAGAACGTCGGGGGGCGTTTCCGCGGAGACGATCCGCCGGCGGACCTGCTTTTCCGCGGCGACCTTCACGAATTCCCGGTAGGGTTCACTGTCCGCGATCTGTCCGGTCATCCAGACCTCCCGCACGTCGAAGTTTCTCAGAATGAAGACCAGTCCATTGAGATGGTCCGGGTGAACATGCGTCATGACCATGACATCGATTTTTCGAATCCGCTCATGCCACAGGAAGGGGGCGACGACATACCGGCCGATGTCGAAGCTTTCCTCGTGGGAGCCGCCGCCGTCGATCAGCATGCTCATGCCGCGGGGGAATCGCACCAGCGTCGAGGATCCCTGGCCGACATCGATGGCTGTAACCCGAAGACGGTTCTCCCTCAGGTCCGCGGTATGGCGGCAGGCGGCGACGGCCAGAATCAGGATCGACAGCGTGCAGATCGCGATCTTCAGGCCCCTGGCCTTTTGCGCGGCATGCCTTTCCGCTTGCGGCTGACCGGATCCGCTTTCTCCCCGAAGACCGAGCCGGGCGAACACAGCGATCAGCAGCAGGTAAAAGCCGGCCACCTCCGCCAGCGCCGGCGTGGTCACGTAAATGGAGGAGCCGGGGAGGGAGGAGAAAAAATCGACAAGCGCCACGGATATCTTCACCAGAAAAGTGGATATCTTGACGAGCAGGACCGCCAGCGGCGGAAAGATGGGTGCGGCCAGGATGATTGCCATGCAGACGGGCAGGGCCATGACTCCCATGATGGGAACAACGGCAAGGTTGGCCGGCAGGGAAACGACGGACACCCGGTTGAAATAATAAACGATCAGTGGCAGTGTCCCCAGGGTCGCGCTCACGGATACGATCAGGAACAGCGCCGCGTCGTAGAGGATCCTGCCGAAAATCCTTCTGTACGGGGAACGCTCCGCCGGTTCCGGCTTCGGCACCAGGGCCGTCAGTTTCGGGGTGATAAAAAGGATCGCCGCGACGGCCGTAAAGGACAACTGGAAGGAAAGATCAAAAAGGGAGGCCGGCGAGAGGATCAGGATGACCAGCGCCGCCAGCGCCAGCGTGTTGTAAAGGTCCCGCACCTTTCCAAGCAGGACGGCCGCCAGCAGGGCCAGGGCCATGATGGTCGCCCGCACGACAGAAACGCCCGCGCCGGCGATAAACGTGAAGACGGCAATCGGAAGAAAGGAAAAGGCCGTCGAGAGCTTGACAAGGTTGAATCGCAAAAGCAGCGTCTCGGAAAATTTCATGAGGAAACGGAACAGGAAAATGGAAAAAAAGGCGATAATGCCCACATTGAACCCGGAGATGGCAATGATGTGGGAGGTGCCCGTCTGATTGAATTTTTCCATCATCTCCGCGGGAATTTCCTTCTGATCGCCCAGAATCATGGCCTGGACGATTTCTCCGTAGGGGGAGGGCGAATGCTCCCGGATCAGCGTTTTCAAGCTCCTTCGGAAACGCTCCAGGGCAAGTTTCATCGGGTTCCCCAAGTCTTCCCGCAGCACGATGATGTTGGCCGGATTGTCGACGTAGCCCTGAACCAGAATGCCGCGAAGGCGGAGGTAGCGCTCGTAGTCGAACCCGCCGGGATTGGAGAAATTATGCGGACTTTTCAGCCTCGTCCGGAAACGGACGACATCCCCGTATTTGTAGGTCTCGCCGGTTGCCGTGTTCAGGAGGACCTTGCCTTCCACGGGCAGGAAGTCCTGATCCTTCCGGATGCGGAACACAGAGACGGTCACCGCTGTTTTCTCGCCGGACGCCCGAGGATTCTCCGCCACCACGCCGTCGATCTCCAGCCGTCCCTCTTGCACATGGCTGAGGATGTGCCGTGGCCCAGGCTTTCGATAAAGGTCCTGGCTGATCGACAGAAGGGACATCAGAAACATCGCCGCCGCCATCGCGATCCGCAGTACGCGGTCATGCCGCTTCCGCCATGCGATCAGCATGCCGGCGAAGGACGCGACCAGGGCGAGCAGCAATGCCGGATCGGGAATTTCCTTCAGGAAACCCGTACCGATTCCCGCCATGGCGGCAAGAAGAAGGGGAACAAGCGGTCTTTGCATGAGTTAATTTGTTGAAAATTGTTCAAAAATAATTATATAGGATGACCCTGGCTATTCGGAAAAATCCCTCATGCGAGGCCCGTTGATGCTGAAAGAAAAGACGGCGACCCGGCTGCGATACCTGCTGCTGTCGCGGGTCGCCATCGTCACGCTGCTGCTGGGTATCGCCATTTTCATGAAGGTCAAGGGCGAGGAGTATCTGCCCGAGATATCGCTTCGGTCTCTTTCCTGGCTCATTATCACATCCTACATCCTGTCGCTCCTCTATTTTCTTCTCCCCCGCCTGGTACGGAGCATTCAGACAAATCTCTATATCCAGGCCATCGGCGACGTCCTGCTGGTTACAGGCCTGGTTTATGCGACGGGCGGCATCATCAGCATCTATCCCGTTTTTTACACACTGGTAATCATCTACTCCGTGTTGTTCCTGGGCAGGCGGGGCGGGCTGATCACCGCCTCCGCGTGCAGCATCGGCTACGGCCTCCTTCTCGATCTGGAGTACTACCGGGTTCTGGCCCCGCCCTATTCAACCATGATCCGGGATTACCCGTTCACGGCAAGCTATGTTTTCTCGAAGATCATCACTTATATCGTTTCCTTCTACCTGATCGCCTTCCTCGCCATTTTTGTCGTGGAACAGGAAAAGCGGACGAGAACGCTGCTGCGGGAAAAGGAAACCGCGTTCGATCAGCTCGATGTGCTGCACCGGAGCATCATCGAGTCCGTCGACACGGGCATCATGACGATCAATCTTCGGGGCCGGATCAAATCCTTCAACCGGGCGGCGCAAGAGATCACCGGCTATTCCTTCGACGAAGTCGAAAACAAATATATCGCCGATTTGTTCCCGGCGTACGGACAATTCGTTGCGAAGATTCAGGCGGGGAGCAACCCGGAGCCGGAGCGAAGCCGGGTGGAAATTCAGATCGAAAGCAGGGAGAAAAAGCCGCTCATTCTGGGCTGCTCCCTTTCCTTTCTGAGCGACGCAGCGGGGAAGCGGATCGGCAACATCATTGTTTTCCAGGATTTGACGGCCGTCAAGAAAATGGAGGCCAGTGTCGAAAAGAACAGGCGGCTCGCCTTCATCGGCGAAATGGCGGCGGGCCTCGCCCACGAGATGAGAAACCCCCTGGCGTCGATCGGCGGCTCCATTCAGGTTCTGAACAAAAGCCTCACCCTGAGTCCGGGCGATGAACGCCTCATGCAGATCATCCTGAGGGGCAAGGATCAGCTTGAGAGCTTCATGCGTGATTTTCTTCTCCTCTCCAGGCCCTCGCCGGGAGTGCCGGAAGCCATCGGAATCGCGGAGATGATCGAGGAGGTGCTCGAGTCGGTCCGTTACCTGCCGGACTGGCGGGACCGCATCGTGGTCGAGAAGTCTTTCCGGGATCCGGTGCCGCGCATTCACGCGAACAAAACGGAAATCCGGCAGCTGATGTGGAACCTCCTTTTGAACGCGGTTCAATCCATGCCGGAAGGCGGCCATCTGCGCGTCGAAGCCGGATCGGGCATGGCGGAGGAAGCCTCCGTGACCTGCCTCGAGATCCGGGTCGGGGACAGCGGCCCGGGAATCGCGGAAAAGGATGCGCCCCGGATTTTCGAGCCCTTTTTTACAACCCGCGAAAAGGGCACGGGAATGGGGCTTGCGATTGTCAACCGGATTGTGGAGAGACATCACGGTAAAATAAAAGTTGACAGCCGGGCAGGCGAAGGGACGACCTTTACGGTATGGCTCCCCTGCCTGAGGGAAGCGGAGAGGTGAAAATGGCCAGGATCCTTGTAGTGGACGACGACAAGGGGATGAGAGAGTTTCTTGAGATTATGCTGGGCAGGGAAGGGTATGATGTCACCGCAACTTTCGACGGGGAAAAGGCCCTCGGCCTTTGCAGGAAAGTTCCCTTTGATCTGATCCTGACGGACCTGAAAATGCCCCGGATGGACGGCATCGAGTTCATGAAACGGGCGAAGGATGTCTGCCCCGAAGCCATGATCATCCTGATGACCGCTTATGCTTCAGGCGAAACGGCCGTTTCCGCCATGAAAGAGGGCGCCTATGATTATATCGAAAAGGATTTCGACATCGAAGACCTGGCGCGTCTGATCCGGGAGGCGCTGAACAAAAAGGGCGTCAAGAAAAGCGACGCCGAGTTCATGAAGGAACTGGAAGAATCGGTGTCCTTCGGCGGAATGATCGGAAAAAGCAGGGAAATGCTCAAGGTCTACGCGACCATCAAGAAAATCGCGGGTACCACGGCCAACATTCTGATCCTCGGTGAAAGCGGCACCGGCAAGGAACTGGTGGCCCGGGCCATCCATGAAAACAGCCCGCGCAACGGGCAGCCCTTTGTCGTCATCAACTGCGGGGGCATACCGGAATCACTCCTCGAATCGGAATTCTTCGGATACATGAAAGGCTCCTTCACGGGGGCCCACACCGACAAGCCCGGTCTGTTCGAGGTGGCGAGCGGCGGCACGATATTCCTGGATGAAATCGGAGATCTTCCCTCGATCCTGCAGGTAAAGCTTTTGCGCGTCGTGCAGGAAAAAACCTTCCGGCGCATCGGGGGCACGGAGGATATTCGGGTCAATGTCCGGATCATCTCGGCGACCAATCAGGATCTTTTTACGAAAGTGAGAGAAAACACCTTTCGGGAGGATCTCTACTACCGTCTCAACGTCATTCCGATTCACCTTCCGCCCCTGCGGGAAAGAAGGGAGGACATTCCCGTCCTGGCAAAGCACTTTATCGAGAAATACTCCCGGGAGTTCGGAAAGGAGATCCGGAACATGTCCGTTTACGCCCTGGAACTCCTGATGGATTATCCCTTTCCGGGAAATATCCGCGAACTGGCCAACATCATCGAGCGCAGCGTCGCGCTCGAATCCTCCAATATCATTCTTCCGGAAAACCTCGTCCTGTCGGACAGCCGGGACCCGGCCTTCTCCGTCAGCGATTACCGGTTTCCCGGGGAGGGCGTCGATCTGAACGAGGAGCTGGCCCATATCGAGCGGCAATGGATTCGCAGCGCACTCGAAAAAGCGAAAGGGTCCAAGACAAAAGCGGCGGAACTGCTGCACGTCACCGTTGATTCCCTGCGTTACCGGATTGAAAAGCTGGAGATGGAATCCGGCCCGTAAAATATTTCTTGACAACCCCGGCGCTTTGACTCTATAGGATGACAGAAGGTAAATTAAAATGAAAAGTCTCGATGTCATGGATCGCCGGTCAGTCCGCTTTTTCGCTTTCTTCAGCTTTTTTAGCGAGGTCTGCCTGCCGCGCTCATGACATGAATTGAGCCATGACGCCGCGGGCAGACCTTTTCGGGCTGCCCGCGGCTTTTTTATGAAGGCCGTGGAATCCGATCCATGGCTTTTTTTTATCTTTTTTCGAGGAGGACAGGGCGATGACGAAAATGATGAGATGGATGAACGCGATGGGCATGCTGGCCGCGCTGGCCTTTTTCGGCCCGGCCCCTGCTGCGGATGCCGCGGCCATCAAAGTCGGGGCGGCAATCAACATGACCGGCCCGGCCTCCACCTGGGGCCAGTATCATGCCCGGGGTCAGCAGGATTATTTCCGCTACGTCAACGAGGTCAAGGGCGGCGTCGCCGGCCGGAAGATCGAGATGATTCTGGTCGACACGGGATACAAGGTCCCGGAAGCCGTCGCGGCCGTGAGGAAGTTTGCCGTGCAGGACCGGGTGGACATGATCGCCACCTGGGGCGCCGGGGAGGGGCTGGCGGCGAAACCCATCATCCAGAGCTACCGGATTCCCACAATCAATTACTCCACGAGCTGGGAAATTCTGGAACCGCCCGTAGATTACATGTATCTCCCCTTCGGCAGCTACCGCATGGATTGCTACGCGGTGATCGATTACATCCGGACCATCCACAAGGGAAAGGAAGCGCCCAAAATCGGACTGCTGACCTACAACAACGCCTACGGCCGCTCCATTCACCAGCCGACCCGCGATTACGCGGCCAAACAGAAGGTACAGATTGTCGCAATCGAAGAGTTCCCCCCGAAGACGGTGGACCTGACTACGGAACTGCTGCGGCTCAGGCAGAAGGGCGCTGAATACGTCTTCATGCAGATGCTGCCCGCCACCATTATCACGACTTTCAAGAGCGCCGACCGGATCGGCTATGCGCCGCAATTCTTCGGGACATGGACCTCCACGGACCCGGACTTTTTCAAGCTCGGAAAGGGCCTGATCCGGGACCGGCTGAACATGCAGTTCCCCGGCGGTCTGCCCTCGGACAACACGAAGGGAATTGCGCTCATGAAGGAGCTTTGGAAGCGCTACAAGACGGTTGACCGGTTCGATGCGGCCTACTGGGAGGGCGTCGTCGTCGGCATGATCATGGAACGGGCCTTTGTCCGGGCGCAGGAATCCTTCAAGCAGGTGAACCGGGAGACGATCAACAAAGCCATGGAGTCGTTCCGGAATGAGGATTTCGGAGGCCTCGTGCCGAACGTCACCTACAGCAGCAAGGACCACGGGGCGTCCTTCAAGGCCAGAATGGTCCGGGTGCGTGAGGACGGCTCCCTGGTCCCGCTGACCAACTTCTACACGCCCGGAAAAGAGAAGATCAAACTGACAAAGTGAGACGGAAAATCCGATGAAGTCACAGCGCAGCAGGCCGGGCATCTTCAGCGCGCGGAGTCGGGAAGATGCCCGGGCCGAACTGGACATTTCGAAGCTGTCCCTGCATTTCGGCGGCGTCCGGGCGCTGCACGACATCGATCTGGCCGTGCGCACCGGTGAGCTGGTCGCGGTGATCGGTCCGAACGGCGCGGGCAAGACCAGCCTGCTGAACTGCATGACCGGTTTCTACTGGCCGCAGCAGGGCAGCATCCGTTTCAACGGCCGGGACATCACCCATCTGCCGTCCCACGAGCTGGTGCGGATCGGCATCGGGCGGACCTTTCAGAACATCGAGCTTTTTCCGGGCATGACGGTGCTGTCGAACATGCTGCTGGCGAGGCACATCCACTGCCGCTGCGGCCTGGGCGCCGCGGCGCTCTTTGCATCCTCCGCCCGGAAAGAGGAGATCCGGCACCGGCTCGTCCTGGAAGAGGTGATCGATTTTCTGGAGATGCAGGCGATCCGCAAGAAAACGGTCGGATCGCTTCCCTACGGCCTGATGAAACGGGTCGAACTCGGACGCGCCCTGGCGCTGGAGCCGAAGCTCCTCGTCCTCGACGAGCCCTTTGCCGGCATGAACCTCGAAGAAAAGGAGGACATGGTCCGGTTTCTCATCGAGCTCAACGAGGCCTGGGGCCAGACCATGATCCTGGTGGAGCATGACATGTCCATTGTCATGAGCATCTCCCAGCGGATCATGGTCCTGAATTTCGGCGAGAAGCTGGCGGAGGGAACGCCCGAAGAAGTGCGGAACCACCCGGAGGTGATCAAGGCCTACCTGGGTGACGCGGAATCCCTTTGAAGAGGGCAGCGATGACGGCGAATCCGGCAGAAAAAACACTTCCCCAGGTCCTGGCCCTGCAGGCCGAGCGCCTGGGCGCCGCGACGGCAATCCGCGAGAAGGCCCTCGGCATCTGGCAGCGATACTCCTGGGCGGACTATTTCCGCTACGTGAGGCATGTGGCCGCCGGCCTGATGTCACTCGGGCTGAAGCGCTGCGAACATGTCGGCCTCATCCTGAACAACCATCCGGAGTGGCTCTTCAGTGAACTGGGGGCCCAGTCTCTGGGCGCCGTGACGCTGAATCTGTTCACCTCCTCGATCACTGACGAGCTGTGCCTGGCCCTCAACCGGATTCAGGCGGCCTTTGTCTTCGTCCAGGACCAGGAACAGGTCGACAAGCTCCTGGACGCCCGCGACAGGCTCGCGCATGTCCGCCGCGTGATCTACATCGACCCCACCGGAATGCGGACCTACGGGAGCGAGCCCTGGCTGATCGGATTCAGCGAGCTGGTCCGAATGGGAGAGGCGCTCGAACGGGAACACCCGGATCGCGTCCTGCAGGAGATTCATAAGGGCGGCCGGGGCGACACCGCCCTCATGATCCTCACTTCCGGAACGACCGGGCTGCCCAAACTCGCCATGCTATCGCACCGGAACCTGACAGCCATCGCCGAGAGCTGGGTCGAGGCCATGGCCATTCAAGAGGGCGAAAACTGGATCTCCATGTCGCCGCCCGCCTGGATCGTGGACCAGATGTGGGGTGTCGGGGTCGCCCTGGTCGGCGGAATGACGATGAACTTTCCCGAAACTCCGGAGACCGTCACGGAGGATTTCCGTGAAATCGGTCCGTCCCTGCTCATCACCGCCTCCCGGTTCTGGGAGGACCTCGCTTCCCGGATCATGGTGAAGATGTCCGATGTGGGGATGGTCAAGCGGAAAATGTTCGGCCTCGCCGAGCGGATCGGCCGCAGGGTCGCAGAAAAGGAAACCCGGGGAGAAGCCGTCCCTTCCTCCCTGAAAGCCCTCCACCGGCTCGCTTCTCTGACGGTTTACCGGCCGCTGCTCGACCGGATCGGCTGCCTGAAGCTGCGCAGCGCATTCACCGGCGGCCATCCCATCAGCCCGGATGTGATCGGCTTTTTCAGAACCATCGGACTCAATCTCAAGCAGTGTTACGGTCTGACCGAAGCCGGCGGCATTTTTCAGATCCAGCCGGACGATCAGGTGAAGCTGGAGACCGTGGGCAAGCCCCTGCCGGGGACCCTCGTCCGGCTTTCGGAAGACCAGGAGGTCCTGGTGCGCAGCGACGCCGTGTTCGCCGGCTATTATCAGGACTTCAAGTCGACGGAGGCCGCATTCGCCGACGGCTGGCTGCGAACGGGCGACGCCGGCTATCTGGACCGGGACGGCCATCTGCTGATCATCGGGCGCAAGGAGGAAATTATCCGCAACAAGAGCGGGGAGGCCTTTTCACCGGACTTCATCGAAACCCGCCTGAAGTTCAGCCCCTACATCAAGGAGGCAGTGGTTTTCGGCGAGGGGCGCCCCTTCCTCACGCTGATGGTCAACATCGATTTCGGAAACGTCGGCGTCTGGGCGGAGGAGCGGATGATCCCTTATACGACCTACATGGACCTGTCCCAGCAACCGGCCGTGGAAGAGCTGATTCTGGGCGAGATTCAGCGGATCAACGCGCAACTGCCGGACATCATGAAAATCCGGAAGTTCTTCCTCCTCTACAAGCTTCTGGACGCCGACGACGAGGAGTTGACCCGCACCGGCAAGGTGAGGCGGCGCTTTGTCTACGGCCTTTACATCAAGCTGATCGAGGCCATGTACCGGGACCAGTGGGAGGTCGAGGTCAAGGCGAAGGTCCAGTACCGGGACGGACAGGTCGGCAAGGTGGAAACCAAGGTGAAAATCATACCGGTTTAAGGAGATTTTTCGAATGGACTTTTTCGTTCAACTGCTCGTCAACGGCATCAGCATCGGTCTGCTCTACGGCCTGTCCGCGATGGGCTTCGTCATGATCTTCAAATCGTCCAGCGTCCTGAATTTCGCCCACGGGGAACTCCTCGCCTTCGGGGCTTTTCTGTTCCTGGCCATGGTCTCCTGGGCCGGACTGCCCCTGCCGGTGGCCTTTCTGGTAACGCTGGCCGGCTGTTTCTCGCTGGGGTTCCTCGTGGAGCGCGTCTTCCTGCGCCCCCTCATCGGCGAACCCCTGATTTTCGTGATCATGCTGACCGTCGGCCTGGCCTCGATGTTCAAGGGGCTGCTCCTGCTGGTGTGGGGCGGCAACCTCCAGACCTATCCGGACTTTCTGCCGGAGGCGCTCGGCATCCGCTGGGGCGCCATCCAGGTTCCGCCCGTCTACGTGGCCGCGCTGTTCATCGGGATGATCTTTCTGTGCCTGTTCGGCCTGTTCTTCAAATACTCCTCCCAAGGCATCTACATGCGCTCGGTGGCGGACAACCAGAAAGCCGCCCTTTCCCTGGGGGTCCACGTCAAACGGGTCTTCGCGCTCTCCTGGGCCATCGCCGCACTGGTGGCCGGAATGAGCGGCATCGTTCTGGGCATCATCAATGGCATCAACGTGCACGACCTGAGCGCCATCGGCCTCAAGGTCTTCCCTGTGGTGATCCTGGGCGGGCTGGATTCCATTGGCGGAGCCATCATCGGAGGCATTATCATCGGCCTGCTGGAGACCTTCACGGGCGGCTACCTGTCGCCATCACTCCGCGATGTGGTTCCCTACATCGTCCTGGTGCTGATTCTGCTGGTGAAACCCTACGGCCTCTTCGGCCTGAAAGAGATCGAGCGGGTGTGAACATGCGAAAACCGAGATTCCACCCTTGCGGAAATTACCGGGAAGACTACCGGGAAGAGCTGACGGTCTTCGAGACGGACTTCGGCCGCCTCTGGCTGGGCATCGGCCTTGCCTTCCTGTTTCTGGTTCTGCCCTGGGTCGTGACACCCTACATGGTCTACGTTCTGAACATGATCGGCATTGCCGCGATTGCCGCGATCGGCCTGAACATTCTGATCGGATACACCGGACAGATCTCTCTCGGTCACGGCGCCTTTTTCGGCGTCGGCGCCTACGCGGCGGGAATCCTGGCCACTTCGGCGGATCTGCCCTTCGTCCTGGTCGTGCCGGCCGCCGCCGCCGTGACGTCTCTGGTGGGGATGATCTTCGGGATTCCCTCAGTCCGCCTGAAGGGCCTCTACCTGACCATTGCCACCCTGGCCGGACAGTTCATCGTGGAGTACATCCTGCTGCACTGGGAAGGTTTGACAAAGGGCACGATGGGGATCACGCTGCCGAAGGCCTCCCTGCTCGGATGGGAGATGGGCGGCGACCGGGGCTTCTTCTTCGTCATCTTCATCTGCCTGATCGGAATGACCTGGCTTGCGGTCAACCTCATCCGCACGAAGTACGGCAGGGCTTTCATCGCGATCCGGGACAACGACCGGGCGGCCGAGGGAATGGGCATCCCCATCTTCCGCTACAAGCTGCTTTCCTTTGCCATCAGCTCCTTCTACGCCGGATTTGCCGGCGCCCTCTGGGCGTATTACATGGTGAGCATCACCACGGAGCCTTTCAACCTCGGCCTTTCCGTCGAATACATCGCCATGGTGATCATCGGCGGAATGGGAAATATCTCCGGCTCGATCTTCGGCGCCGTCTTCATCACCGGCCTGAACGAACTGCTGCGCTGGGCGACGGACGCGCTGATGAACATGGGGGTGTTCACAAGCACCGGCCTGAACATGGCGCCGCTTCGCGAATTCGCCTTCGGAGCCGCGATCGTGCTTTTCATTCTCTTCGAACCCCGGGGGCTGGCGGAGGTTTGGCGGATCGTCCGCTCGAGCTTCCGGCTCTGGCCTTTTTCATACTGAAGGAGTCTGGCGATGCGGGATGTCCTGCTGCAGGTGAATAACATATCCGTCGTTTATTCCGACGTCATCCAGGTCCTCAAGGGGGTGTCCCTGGCGGTGGAAAGGAAACACATCGTTTCGCTGCTTGGCAGTAATGGCGCCGGCAAGACGACGACGCTGAAGGCCATTTCCGGACTGCTCAAACCTGAAAACGGCGAGGTGACGGACGGCTCGATCCTCCACAGCGGCAAACCCATCCACAACCAGCCTCCCGAGACCATCACCCGGCTGGGCATCATTCAGGTCCTCGAGGGCCGCCAGCCGTTCAAGTACCTGACCATCGAAGAGAACCTGAGGGTGGGGACGGCCACCCGCTGGGGCAAGGCCTACAAGGAGGACCTGGAGCTGGTGTACGGATATTTTCCCGCCCTGCTGAAACGAAGGAAAGCGTTGGCCGGCTACTGCAGCGGCGGAGAGCTGCAGATGCTCGTGATCGGCCGTGCCCTGATGGCCCACCCGCAGCTTCTCCTGCTGGATGAGCCGTCGCTGGGTCTGGCGCCGCTGGTCGTCAGCGAAATCTTTCGGATCATTCGGCGGATCAACGAAGAGCAGGGGACGACCATTGTCCTCGTCGAGCAGAACGCCCGCATGGCCCTTCAGATCGCCCACTACGGGTACGTGATGGAAAACGGCAAGATCGTCATGGAGGGCCCGGCTGAAGACCTGGTTGAAAATCCCGATATCAAGGAATTCTACCTGGGCATGGCCGCCTCCGGCGCCGCAAAATCCTACCGGGACGTCAAATCCTACCGGCGCCGCAAGCGCTGGCTGTGACGATGAACAAATCATTCAACGAACCGTAACATTTTATTCAAATCCCGGGCCTTCCGAACCATCCGCTTCTTTCTCCATCCATCCTTCAAAAAATTAATAACCAGTAATATCAATATGATATAAAATATATTCCCGGGGCATCCCTTTTTGGCACGTTTATTTCATATCTATCTGTTAAAAGAAACAATCAAACACCCAGACAAAGGAGGAAATAGATCATGAAAAAGAATCTCGCAACCCTGGTGATGGCAGCGGCGGTGGTTTTGATCACGGCAGGTTTCAGCTTCGCGGAATATACTGCGGGCGGTGCGGACAACTTCCCTTATTTTCAGCTTGGGTGCCTGATCATCGGCGGGCTCATCATGATGTCCCTGAAATACAAGTACAACAAGATCTACACCAGCGAAGTCGTCGGCGCCTTCGCCCTCTACACACTCTACATCTCTCTGTTCACCTCGCCGGTGCTGGAAGCCGTGAAAAACTGGCTGAGCTGAAAAAACCGCGTGATAATCAGAAACCCGGAATCCGCGAAGGCGGGGGCATCCCCCGCCTTCTTTGTCATCCCTTCTTTTTGAAGCCATCGCCCAACCTGCCAGCGATATTTCCGGATCCGCTTTGCTCGTTTCTCGCTCCAGTACATTCCTATCAATTCACTTCACGCTCACCGATTGTTTGAACCCTGTCGCCAGACATTCCACATCCGCCTGCGGGGCTAATTTGTGCGGGCCGGAATTTGAAATCCATTGACACGAACCGATCTTCTTTTTATACTCTAGCGCCTGAATGCCGGTTTCTGTCGAAGGCGGTGTCTTATCGTGAGCGGATTTCCGCTCATCATGCACGTTAAACATCCAACCGATTCATAACCGAAAGAACAAAGACTCAGAAAGGGAAGGGGGTGAACAGAACGAGCGTTCGAGCGGCTTTTCCGGTGAACCGGACGCAGGGCAGCTTCTGTTGGGATTGAGATTGCGTCCCGCTTCCTCGTCGCCGCGGAAAGCCGAAAGGGGTGTCTTTTTTGACGCAGGAAAAAAGGAGGGGAGAATGAGTTGGAAAGAGATTTATCAGAGCAGGTTGATGTCCGCCCAGGATGCCGCAAAGATCATCCAGTCCGGAGACCGTTTCTGGACGCCGCTGTGTCTGGGACAGCCGTCCATGCTGATCATGGACCTGATCGCCGACCGGGTCGATGAGCTCAAGGACGTCGAGTACATGAATGCACTCACGCTGCGGCCATACAAAATCTTCAAACCGGAGTACCGGAAAACCTTCAGTGTGGTATTTGGATTCTACAGCTCTCCCCATTTACAGCAGATCGCAAAAAGCGAGTGGGCCAACTTCATCCCGGCCCAGAGCTCCGACGTGTCCCTGAAAAACGCGGCCCGGAACCGAGCATACCCCCGCCGGACCGGAATCATCACACAGGTCACGCCGCCGGACAGCCACGGCTATGTCAGCCTCGGCCTCGATACTTTCTACACCGGCCGCATCATGGACCAGAGCGATTTCATCATTGCCGAGGTAAACGACCAGATGCCCCGCACCTACGGGGACACGAACTTTCATGTCTCCCGCTTCACCGCTTTCTTCGAGAATTCCAGCCCACTGCCGGCCGTGCCGACACCGCCAGCGTCGGACGTGGAAATCCAGATGGCGAAAAACGTCGTCGGCCTGATGAAGGACCGGGACTGCTTCCAGGTAGGCATCGGAGCGATCCCGGCCATGATCAGCAAGCTCCTCCAGGACAGCAATCTGAAGGACCTGGGCATTCACACGGAGATGGCGCCGGCGGGGACCAATATCCTCGTGGATAAGGGGATCGTCACCTGCAAACACAAGAAGGTCAATCCCGGCAAGATCCTCCTGGCCTTCACCATGGGCGACAAAGAACTCTACGAGTGGCTGGCCAACAATCCCATGTGCGAGTGGCGTTCCACGCTTTACGCCAACAACATCAGCATCATCTCCCAGGAGGAGAATCTCGTGGCCATCAACGGCTCCCTGGAAGTGGACCTGACGGGGCAGATCTGCTCCGAGTCGCATGGCAACATCATGCGGACGGGCACCGGAGGGCAGCTCGACTTCGTCATCGGCGCTTTCTGGTCTCCCGGGGGGAGAGCGATCAACCTCGTTCCTTCGACCGCCCTGGACGACAGCGTCTCCCGCATCGTTCCCTATCTGTCCAACGGTGCCCGGGTGACCGTGCCCCGCCACTACGCCCAGTACATCGTCACCGAGTACGGCGTCGCCGACCTCACCGGCAGGACGGAGCCGGAGCGAGCCGAGGCCCTCATCCAGATTGCCCATCCCAAGTTCCGGGAAGAGCTGGAGAAGGGCGCAAGGGAGCGGGGCCTTCTTAGGAAAAAAACATTCTGATCCGTTGACCGCTCCAACGATTTTCGGGCCGGACAGGCTGAAGGCAGCATCGCCGGACTGTCCGGCCCCTTCAAGAACCGGCAGCGGAGATCAACACGCGACACCGGAAAACCGACCGGAGTGAAGCCTGATGAGCGGCACGGAGGAAAAAGGGGTATACCGCGCCCTCTTCATCGTGAACTTCCTGGCCTGCCTCGGCTTCGGCATCGCGGACCCCTTTTTCCCGGTCTATGCCACGTCCAACGGCGCCGCGGGCATTCATCTGGCCCTCATCTTCTCCGGTTTTGCCGCCGCCAAGACCCTCTTCTCGCCCCTGACGGGCTGGTGGTCCGACCGCATCGGCAGGCGGCGCCTTCTCGTGATCGGCCTGTTCGCACACGCTGCCATCGCGATCGGATATCTCTGCCTGCCGTCGCCCTCGTCTCTGATCCTCCTGAGATTCCTGCAGGGCATCGCGGCGGCCCTCGTCCGGCCCGTTTCGCTCGCTTACATCGGCGACATGGCCCCGGCCCGGCATGAGGGAACCGCCATGGGAACTTTCGACATTTCCTACTACGCGGCTCTCGCCATCGGTCCGGTGGCGGGCGGGATCGTCAAGGACACGTTCGGCTTCCCCGGGATCTTCATCTGCCTCTCGGCCCTCTGCATGCTCGCATTTCTGACAGCCCTGGTTTTCGTGAGGCATTTCGGCAAGAACAGGGTAAGCGAAATCAGAACACTCCGGGTCGATCTGTCCGTGCTGAAAAAAAGCGGGACCCTCATCGCGCTGTGCGGATTCATCTTTTCGAGGACCTTCGGGATTGTCTATTTCGGGATGTTCCTGCCCATTTTCATGTTTGAGAACCTGCGTCTCACCGGGATCGAGATGGGGGTGGTGATGGGCGCCAACACGATCGTGACGGCGCTGATGCTCCGTCCCATGGGGCTCCTGTCCGACCGCGTCGCGCGGGACCGCCTGATCCTGACCGGCGGCACGGCCGCCGCATTGCTCACGGCCTTCCTGCCTCTGTCCGAAACGTTTCCACACATTCTTTTCCTGAGCATCGGCATCGGATTTGCGAGCGTTCTGTCCCTGCCCGCGAGTTCGGCCCTGCTGGTCGAAGAGGGGAACCGGCAGGGCATGGGGCTGACCATGGGCATCTTCAACGCCGCGATGAATCTGGGGGCCGTTCTCGCGCCGCTGGCCGGCGGCATCCTGTTCAGCCTGTTCGGGATGAAGGCCGTCTTTTATGGCGCGGGGTTTCTGGGCTTGGGGGGAGTATGCTTCTACCATCTGGCGAGAAACACGCGGAAGGGCGACAGCGGCCAGGGATCCTGAATCCTCGCGTGGTCGTCCCGCACCGCAAAATTCGGTGCGGTCGCGGATCTCCCGGTCCTAAGCGGCGGATTGCTGCAGGGCGGCATCCCTCATTTTGAGCTGAATGTCGGATGCGCCGTTCCAGTTGTTGATCTGAGGCGTGAAGGCGATGTCCAGCTTCGGACCGGACAGGACGGGCAGGAAGTGTCCCTTGCCGAACCAGATGCAGTTGCAGGTAACGCCGTCCCCGTTGACCCGCATGCGCAGATGGTTGTTGCCGACGATGGAAGGCGAGCTGACGTTGACGTTCCGGGCACAGAGCACGGGCTCCGGATTCCTGCTGCCGAAAGGAGCCAGGACTTCCATGGCGGACAGAAACTCATGATTGATGTCGCTGAGCTCACAGGATGTATCGATCAGCGTCTGCGAGATGAACTCCGATCCCGCCCTTTCGGTCTGTACAACGCCTTCCAGCAGGGACGAGAAGCGCTCGATGTCCTCCTCCCGAATGGAGATGCCGGCCGCGTAGCGATGGCCCCCGTATGCGATCAGCGCCGAGTCGCATTTTTTCAGGCCCTCATAGATGTTGAAATCGGCAACACTCCGCCCGGAGCCTTTGCCGACGCCCTCCCGCAGGCTGATCAGGATCACCGGCCGGCAGTAACGGTCGACCAGTCGGGAGGCGACGATGCCGATGACGCCGGGATGCCACTTTCCGGAAGCGAAGACAAAAGCGCTTTTTTCCTTCTGGCCGGCGGTCTGATCGATGTTTTCCAGGATTTCGGCAATGATCACTTTTTCCATCGACTGCCGCTTGCGGTTGCAGTTTTCCAGCCGCTTCGCCAACTCCCGGGCCTCTTCGAGATTTTCCGTGAGCAGAAGCCGGACGGCGTCCAGGGGAGACCCGATGCGTCCGGCGGCATTGATCCGCGGAATGAGGCAAAACGAGGCTTTGCCGGAATCGATGACCTGATTTTCGATGCCGCAGATTTCCTTCAGGGCAATCAGGCCGGCCCTCCGGTTTTCGGTCAGCAATTCAAGCCCGATTTTCGTGAAGATCCGGTTTTCGTCGATCAGGGGGGAGATATCCCCGATCGTTCCCAGCGCGACCAGGTCCAGGTATTCCCTCAGATTGGGGAAATTTCCCTTTTTCCAGAAATCCTCTTTGCGCAGAACCGCCCTCAGGGCGATCAGAAAATTGAAGGCGATTCCCACTGCGGCCAGGTGTTTGAAGGGGAACCGGCAGTCCGGCCGGGTGGGATTGACGACCGCCGCCGCATCCGGCAGGGAGCCTGGAACCTCATGGTGATCCAGGATGATGGTGTCGATGCCCAGGGACTTGGCATAGGCAACCGGATCGTGATCGGAAACGCCGCAGTCGATGGTGATGATCAGGCGGCTCCCCCCCTGGCGAATCCGGTCGATGGCCTCCCGGTTCAAACCGTATCCTTCGTCGATCCGGTCCGGAATGTAGTACTGCACGGTGGGATCGAATTGCTTCAGGAACTTGATCAGAACGACGACGGAGGTGATCCCGTCCGCGTCGTAATCCCCGAAAACGGTTATCTTCTCGCGCCGGTAAACAGCCTGTAGCGTGCGGTCGACGGCCCTGCGCATGTCCTTCAGCAGGAAGGGACTGTGAAGGTCGTTGAGGGAGGGGGACAGATAACGCCTTGCCTCGTCGGCATTGAGGATGTTCCGGCTCGTCAGGATGCGGGAAATTATCGGATGAATTCCGAGTTCCCTCGCCAGTCTATCCTGAACATCCCGGCTGACATCCGCAATTTTCCACGTTGTGGTGGGTAAGGTCAGTGTGGTCATTTTCAATGGTCCGCGTGGCGACCGGCGTGAAATTTGTGGTGTTATCTTGCAAATATAACCTCTCCTGTCAAGAGGAGATTTGGCATTCCGCCCGCACCCGGTTTTACTTGATCTTCAAAATATTCGGTGCTACAAAAATCGTCAATGGAATGCGGGGCTTCAGATGACGGATGGCGGGGTAATGGGACGTTTTTCTCCTTCTTCCCGTCCTGACAGCAGCCTCGAGAAAAACGCAGCAAACCGGGCCGGGCAGGAGAAAGGTTAAATCCCCCTTATGCTGATGCTGACCCACACCTGGATTCTGAAAGAGTTTCTCGGCTCCCGGGCGCTGCGCCCGGAATGTCTCGATCTGTATGCCTACAATGTCTCCCCGGATCTCCTCACGTTTCACCAGGCCATCACGGCGGAGATGACCCACGGCATCGACCGGTTCCGCGAGCTTCCCGATCCGCATCGCAAGGCCGCCTTCGTCCATTTCCATCTGCTGGTCGACGACATCGCCCATTACGGGGACATCTGCGAGCAGCCGGTCAGGACCTTCAACCCCGATTCAAGGGGATACACTTACGTCTGCGGCAGATCCCTGGTGCAGCCGATCCGGGCGTTTCAGAAGCGTTTCGGTCGGGAGGTCAGCCGGTCCGAGGCCGCCTATCAGTCCCACATCATGATCGAGACGGCCTTTGACATGGTTTTGAACCGGAACCGGGAAAATTCGGGACTGATTTCGCTGTTTACCGAATCCCTGGGGAGCATGGCACAAAACGGGCTGGAAGAATTCGGCCGGACGATCGCGTGGCTGACGGACATTCAGGTTGAGACGGCCGGCGAGGCGTTCGCGCTCGGCGTGAACATCTGCACGCCCGAACGTATGAACGGCTTGATGAACATGAAAGGCCGGATCAACCTCTTCATCGACAAATTCGGCCTCGACCGGAACGATCCGGCGGTGCGGGCGGGAGCCGTCGAACTGATGGAACAGGGGATGGAGCTGGTTCAGGACTGTGAAGCGTTTCTTGAACCAACGATGGAAAAAATCCGAAAATCCGCTTTCCGCAGCTTCCTATAGGGCTTTTTTCACGAAACCGGAACGGATGCAGCGGGTGCAGACCTTGACCCGCTTCACCGACTTGGTTTTCTCATCCACGCAGCGCAGGCTCTGAAGATTGGGGTACCACACCTTCTTGGTCTTGTTGTTGGCATGGCTGACATTGTGACCGACAACGGGCTTTTTGCCGCATACCTCGCAGATTCTGGACATGATCGAACTCCTTGAAAAATGAATGGGCTGGCTTCTAAACCATCGGGACCCAATTTGCAAGCTATTTTTTCGTGTCGTTTTTCATCAGGGGCGGCTGACCCGTCGATTCGAGAACGCGCATCCAGACATTTCCCTCCGCATTGACCTTGGCCCCGGAGGCCACCATCTTCAGGGGAAGGTGGACGTATTCGTCCTTCATGAGCCCCACGAGCATCCCCGTCTTTCCGGCCATTCCGGCATGAACGGCATACTGGCCCAGCGCGCCGCAGTAGATGCTGTCGCTGGCGTTGGCCGGAACGCTGCGGATCATGTAGCTCGGGTCGATGTATTTCAGGTTGACTTCGAGGTCTTTCCGGTGGAAATGATCCTCGATCCGCGTTTTCAGAAAATGCCCGATGTCCAGGAGCCTGAGATTGCCCGATGCGTCCGTTTCCAGCGGCCCGTCGGCGCGGTGCATCAGCTCCTGTCCGGCCCCTTCCGCAACGAGGATCACGGCGTGCCGCCTGCTGAGAAGCCGGTCCTCCAGGACTCTGAGAAACCCCCTCTCCCCATCCAGTTCGAAGGGGACCTCGGGAATCAGGACAAAGTTGACATCGCTCATGGCCAGCGCGGCGCCTGTCGCGATATGCCCGGACTGGCGCCCCATGATCTTCACCAGACCGATCCCCATCGGTACGCCCTTTGCCTCCACATGGGCGCATCGAATGGCCTTTACCGCCTCGGAGATTGCCGTGTCGTAGCCGAAGGTCTTCTGGATCAGATTCAGGTCGTTGTCGATGGTCTTCGGAATGCCGATGACGGCGATGTTCAATTTTCTGCGGGTCACCTCATCGGTGATGCATTCCGCGGCGCGCATCGTGCCGTCTCCCCCGATGCAGAACAGGATGTCGATGTTCATCCGTTTGAGGGCATTGACCATTTCGCCGATGTCCTGCCGGCCCCGGGACGAGGAAAGGATGCTTCCCCCCACGGCATGGATGTCCTTGACGATTTCCGGCGACAATTCCATGACATCATGCCGGTATCGGGGGATCAGGCCCTGAAAGCCGTACTTGATCCCGAGGATGTTGTCCACGCCGTAGCGGTGGTAAAGTTCCATGACCACGGCCCGGATCACGTCGTTGATGCCGGGGCACAGGCCGCCGCAGGTCACAACAGCCGCCTTGGTCTTTGCCGGATCGAAAAAGATCTTCTGCCGCGGGCCGGCCACCTCCACGGAAAGGGGCGCCCCGTCCGCCGTCTTCAGATCGGCATAGCGCTGGATTTCGATGTTGAAGAGGATGCGCTTGCTTTCGCTGGTGAAGTACTGGACATTCAGCGGGGAATCGATGGTGCCTTCGCCCAGCGTCTGGACGGTGAAATCATACGGGCTGTCCTGTCTCATGATCATCCTCCTTCAAGAGGGGCGCCGTGTTCCGGAGATGCGCGGTGTATCGCTAAAAACCGGTCAGGGGGGGATTGTGGGTCGCGATCTCCGGCATCACCGGTCCGCCCTTAAGGGTGACCTTCCGGCCGCTGACCTGGATTCTGCCTTCCGCGTAGAGCTGAATGGCCTGGGGATAAATCCGGTGTTCCTCCTTCAGGATCCGGGCCGCCAGCGTATCCGCCGTGTCGGCGTCCAGAACGGGCACGACCGCCTGAATGATGACGGGTCCCGTGTCGACGCCCTCATCGGCGAAATGCACCGTGCACCCGGAAAATTTCACACCGTAGTCGACGGCCTTCTGCTGGACGTGCGTTCCGGGGAAAGCGGGAAGCAGGGCCGGGTGGATGTTCATGATCTTCATGGCAAATGCGTTCAGGAACAGGGGCGTCAACAGCCTCATGAAACCGGCCATCACCACCAGTTCCACACCGTGAAACTGAAGCACGCTGATCATCTGCCGGTCGAAGTCCTCACGCTTCCGGAATTCCTGATGGCGGATGACGACCGCCGGAATGTGATGCCTCCTGCAGCGTTCGAGGGCATAGGCCTCGGGATTGTTGCTGATGACGACCTTGATCTCCGCGGTGAGGGTCCCCCGCTCGATATTGTCGATGATGGACTGGAGATTCGACCCGCTTCCCGATACCAGTATGCCGATGCCCAACCTGGATTTCATAGGCTAAACGAGGACGATCCGCGGCTGTTCGGGGCTTCTTTTCTCGATCGCGCCCAGCAGGTATGGTTTTTCACCGAGCATGGCCAGCCTCTCCATGGCATCGGCGGCCTCCTTGTCCGGCACGATGACGATCATCCCGATCCCCATGTTGAAGACCCTGAACATCTCTTCTTCCTCGACATTTCCCATCTCTTGGATGACCCTGAAGATCGGCGGGACGGGCCATTGCTTCCTTCCGATGACCGCGGCGCAGGGTGAAGGGACGATGCGGGGGATGTTGTCGATGAATCCCCCGCCCGTAATGTGGACCAGGCCCTTGACGTTGAAATTTTTCAGGAGATTCAGCAGCGACTTGACATAGATCTTCGTGGGCTTGAGGAGTTCCTCACCGACCGGCCCCTCCAGACCGGAAACAGAATCCCCGGCACGGAGTCCGCCCTTTTCGAAAAGGACATTTCTCGCCAGGGAAAATCCATTGCTGTGAACACCGCTGGAGGCCAGGCCGATGATGCGGTCTCCGACGCGTATCGCGGAGCCGTCGATCAGCCTTTCCTGCTCCACAATCCCGACGCAGAAGCCGGCCAGATCGTATTCATCGTCCGCATAGAAACCGGGCATTTCCGCCGTTTCCCCTCCGATCAGCGCGCATCCCGCCTCCCGGCACCCCCGGGCAATGCCTTCCACGATCTTTACGGACTTTTCCACACCGATCCTTCCGGTGGCGATATAGTCGAGAAAAAACAGCGGTTCGGCGCCTTGAACGATGACATCGTTGACCGACATCGCCACCAGGTCGATCCCCACAGTGTCGTGCCGGTCCATCATCTGGGCGATTTTGAGCTTCGTCCCCACGCCGTCCGTTGAAGACACCAGGACCGGATTCCTGTATCTCTCCATATCCAGCCTGAAAAGCGCGCCGAAGCCGCCGATGCCGCTCATGACCTCCTTGCGGGTCGTCATTTTCACGAGGGGCTTGATCTTTTCGACGAAGAGATTCGCCTTGTCGATATCGACGCCGGCGTTTTTATAGGAAGCAGGTTCGTTCATGGCCACTCCGAAGATCATGCGGTAATCGGTGCGACGATCGAGCACCGAATCTGCGTAACGCAGACCGGTGAAAATGTCAAATCTTTCCTTGCGAAAAGACTGGATCTCTGGTAGTTTGAAATGAGCTTTGTCTTCGTAATCATTGTGTTTATGTTTTAGAGGCCTTTTTGGAACGCATTCGAGACCTCCTTGCAAAAATTGAACAGCCGCTCCGCTTCTCGTCCCGGGATGATTTCAGACACCTGTCTCTCGTCCGGGATCTCGAGGGGACGGTTCTCACGCTCCTGGGCAGACTGGCCGATCATGTCGGCGTGTCCTCCATCGATGCCGGGATATCCCGCTCCGTCGCGCAGATCACCGGAAACCTGCAAGAACTCTTTACGAATTTCGACGCCCTTGCCCTCGCGGAAAAAAAAGAGGTCATTCAAATATCGATCTCTTCGCTCAGCGAACTCAGATCCCTGACTTGTTCCGAACAGGCCCGCGAAGCGGAGGCTGATCGTCCCAAGGGTGCGCTTCATGAGAACCTGGAGAAATCTTTCGCCAAATTGGGCCTGAGCATCCAGTTCATCAAAGGGGTCGGTCCGAAAATCGCGGAGCTGTTCGCCAGAAAGAACATTCGCACTGTGGAGGACATGCTTTATTTCCTGCCGCGGCGCTACGAAGACCGGCGGTCCGTAAGAAAAATCGGGCAGGCCCGCTACGGGATTCGGGAGACGGTTGTCGGCAGCGTCGCCCGCGCCGAGCTTCGGCATTACCGGACCCGCAGGGTCTTCGAAGTGACGGTTGAGGATGAGACTGGATCGATCACCGCCAAATGGTTCATGGGAAATCCGTCCTATCTGAAGAACATCTTCAAGAAGGGTGCTCTCGTCATCCTGACGGGTGATGTGCGGTCTTTTCGGCAGGGGCGGGAGATGATTCATCCCGACTATGAAATCCTCGACGAACAGGAGGATGACCGTCTGCTCCATTTCAAGCGGATCGTCCCCATCTATTCAGAGACGGAGGGGCTGCACCAGAAAACCATCCGGCGGATCGTGATGCGGGTCCTCGAAGATTACACCCGCCACATCTCGAGCCCCATTCCCGAGGCCATTCTCGCCAAGCGTCGTCTGATCCACATTCACGACGCCCTTCGAAGCGCCCATTTCCCGGAAGCGGATGCGGATGTCCAGGCCTGCAACGAGATCCGTTCCGAGGCGCACCGCCGCCTCATCTACGACGAATTCTTCTTCCTGCAACTGGGGATGGCCCTGAAAAGGAGGGGGCATCTGCTGGGCAGCGGAATCGCCTTCCGGACCGGCGGCCCGCTTCTGCTGCGTTTCTATACTCTGCTGCCCTTCAGCCTGACCGACGCCCAAAAGCGCGTCATTGGTGAAATCGAAGCCGACATGTCCCGGCCCATCATGATGAACCGCCTCCTTCAGGGGGATGTGGGGTCCGGGAAAACGGTCGTCTCCATGGCCGCCATGGTCACCGCCTGCGACAACGGCTTTCAGGCCGCGATCATGGCCCCCACGGAAATCCTGGCGGAACAGCACTACCGAAACATCGGGGCCTGGTGCGGGCAACTGGGGCTCAATGCGGCGCTGCTGACGGGCAGCAGGAAGAAGGCCGAGCGGAGGAGCATTTGCGAGGGCATCGCTTGCGGCGACACCGGGATCGTCATCGGCACCCACGCCCTGATTCAGGAAGAGGTCATTTTCCGGAACCTGGGGCTCGTTATCGTCGACGAACAGCACCGGTTCGGCGTCATCCAGCGGGCCGCGCTGCGGGCCAAGGGGATGCATCCCGATGTCCTGGTCATGACCGCGACACCCATTCCCCGCACGCTGGCCATGACGGTCTACGGCGACCTCGACATCTCCGTCATCGACGAGCTGCCCCCGCAGAAAAAGCCGGTGAAGACCAAGATCTTCTACGAATCGCAGCGCCCGCAGGTCTACGAGACGATCCGCAAGGAACTGAAAAAGAACAATCAGGTGTTCATCGTGTACCCGCTCGTCGAGGAATCGGAGGCTCTGGACCTGAAGGACGCCAGCCGCATGGCGGAGCACCTGCAAAAGGACATCTTCCCGGATCGCCGGGTGGGCCTGATCCACGGCCGCCAGAATGCAAAGGAAAAGGACGGGATCATGTCCGCGTTTCTGGAGAACCGCATCGACATCCTCGTTTCCACCACCGTGATCGAGGTGGGAATCGACATTCCGCAGGCCTCGCTCATGGTTATCGAGCACGCCGAGAGGTTCGGACTCTCTCAGCTTCACCAGCTCCGGGGGCGCGTCGGCCGGAGCGACATCCCCTCCTACTGCATCCTGCTGGCGCAGCACCGGGGGTCGGAAGACGCGAGGAGGCGCCTCCGGGTCATGGAGCAGACCACGGACGGCTTCCGGATCGCCGAAGAGGACCTCGCGATCCGCGGTCCCGGCGAGTTTATCGGCGTCCGACAGTCGGGACTTCCCGACTTCCGGGTGGCCAATATCGTCCGCGACGGATTGATCCTGAACGAGGCCAAAACGGACGCCTTTGCCCTGACGGAAAAAGACCCCTTTCTGGAAAAGCCCGAACACGCCGCCCTCAAGGCCGTGCTGCTTCACAAGTGGCAGGGCAGGCTCGAGCTGGCGAAGACCGGGTAGCGCGAACGTGAAGCCAGATCCTTTGCCGTTGTCTAATCCTTGAAATCTCGAAATTTGCGCTTGATATTTCAGGGAAGATGTTTGATGGCGGTAGACACGGCAGGAGGGCTTCGACTGACAACGGAGATCGATTGAAGGTAATGATGCGCAGCTGAAAATACCGGTATGAACAGAATCCTCATCCTTTTCGCCCATCCCCGCTTTGAAAAGTCCCAGGCCAGCCGCGCGCTGCTCAAGGATGTCGGGCAGTTGCCCGAGGTCACGCTGAACGACCTGTACGAAAAGTACGCCGACTTCAACATCGACATCGATGCGGAAAAGGCGCTGATGGCAGCCCATGAAATCATCGTCTGGCACCACCCTTTCTACATGTACGGGGCGCCGGCGCTGCTCAAGCAGTGGATCGACCTGGTCCTCGAACACGGCTGGGCCCACGGCAGGGGAGGGGAGGCCCTGAAAGGCAGGATCATCTTCACGGCGCTCACATCCGGCGGCACACGGGAGGCCTATGGGGCGAACGGATACAACCGTTTCACCCTTGCCGAATTCCTCCGCCCCTTCGAGCAGACGGCCGTGCGCTGCAAAATGGTCTACCTGCCGCCCTTCGCGGTGCAGGGCACGCACCTGCTGACGGATGATGAACTGGCGCGTCATGCCGCGCATTACCGCATGCTGATGGAGCGGCTGATTCGGGGAGACTTCCGTGTCGAAGACATGATGCGGTTTCCCTTTCTGAATGATTGGCTCGTTCATGAGACAGGGGCAAATAAAACATGAGCCAGGGATTTCTGCAGGATGCTCTCCTCTATCTGGCGGCGGCGATCGTTTTCGTCCCCATCGCCAAAAGGCTCGGCCTGGGATCGGTCCTGGGGTATCTGATCGGCGGGATCCTGATCGGCCCCTTCTTTCTCGGCTTCGTCGGCGGCGAGGGAAAAGACATCATGCACTTCGCCGAGTTCGGCGTCGTGATGATGCTCTTTCTGATTGGCCTGGAGCTGGAACCGGCCCATTTCTGGCGGATGCGACATCTCGTCGTCGGAACGGGTTCGCTTCAGCTCGGACTGACAACGCTGCTCTTTTTCGCGGCTTTTCTCGCGATCGGTTTCACCTGGCAGGCATCTCTGGCCGTCGGGCTGGCGCTCTCCATGTCCTCGACGGCGATCGTCCTGCAGACCCTGCGGGAGAAGGGGCTGGAGCAGACGCAATCGGGGCGAAGCTCCTTTGCCGTCCTTCTTTTCCAGGACATTGCCGTCATCCCCATTCTGGCTGTCCTGCCGCTCCTCGCGCTTGCCTCCGCACAGGCGCCTTCCGGAGAACACGCCACGTTCATTCAGGGGCTGCCCGGCTGGGCGCAGACGCTCGCCCTGCTTGGCGCAGTCGGGCTGGTGATCCTCAGCGGCCGGTTCATCATTGTCCCCTTCCTGAGGTTCATCGCCCGCGTCCGTCTTCGGGAACTCTTCACGGCCTCTGCTCTCTTCATCGTGATGGCGACAGCCTATGTCATGGTTCTGGTGGGGCTCAGCCCCGCCCTGGGGACATTTCTGGCCGGCGTCGTCCTGGCCAACAGCGAATACCGGCATGAGCTGGAAAGCGACATCGAACCCTTCAAGGGCATCCTCCTCGGCCTGTTCTTCATCACCGTCGGGGCATCGATCAACTTCAGCCTGATTGTCAACAATCCTCTGCAAATAACGGCCCTCGTGCTCGGGGCAGTCCTCGTCAAATCCGCCGTGCTGGCGCTGACGGGCAGGGTGAGCCGGCTGACCTTCGACCAGAACGTCCTGTTCACGCTCGGGCTGAGCCAGGTCGGCGAGTTCGCCTTTGTCCTCTTTTCCTTCATGCACCAGCTTCAGATCCTGCCTGCCGATTGGACGGACAGGATGATGGGCGTCACCGCCATCAGCATGACCGTTACGCCCCTGCTCCTGCTCGTCAACGAGCGTTTTATCCTCCCCCGCTTCGGCACCCTTGAAAAGGCGGAAAGGGAGGCCGACGCCATCGACCGGCAGCACCCCGTCATCATCGCCGGCTTCGGCCATTTCGGCGGCGTGGTGGCGAGGTTCCTCAAAGCGAACGGGGTCCGGGCGACGATTCTCGACAACGATTCCGACCGGGTGGATCTCCTGAGAAAGATGGGCTTCAAGGTCTTCTACGGCGATGCCACGCGGATCGACATTCTCAAGTCCGCCGGCGCCGAACAGGCCCGGCTCCTGATCGCCGCCATCGGGTCGCCGGACATCAACTACGATCTCGTGGAAAAAACGCAGAAGCTCTTTCCCAACCTCACCATCATGGTCCGCGCCGCGAATCGCCAGGACGCCTACGATTACATCGACGCGGGAATCCGGGACATCTACCGGGAATCCCTCGACACCGCCGTGCGCCTGGGAATCGACGTCCTGGTCAAACTCGGCTACCGGAAATACACCGCGACCCGCGCCGGCCAGAATTTTATCCGCTACGACGAAGCGGCCATGCACAAACTGGCGTTGCACCGTCACGATGAAAGCGCCTACATCTCCAAGTCCCGGGAAGAGATCCGGATGCAACAGCAACTGCTGGCGAGTGACCGCGAGATCAACCCGACTGTGAACGACCATGCCTGGGACAGCGATGTGTTTGTAGACCGGTTCAAGGACGATGCGAGGAAGGAAGAAAACAAAAAGGACCCGTCCCGGAAGCCGTAGTGTATTCGTCGAGCGGACCGGACGCCGCCATTTCGCCGCAGGGACGGACTGTTACAATAGCCACAGGAGCGACGATGGAATTCATCCCCGATGATCTGCTGAAAAAGTGCATGCAACTGGTTCAATTCACGCATCGAAAAATCGGGACGAGAACCCTGCCCGCCAAGGTGTCCTTCTCGAACCCGGGCAACATGATGGCCCTGGCCGCCATGGAGCGGACGACGGCGGTCCTGAAGCGTGCCCGGCTCAACGCGAAAATGGCCTTGGTCCTGCGGACCGTCCTGCTGGCGTTTCCCGTCCTCGCCTGGATTTATCACAACTACTGGATACTGGCCGGCATCATCGTCATCATCGGCATCGAGCGGTCGATGATCCGGCAGGAGCGGGAGGACTGGATGTATCTCGCATCGGTCCTGTTGAGCCTGGAGATGCTGGTTCATGATTTCGCCGGCTGGGGGAGAGCGCATCCGGAGGCGCGCAAACGGGCGTCTGAAATCCTGGGCAGGAAAATCAACTGGCTGGAATACTACCTGCCGCGCCGCCATGAACTGGACCCCGCCCGGCTGAGGGAATTCGGGCCGAAGGTGGCGGCCGGTGCCGGAGGGCTATAGTACCGATGCCGGCTTCACCCGGAAGCCAGCATCGGACGAAATTGCCTTCGACCCTGTTTCGACCGACGCGTTGGTTTTTTTCCGGGGTCAGGCCGGAACCCCTTTTCCCGATTCCGTCTTGAAAACGGACTCCTGAGTTGCGGCCATCCTGCCGTCAATTTGTTTGACAAAACCGCTGAACCTGATATAGAAGCGGGCGATATTTGACGGTTTCTTCCACACAGACGATGAAATATCCTTCGAGGAAAATCAGGAGATGAAAAGAATCAACCTGGGCTTGATCGGTTTCGGCACCATCGGCAGCGGCGTGGTGAAACTCCTGCAGCAGAGCGGCGAGTTGATCGAAAAACGGCTGGGCGCAAGGCTCGTGCTGAAAAGGATCGCTGATCTGGACGTCACGACCCCGCGCGTGGTCCCCGTGAAAAAGAGAATACTCACCACCGATGCCCGGTCGATCCTGACCGATCCCGACATCCACATCGTCATCGAGCTGATGGGGGGCCACGAACCGGCCCGCACCTTCATTCTGGAAGCCATGCACCGCAAGAAGCATGTCGTCACCGCCAACAAGGCGCTCTTGGCCACCCACGGCAACGAGATCTTCAGGGTCGCGGAGAAGGAGGGGGTGGACATCGGGTTCGAGGCCAGCGTGGGCGGGACGATCCCGGTGATCAAGACCCTCAAGGAATCGCTGGTGGCCAACCGGATCAAATCCATTTTCGGCATCCTGAACGGGACCTCGAACTACATCCTCTCGAAGATGACCGACGAGGGCAAGGCCTTCGATGTCGTTTTGAAGGAGGCACAGGCACTGGGCTTCGCCGAGGCCGACCCCACCTTCGACATCGAGGGGGTGGATGCGGCCCACAAGCTGGCCATCACCCTGTCGCTGGCCTACGGCAAAAAAGTGAATTTCGACGACCTTTACCGGGAAGGCATTTCCGGCATCAGCCAACAGGATATCGAATTCGCGAAGGAGCTGGGCTACCGGATCAAGCTCCTGGCCATCGCGATCCGGCACGAAAACGCCGTGGAAGCCAGGCTGCATCCCACGATGATTCCCTTCGACCACCTTCTGGCCAGCGTGAACGGAAACTACAACGCCTTTCACATCACCGGCGACGCGGCGGATTCCGTCTTTCTCTACGGCCAGGGGGCAGGCATGATGCCCACGGCCAGCGCCGTAATGAGCGATATCGTGGACATTTCCCGGCAACTCCTGAAGGGCGTGTCGGGATGCGTCCCCTCGCGCTCGCTTCGGGAGTCGATCATCGAGGACATTTGCCTGATGCCCTTCGACGACATCGAAACCACCTATTATTTCCGTTTTTCCGCCGTGGACCAGCCGGGCGTGCTCTCCAGGATCTCAGGCATTCTGGGAAAGTGCAACATCAGCATCGCCTCGGTGATCCAGAAAGGGCGGAAGCAGGGCGGCGGCGCCGTCCCGGTCGTCATGACCACCCACAAGGCTCGGGAACGGAATGTCCGCAAGGCCCTGCGCGAGATCGACCGTCTGGACATTGTGCAGGACAAAACGGTCCTGATCCGGATCGAGGACGAGGAGCGCCGATGAAGTACATCATTCTGCTGGGCGACGGGATGAACGACGATCCCGTCGAGGCGCTGGGCGGCAAGACACCGCTCGAATTCGCCCGCACGCCGAACCTGGACCGCATGGCCGGCGATGGGACGCTGGGCCGGATCGACACCATTCCGGCCGGTCTCAAGCCGGGCAGCGACGTGGCCAACCTCTCCGTGCTGGGCTATGATCCGGTCGAATGCTATGCGGGCCGGGGACCGCTCGAAGCGGCCAACATGGGCGTCTCGCTGGGGCCGGACGACATCGCCTTTCGCTGCAACCTGGTGACCCTGGGGCCGGAGCCGGACCCGGTCATGGTGGATTTCACCGCCGGCCACATCAGCTCCGAAGAGGCCACCCGCGTCATCGCCGACCTCGACAAGTCCCTGGGCGGGGCTTCGTTTCAGTTCTATCCCGGTGTCAGCTACCGGCACCTGATGGTCTGGCGAAACGGCAGGGACCGCCTGGAGACGACGCCTCCCCATGACATCACCGGAAAGGCGACCGCCGCCTATCTGCCCAGAGGGGAGGGCGAAGCGGAGGTCAACGACCTGATGCGGCGCTCCCGGGAGGTCCTTCAGAGTCACCCGGTAAGCCGTGCACGGCTTGCCGCCGGAAAGAAGCCGCCCACTTCGATCTGGCTTTGGGGGCAGGGCAGGGCGCCCCGAATGATCCGGCTGACCGATCACTATGGATTCCGGGGCGGCGTGATCTCGGCGGTGGACCTTCTGAACGGAATCGGGGTTTACGCCGGCCTGCAGGTGATCCGCGTGCCCGGAGCGACAGGATATACGGACACCAATTACGTTGGAAAAGCGGAGGCGGCACTCGCCGCCCTGAGGGAGATGGATTTCGTCTTCGTCCACGTGGAAGCGCCCGATGAAATGAGCCATGAAGGCAATCTGGAGGGGAAAATACAGGCCATCGAAGACTTTGACGACAAGGTCGTGGGCACCGTCCTGAAGGGGATCGGAGCGTTCGCCGACTGGCGCGTCATGGCCCTGAGCGACCACCCGACCCCGCTGAAGATCCGCACGCACGCGGCGGACCCCAGCGCCTTTGCCGTGCTGTCTTCTTCCGCCCGCGAGAATCTGAAAAAGGGGGTGTCGTTCCATGAAAAGGACGCCCGCGCCGGCGGCATCCTGATCAGCCCGGGCCATCGCCTCATGGAACTGTTCATCAGAAGCTGGAATACATTTATTGCGGATAACCGTCCGTAAGCTCCGCGTGATCCATGCGGAAAACATAAGGAGAGCACATGGCGGGAAAGTTATCGAAACAGGAGCTGAAAGAACCGGATAAATTTCAGGTCATGCTGGCGAAAGGCATGACCTGGCTGACGGAGCACAAGCAGAAGATCTACATCGCTTCGGGCGTTGTGACCGTCGTTCTGCTCGTTGCCGCGGGCTGGTATATCTACAGCCTCAACTATGAAAAGAGCGCCCAGCAGATCTACGCCCGTGTTTACGGATCGCCCGCGCCGGAAAACCCGGCCGCGGTCTACAAGGAAGTCATCTCCCAGCATCCCCGCAGTCATGCGGCAGCCCTCGCCCATTACCGGCTGGCCAACATCCATTACCAGCAGAATGACTTCGATGCCGCCATCAAGGCATATGAATCGTTTCTTGAAAAGACCCCCGACCGGAGTGATCTGAAGCCGCTGGCATACGCCGGACTGGGCTATTGCTACGAATCGAAAAACGACCTCAAGAGCGCCCTGGCCAATTTCGAGAAGGCGGCAAGCCTGAAATCGGGACAGGCCCTTGAGGGAATGAATCACCAGAACATCGCCCGCATCTACGAAGCCATGAACGACCGGCCGAAGGCGCTGGAGCACTACCAGAAGGCGCTCGGCAAGAGTGTCGATCCCGCGACCGATCTGCTGATCAAGCGAAAAATTGCGACGCTGAGCTGAGCTCGCGAAGGAGATTTTTTATGTCTGTTTTGATGTCTGGAAACGAGGCNNTCGCCCGATACGACGGCGTCTATGCCGAATGGGCCCCCAACGAAAAGGTGGCCCTGGAGGTGGGCATCGGCGCCGCGCTGGCCGGCGCAAAGGCCCTGGTCACCATGAAGCACGTGGGGGTCAACGTGGCGGCCGATCCTCTGTTCACGGCCAGCTACACGGGCACGAACGGGGCCCTGGTGATCATATCGGCGGACGACCCTTCCCTGCACAGTTCGCAGAACGAGCAGGACAACCGGAATTACGCGAAATTCGCCAAAGTTCCCATGCTGGAACCGGCCGATTCGGACGAGGCAAAGCGGTTCGTCAAGCTGGCCTTCGAGATCAGCGAAAAATTCGACACGCCGGTTTTCCTGCGGCCCACGACGCGCGTCGCCCATTCCAAGTCCGTCGTCGAAACCGAAGCGCCGAAGGCGGTGGAGGACCGGACGGCCATTCAAATCAACGCCGCCAAATACGTCATGGTCCCCATCAA
>MTKZ01120671.1_pt2 | contig 48376 bp, 46 predicted proteins | sample 1042781 | NCBI WGS metagenome assembly MTKZ01 (sample SAMN06212207, study PRJNA360539) | anaerobic digester metagenome | biome: Wastewater treatment plant; material: sludge; isolation source: anaerobic digester fed with sludge from wastewater treatment plant | place: Denmark: WWTP Viborg ...
TCCGCGGCGGGAACCGCCCCTCCGAGGCCAAGCTACGGGAGGTCCTCACCGCACACGGGGTGAACGAGGGGGAGGTCCTGAACCAGACGAAGCTCGAGGCAGCGCTCGGGGCACTCGTCGAGGAGTACCAGAAGATGGACTGGGCTACGGTCCAGATCGTGCCCGATCTCAGGGGAGGGGAGCTCGTGTTCCGGGTCGAGGAACTGGTGATCGTCGGGCACCGCTTCCGCGGCCTGTCCACCATCCCGGAGGAGGAGGCCCGGAAGCTCGTCTCCGTTCCCGTGGGTGAGGTGGGAAGGATCTCCGAGATCCAGGCCTCGCTCGGCCGACTCGGCCGGTCCGTGTTCTTCGAATCCGGAGCGGTGGCGGCGGAAGCGGGCGAGGGCGGCCTGTGGCTGATCTGGGACCTCGTAGAGCGGGTCCTCCTTCCGGTCCCGACCCCCCTCACCGGGATCGACCTCCGCGGCGTGACGGCGTTCCCCGTGGAGAAGGTCGGCAGCCGGATCGGACCCCTGCCCGCGGAGCCGGCCACGAACTACGATGTCCTCCAGGCCCTCGGCCCCGTCTACGACTACTACCGGCGGGAGGGGTTCTTCATGGTGGAGTTCGTAGGGGAGGGAGTGGAGGGAACCCGGCTCGCGGTGACGGTGAAGGAGGGCCGCATCAGCCGGATCGAGGTCGACGAGGGCACCCGCACCGCGGGGTGGGTGATCGAGCGGGTGATGGGCCTCCAGCCTGGCCAGTTCCTGACCGAGGGACGGTTCGCCGCCGGACGTCAGGCGCTGATGGCGCTCGGGTACTTCCAGGACGTCGTCCTCGAACCGCGGTGGGCCGCCGACGAGCTCGTCCTCAAGGTCACCGTCACCGACATCGAGAAGCTGGGGAGCATCGGGGGAAACCTGGCGTTCTCCCCTCAGGACCACGGGATCGTGGGGAACCTCACCTACAACCAGAAGAACGTGCTCGGGAAGGCGATCGACCTGTCACTATCGCTCGACCGGGGCCTCACCGGAGGGGGGTCGACCACGTGGGGGCTCTCGTTTGACAGCCACTCGTTCCCCGTGTTCGACCTCGTGAGCCTGGACCTCTACCGTAAGGAGTCGGACGAGGACCCGATCACGGTGACCGTGGGCGGCCGGGCGGCCGTGGCCTACCCGCTAGCCCCCTACCTTGACCTGTCGCTGGGCCTGACGAGCGAGCAGGCGTGGACCCTCCCCGACCGGGAGGCCCTCGAACCGCGAACGTCCGCCGAGGTCGGGCTCTCCTACGATGACCGCGACAGCCCGTTCTTCCCCCGCACCGGGAGCCGGGGGCGGATGTCGCTCGAGAAGGCGGGGACGTTCGCCCCGGGGGTGGAGTACCTGGCCCTGAACGCGGAGCTCGCGGGGTTCTCGCCCCTCGATCTCTCCGGGCTCCGCGGGGAGGCGCGGGCGGTCCTCGCCTGGCGGGCGATGGTCCGCTGGGGCTGGGACCTTCCCGAGAGGTACCAGTTCAGCCTGGGGGGCGTGGACTCGGTGCGGGGAGCGAAGAGCGTGCGCACCGATCGTCACGGCCTCCTCAACGGCGAGTTCCGGGTGGAGATCGCCGCGGGGTCGTGGATCTCCCTGTTCACAGACCTCGGCGCAACGTGGGATGGGACGGTGAAGGCGTCCTGCGGGCTGGAGCTCGCGGCGAATGTGGCGGGGATGTTTGTCCGGATCTCGCTCGCGTGGCCCAACGACCGCGATCCGACGTGGGTCCCCGCGTTCGAGTTCGGGATGAGCCCGATGTTCTAGGGTACAGTTCACCCAGTACGGAGGAGACCAATGAAGACACAGTGGATCGTGGGTTTGATCGCAGGGGCTCTGATCCTGGGGTTCGTGGGCGGCCTCGTGGGCAGCTTTGCGTTCCCGGCGAAGTCCCCCGAGGGGGACGTGGCGAAGCTCACCGAGCGGGTAGCGAGCTTGGAAACGAGGGTCGCGGGGATCACAACGAGCGGGGGCGGGCTTCGGGTCGGGGTCGTGGACGCAGAGACCCTGTTCACGCGGGTGTTCCTTCCCCAGGTCCAGACGGAGCGGGCGGCGATGGAGGCCAAGGCACGGGACATCCAAACCCTTCAGGCCGACTACGCGGCGGGGAAGATCAAGCTGGACGCCTACCAGCAGCGGTACCTCCGCCTGCAGGCGGAACTGATCCAGGCCTCGCTCCAGGTGAACCTGGCGATGCTCGAGAAGATGATCGCCTCGCCAGGGTTCCTCACCCTGCGGACGGACCTCCAGAGTCTGCGGACCCAGGCCCAGCCGATCGTGGACGAGGTCGAGAAGGCGGTGAAGGAAGCCCAGGTCACGATCCTCGACATGACCGGGTTCAACGAGCGCCTCCAGCAGCTCCAGACGGCGTTCCAACAGCTCGATCAACTCCTCACCCAGGTCGCGGCAGCGAAGATCCTCGAGATCACGCAACAGGTCGCGAACGAGAAGGGCTACGACCTCGTCCTGAGGACGAAGGATGTGGTCATGTTCCGCCGCGAGTCGACCGTGATCGACCTCTCCTCGGACGTAGAAGGACGGCTGTGGGCCCTGTTCCCAACCCGCTGATCGCCTAACGGAGGGCCTGACGATGGGGGAGCGCCTCGTCGAATCGGTGCCGAACGTGTCCGAGGGCCGGGATCGGGCCGCGATCGAGGCGATGGCCGCGGCACTTCAGAGCGGGCCCACGGTGCGGCTCCTCGACGTCCAGTCTGACCCCGACCACCACCGCACCGTGTTCACCCTCGTCGGGGACCCCGACGGGGTGGCAGATGCGATCCTCCGCCTGTTCGCGGCCGCCCTCCCCCGGATCGACCTCCGCCTCCACCGGGGCGAACACCCGCGGATGGGGGCGGTGGACGTGGTCCCGTTCGTGCCGGTGCGGGGGGTGACGATGGCCGACTGCGTGNNGACCTGGCCGAGATCCGCCGCGGCGAGTTCGAGGGGTTCGCGGACAAGATCCTCCGGGAGGAGTGGGCCCCCGACTTCGGGGAGAGGGTCCTCCACCCCACCGCCGGCGCAACCGCGATCGGGGCCCGGGAGTTCCTGATCGCGTTCAACGTGAACCTCGGTACCGCCGACCTCAAGGTCGCCAAGGCGATCGCCCGGGCCGTGCGCGGCTCCTCCGGTGGCCTCCGCTACGTGAAGGCCCTCGGCGTGGCCCTCGCGGATCGGGGGATCGTCCAGGTCTCGATGAACCTCACCAACTATAAGAAGACCCCCCTCGCCCGGGCCCTCGACCTCGTGCGCAGCGAGGCGGCCCGGCATGGGGTAGCGGTGGTGGGGACGGAGATCGTGGGCCTGGTCCCGGAGGAGGCGCTGTTTTCGGCGGCGGACCACTACCTGAGGCTGGAGCGGTTCTCCCCCGACCAGGTCCTCGAGCGGCGGATTTCTTCCGCCCCGGACGGCTGATGGAGCCACCCTTCCCGTTCCGCAGGGTGAGCGTGATCGGCCTCGCCCGGACGGGGAAGGCCGTGGTGGAGGCCCTCGCCCCCCGCGGGGTGTCCCTCTTCGTCTCCGAGGCACGATCGCTTGCCCCCGACGAGCGGGCGTTCCTCTCCCGCTACGGCGTGGAATGGGAAGAGGGTGGGCACACGGGGCGCGGGGTGGAGGCGGACCTCGTCGTGCCGAGCCCGGGCGTGCCGTCGCAGGCGGCCGTGCTCGGGGAGGCGCGACGGCGGGGCATCCCGATCTGGTCGGAGATCGAACTCGCCTTCCGCCTCGGCCGGCCGGAGGCCCTCATCGCCGTCACCGGCACGAACGGGAAGACAACGACCGTCGCGCTCGTGGGGGCGATCCTCCGTGCCGCGGGCTGGGATCCCGTGGTCGCAGGGAACATCGGGTGCCCGGCGATCTCCACCGTGGGCGAGGTGGAGGGCCGGCCGTGGGTGCTCGAGGTCAGCTCGTACCAGCTCGAGTGGGTCGAGGCCTTCCGTCCCACGGTTGCGGTGTGGCTCAACTTCGCGCCCGACCACCTTGACCACCACGGGACGCTCGCTGCCTATTTCGCGGCCAAGGCCAAGCTCCTCGCGCGCCAGGCGGACGAGGACGCCGCGGTCCTGGCGCAGGAGGTCCTGGCGCAGGTTTCCCCGCGGGCGCGGTGCGTGGACTACGATCGGGTGGCCCTCCCCGCGGGGTGGGGGGATGGGATGCCCGACCACCTCCGTCGCGATCTCGCCGCGGCGTGGGCCGCGGCGTGCGCCGCGTACCCAGGCCTTGCCTCCTCCCCTCCCCCCTCCCGCGCGATCGCCCCCGCCCTCCACCAGCCCCACCGCCTGCAGCGGGTGGGGGAGGTCCAGGGCATCGCGTTCGTGGATGACTCCAAGGGCACAAATGCCCACGCCACCGCCGCCGCCCTCGCCGCGATCCCGGGCCGGGTGGTGCTCATCCTTGGGGGCCGCCACAAGGGGGGGGGCTACGATGCCCTCGTCCCTATCCTGCGGGACAAGGTGCGGTCCTGTGTCCTCATCGGGGAGTCGCAGGCCTATTTCGCCGCCCTCCTCGCACCGGCGGCGATCCCCTACGAGATGGCCGACGACCCGACCGACGCGCTGCGCCGGGCGTACCGCGCCGCCCGGCCCGGGGACACCGTGCTCCTGTCCCCGGCCTGCTCAAGCTTCGATCAGTTCACGAATTACGCTCAACGGGGGGACGCTTTCCAGCGCGCCTTCTCTGCCCTCGCTCGGCCCGCGGCCGGTCTGTCCCCTGAGGGAGGGACAGCCAACACCTCGTCCCCGGAACGATAGCCGGGGGAGCGGCCCCCGCGGTCCTTCGGGGGAGGGGACATGTGCGCCATACTACGTTCGCCATGGGGAGCCTCGAGGGCAGGATCGCCGTCGTCCTTTCTTTCTTGCTCCTGGCCGGGTTCCTGTTCGTGTCCTCGGCGAGCCTCCCCCTCTCCGTCCGCCTGACCGGGGACCCCTGGGCGCTCCTCAAGCGCCAGATCGTGGGGGGGGTGCTCGGGCTGGTGGGCCTGGTCGTGCTGTGGCGGCTCGATTACCACGTGTGGGAGAAGGTGGATGATCTCCTGATCGGGGGGGTGTTCGTCCTCCTCGTCCTCACCCTCATCCCACCCCTCGCCGACGGAGCGCGCTGGCTACGGCTCGGCCCATTCCAGTTCCAGCCCTCCGAGGTGGGCAAGGTCGCGCTCATCCTGTATGTGGCGGGATCCCTCGTCCGGCGTGGGGATCGCGTGAAGAACTACCGGGAAGGGGTCCTCCCGTACCTCTTTATCCTGGGACTGTTCGGACTGGTCCTCCTCCTCCAGCCCGACTCGGGGATGCTCCTCCTGTACGTGGTCACGGTGGGGTTCCTCCTCTGGGTGGGGGGCGTCCCCCTGCGCCACCTGCTCCTCACCCTCCTCGGCGGGCTGCCCGTGGCGGGCGTGGTCTTGTTCCTCGCTCGGTACCGGGTGGAGCGCCTGGTGGCGTTCCTCCACCCCGAGGCGTACCGGGACACGTACGGCTACCAGACGTTCCAATCGCTCGTCGCGGTCGGCTCGGGCGGCCTGTTCGGCCGGGGGCTCGGGGCGTCCCGGGCGAAGCTGTTCTACCTTCCGGCAGCGCACAACGACTTCCTGTTCGCCATCGTAGCTGAAGAGACAGGGCTCGTGGGCGCGCTGTGCGTGATTGGCCTCCTGGGAGCCCTCGTCGTCCTCGGGTTTCGCGCGGCCCGCCAGGCCCCGGACCGGCTGGGGGCCCTCTACGCATGGGGGGCATCGTTCCTCCTCGGGTTCCAGGCCCTGTTCAACCTGGCGGTGGCAGTAGGGGTGATGCCGGTGAAGGGGCTGACGCTGCCGTTCCTCAGCTATGGCGGGTCATCGCTCATGGTGAGCCTGATCTTGGGCGGGCTGATCCTCGGCGTGGCCCGCGCGGGCCGGCACTCTACCGTAGGGGTGCTTGTGCCGGGGGGGAAGGGATGAGGATCCTCGTGGCTGCAGGGGGCACGGGGGGCCACGTGTACCCAGCGTTGGCCGTGGTCGAGGAGCTACGCGCCCAGGGCGCGCTCTCCCGGGTGGGGTGGATCGGCGACCCTGCTCGGCTCGAAGGGAGGGTGGTGCGGCGGCACCCCTGGATCGAGTTCTACGCCCTCCCCTCACGCGGGGTGGACCGCCGCCGGCCGTGGACGTGGCCTCGCTCCGCCGTGGGCGCAGCGGGGAACCTCCTCCGCGCGCTCGTCCTCGTGCGCCAGTTCCAGCCCGACGTCGTGTTTGGAACCGGGGGCCACGCCGCGTTCTCCCCCGTGGTGGCGGCGTGGCTCCTCCGCGTTCCAACCGTGATCCATGAACAGAACGCGCGGATGGGCCTTGCCAATCGGACCCTGGCTCGGCTGGCGGACCGGGTGCTCCTCTCCTTCCCGACGACCCACGGGGTCCCCCGGACCGCGCGGGCGCTCGTGACCGGGAACCCGGTGCGGAGGGAGGTGGCGGCGGTCCCCTCCCAGCTCGGGGACGAGCTCCTCGTGGTGGGAGGGTCGCTTGGGTCGCGGAACTTGGTCGAGGCGATGCTCCGGGCCGCCCCGGAGCTGGCGCGGACCCCCGGCCTGCGGCTGCGCCTCGTCACCGGGCAGGCGGTCCCGGTTGAGGACGCCACCGCTGCGCTCGCCCGGGCAGGGGTGGCGGCGGAGGTGGTGCCGTACGCGGACCCGTTCTCCGATGCCCTGGCCCAGGCACGCCTCGTCGTGGCACGGGCGGGGGCCACGACGGTGGCGGAGGTGGCGGCCGCGGGTCGGCCAACGGTGTTCGTGCCGTGGAACGGGGCCGCCGGACACCACCAGCACGACAACGCGCAGGCGATGGCGGCGGCCGGGGGGTGCGTTGTGGTGCCCGAGGAACGAGCCCGGTGTGAGCTGGGGGAGCTCGTGAGCACGCTGTGGAGGGACGAGCGCAGGCTTCGCGACATGGCCGCGGCAGCGCGGGCGACCGCCCGGCCGGAGGCGGCCCGCCGGGCGGCGGAGGCGATCATCTCACTCGTGGAGGGCATACGAATATGAACGGCTTCGCAGGACGGGTTCACCTGATCGGGATCGGGGGCGAGGGGATGGCAGCGCTGGCCCACCTCCTCCGGGAAGGGGGGGCCACGATCTCCGGGTCCGACATCCGGGATTCGGCCCGCGCGATGGCCCTCCGGGCGTGGGCCGATGTCCACGTCGGACACCGCGCGGATCACGTGCCGGACCGGGTGGACGCCATCGTGTACTCGTCCGCGATCTCGCCCGCCAACCCGGAGATCAGCGCGGCGCGCGGGATCCCGTGCTGGCCCCGGTTGCCCGCGCTCGGGACGATCATCCGGGGGAGGGACCTCATCGCGGTGGTCGGCACTCACGGGAAGACCACCACCGCCGCCTGGACCGCCCACCTCGTGACGAACGTCACCGGGGAGGGGGGCTACTACGTCGGAGGCGAAGTGCCCGCTGCTCCGTCCGCGGTCCTGGGCCGGGGGAAACCGTTCGTGGCCGAGGTGGACGAGTCCGACGGGCGGTTCGTCGGCCTCACCCCCCGGGTGGCGGTCCTCACCTCGGTGGACACGGACCACATCGGAACCTACGGCGGGTTCGCGGGGTTGAGGCAGGCATTCGCGCGGTTCGTCGCCCGCGCCGATCGCGTCGCGGTGTGCGCCGATGATCCAATCGCCCTCGACGCCGCTCGGTCACAGCACAGGCCGCTCACGTACGGGCTCTCTCCTCACGCAGACCTGCGGGCGGTGGGCGTGGAGTACCACCGGGAGAGATCGAACTTCGAGCTCCTCCTGCGGGGGGACAAGGCAGGGGAGGTCGAGGTCCCCGGCCCGGGCCCGCACAACGTGCGCAATGCGCTCGGCGCTCTTGCGGCCGGCGTCCTCCTCGACATCCCCCTCCGCGACCTCGTGCTCTCGCTCCCCACGGCCGCACGGCCGCGCCGCAGGCTGGAGGTCCTCGAGGAGAACGGCTACCTGGTCGTGGACGACTATGCCCATCACCCAACCGAGGTCGCGGCCGGGCTCGCCGCGCTCCGCTTGGGGTGGCCGGACCGGCGGATCGTCGCCATTTTCCAGCCTCATCGCTACTCCCGAACCCAGGCCCTCGCCGGCGCGTTCGGGACGGTGCTCGCGCGGGCGGACCAGGTGGTGGTGTCCCGGATCTATCCAGCGTTCGAGCGGCCGATCCCCGGCGTGAGCGGGCGCGACGTGGCAGAGGCGATCTGCGGCGCAGGGGGGAATGCTGTCTATCGGGACAGCCTCGACGCGGCGTTGGATACGGCAGCGGAGGCGATCCAGCCGGGGGACGTGGTGGCCTGTTTCGGCGCGGGAGACATATGGAAGCTGGCGCGGGAGATGGCGCACGGGCTCTCCTACGGATCCTGAGGGACCTCCCCGGAGGGCTGAGGGCCGAGGAACTCCTCGCCCCCCACACCACGTTCCGGATCGGTGGGAGGGCGTTCGCATTGTACGAGCCGCCCACCGAGGACGCGCTGGCGGAGGCCGTGGTGCGAGCCCGCAGCCATGGGTTCCCGTGGCGGATGCTGGGCGGTGGGTCCAAGCTCCTCATCCCCGATCGGGGGTTCCCCGGCCTCGTCCTCTCCACCGCCGGGTTGCGCTCCTGGCATGAGGAAGGGGAATTCCTCCGGGTGGGAGCCGGGGTGCCGCTCGCCCGGGTCGCCCGCCGCGGGGCGTGGGCCCTCGCCGGGATCCCGGGCACGGTAGGGGGGGCGGTGGCGATGAACGCCGGGACGAGGCACGGCTCCATCGCAGAACAGGTGGTGTGGGTCCAGGCCCTCCTCCCCACCGGGCGCGTCCACACCTTCTCCCCCGCGGAGTGCGGCTTTACCTACCGGGACTCCCTGTTCCGCCGGCTGCGCCTCCCCGTGCTCGCGGTCGGGCTGCGCCTCCAGCCTTGCCAGGACCTGGCCCCGTTCCTCCGGGAGCGGGCCAAGAGCCAACCGCTGGGGCTCCCATCGGCGGGGTGCGTGTTCCGAAACCCGCCCGACGGGAGGTCCGCGGGCTGGCTGATCGACCAGTGCGGCCTCAAGGGCGCGCGCATCGGGGATGCCGTGGTCTCGGAACATCACGCCAACTTCATCTGTAACCTTGGCCACGCCCGCGCCTCCGACGTCCTGGAGCTCGTGGATCATGTGCAGGACCGCGTCGTAAGCGAGTTCGGGGTCTGGCTCAAGCTGGAGCTTGAGGTCGTGGGGGAGTGATCCGCGCCGCCCGGGTCGGGTGCATCGTTTGTTCTTTCCTCATCGCCCTTTGCGTGGCCCTGCGCTGGGGCGGCTGGTGGCGGGTGGGGGAAGTGTGGGTCTCTTCCACGCGTTACGTCGCCGCCGAACAGTTGACAGGTATTCTGCTCGGTGCTAATGTACTTCGATTACAAACGAGGGGAATCGCGGACTGGATTCAGCGCGACCCCCGGGTTTTGGGTGTGACGATCCGGGTTCGCCCGCTCAGGAAGCGGGTGGAAGTGGAGATCAAAGAGAGGGAACCAGCGGTGCAGGTACAGCTGCAAGGGGGCGCGACGGTGTGGGTGGATGCCGAGGGGGTGATCCTCGAGCCCGGCACGACACCCGTGGTGGTCGGGGCCCGCCGGGATGGCGCGCGGGTGTCCCCCGAGGCGGTGCAGGCCGCTTGGGCCGTGGCGCGACTGGACCCCGCCGTGCGCGAGAGGTTCCCGATGTTCGATATCTCTGACCCCACCAATGTTATCGCCAAGGGGGACCGGTCCCCGACCCTCTTCTTGGGCGAGATTGGCCAACTGGGGGACCGACTTGCTATCCTGGAGGAACTATGGAAGCGAGGGCTGCTTGCCGAGTGCGCCACGGTGGATTTCCGCGTGAGCGACGAGGTGATCCTGAAGCGAACGAGATGAAGGTGGTGGTTCGATGAGTCGGGAGCGGCTGATGGTGGGGTTGGATGTCGGGACGACCAAGGTGGCCTGTCTGGTGGCCAACGTGGTCGACGAGTACATCGAGGTCATCGGTCTGGGGACATCGCCGTCGCGGGGCCTGGAAAAGGGGGTCGTGGTCGACATCGGCCGCACCGTGCAGTCGATCCGCAAAGCGGTGGAAGAAGCGGAGAACATGGCCGATGTGCGGGTCCAGAATGCCTACGTCGGCATCGCGGGGAAGCACATCCGCTCCCTCAACAACTCCGCGACCGTATCCATCACGCGGCCGGACCGGATCATCACCGCCGAGGACGTACGGCGGGTGGTGGAGGCCGCACGGACGATGCCCCTCTCCCCGGATGTGGAACTCATCCACGTCATCCCCCGGCAGTACATCGTGGACGGCCAGGAAGGGATCACCGACCCGGTAGGGATGACCGGGACCCGCCTCGAGGTGGACGTGCACATCGTGCTCGGATCGGTGACCGCGGTCCACAACCTCGTGCGGTGCGTGGAAGCGGTGGGGATCGGGATCTCCCAGATCGTGCTCGAGCCCCTCGCCTCGGCGATGGCGGTCCTCTCCTCAGCGGAGAAGGAGCTGGGCGTTGTCCTCCTCGATTCGGGCGGGGGAACGACCGACATCTCCGTGTTTCGCGGCGGGGATATCTGGTTTTCGAAGACGATCCCCATCGCCGGCGAACATATCACGAACGACATCACCGTGGGCCTCCAGACCCCGATCGAAGAGGCGGAGCGAATCAAAAAACAGTACGGAACTTGCCTCGTTGACTCGGTGGGCGATGACGAAAAGATTGAAGTGGCCACGATCGGAGGGGAGAGCACAAAACAGGTGTCGCGAAAGAAGCTCGCCAAGGTCATCGAGCCCCGAGTGGAGGAGATCCTCGACCTCGCGATGCAGGAGGTGGAGGACGCCGGCTACCGGGACCTCATCCCGGCGGGCGTGGTGATCACCGGCGGTACAGCGCTCCTCTCCGGGATCGCGGAGTACATCGAGAAGCGCTATGGGCTCCCCGCCCGTGTGGGAAGCCTCCCCCAGGGAATCCACGGGCTGCGGGACATCGTCGAGTCCCCCATCTACGCCACCGGGATCGGGCTCCTCAAGTACGCGGTGGAGACCCGGGACTTCGTGCCCACGAAGCGCACGCGGGGGTCGAAAGGGATGCTGGGCAAGCTGTTCGGGTGGTTCCGCAGCTTCCTCCGGGGGTGAGCGTGATGGGGGAGAGCCCAGCCAAGATCATGGTCGTGGGGGTCGGCGGCGGCGGCGGGAACGCCGTGAGCCGCATGGCCCAGGCTGGGATGGTGGGCGTCGAGCTCGTGGTGATGAACACCGACGCCCAGGTACTGGAGATCGTGGAGGCCCACCGCCGGTTGCAGCTCGGGACCAAGCGCACGGGTGGGCTCGGGGCAGGGGGCGATCCCGAGGTCGGGCGCGAGGCGGCCGAGGAATCGCGGGACGAGATCGCGGACCTGCTTGAGGGGCTGGACATGGTGTTCATCACCGCAGGGATGGGCGGCGGGACGGGGACGGGAGGGGCGCCGGTCGTAGCCGAGATCGCCAAGGAGATGGGCATCCTCACGGTGGGGATCGTCACCCGGCCGTTCTCGTTCGAGGGCTTGGCCCGCTCCCAGCGCGCGGAGCGGGGCGTGCAGCAGCTGGCGAAGAACGTGGACGCGATCATCACCATCTCCAACGACCGCCTCCTCAAGGTCGCCCCCCACGAGATGCCCCTCACCCGGGCGTTCGAGCTGGTGGACGAGATCCTCCGCCAGGGTGTCCAGGGCGTCACCGAGCTCATCACCGTCCCCGGGCTCATCAACCTCGACTTCGCGGATGTGGAGGCCGTGCTCAAGGGGGCAGGGACGGCCCTGATGGGGATCGGCGAGGCCGACGGCGAGAACAAGACGCGCGAGGCGGCCCGCAAGTCCATCTCCTCTCCCCTCCTTGACTTCAGCGTCAAGGGCGCGAAGAAGGCGATCCTCAACATCACCGGCGGGGAGGACCTCACCCTGGAGGAGGTCACCGCGGCCGCGAGCGCGATCCAAGAGGCGTTGTCCGACAAAGCTGACCTCATCTTCGGGGCCGCGATCCGGGAGGGGATGCAGAAGGCGAAGGTGACCGTGATCGCGACCGGGTTCCCCGCTGGTCAGGGCGGGGAGATCATGGAGGCCAACGAGGAGATCGTCCTCGAGCGGCTGGAGCGGGAGGGGATCCGCGACGATTACGACATCCCCACGTTCCTGCGCCGCTCCCGCCGGCCCGAGATCCCGTAGGGCAGCGGCTCACCCCGCAAAGCGGTGGGTGATGGGGAACCGGCGGCCCATCCCGAACGCCTTCGGTGACACCTTGAGGACGAGGGGGAACTGTCGCCGCTTGTGTTCCGAGGCGCGGAGGCGGCGGGCGACGTCCCGAGCGATGCCTTCGTCGAACGAACGGGTGAGCTCATCCCAAGACCGGTTCTCCACAACGAGCGCGCGCACGATCGGATCCAGCACGTCGTAGGGAGGCAGGTCCTCGTCGTCCCGCTGGTTCGGGCGCAGCTCGGCGGAGGGGGGGCGGGAGAGGGTCCCCTCCGGGATGAGGAGGCACGGGGCCTGCGCGTTGATGAGGTGGGCGAGTTCGTACACCTCGGCCTTGACGAGGTCCCCGATCGGGGCCAGCGCCCCCACCGTGTCCCCATAGAGCGTGTTGTACCCGGTGGCGATCTCTGATTTGTTCCCGCAGGAGAGGACAACGTAGCCCATCGCGTTGGCGAGCGCCATCCACAGGACCCCCCGCACCCTCGCCTGCAGGTTTTCGGCGGTTAGGCCGACCACGGGGATGTGCGAGGAGAGGGCTTCGCTGAAGGAGGCCACGATCGGCTCGATGGGGATCTCCACCCAGCGGATCCCGAGGGTCCTCGCAAGGTAGCGCGCTTCCTGTGCGGATTCGGCTGCGGTGTACGGGCTCGGGAAGAACGTCCCCACGACCCGTTCTGGCCCCAGCGCCTGGCAGGCAAGCGCCGCCACGACCGCCGAGTCCACCCCGCCCGAGATCCCGACCACGACGCCCCGGATCCCGTTCTTCTCAATGTAGTCCCGGATGCCCACCACCAACGCCTCGCGCACACAGTCCATCCCGTCCGGGCGGGGGGGCGCTACCGGAGGAGCAGCGGTGTCAAACAGGTACAACCCCTCAGCGAACCGCGGGGCGGAGAGGAGGAACGCCCCGTCGGGCCGAAGTGCGAACGATCCGCCATCGAACACGAGCTCGTCCTGTCCCCCCACCAGGTTCGCGTAGGCGAACGGGACAGCGGCCCGTTCCGCCCATCCCCGGGCGAGGGCGTAGCGGAGGAGGGGCTTNNGCGAGCACCCCTCCCTCGTGCCAGAAGTCCTCGCACACCGACAGCCCGAGGCGCAGGCCCTGCCATTCGAGCACGACGATCTCCGTGCCACGGGTGAAGTACCGCTCCTCCTCGAACACATCGAACGAGGGAAGCTCATGCTTCGCCTGGTGCCCGACGACGTTGCCGTCGGCGAGGAGGAACGCGGCGTTGTGGAGGAGGAGATCGCCCCCGAACGCGGCCGCCGATGGGTCGGCCTTGGTGGCGGGCCGCGTCCCAGCGCGGGCGATGTGGCCAATCACGATGGCGATGTCGCGGCTCGCCTCCACGATCGCAGCGAACTCCCGGTCCGCCGCATCGAGGAACCCCGGGCGATGGAGGAGATCCCGTGGCGGGTAGCCGAGGAGGGCGTGTTCCGGGAAGATGGCGAGGTCTGCGCCCTGCTGCCGCGCTTGGGCGACCTGCCGCAGGATCCGCTCCCGGTTCCCAGGGAAGTCGCCCACGGTGGGGTTGAACTGGCCCACGGCGATCCTCACGCGACCCCCGCCACGAGGCACCGCGGCTGAGCCATGGTCATGACGTTCCACCCCTTCCGTTCCCCGTCAAGAAATGAGCAGCGCCCTCCTGCTTAGGCTGGGAGGTGAGGCATGCGGTGGGATTGGGCCTTGAGCAGAAGGGCGCGAACTCACGGCATAAGTATACCCAGTTCGCGGCCGGAGGCGAGGCGCCGTCAGGTGGTGGGTGGTGCAGGAGTTGAACCTGCGACCCCGCGCACGTCAAGCGCGTGCTCTACCGAGCTGAGCTAACCACCCGTCCTCCGCCCTTCTGGAGGCGGCGCCCGGATTTGAACCGGGGAATAAGGGATTTGCAGTCCCTCGCCTTTGCCGCTTGGCTACGCCGCCTGGTGGAGGTGGGGGGAGTCGAACCCCCGTCCGAAAACCCCTCGGCTTCGGCTTCTACAAGCTTAGCCCGCGTTTTTCATCTCGGGCGTCACGCTCCCACGGGCGGGATCGTTCGGCCCTCAGCCTCGTTCGGTTTCATCCAGGTCGCCCAAGGCCAGCCACCTGGACCAGCCCGTCTTGTCGACGCCCTAACGGCACCCCACGGGCGGGGGCGCCGCGGACGGCCTACGCCTAGTTCAGGGCGTAAGCAGGAACAGTTGCATAGTCGGCGTTTGTTTGCCGTTCCGTCGGATTTAGGAGGAGACGGACCTCCGCCTGCCGCCTGGCCTCGGTGTTCCCGTCGAGACCGGTCACCCCCAAGCAGTTTGATTATACTCCCCACGGAGGCGATGGCCAATGGGACGGGCTCTCCTTCCTGGGCTTGGGGTAGCCCTCGGGTTCGGGATTGCCTTCGGTGACCTCCTCCACCCCGGGCCCCTTCCCTTGGCCGCGGCGGGAGCGGTGCTCCTCCTCGCAGGGTGGCGCCGGTCGGTGGTGGCGCTGTGGATCGCCGCGTTCGCGGTGGGCCTCGCCCTCCCGGTCACGGAGGCGCTCCCGCCCTACCTTCAGTTCCAGCTTCCGAATCTGAAAGAGATCACGGGCCGCGTCCTCGATATCCCCGAGCCCCGCGCGAAGAACGTGTCGTTCACCCTCGCTCTGGATTCTCTCCCGGTGCGGCTCCTCGCGTACGCACCCCAGGCCCCTCGCGTCGGCCCAGGGGATCGGGTGAGGCTGGTTGGGCAGTGGGCGCCGCCGCAACCGGAGGCGTGGCGCACGAGCCTCGCCCGGCGCGGGATTCATGGCCTGTTCTGGGCAGCCGAACTCGAGGTCCTCACCACAGGCGGACCAGGGCCCGCCCGGTGGGCATCGCGTGTCCGGCAGGATCTCGTCGCGCGACTCGACGCTGCCCTCTCCCCGCGGGCGGCGGACCTCCTCGCCGCGCTCCTCCTCGGTGCCCGGGGCCGGCTCCCCGACGAGGACGAGGAGGCGTTTCGCATGGCAGGCGTGGCCCACGTCCTCGCCCTCTCCGGGCTCCACGTGGGGATCCTCGCCGCGGGGGGGTGGTGGCTGCTTGGGCTCCTGCGGATCCGCCCTGGCTGGCGGTACCTCCTCCTCGTTCCGGCAATTGGATTCTACGTCCTCGTCGGCGGGGCGCGGGTTTCCCTCATCCGGGCGGGGATCATGTTCGCCGTCCTCGGCCTGTTTTGGCTCCTCTGGGAGCGGGGGTGGGTCCTGAGGAAGTGGCTCGACCCGCTGCAGGGGCTTGCGCTCGCGGCGATCGTCGTCCTCACGCTGTGGCCATGGTCGGCGTTCGACGCGGGCTTCCAGCTCTCGTTCCTCGCTACGGCGGGGATCCTCTTGTTCCTCCCCGGATGGACAAAATCCGCGGTGCGCGGAAAGCTCCCTCGCTTGGTCCGCTGGGCCGCGGATACCGCCGCGGTGACCCTTTGTGCTCAAGCAGGGGCAGTCCCGATCGTTGGAACCGTGTTCGGCTACGTCTCCCTGTACGGGGTGCTCGCAAACCTCGTCCTCGTCCCGTGGACGGGGGCGATCCTATGGGGTGGGATCCTCCTCCTCTCCCTCGCCGCGCTCCCCGTTCCTCTGCCGCTCGGATTCGTGGCGGAACGGGTCCTCGTCGGTCCCTACCTCGCCGTGGTGCGGTGGCTTTCGTCCCTCCCCGGTGCGTCGCTTCCGGTGGGCCCGGGGTTCGGGCTGTGGTCCCTCTTCGCCGCAGGCGGGATCCTCTTCCTCAAGGCGGCGCGGGAGGAGACAGGGCACGGGCCAGCGCTCGATCGAACATCGCCACGGTGAGCCGGCCGGCCTGGGTGTTCTGCCGCAAAGGATGGGAGGAGGCAACGAGGGTCGGGAGCCCTGCGCCCGGCGCGTAGCTCGCTCCGGGAGCGAAGGGGAGCAGGCGTCCGTCGGCCCCGAGCTCGCGCAGAGCGCGTCCGCACCCGTCGAACGCGATCCGTCCCAGGGCGAGGCTGGCCCGGTGGAGGGAGCCCATGAGGAAGTCCCCCGCGCCGTGGGGAGCGGGGCCAATCCCACAATGAGAAGCCGCGCGCGAGGATCCCCGAACCCGACGACCCCAGTAGACCTCCTCCCGAAACGAACGGCGCTTCGCGTGGGCCACCGCCGCCCGGTAGGAGACGAGCCGCGGGCAGACTTGGCAGGCCACCACCCGCTCCCCCCGCGCAGCTAGCCCCCGATCCTCCACAGCCAAATGCTTTTATCCCGCGACGTCGTCACCACCCGCTCGCCATCGGGGAACACCACGAGGCCCCAGATGCTGTCCGTGTGGCCGGGGTGCTCGGAGATCATCGCCCGTGACGCCAGGTCCCACACCTCGACCTTGTTCGAGAACCCGCCGCAGATGATCCTCTTCCCGTCCGGGGAGAAGGCCATCACGTACACAGAACTCGCTCTCCCGCCGCTCACCCTCTCCGCGCGGAGCCGCAGCGCCTCTTCCCACGTGTCGGTGCGGTAGATTCGGATCTCGCCAGGGTTAGTGACGCACCCGAGGAATTGCCCATCGGGAGAGAAGGCCACGAAGTACACGTTGATCCCGGCCTGGATCGCATCCCGTTTGAGCCGGAGCGTATCCACATCCCAGACCCGCACGTACCCGTCACAGCCGCTCGTGGCGAGGGTCCTGCTATCGGGGGAGAAGGTCACGCACCGCACCCACCCCATGTGGGCCCGGTTCTTGTACTCCGCATTCACAAGCCGGGGCTCGATGAGGAGCCCGACCTCGATCCACAAGCTCGTGTCCCACAGGCGCACCGTGCTGTCGAACCCCCCCGAGGCGAGGAGCGTCCCGTCCGGCGAGAACGCCACCGTCCACACCGAGAACCGGTGGGCGTACTCCTTCATGAGGAGCTTGCCCGAGGCGATCTCCCACACCATTATGTGCCCGTCCTTGTCCCCCGCCGCGATCAGCCGGCCATCGGGGGAGGCAGCGAGGGAGACGACGAACGCCTCCGCTCCTTGCAGAGTCCGGCTGGCCCGGCTGGGGTCCGCCCACGACCGGATCTCCACCGTCCGCCCCTGGGCCACGGCGAACGTCTCCGCCCCCACCCGCGCCAGGGCGTGCTCGTCGAAGTTGCCCGCGACCACACCCTGGGAAGCCCCCACCGCGCCCACGATCCCCACCACCAGAGCAACGATCCCTACATGCCGTGCCATGTCCGCCCTCCTTGACGCCCATCCTACCCCACGCCGGGCGGGGGCGGCTACCATCACCGTGATGGACCGCAAGCTGGCGTGGGTGGGTTTGAACCTCCTCCCGTCCCTGACCCCGCGACGGCGGGACCTCCTCCTGCGGCGGTGCGGGGGACCGGTCGAGGCGTGGCTTTGCCTCGGGGAAGGGCTCCCCGCGGACCTCCGGCAGGAGGTGGGGGACAAGGTCCTCTCCGAACGCCAGGCCGCGGACCCGGAGCGGGAGCTCGCGCTGGCGGAGCGGGCTGGGGCGCGGATCCTCACCCACGACGACCCGGACTACCCGCCTCCCCTCCGGGGGATCCCCGCCTCCCCGCCGGTCCTGTACATGCTCGGCCGTTGGGAGGGCTCCCGCGACGGGTGTGCCGTGGCGATCGTGGGCACCCGTCGCTGTACGAGCTACGGCCGGCTCGTGGCGAGAAAGCTGGGGGCGGAACTGGCCGGCCGGGGGGTGACCGTGGTGTCGGGGCTCGCCCCGGGGATCGACACCGCCGCCCACGACGGCGCCCTGTCCGCCGGGCGCACGATCGCCGTGCTGGGCTCCGGGCTCGGTAACCCGTACCCGGCGGGGAGCGAGCGCCGCATCGCGGAGATCTCCAAGCGCGGCGCAGTCCTGTCCGAGTTCCCGTGGGAGACACGCGGTGCCCAATGGACCTTCCCTCGCCGGAACCGGATCATCGCCGGGCTGGCCCGGGCCGTAGTCGTGGTGGAAGCGCCCGAACGATCGGGGGCGCTCATCACCGCGGACTACGCGCTCGCCCAGGGGAAGGAGGTCCTCGCCGTCCCAGGCCCGATCACGTCGGACGCCTCACGGGGCACAAACCGCCTCATCCAGGAGGGGGCAAAGCCCGTCCTCACGGTCGAGGATGTCCTGTCTGAGCTCGGGATGCCGGCATTGCCCCTCCCCCCCTCTCCCCTCCTCCCCCCGGAGAGCCAGCTCGTCTACGACCTCCTTTCCCAGGAGCCCCTCGACCCATCGGAGATCGTAGCCCGCACTGGCCTCCCTCACGCCCAGGTCTCCCGGATCCTCCTCGACCTCGTCCTCGCCGGCCACATCCAGGAGCTGGCGGGCCGGAAGTACGTCCGTGCGTGAAATGTAGCTTCTATTACAGATCAGGAACGAATTCCCCGCTATACTCCTCCCGGCTGTCCCGCGGAGGAGTGCCCCGTGGGGCGTCGGCAGTGGACACATGAAGATGAGCCAAGGGAGGCGACGATGAGGAAGACCCTGTTGTTCGTGGTGTTGTGTGCCCTCGCCCTGACGGCGGGGGCGGCCCCGCAGAGGCTAGCGTTCATCCTCGATGCATCCGACTCGATGAACCTGGCCCTCGATGGCGGGACGACGAAGTTCGCGTGGGCCAAGGAGGCCTTGACCCTGGCCGTGAACGACCTCGCGGCGGAGGCAGAGTTCGCGATCGCGGTGTTCGGGCATCGGATCCCAAAGGCGCAGGAACCCGCTACGTGCCGCGATATCGAACTCATCGCGGCATTCGGGGCCTATGGGGAGGTAGAGCGGTCGGTTCTGACGGCCACGGTCGCCAACCTGACAGCGATGGGGAAGACCCCCCTTGCCGAGTCGCTCCGCTTCATCGCAGCGCGGGTGCCCGCGCCGGCGCGGATCGTCCTCCTCACGGACGGGGGGGAAACGTGTGGAGGGGACCCGATCGCCGAGGCACGGCGGATGTGCGCGCTCGGCTACACGGTGGACGTGGTGGGCCTCGCCGTGACCTCGGCCGACGAGGCCGCGCTGCGGGCCCTCGCCGCGGCGGGGTGCGGCCAGTTCGTGGTCGCCCACGATCCAGCTGACCTGCCGGCCCTGTTCCGCGAGGTGGTGTCCCCGGTTGAGCCGACCCCGCCCGCGATCCCGGACTGCTTCGCCGCGTACACGGTGGATCCGCAGATCGTGGCCCTCCTCGTGGAGCATCTCCCGTATCCGGTGTGCACGGACCCGATGTGGAACGTCATCCTGTGCTTCCTGGAGAAGAACCCGCCGGCGAAGATCATCGTGGGCACGGATGGAGACGACGTCCTGTTCGGCACGCCTGAGAACGATCTTATCGTGGGGCTCGGCGGAAACGACCAGCTGTTCGGGTTCTCCGGGAACGACCTCCTCCTCGCTGGACCGGGGGACGACCTCGTCCAAGGTGGGGATGGGGACGACCTCATCGTCGGCGGGCCGGGGAATGACCTCCTGTTCGGCGGCTCGGGCGACGACGTCGTCTACGGGGAGGATGGGGACGATCGGATCGAGGGCGAAGCCGGAAACGACAAGCTGTTCGGCGGGCCCTGCAACGACACCATCCTCGGCGGGCCAGGGTGCAACGTGATCGACGGCGGACCGGGGAAGAACTTCGTCCACGACGAGGGAACCTGCGCCCCGTGCGCACCCACCCCGCCCCCGTGCGCCCCAGCAACGCCCGCCAAGTGCCTCCCCGCGGCTCCCGTTTCGCCGGTGTGCACCACAACTGCGGAAGTGAAAACGGTCGTCGAGGGCGGGAGCATCGTCCTCAAGGCGCACGTCGATGACCCGGATGGGGACGCGGTCGCCATCACCTGGTCTGCTCCAAAGGGGATGTTCTCCGATCCGCATGCGTTCGAGACGACGTACCACGCGCCGTGGGTCAAGTCCTGTGACGGGGAGAAGGTCGTCGTCACCCTCGTCGCCGTGGACGCCTGTGGGGCGAAGGCCCAGGACGAACTCATCCTCCACGTGCTCAACGTGAACCACCCGCCGGCGGTGGACGCCGGCCCCGATCTCGCCGTGGACGAGGGCGGCAAGGTGAACCTCCTCGCCTCCGCGTGCGATCCGGACGACGATGCCCTGAGTTACCTGTGGACGATCGCCTGCGGCCGCGGATCGCTCGACAACCCTCGCGCCCTGCAGCCGGTCTACACCGCTCCGCTCGTCTCCCACTGCGAAGGGGAAACCGTCGAGCTCACCCTCACCGTGACCGATGCCTGCGGCGCAGTGGCGAGGGACACGATGCGCGTTCACGTGCGGAACCTGAACAAGGCACCGTGGGCCGACGCCGGTCCGGACCTCCAGGTGCCGGAGAAGGCGCAGATCATGATCCTCGGCAAGGCGGGGGATCCGGATGGGGAGAGGCTCGCCGTCTCTTGGTGGGCCAGCGCGGGCACGCTCGCCAACGCCGACACCCTGTGCCCGCTGTTCATCGCCCCGGAGGTCGAGGGATGTGACCTGATGGAGGTCACCGTCGTCCTGTGCGTGGTGGACCCGTGCGGGGAACTGGTCCGCGACTCGCTCGTGATCCTGGTCCAGAACGTGAACCACCCGCCCTCGGTCACGGCAGACCCGTAGAAGCTAGAGAAACGCAGCAAGATCACGGGGCCGCCTCGGGCGGCCCCGTTCCTTTACCGGGGAGAGCCCTCCGAGTTCAGCTCTGGAGCTTGTCCCGGATCTCGACCAGGGTGTCCAGAATGCGGAACACCACGATCAGTACTTCACACGAGATCCGGACCATGATCGGGCCGAGGAGGAGGGTGAGGACCCCCGACAGCACCTGCCCCCCGCCGCCGTAGTGGGTCGAGGCGCCGGTCACGATCATCACCAATCCCAATACGACGCACGCCAGAGCACCGATCCAGAAGATGACCTGGATCGCCACCGGGGTGAGCATCTTCCGAAACGTAAGATAGTCTTCCATGAATACCTCCTTTCAACGAGGAGTATAGGGAACGAAGTTCAGGGATGGCAACCCGAGGGTCCCGCCCCGTGGGCCCCCGCCACGCACTCCACCCGCTGGGGAGGACAGGCGAGCGCGGGCAGTTCCGCCGCCACCGCCTCCCCGATCGGGTTCCCGCCGCGGGCGAGGAAGTGGGCGAGGTGGGCGTGGAGGCACTTCACCCGATGGGGGCTCCCGAGCCCGGCGATCCCTGTCTCCAAACGCCCCCCCGCCCCAACCCTCGATAGGAACTCCCTCTCCTCCCGGGAGAGGAGGGAGAGGCGTTCCCGTCGGTAGGCATCGTGGGCGGCGGCGTACCGCGCCGCGAGGTCCGGATCGGTTGCGAGGCGGGCCTCGAACCTCTTCACGGCCCCCCCGGATTCCAGGCGCCCGACCGCGGTCACGAGGAACGGACACGAGAGCCAAAACAGGGTCGGAAAGACGGTGAACTCCGCCCCCCGCCGGTGGAGGGGGTGGGTGAGGACCACCTGGGGGTGCCCGTACGGGCAGCGGCAGGCCACGGCGAGGGCCCCGGCTGGCGGGCGGCCGAGCTGCCACCGGATCGTGTCGAGATCGGTGGGGTCGAGCACGGCTCAGGAGCCTCCCCGCGCCGAGGAGAGGGCATCGGCGAGGGCCCACTCCCGGAGCGAGATCGCAGCGAGCCCCGCCCGCCCGAGCGGACGGAACGCACTGAGGATCAGGCGGATCCCCTCCTCGATCGTCACCCTATGCCCGGTGAGGGAGGAGAGGTCACCGCCCGTAGCGGGCTGGGAGGGCACGCCGTGCGGCGCGTACCCCGCCCGCAGGGCGAGGAGGAGCGCCTCCATCGGGACCGTGTCGGGGGAGAGGAGGAGCGTCCCGTGGTGGAGGAGCGCCCTCCGCCGCAGTTGGGCCGACCCGGAGACCTTGGCCTCCCCCACGAACACCGCCCCCCCCCGCGGTTCGGCCTCGATCCCCAACCTCTCCTCGAGGGCGGAGGAGAGGAGCCCGGTGAGGTAGCCCTGCGACTCCCGCACCGAGGTCCAGGGCGCCGTGAGAGGGAGGGTGAGGGAGAAGTTGAGGTTCCCCGCGTGGTGGTACACCGCGCCTCCCCCGGAGGGCCGCTTGAGAACCGGGATCCGCAGGCGAGCACACGCCTCAAGGTCAGCCTCGTCCTCGATCCTCTGGCCGCGGCCCACGACCACGCATCGCGGGTTGCGCCACACGCGGAGGGTGGGAGGGACCTCCTCCCGCGCCACCGCGCCGAGGATCGCCTCGTCGAGGGCGAGGTTGAGAAGAGGGTCGCGATACTCGAGGTCGAGGAGGAACCTCATCGCAGGGCGGCGTAGGCCTCCGCGGCCCGGAACGAGGTGCGGGCAAGCGGCGCCGCGACGACGGCCGCGAACCCGAGCGATCGGGCCTGGTCCTCCCACCACCGGAACTCGTCCGGGGGCACGTACCGGGCCACGGGGAGCTCGCGCGGCGTCGGGCGCAGGTATTGGCCGAGGACAACCACGTCCACCCCCACCCCACGCAGGTCAGCGAGCGCATCCTGGACTTCCTCCTCCCTCTCCCCGAGCCCAAGGAGAAGTGTCGATTTCGTCACCAGGTTCGGGTCGAGGCCCTTCGCCGTCCGGAGGACGGACAGGGAGAGGTCGTACCCGGCGCGGCGGTCGCGCACGAGCGAGGTCAGCCGCCGCACCGTCTCCAGGTTGTGCCCCACGACGTGGGGGCGGGAGTCGATCAGCGCCGCCAGCGCCTCCTGCTCGCCAGCGAAGTCGGGGATCAGGGCCTCCACGACCGCAGTCGGCACAGCCCCCCGGAGGTAGCGGATCACGTCCGCGTAGTGGCCCGCCCCTCCGTCGGGGAGGTCGTCCCGGTCCACTGAGGTGAGGACGACGTAGCGCAGCCCCAGGGCGGCCACCGCCTGTGCGAGGCGAGCAGGTTCACCCGGATCCGGGGCCGCGGGCCGGCCGTGGGTCACCGCACAGAACCGGCAGGTGCGCGTGCACACATCGCCCAGGATCATGAACGTCGCCGTCCCCGCCCCAAAGCACGTCGGCAGGTTCGGACACCGCGCCGAACGGCACACGGTGGGGATCCCGAGCTGGTCCAGCACCTCACCCACCCGGCGCGCGACCGGCACGGCGGCGGTAGGAACCGTGACCTTCAGCCAATCGGGCTTTCGCTCCTCCACTCCGCGATCTCCTCCTCCAAAGCCGGGACGAGTTCGACCCCCAGCACGTCCGCCACCGCGGTGCGCGCCGCGTCCCGCGCCCCCCCCATCGGCACCGGATGCCCGACGATATCGGACAGGGACACCGCCTGCGCCCCCGCGATCCCGCACGGGACGATCCACCGGAACCCATCCGGGGCAAGGTCCACGTTGAGGGCGAGCCCGTGCATTGTAATCCAGTTCCGGACGTGGATCCCCACCGCGCCGAGCTTCCCCCGATCGTGCCACACCCCGGGGAACCCGGTCCGGCGAACCGCCTCCACCCCAACCGAACGGGCGACCCGGATCATGATCTCCTCGAGGTCCCTCACATAGAGGTGGAGGTCCTTCCCTCGCTCCCGCAGGTCGAGGATCGGGTACAGGACGAGCTGGCCTGGGCCATGGTACGTGACGTCCCCCCCCCGCTCGATCGCGACGACCTCCACCCCGGCCCGATCTAGCTCGTCCCGGGTGGCGAGGATGTGCTCCCCGCGCCCCGCCCGGCCGATCGTGATCACCGGCTCGTGTTCGAGAACGAGGATGACGTCGGAGACCCGTCCCTCCTCCCGCAGGCGCTGGAGGCGGCGCTGGATCGCCCAAGCTGGGCCGTACCGGATCCGACCGAGGTCAGCGTAGAGGGCCGTCACCCGGCCCTCAGGCGGGCGATCGCCTCCCCGGGGCGGGTGATCCCGCCGGGGCCGACGATGATCCGGTCGAACACCCCTGCCACCGGTGCCTCGACCACGAACACCGCCTTCTCCGCCTCCACCTCGGCCACCGCCTCCCCGGCCTCGACCTCCTCCCCCGCCGCCACCAGCCACCGCACGAGCTTGACCTCCCCCACCTCTCCTAGGTCGGGCACCACAATGTCCATCATCGGCTCCTCCTGGGCCATTCTACGGGTGGCCCGTGCCTTGACCAAGGACGCCCCCCGCGGGCAGTCAGCTCGGGGGACGCGCGTACAGAGCGGCGAGGGCTGGCTCCCCCCGCCCCGATCGCCACGAGGACAACCCCCTTCCTGCCATGGTGCCCTCCTTGGGGCATCTGACCTCCTTTCGGTCCGCTGGCCCTCACCATCGCGCGGGACCGTGGACCTCCCGGCGAGCCGATGTGGAGGAGCCGCGGAGCGAAGAAGAGCCTTCAGCCGGTGAGATCGAGCGCATCTCCGTCGCGGGAGAGGGGAGGCCGTCGTCTGACCTGGGTTGCACGCACCTGTCGCGTCCCTAGAATTCCTGTTCATCTTGACGGGAGGTGGTGCCGGTGTTTACCAAGAAGTGTGTGCTTTTCCTCGGGCTCACCCTGGCCCTCGCGGGCCTTGCCATCGGGCAGGGGGTCGACATGCGGGTGTTCACGGTCGGGACGCGGACCATCCACTGGTTCGCCAATACCAGTGGCCAGGCCGTCACCGGGCTCCGCATCGCCTTCGACGAGCCGGTCACGCTGGTGGGGAAGGTCGAGGTGTTCGGAGGCCTGGAGAACGTCACGGGAACGGATGAGGGGATGGAGTTCTTGTTCGAGGGCAAGCTCGCCCCGCACGGGTTCGTCGAGCTGCGCTGGGAGCCGGCGACGGCCGAGCCATCCCTCGTGATGTGGCTCGTGGGGGATAAGCCGGCGGGCAAACCCTACTTCGCGACCGTGCCCGCCCTCATCAAGGTCATCTCGGGCGGGCTTGTCGCGCTGCGGGACGCGGATCCCCAGGCGTTCACCTCGCTCCTCACCCAGTTCTTCACGGTCAACACGTCCCTCGCCGACACCCTCGGCAGCCTCGGCCTGAGCCCGCAGGTCCTCACCGGGATGCTCACGGTTGCGCCGGCGGAGGGGATAGAGAACCTCCTCACGACCCTCATCGGCTCGTTCGGGCTGGACACGGTGGACAAGTTCATGGCTGCGCTCGACTGGTCCCTCGTCTTCGAGGCCCTCGGCCTGTAGGGATCGGCCTGTGCCGAACGGCTACGGGGCCGCCGCGGGCGGCCCCGTTCTTCTGTGGGCTACGGTCCGGTCATCGGAGGGTACCCCCGGCAGCGGGCACGCCTCGGCCGCGCCATAACCCCACCGCGATGCCCGCCAGGGCATACAGGCCCGCCCCGAGGAGGAGGGGACCGTCCGGGCGGAGGGCGTAGAGGCGGGCTCCGGCCAGAGGGCCCACCGCCTGGGCTGCGTTCACCAGGACGAGCGTCCCACCGAACACGACCCCCCGCCGCGCCCCTCCCCAGCGCCCAATCGCTGACCGGAACAGGGAACCCGTCACCCTGTCCCCGCCGAGGAGGAGCAGAGCGGGAACGACTGCCCACGGCCCGCCGAGGAGGAGGCACGCCCCGCCCGCCGTGAGGAGGAGCCCCCGGCCCAGGCCGTGCCGGCCATCCCGATCCGAAATCCGGCCGAGCACGGGCGCGAGGATGATCTCGCCCGCGGCGATGAGGGAGCTCGAGGCGAGGATCCACGACCGGGCCCACCCGACCGCGTCCTCGAGGTAGGGAGCGAGGAACGGGCGAAGGGCCGCGCTCCCCAACGCCGCAACGATGGAGAGCGCCGTCCACCAAGCGATCTCGCGGCGCTGACCGCGCGGGACCGCCGGGCCGGCGGGGCGGGGACGGGGATGGCTTGGGGCCAGGAGGGCGAGGACGGCGGTGGAGAGAAGGAAGAGCGCGAACGCCATGAAGAACAGGCCCCGCATCCCGATGATCGGGAGAAGCCACCCCCCGAGAAGGGGGGAGAGGATCGCCCCCATGGAGAACCCGGCTCCGGTGAGGGTAAACGCCCGCGCCAGGGCCTCCGGTGGCACGGAATCGGCAATGTACGCCTCCATCGCCGGCCAGCCGAGGAAGATGTTGTACAGGATCGCCCCCGGGATCAGACTGTGCCAGCTCCGGGCGAACGCATAGAGGAGCGGGGCGAACGCGGCGAGGCCCCACGTAACGACCATCAGCGCCCGCCGCTCGACGCGGTCAGCGAGCCAGCCCCCGGGGAGGAGGGTCACGGCGACCGTGGCGAACATGAGCGAAGAGAGGAGCCCGATCTCCCGCTCCGTCCCGCCGAGGTCGCGCACGTAGTTCGGCCACACGAAGCTGTAGAGCATCGCCCCGCTGCTCCAGAGGGTGTTCGAGAGAAAGAGGAACCGCAGATCGCGGTGCCGCCGGAGGAGATCCCATCCCGTGAAGGGCGGTCGCACGGCGGGGGATCACCCACCGCCGGGGGGAACGAGCCCCAGGGGGACAACCTCCAGGCCCCGCTCCCCAAGAGCAGAGAGGAACGGGTTGATCCCGAGGGAGTCGCTCGCGATGTGCCCGGTGACGAGGAGGTTCTTCCCCGTGCTCCCATACTCCCGGGCAAGCTGCTTCGCCACCGCCGGCTGGCAGTGGATGTAGATCACCGTGTCCACGCCGTGATCGAAGTAGGCCTTGGCCACGGGATACCCCCCGTTCGTCCCCGCCCCGTGGGCCACCGCCACGTGCCCCAACCGGTTGCGACCATCCCCGACCAGGCACTGGATCTCGGTGAGGGCATGGCGGAACTCGCCGAACCGGGCGCACAAATGGGCGATGAGGTCAGCCACGATGGCGTGCGGGGCGAGCTCCGCCGCTGCCTCCGCCATCCGCCTCCGGCCGATCTCATCCAGCGGGGTGTGGATGTTCATGTACGCGATCCCGAGGAGGCGGGCGAGGGCAGGGAGGCGATCGTAGTTGCGGATCTGGCCCGTGATTCGATCCTCGTAGCGCTTCTCCTCCACCGCTGCCCTCGCGACCGCCTCCGGAACCCCTGCCTCTACCATCAGTCCGATGTGGCGGGCGAACACCTCGTCCATGCGTAGGACGGCCGTTCCCCCCGCGGGGTGATGGGCGAGGGCGAGGTCGAACCCCCGCTCCTTGGCCAGGATGAGCTCGGCCCCCTCGAGATCGATCCCGACGAGGATGCGCCGGATCCCCTCGCCCGGGCAGTAGATCGCCGTGTCCGCCGGGACCTCATCGAGCCCCGCCATCGCGAGCGCAAGCGCCAGGATCTCCTCCGTCGTCATGGTCCCCCCTGTGATGAGCTGGGATTCTACTCCCCCCACGGGAGGTCCGGGGAACTCCCGCCCCATGGCACCGCCCGAACGGACAAGTGAAGGGCAGGGCGCTTTGCCCTGCCCCGTGACGACCCCCGATCCTGCGCCTACCTCTTCTCGAGGATCCTCCCCTCCACCTCCGGGCTGACCGGGGAGTGAGTCCGCAGGTATTCGGCGAGCACCTCCGCCTCCACGAACGCGAGGATCGTGGTTTCCTTGGCTTGCCGGAACACGTCGTACCCATCTCCGCCGCTCGCGAGGAAGTTGTTCGTGACGACCTTGTAGGTGGACGTCTTACGGATCGGCTTGAACCCATCTTCCGTGAGGACCTCCGCGGACACGATCCGTTGCCCAGCGGGCTGCGCGGGGTCCCACGTGAACCGCAGCCCGGCCACATGGGGGAACCGGCCGGCGACGCCCTCCACCTGGGATACCCCGTTCTCGAGGGCCGCCAGGATTTGCTCACCGGTGAGGGAGAGGACCACGAGGTAGTTCCCGAACGGGAGGACCTCCAGGGCCTGGCCAAAGGTGATCTTCCCCGCGGGGATGGACGCCCGGATCCCCCCGCCGTTGCAGATCGCGATCTGGGCCCCAGCCGGGGCCGCCTTCCACAGCATTGCGTCGGCAACAAGGTTCCCGAGATTCGTTTCCTGCGTCCGCACGTGGCCCCGCTCCCCGTCGAGGTCGGTCGTCGTCTCCCCGATCACCTCGGCCTTCAGCGCATCGATCGGGCCCCGGAAGACCTCGAGCTGGGCCGCAATCGTCTCCTCCATCGGCAGCTCCTCCACCGGGACGAGCTCCCCGCCCCACGCCACGAGGACGCCCTCGCTATCGAACGTGACCTCCAGCCGGCCGAGATGGGATGCCTTCTCCCCGGCCTGCACGACCAAGGCCGGCACGGTGGCATCCACGACCGAGATCCGATCGCGAATGCCGGCGAGCGTGGCCGGCCCGATCCCGCTCACGTTCGTGATCTCCTCGATCGCCTGGAATGGGCCATGCTCTTGGCGGTAGGCGATGATGCGCTGGGCCAACGCCGGCCCGATTCCGCGCAACGTTTCTAACTCCTCCGCTGTCGCGGTGTTGATGTTGATGAGCTTCCGTTCCACCACCACCGGGTAGCCCTCAGGGAACGTGTGGGAGTGGCCACCGACCACGATGTCGATCCCGGTGACCGACTGGGCCAGTTCGAGGTCCTCCTCCCAGCCGAGGTGGGTGAGGGCGATGATCGCGTTCACCCCGAGCGCCGTCAGCTCGGTCACCGCCGCCGTCGCCGCGGCAACCGGATCGCGGATCACGACGTTGGGGCCCGGGCTCGAACTCCACGCCGTGCCCTCCGTGGTCAGGCCGAGGACCCCCACCTTCCCGCCTGGGGCCTCCACCACCACGTAGGGGAGGATCTTCCCCGCGAGGTGGGGCTCCCCCGTGAAGTCGAAGTTGGCGCAGAGAAGGGGAAAGCTCACCTCCTGCGCGAACCGGGCCAGGCCCTCCGGCCCGCCGTCGAACTCGTGGTTCCCGAGCGTCATCGCCGTGACCCCCATTTGCTCCAGGACCCACGCCTCGGCCGCTCCCTTGTGCACCGTGTAGTACAGCGTGCCCATCACCGCGTCGCCGGCGTGGAGGAAGAGGACGTCCGGCACCTGAACGCGGATCTCCTCGACGAGCGTCGCCTGGCGGGCCATGTTCTCGAGCTGCGAATGGGTATCGTTCGTGTGGAGGATCGTGAACGTCCAATCCTCGGCCCACCCCCACGCTCCCCCCACCACCAACGCACACAGCAGTAAAACCGTAAGCCGTTTCATGGTCTCCTCCTTCAAATGGTCAACTCGTCACTTGAATGAGGTCCCGCACGTATGGTCGTCTCTCACCCCCTTCCCGTCCGCCACGCTTCGAGCGCGGGGACTCCCGCACCCCGATTATACTGGCCAGGGCCAAGGAAGTAACCCATGGACGAGGGCGACCTCCTCCCCCCGCCCGATCCTGCGCTTCTACATCGATCCCGGTTGGAGGACGGGCGGCGGCCAAACCGCTACAGGCGGGGGATGAGGGAGGTGAGGAGTCGCCCCAGGTCCGCTGCCCGGCGGCGGGAAGTCGCGATGACCTCGTCGTGGGAGAGAGGCTGAGGGGACACCCCGGCGGCGAGGTTGGTGACGCAGGAGATCGCGAGCACCTTCAGCCCAGCGTGGCGGGCGGCGATCGCCTCGGGCACGGTGGACATCCCCACCAGGTCTGCCCCGAGCGCCCGGAACGCCCGGATCTCGGCCGGGGTTTCGTAGGAGGGGCCGAAGGTCGCCAGGTACACCCCCTCCTTGAGGCCGATCCCGAGCTCCCACGCCACGTCCCGCGCCACCTCGCGCAGCGCGGGGTCGTAGACCTCCGTCATGTCGGGGAAGCGGGGGCCAAGCGGATCGAGGTTCGGGCCGCGCAGGGGGTTATCCCCGAGGAAGTTGATGTGGTCGGAGAGGAGGACGAGGTCCCCCGCCTCGAGGCCGTGGGCGATCCCCCCAGAGGCGTTGGTGAGGACGAGGACCCGCACCCCCAGCCGGGCGTAGGCGCGGACGGGGAGGACGACGTCGGTCAGGGGATGTCCCTCGTAGGGATGGACCCTTCCCCGCTGGACGAGGACGGTTCGCCCGGATACCTCCCCCACCGCGACCTCGCCGGCGTGCCCGGGCACGGATGGGGCGGGGAACCCCGGGATCTTCGTGAACGAAAGCGCCCGCTCCCCCGCCACAGGGAACACCCCGGACAGGCCCGATCCGAGGATCACCGCCACCTCCGGCGTCCCCAGCTTGGCGAGCGCTTGCGCGGCCCGCTCGATCCGCTCCATCTCCCCCATCGTCATCCCTCTCATATGTTCTGTCATACTCCCAAACCGTTACTAGAACCCGTCCATCGTCCCCGTGTACCCGTTTTTGAACCGGCTCAGGCTGAACTCGATCGCCCGGGCGCGGGCCTCAGCGATCCCCTTCACCCGATCGAGTTGCCGTCGCGAGGCGCGGTACACCTTGTCCACGGTCCCGATCTCCTCGATCAGCCGCTCGATCACGGAGACCGGGAGGCGCGGGACCTTGGACAGAAGCCGGTACCCCCGCGACGGGATCGGTTCCTCCAGCTCCTGGTCAGTGGTGATCCCCAACGGACGGAGGATCACATCCGGCCGCAGCACGTCCTCCGGAGCCAGGGCGAGGAGCTCGTCCACGATCTCCTCCGCCGGGCGGGGGTCGGACTTGAAGTCCCGCACGAGGAGCTCCATCTCCTCGCGGACCCCGCGCATGAGGACCGTGAGGTGCCGCTCCGGGAGCTCCCGGTGGACCCCCAGCTCGACGAGCGTCCTCTCCACATCGCGCTCCAGCTCCATCATGTACAGGGCGCGCTGGAGGACCGCCGCCACGTGGGACGGGAACACCCGGCGCTCGAACTCCAGGGGGGCCAATGCCGTGAGGAGCTCCCGCAGCTCCCGCCGGTACCGGTCCAGGATCTGCAGCCCTTGTGAGACGCGGACAAACAAGGTCTGGATGTCCTGGAGCTCGTACCTCCACTCGCCGTGGAACAGGGTCACCCGGTGGCGATCCTCAGAGATGGCGATCACGAGCCGCTCGATCTCCCGCGCCACTTGTTCCGCCACCCGATGACGGGTCCCCGTCTCCTGGGACGGGATCGTCGGGCTCGGCACGAGGTGGGCGTTGGCATAGAGGATCGTCTCCAGTTCCTCATTCACAACCACCGCGCGGTCCATCTTCGCCAGCTCGACGATCGCTTGGGGCGTGAACGGAGCATTGAGCTCGAACCCGGCGGCGATGAGGGGCCCCGCGACCTCCCGGTTGGCGACGAGGAGGAGCCCGCCCCGGCCGAGCTGCAGGATGCGATCGATCGCGTCCCGCAACGGCGTCCCCGGCGCGGTGAGCCGCAGGAACTCCAGCCGCGGATCCTTCTTCCCCTCCATATCAGGTCAGTTCAAGCGCCTCCATCGCTTCCTGAAGCGTACGCGCCTGGACCACGGTCAAGGGTAGCCGCTTGGGGAGGGACCCCGGCGGCGCCACCGCCCGGGCGAACCCGAGCTTCGCCACCTCCTGGAGGCGCTCCGGTCCCTTCCGCACCGGACGGATCTCCCCGGCCAGGCCGACCTCGCCCAGGACGACGGTGTCAGGGGGAATGGCACGGCCCCGCAGGCTCCCCAGGATCGCGGCACAGACCCCGAGGTCGGCCGCTGGCTCCCGCACCTCAAGCCCTCCCGCCACGGCGAGGTACACGTCCATCGCCCGCACGTGGACGCCGAGGTACTTCTCGATCACGGCCAGGAGGACGGAGGTCCGGTTGACATCGAGCCCGGCGGTGCGCCGCTGGGGCGGGCCGAACCCGCTCCCCGGGGCGATGAGGGCCTGGATCTCGACGAGCAGGGTCCGCGACCCCTCGAGCACGGGGACGATCGCCGCCCCCGGCTTGGGAGCGCGATCTTGGGACACGAAGAAGAGGGAAGGGTTGGCGACCTCACTGAGCCCGGTCGGGTCCATCTGGAGGACGGCGACCTCGGCCGTGGATCCGAACCGGTTCTTCAGGCAGCGGAGGAGGCGGAGGTCCCCCTCCCGCACCCCCTCGAGCTGCAGCGCCACGTCCACGAGGTGCTCGACTGTCTTCGGGCCGGCGAACTCACCCCCCTTCGTGATGTGGGAGACGAGGAACGTGACCATCCCCAGCCCCTTGGCCAACCGCGCGAGGTGGGCGGCGGCCTCCCTTACCTGGGTGAGGCTCCCAATCTCACCGCCATCGGGCCGGGCGAGCACGGTCTGGAGCGAGTCCACCACGAGCACCGTCGGCTCGATCTCCTCCACCGCGCGCACGATCGCGAGTAGCTCCTGCTCGGACTGGAGGTAGAGGGAGGGTTCGGAGATCCCCAGCCGTTCTGCCCGCAGCTTGACCTGGGCCACGGCTTCCTCACCGGAGACGTAGAGGACCTTCCCGTGCCGCGCCGCGAGCCGGGCGGCGAGCTGAAGGAGGAGGGTGGACTTCCCCACCCCTGGCTCCCCCCCGAACAGGACCACCGTTCCCGGGAGGAGGCCCCCCAGGACCCGATCCACCTCCGGAAGCCCCGTCGCGAGGCGCTCGGGGGACAGGGCGGGGACCTCCGAGAGGGAGCGCGGGGGCTCCCCGCTCCCCCCTCCCCCAGCCGGCGCGCCGACCTCGTCGAACGACTCCCACCGCCCGCACTGGGGACAACGGCCCAGCCACTTTGGGGACTGGTAGCCGCACTCCCGGCAGCGGTAGGCCACTAGTCCTTCCGCACCACGATCTCCCCGTCCTGACCCTCGGCCACGACCCGGCACCCCGGGGGGAACTCCTTGGTGAGGATCCGTTCGGCGATCGGGTCCTCGAGCAGGCGCTCGATCGCCCGTCCCATCGGACGGGCCCCGTACTTCTCGTCGTAACCCCGCTCGGTGATGACCTCCCACGCCGAAGCGCCCAGGACGAGCTCGATCCCGTGTTCCTCCTTGAGCCGTCGGCTCAACCGGTCGATGAACAGGTCAGCGATCTCCTTCACCTGTTCCCGGGTGAGGGAGTGGAACACGATCACGTCGTCAAGCCGGTTCAGGAACTCGGGCGAAAACTCCTTGCGCACCTCGCCCATCACCCGCGCCTTCATGTCTCGGTACGCCTGCTCCGACTCGACGTCCGCCGTGCTGAACCCGACCCCTGTCCGGTCCACGATCAACTTGCTCCCCACGTTGGAGGTCATGATGAGGACCGTGCTGCGGAAGTCCACCTTCCGCCCTTGGGAGTCGGTGAGGATCCCGTCGTCCATCACCTGGAGGAGGATGTTGAACACGTCGCGGTGGGCCTTTTCGATCTCGTCGAACAGGACGACAGAGTAAGGACGGCGGCGCACCGCCTCGGTGAGCTGGCCCGCCTCTTCGTACCCCACGTACCCCGGAGGCGCGCCCACAAGGCGGGACACGGCGAACCTCTCCACGTACTCCGACATGTCGATGCGGATCAGAGCATCCTCGTCCCCGAACAGGAACCCAGCGAGGGTCCGCGCCAGCTCCGTCTTCCCAACGCCGGTCGGCCCGAGGAAGAGGAACGATCCAATCGGGCGGCGGGGATCCTTGACCCCGGCGTAGGCACGGCGGATGGCGCGAGCCACGGACTTCACCGCCTCGTCCTGGCCCACGTACCGCTCATGGATCTTCTCCTCGAGGTGCACGAGCCGCGCCGTGTCCTCCTCCTGGAGGTGGCGGATCGGGATCCCGGTCCACGCGGACACGGTCGCCGCGATCTTCTCCCCTCCCACCACGGGGACGAGGGGCTCCCGGCCGGCCTCCTCGTATTTCTTTAGCTCCTCAACCTTCGCCGTCCGCTGGTCGCGGATCCTCGCGGCAAGTTCGTAGTTCTGATCCGCTACCGCTGCCTCCTCCTCGTCCTCGAGCTTCGTGATCTCCTCGAGGAGCTCCCGCGCCTCGGGGGGGAGCTCGGTCGCCGCCAGCCGCACCTTGGCCGCGGTCTCGTCGATGAGATCGATCGCCTTGTCGGGGAGGAACTGGTCGGTGATGTAGCGGTCGGCCAGCCGCGCCGCCTGCCACAGGGCATCGTCGGTGATCTGGACCCCGTGGTGCTCCTCGTAGCAGTGCCGCAGCCCGTGGAGGATCTTCACCGTGTCCTCCACGGACGGCTCGTCCACGTACACCGTCTTGAACCGCCGCTTGAGGGCGGGATCCTTCTCGATCGACTTTCGGTAGTCGTCGGGGGTCGCCGTGCCGATGCACTGAAGGGCGCCCGAGGCGAGGGGAGGCTTGAGGATCGCCGAGGCGTCGATCGCGCCCTCCGCCCCGCCGGCCCCGACCACGGTCTGCAGCTCATCGATGAACAGGATGATGTTGTCCACGCTCATGACCTGGTTGAGGATCGTCTTCAGCCGCTGCTCGAACTCGCCGCGGTACTTCGTGCCGGCGACGATCCCCGCCATGTCGAGCTCGATGATTTCCTTCTGGGCGAGAGCAGACGGCACGTCCCCCGCGGCGATCTTCTGAGCGAGGCCCTCCACGATTGCCGTCTTCCCCACGCCGGACTCGCCGATGAGGGCCGGGTTGTTCTTCTTCCGCCGGCACAGGATCTCCACCACCCGCTCCAGCTCCCGCTCCCGGCCGATGACGGGATCGAGGGCGCCGCTCGCTGCCTCCTCGACCAAGTTCCGGCCGAACTCGCCGAGCTCGCCGGGCAGGCGGGCATGGCTCGTGCGAACCCGCACCCCGCCCCGCCGACTGGGAGCGAAATACTCCCGCGCGGCACGGAGGTCAACCCCTTGGGAGCGCAGGATCTCCGCCGCCGTGCACTCCCCCTCGCGGAGGATCCCCAACACGAGGTGCTCCGGCTCGATCGTCTCCGCCCCGTCCCGCCGCGCCTCCTCGTAGGCGAGCTTCATCACCCGCCGCAGGCGCTGGGTGGGCTCGAGCTCGTCGGGGGACACGTGGACCTTCCCCCTCCCCTTCTGCCGCTCAACGAACCGCGCGATCCGCTCGTAGTTAAGGCCCTTGGCATCGAGGAACCGCGCCACGCGCGATCCCTCCATACGCGCTGCGGCCAGCAGCAGGTGCTCTGTCCCCACGTAGCGGTGGCGCCAATCCCCCGCCTCTTCCTGGGACGCAGCCAAGAGCTTCATGGAATCCTTGGAGAACTTCTCGTACATCAGCGACCTCCGGTCAGATTATACGGTCCGTCGTTCCCCGCTCACGGGAGAAGCGGTCCAGGGCCGCGGCGAGCCCCCCGGTGAGGAAGGCCCAGGCCAGCTCGCCGGCGAGGTCCACGGCGCGAGCGAGGGCATCCGCTTCGGCGGGGGGAGGGGGAGAGAGGACGTGCTCCACCCAATCCCCTCCATCCGCCGGCCGGCCGATCCCCACCCGGAGGCGGGGCACATCGTCCGTCCCCAAGGCAGCGAGGACGGACTCCATCCCACGGTGCGTCCCCGGCCCTCCCCGGGCCCGCAGCCGGAGGGCCCCCACCGGTAGATCGGCCTCGTCGTAGACGACGAGAAGGTCCTGGGGAGTGAGGGGAAACCTGGCGAGAAGCTCGCGCACGGCTTCCCCGGACCGGTTCATGTACGTGAATGGACGAAGCAGGTACCCTGAGGAGCTGCGATGAACCTCCCCCCACGGGTGGGTCTCGCCCCGCCAGCGACCACGTGCGAGGAGGCGCTCCACGACCCAGAACCCGACGTTGTGGCGGCTGGCCGCGTACTCCGGTCCGACGTTCCCCAGCCCGACGACGGCCCTCAAGCCGCGGGTTGCTCGCCTCCCGTCGGCTTCTCCTCTTCAACCGCAGCGCCCTCAGCCGGGACGGCCTCCGCCGCTTCCGCCGCCACCGGGGCCTCCACCTCGAGCGCTCGCCGCGCGGCCACGGTTACGACCGCGTCCTCGGGGGGGAGCTGGGGCTCGACGCCCTCCGGCCACGGGAGGTCCTTGACGAGGATCGAATCCCCGATGCCGAGGTCGGACACGTCCACCTCGATCCGGGGCGGCATCTTCGCCGGCAGGGCCTGGACCGGGATGTAGCTGTGCACTGCTTCGAACACCCCGCCGTCCTTGATCCCGCGCGGCGTGCCGATGAACCGCACCGGGACGTTCATCTCCAGGGGTCGCTCCGGATCCGCGACGTACAGGTCGAGGTGGAGGAACTTCTCCGTGATCGGATGGACCTGGATCTCTTTGAGGAAGACGTGATAAGTCTTCTTCCCATCCACCTTCACCTCGACCGGCGTGGAGCGGGTCACGTGGTCGAGCATGTTCAGAAGCTCCTTCTCCGGGATCGAAACGTGAAGCGAAGCCACATGGGCACCGTACAGGACGGCCGGGACGAACCCCTGCCGGCGGAGGGCCCCCGCCTTCACGGTAAGAGGCCGTCGTGTCGCATTGACCAGCATCCAGATCCTCCTCCACTCACATCGGGATGTACGCCAGGAGATCGGTCATCGACTCGTGGCGGTGAATGCGGCGAATCGCGTCCGCGAAGAACTCGGCCACCGAAACGATCTCAATCTGGGGGGCCCTGCGGACCTCGTCGCGGGGGGCAATGGTATCGGTCACCAACACCCGCTGCAACTGGGGCGTGTCGAGGACCCGCAGCGCATCGCCGGCGAACACCCCGTGGGTGCAGGCGGCGAACACCTCCTTCGCCCCGCTCCTTGTGAGTTCCTCCGCCGCCGTCACGAGCGTCCGCCCGCTGGCGAGGATATCGTCCACGAGGAGCACGTTGCGGCCCCGTACCTTCCCGATCACGTCCTTCACCACCACGCCCTTCCCCTCTTCGTCGCGCTGCATCACGACCACGGCCAGAGGAAGCTCCCCATCGCCCTGAAGCTCCCCCAACCGCTTCGCCATCCGCCGCGCCCGCCATACCCCGCCGAGGTCGGGGGAGGCGACCGTGAGCTTGTTCAGCCAGTCGTGATGGTGATCGTAGATGTACTTGGCGAGCATCCGGTCCGACCGCAGGTGATCGAGGGGCACGGAGAAGAAACCTTGGATTTGTCCAGCATGGAGGTCCATCGTCAGCACCCGGTCCACCCCCGCCACCTCGAGGAGGTCGGCCACGAGTCGGGCCGAGATCGGGACCCTCCCCGTCATCTTCCGGTCCTGACGAGCATAGCCGAGGTAGGGGATCACGGCACAGATCTCGCGGCAGGAAGCCCGCCGCAGCGCATCCACCAGGATGAGGAGCTCCATCAGGTGGTCGTTCACCGGGGGCGAGGTCGGCTGGACGACGAACACATCCTTCCCCCGGACCGTCTGCCGGATCTGCACGCTGACCTCTCCATCGGGGAACCGGCCCGGAGCGTAGCTCGGGCCGTCCTGGCCCGGGGCATCGGCCTCGCACAGCTCGACCCCGAGGATCTCCGCGATGCGGCGGGCGAGCGGCAGGTTCGCCCTCCCGGAAAGGATCCGAACATCTTCCACTCCCTTCTTCCTAGGCATGGCCTCCCTCTTCGGCGGGGCGCGCCCACCCCGGCGTCACGGCCTCGCGGGCCCGCCCGAGGGCGAGGGCGTAGGGGGGGACATCGTGCGTGATCACTGAACCCGCCCCCACCACCGCTCCCTCCCCGATCCGGACCGGCGCGACGAGGGATACGTTGCTGCCGATGAATGCCCGCGGGCCGACCTCGGTGCGGAACTTCTCCCTGCGCCCGGGCTGGAAGTTGCAGGTGATGGCCCCGGCCCCGATGTTCGCCCCCGCCCCGACCTCGGCATCCCCGATGTACGCGAGGTGCCCGGCCTTGACCCCGTCCCCAAGCGTGGCTGCCTTGACCTCGACGAAGTTCCCAACCTTGGCCCCCCTCCCGATCCGCGACCCCGGCCGGAGGTGGGCATAGGGGCCGATCCTTGCCTCCGGCCCCACCTCCGCCCCCTCAACCACGGAGTACCACACCTGCGCCTCCTCCCCGACGCGGGAATCGATGAGGTAAGCATTCGGACCAACGGTGCACCCCGGTCCGATCACGGTGCGCCCGAGGAGGTGGGTGCCGGGGTGGAGGACCGTGTCCTCCCCCACCGCCGCATCGAGGGACGGATAGACCGCAGAGGGGTCCGTCACCGTAACCCCATCCCGCATCCACGCCGTGAGGATCCTCTCCCGGACGAGGCGTTCGAGCAGGGCAAGATCAGCCCGATCGTTCACCCCCAAGAGGTCGTCCGCGTCCGGCCAGGGAAGGGCAGCGGCCGTCCCCTCTTCGGCAAAACGGGCTACGAGGTCGGTGAGGTAAAGCTCTCCCTTCACATTGGCGGTGGAGAGCCCCCCGAGCGCTTCCCACACCGCGGGGGCGTTCTCCAGGCACCAGATCCCGGAGTTGAGCTCACGAACCGCCCGTTCTTCTGGGGTCGCATCCCCCGCCTCCACGATCCGCAGCGGTTTTCCATCTTCGCCCCGCACCACCCGGCCGTAGGGGCCGGGCGCGGCGGGCTCCATCGTGAGGAAGGAGACCGTGGCGTTGCGTTCCCGATGGAACCGGACGAGCGCGCGCAGGGCCTCCGGGGGGACGAGCGGGACATCGCCGGGGAGGACGAGGAACGTGCCCGCGGCCACCGCCTCCCGCGCCGCGAGGACGGCGTGGCCCGTGCCGCGGGGCTCCCCTTGGTCCACAAACATAACCCCTCGCTCCGCGAACGCGGCCCGCACCGCGTCGCCGCCGTGGCCCACCACGACCACGACCCGCTGTGGGGAAAGGGAGAACGCCGTGCGGAGGACGTGTTCGAGGAGGGGGAGGCCAGCGAGAGAATGGAGGACCTTCGGGCGGTGGGAACGCATGCGCATCCCCTTGCCCGCCGCCAGGACCACGACATCGAGCGAGTCGTCCATCAACCGCTTCGACTATAGCCTCCGCGCGCTCATCCCGCAAAAGCCAAGAGGATCAACCCGGCGGCGCGCCGCGCTCGAGGTCGATCACGGTGTCGCAGCGGTCGCACACCAGGGGGTCGTGGGAGAACGCGACTACCGTAACCCCGGGGAAGTTCGTGCGGATGTGGTCGAGAACCGTAGCTGCGGTGCGCTCGTCGAGGAACGCGGTCGGCTCGTCGAGGAGGAGCAGGGGGGCCTCCCGGAGGAACCCCCGCAGGACCCCGAGCCGCTTCCGCTCCCCTCCCGAGAGCTCGGAGAGCTTGGCCGAAGCGAGGTCGCGGGCGAAAAGGTCCTGAACGAAGTCGTCCAGGCCCAGCTTCCGCGCCACCTCGCGGATCCTCTCCTCCGGCGCTCCGAGGACATCCGCCAGGCTCCCGCCCGCGCTCACGAACTTCGGCTCCTGCTCTACCACCGCTACCATCCCCACCCGCTCGGGGAGGGGGATCTCCGTCACGTCCCGCCCGAACAGAAACACCTTCTCCGGCGGAACAGGGTACAGGCCGAGGATCAGGTTGAGGAGGGTACTCTTCCCGAGTCCGCTCCGCCCAACGACGGCCGTCATCCGGCCCCGCTCCACCCGAAGCGAGAGCCCGCGGAAGACGGACATCCCGCCCACGGAGAAGTCAAGGTCCCGCACCTCGACCGCGTACGGATGATCGGGCACCGTCGTCGGGACCTGAGGTTCTTCCACCGTCCATTGTTCAGGCCAGGAGAGGACCTCCTGCACCCGCCCGAGCGAGACGAGGGCCGGCTCGATCTCGGCGGCGAACCCGGACATGAAGCCCACGAACACGTACAGCCAGTTTATGTACTGGCTGAAGGCGACCAGGGTCCCCACCGTGGCCTCCCCGCGGAAGATGAGCCAGGCCCCGGTGAGTATCACCGCCACCTCCGAGCCGACAGTGATCAGGGTTGTGAACCCGCCCTGAAAGAGGAGGGTCAGCTTGTACAGGGCGAACCCCTCCCGCAGGTAGGCCCCGAGGGCCCGGGAGAAGCGGTCCATCACCCCGCGCAGGCCGGCCTGAACGCGCACCGAGTAGAGGGCGCCCAAGCCCTCCTCGGCCGTAGCGACGTACCGCGCCTCGGCCTCCTGGCGCCGGATGGCGAGAGCGGGGGCTCGCTTCCCGTAGAGGCGGAACCCCACCGTGTACACGGCGACGAACGCGACAGCGATCGCCGCGAGCAGCGGGGCCATGGCGAACATGAGGGAAAGCACGATCACCACGAGCACGATGTGCCCGACGAGCTCGGCCACGTTTTTCACGATGAGGGGCGAGGCGCGCGGCACGTCGCTCGTCAGCCTCTGCAGCGCCTCGCCGGCCTTCGTCTTCAACGCCTGTTCGTAGGGCGCAGTGTGGAACCTACGGTACATCGCCAGCTGCACGTCCTGTTCCACCTTGAGCTCGAGGCGCCGCGTGGCGTAGCCCCGAGTGTAGAGGAGGACCACCTGGGCGATCTCCGTGCCCAGGAACACCGCGATCCAGAGGGCAAACAGCCGCGGGTCGAGGACGGTCACGGCGTCGATCACCCGCTTAAAGAAGAAGGGAAGGATCCCGCTCAACGCGAAGAAGAGGAGGTGCAACGTGAACGCGAGACCCCACAGCGCGCGGTACCGGAACACGTGTTCCCGCCAGAACTCAAGAACACGACGCAGCCGTTCTCTCATGGTTCTTCGCTCCGGTACCGCCCAGGATGGGACAGCACCACGTCCCGGACCTCCTTGGCCCGCCGCAGGCGCATCCCGAGGATGTACCCGAGGCCTCGTTCCTCCAGCCCCCGGATCACGGCGTCGCTCACCATCCCCCGGTCGGCGACGAAGCACACCTCCTGGAGAGCGAACCGCTCCCGCGCTCGGTCCACCACCGGCAAGAGCGCCCGCACATCCGTCTGGTTCCCCCGGTACACCTCGCAGCTGATCGGGCGCCCGTCACCGGACAGAAGTGCTCCCACCACCACCTGGTTGAGCTCCGGCCGGTGATCCCGAGAGTGCCCCCGCGCTCCCAGCTCGCCCCCCTCCCCGTGGAAGTAGAGGCTCGTCGTGTCAAAGAACACGATCCTGAGGTCCGTGAACAAGTCGCGGTTCCTCGCGAAGAGCTTCTCCTCGATCCGGTCTTTGCCCTCCCCCAGGAACCGCATCGCCCGGTACAGGTGGTAGAGCGCCAGGGAGTCCGATCCGGGACGGCCACGTCCCGCAGGAACCGTACCGCCTGACGGTCGGACCCGGACTCAAACAGGCGGTGCACGACGCTGGCAAACACCGCCCGAGCGACCGCAGAAGGACCTCAAGCTGCCCGCTCTCCTGCAACCGATCCAACCTCCCCAAGCTCGCCACGGTCCGCTGGCGGGTAGCTCCCTCCTCCCAGCAGTTCTCCACGAGCTGGAGGTAGACGTGCGGCCTAACCTTCTTCTGGCGGATGAACATCCTCGATCACCTACCACCTCCACAGTAGTGAGAACAACAGACGATGCCAAGACCTACGGCACATACCCTGGCACCAGGTTCTGGCATCTCGTCACCCTGCGGTGCGATCCCGTCTGCGTTCTAGCCCCTGACAGCGCCGGGAACTGTAGAAGATGGGTCATACGCCACCGCCGTGTCTCGCAGGGCTTCTTCGTTGCCTACCAAGGCGACTCTCCGCCCCGGCGTGATTGTCCACTCTGCCCAGCGTGGTATCTCATTGCCAGGGTCGGCAAGAAAGTCAACATGAGGATCGCCCCGGCAGCGATGAAAGTCAGTTCTGACCGAAACCCATACAATGCCCCCCCTGCAAGGGGTCCTACTATGAACATCGCATTCCACAACGTTTCCAGGCTTCCGAATAGAGTGGCTCGCATACGATCGTTCGATAGCCTAGCCACCGCTGTCTCATACCCTATCCCGTGGAACGCACCTAGCGATCCCGAGACTACTACTGCCGCAACGGCAAGATCCGCGCACTTTGTCACGCCCGCAAGCATTACCCACCCGCCGGCGACCACATTCCCAGTTATCAGAGCAAGGAAGGGACCGCGTCTGTCCACCAACCACCCAGCGGGGAGCACTAGGGTAGCTTGGAGAAGGGGGATCGCTGAGAAGACACCGCCGAGAACTGCTAGCGAAACCCCGTGACCTTCCTCGAGCAGGGGCGCGAAGTAGTTGCCACCAATTCCATGGCCAAGGCCGTTCCCCACAACAAGAAGAAGCAGCGGAGCCAGACCGAGTAGGCCAAGCTGACCGACGGAGCGGAACGTGTTCACGAAGTGTCCGACTAACCGCTCTCCGTCTCGAGCAGATTGTGAAGGCAGCGTCTCGCGCACACAGAACAGCAGCAGCGTGCTGCTCAGGGCGAAAAGGATGAGCATGAAGGCGCCCGCCACCACGCTCCGTTGATAGATGACGCCTAGGGCCGCTGATCCAAGACTGCGGAACAGCAGAGAAGAGCTGCTGAGCAACGAAAAGGCTCGCCCCACATGGCGGGGCTCTACCGACTCCACAAGCAGGGCGGAAGAAGCGCCGGGAGAGATCCCACTCATCCCGTAAGCGAACAACACTGCAATGAAAAGAGCAGCCCGGCTCAAGGCCCCCCCCACGAACATCGAGGCCAGCAGGAGACACGCCCCGCATACGTACATCAGCCGAGAGAAGAGAAGGATCGGTCTTCTTCCCCATCTGTCAGCCATCGCGCCACCGACGAACGACATCACTGTGTCATCAACATTCGCGACTGCGAACGCTACCCCTAGAAACAGCGGGCCCCCAGCACGCAGCAAGAGGATGGGGAACAGCCATGTCAGCGGTCCACGCATGAAGGACAATAGGCACGAGGAGACAACCAGAGTGCGCACATTCTTCGAGCGCAGGATGAGGGAATAATCCCCAAGGGCTCTACGCACGGGGTTGCCTCGCACCGCCTTGGCTCGCATCCAGAAGCAATGCACTCTTTCGCAGCATCTCCTCGAATCTGGTGCTCACAAGGCAGAATGCACTCTCGATGCCGTGATCAAGGAATGTTCGGAAGATCAAGTTCACGCTCCCCTTGAGGAACTCGCAGTAGGGCGATCTGCCGTCCAGGTTGCCTGACAGACTCTGAACAGCAGCTGGGCAGTTCGCCCCGCAGATCATCCGGTACTCGCAGGATATGCATCCTTTTACTCGTTCAACATACCTGGCGCGAAGCCGCTTACAGGGAGGAGCATCGAGCACTTCGGCCATAGGGTCAGAGAAGATGTTGCCACAGCGGAACTCCTCATGCCCCACAAACTCAGAACACGGGTAGACGTAGCCTGCAGGGTCAATGACGTACATGAATCTTCCTGCGCCGCAAGGCGTCATATGGCAGTAGAGCACCCGCATGTTCGATGTGACGAGCGCAACGACAAGCGATTCGATGTTATCGACAACGAAACGGCGAGCTCCCGGTACAGTATTGAGCCGTACTAGCTCATTGATCAACCCTCTGTAGCCTGCAAGGAGATCTTCGGTCTTTGGCATGAGCAGAGCGGCTGCGGGATTCGCTGGTGAAACAGGGTTAAACAGAGCCGACCGGATGCCCATTCCATACAGAAAGCGCAGCATCTCGGCCAGATAGCCAACATTGTGTCTGGTGATCGTAACGATCACGCCATTCCATTCGAAATCCCTGAACAGGCTGATGTTACGCACTACATCATCAAACGTGCTGCCCCCATTGGAGTACTGACGACACCTATCGTTCACTTCCGCTGTGTGACCGTCGAGCGAAAGACTAACATGAACATTCCTCTCCTTGATGAAGTCTGCATCCCCTTGAGTCAGGAGCGTGGCGTTCGTCTGAATCCCGAACTCAACATCACGCCAGTACCTGTCGATCACCGGGAAGATTGAATCCCTGGCCAAGAGAGGTTCACCACCATGAAAGATGATCCTCTTCATGCCTCCCTTCTCCTCTACCCATGAGAGTACCTTACGCACAACCCGATCAACGTCGTCACGGCTCATAACCAAGGGTCGCTTGCGGTACGCTTCCGGTATGTAGCAGTACGCACACCGCATATTGCATACTGCTGTCGGATGGAGCTCTATCATGTCAACGAGATGGGAGGTCCTCATTCGCTCAGTGTCTTGCTTTAGATCATCTTGAAGCTCGCTATAGGTATCGCTCAACAGCCTGTGAGCCTGTTTGAGCTGCTTCGACTCTGCAATCACCCAAAGCAAGGTCTCTGGCTCCAACACCACAGAAGCACCCTCGCCTAGAGAGATCGTCCGAAAGTCTGTCATGCCCATGGCAGACACCCACCCTTTCAGTGCAGAGCCCAACCTGGGGTCCTTTGGCGGCGCACTGAGGCCCCAGGCTGGGCATCCCAGACAACTCAGTCTGGACTGGCGTGACAATGGTGCCCGTGGCCGTGTCCGGTCATGGCTACGGGCTGCCCCGGATCTTGCCGTTCAGGGGTTGTCACTCTCAGCTTGAGTGCCACCATTCCGATCACCCCCTTACTTGCAGCTGGCACTAGCGTATGGCGGTGTGCTCCTCAGCGGGAATCAGCTGGCTGAACGATTCCGTTCGTCTAGGCGAACGACGGCGTTCGCCGAGGCGAATGTAGAGGGCGAAGAGCAGTCTGGAACAAGAGTTCTTCCGCGAGCAGGACATTCGTCAGCTGAGCTGGCGCAGGTGCTCCAGGTCCGAGAGGAAGACCCTCGGCCACACAACTTCGATCAACCCCTTGGCACGCAGCAGCTGGAGTTCCTTGCAGGTCGCTTGTCGGCTTGCTCCGATCATCTCCGCCAGGTCCCGAAGCGAAAGAGGAATATCGATCCGCACCCCACCTCCCTCCGCTGCCCCGTGCTCCTCCCCGAGTTCTAGGAGCACCCGCACCAGGCGTTGCCGGGTGCCGGCGTAGGCGAGATCCACCAGCCGCCGCACGAGACGGCCCTGCTCATGGGCAAGTCGGTGGTGGGCGGCAAGCAGCGCTTCAGGGTACCGTCGTCCAACCAGATCATTCCTCGAACAAGTCCCGACTCGGCTCCGTCCCGCTGGTTGCCGAGGAGAGTCTCTTGTGGGCAGGCGCGAAGCTCCCTATACTGCCGCCGATCATCCATGCGCATCTTCTCAGGCATCCAGCCAACAGGGGAGCTCCACATCGGGAACTACTTCGGGGCGATCGAGCGCTGGGTCGAGCTCCAGCAGGGAAACGAGTGTATCTACTGTATCGCCGACTACCACGCTCTCACCAACGAGGACACGGTGCCCGCCGAGCTCCGCACGGCGCGGCGGGAGCTCGCCCTCGACCTCGTCGCGTGCGGGATCGACCCTGAGCGGTCTGTCCTCTATGTCCAGTCCGCCGTCCCGGAGCACACGGAGCTATGCTGGATCCTGGGCTGTGTCGCCTCGTACGGGGACCTGACGCGGATGACCCAGTTCAAAGAGAAGGCCGCGGAGCAGGAGTTCATCAACGGTGGCCTGTTCTACTATCCGGTCCTCCAGGCAGCGGACATCCTCCTCTACCGCGCCGACCACGTCCCGGTGGGGGAGGACCAGGTCCAGCACCTGGAGGAGGCGCGGCGGATCGCGCGGCGGTTCAACTTCCGGTTCGGGGGAACATTCCCCGAACCGGAGCCGATCCTCGGTGAGGGGGCGCGGATCATGTCCCTCGCCGACCCGGAGCGGAAGATGAGCAAGTCCGCCGGGCCCGACCACTACATCGGCCTCATGGAGCCGGAGGAAAGCATCCGCAAGAAGGTCCGCTCGGCGGTGACTGACGTCGGGCTCACCCCGGGCCAGGGGATGTCCCCCGGTGTCGCCAACCTGTTCTCCCTCCATGCCGATGGAACCACGCGGAATGCAGATGCGATCACTAACTCACCGCGCGGGCCGGTTCGCGAGCCACCCTGCGATCGCGGGGCGTTCCGGGTGCGATGGGGTCCCCGAGGTCTACCGGTCCCTCCAGCGGAGGGCGATGTCCCCGTTGTCGGTCGAGATCTCGATCCGCGCCGTGGCCCCCTCTCCCAGGGTACCGCGAGCCGAGGCCCCTTCGTCGTCGGTCTCCACCACCAGCGGAAGGTCGCAGTCGAGGTCCCCCGAGCTCGCCTCCGCCTCCATCACGCATCGGCTGCCGCGGGGAAGACAGACCGCGACGTCGCCCGAGTCCGTATACACCCTCCACCGTGCCCCGTCGGGCACGGCCGAGGCGAGGCTGACGTCCCCCGAGTCCACGCTCAGTTCCAGCTCAGGGCCGAGATCGGCCAACGCCACGTCCCCCGAGTCGACCACCGCTCGGACAGGTCCCCGGACGTCGCACAGATCGAGGTCACCGCTGTCTATGTCGAACCATGCTCTCCCGCGGAGCTGACCTCCTTCCGCATCCCCGCTGTCCACCTGCACCTCGAGGTCGCCCTCGATCCGCGCCACCTCGACATCGCCCGAACCGAGCTTCGCCACGACCGGCCCCCGTAACCCAACGATCTTCACGTCCCCGGAGTCCACCTCCACCTGAACCTCCGTATCGACAGGCGCCTCGATCCAGTAGTCAGCGGCCACCGAGCAGTTGTCCCGCTCGAGCCGCGAGGGGAGGTCGCCGATCCGGAGGGTGGAACCGATCTGCTCGACCGGTGGATGACGCTCGATCTCCTCCAGCACCTCCCGGACCTCATCGCGAGGTCCTGAGACCCAGATCCGGCCCCGGACGCGAACAACGTCATCAGCTCCTTCCCGCACGGCCACGTCGCCGCTCTCGGTGCGCACCTCCAGCCGCACGTGCCCGGTCACGGGCAGGCTCCGTTCGAACGTCCGCTTCACCCTATGGAGGATCTCCCACATTTCCTCTCCCTCCTCGACGCCTCCGGCGCCTGTCAACAACCCCATGCTGCGTTCCGGTTCGGGGGTGCAGAAGTGCGCGACCGTCTCCGGATCCAGCGCCTTCAGTCCCTATCGACACTTCTCAGGCCAACGGGCGGTCGCCGCGCCAGTCCAGCCCGCGTTGGACAAGGATCACCGTGATGAAGATGAACCCGACAAGGATGACTATGGGTTGGTATATCCGCTCCGTGGGATGCCCGAACGCGGCGCGCAACAGCCGTGCCACGTGCGTGGTGGGAAGGAACGGCGCCGTGTAGCGAAGGAAGGTCGGCAACACATCCTCGGGCATGTACACTGGAGCGAAAAACACAAGGATTGGATCGACAACCTGGGTGAGGATACCCGCGATCTGGCCGCTGCGGCTGTAGAACCCAATCATTGCCCCCACCCCAGCCAGAGAGAACCCCCCGAGCACGAACGTCGCAACGAAGAGAGCTGGGTTCACAATCCGCAACCGGAAGGCCAGCATGGAGATGGTCAGAAGGATAAGGGACGAAGGCACGCACAAAAGCAACGCGTTCAGGTTGAGCCCAAAGATGAACGAGAGTTTCGAGATGGGAAGGGAAGCGTAGTAGTCGAACACTCGGTGGGCCTTCATGCTCCCGATCCTCTGCCCCAACGATAGCCCTGCTTGGAGGGAAACGGCGTTGGTGATGCTACCGGTGACGATGTAGAGGATCCGCTCCGGCGTAGACTCGCCGAACAGGAGTAGGAAGCCCATGATCGAGAGCGGGAAGAAGCTGATCATGACCACAGACCATACCCACATGTGCCGGACCTCGAACATCCGGCTGACGAACACTAGCCAGCTATCCACCACGAGTTTCCTCGTTTTGGTCCACACCCGTTTCATCCCCACTCCTTCCCCACGGTCTGCACATAGACGTCCTCCAAGGTCGGGGGGACGACCCGCAGGTCGCTTACCGCGCCTGAGGGGAAACGGTCGTACACAGCACGGATCACCGCCTCCACGTTCTCCCGGGCCGTCTGGAGCAAGAGGGTGTTCCGCTTCGCGGGGAGCCTCTCGCAGCCTGCGAACGTCGGCAGCTCGTGATTGTTGAGGGGCTCCGCCAGAGCAACCTCCACCCGAACCTGACCTTCCAGCCCCGCCTTGAGCTCGCCGGGCGTACCCGAGGCGACGATGCGCCCTGCATCCACGATCACCACCCGGTGCACCACGTGCTCCGCCTCGTGCACGTTGTGGGTAACGAGGAGCACGGTGGTCCCTTCTCGACTGTTCACCTCCCACAGGTAGTCCCAGAAGGCGCGCCGGTGCAGGGGATCGAGATCGTTCGTCGGCTCGTCCAGGATCAGGATCGGCCGGTTTCCCATGAACACCGATAACAGCGCCACGAACCGCGCCTGCCCGAAGCTGAGGCGGGACAGGGTCTTCCCCGCCAGGTTCCCTAGATTGAACTTACCCAGCAACGAATACGCCTGGCTGTTCGCCTCTCTTGACGTGAGCCCTCGCAATCGGCCCGTAATCGCCAAGAGCTCGCGCGGCTTCAGGTACCAGAAGTACGAGGTCTCCTGAGCAAAGTAGGCCACGTGATTTGTGGCTATCGTGGGCTCACGGACGAGATCGTTGTCGAACAGCCGAATCTGGCCCGCGGTAGGACGGAGGAGGCCCATCAGCTGTCGCACGAGCGTCGTCTTGCCCGCGCCGTTGGGGCCGAAGATCCCCACGATCTCCCCTGTGGCGATGCAAAGGTCGATGCGGTCGTTGGCGAGCACCTCCTTCGGCCCGGGGTACCGCTTTGTCAGCCCTGCCACCTCATACGCCACCGCCATGTCTCACCCCTCCGCTGCTGCGCTCTGCTCGGGAGCAGCCTCCCTCGGACCTGCGCCCCTAAAACGGAACCACTTCGAGGGCCGATTTCGACTAAGACCTTTGGGTGGA
>MTKZ01003775.1_pt1 | contig 48220 bp, 40 predicted proteins | sample 1042781 | NCBI WGS metagenome assembly MTKZ01 (sample SAMN06212207, study PRJNA360539) | anaerobic digester metagenome | biome: Wastewater treatment plant; material: sludge; isolation source: anaerobic digester fed with sludge from wastewater treatment plant | place: Denmark: WWTP Viborg ...
GCCGCTCCCAAGCGGCCGGGAGAAGATCTCGCCCGTCCGGACACAGGCGGCGCTACGCTGCGCCGTAGCCCATTTAGGTGACCGATGACACGGACCCGTCACCGGCACCGGGCCCACCAGGGGAACCACATGAACTCGACCACGCAGGCCCAGACCAGTCGACCGCTGGCCCGACGAATCGCCATCGCAGCTGCCGCCGCCGTACTGGCGCTGCTCGGCATCACGACGCTCGAACACGCACGAGCGGGCGCGCAGGACGTCGACCCGCTGGTCATCCTGGTCAGCAACGACGACGGCATCGGCGCCGACGGCATCGACGCGTTGGTCGAGGCGCTGCGCGCCCGGCCCGACACCACGCTGGTGGTGTCCGCCCCGGCGACCAACCAGAGCGGCAAGGGCGACTCGACCACACCGGGTGGAGCGCCGGGCGCACCGGGCACAACCGAGAGCGGCTTCGCCGGCACTGCGGTGGCCGGCACCCCGGCTGACTCGGTGCAGTACGCCCTCGACAACCCAGGCCCGGCGGGGACGCCCGACCTGGTGATGACCGGCAGTAACGACGGTCAGAACATCGGCTTCCTGGCCCCGATCTCCGGCACGGTCGGCGCCGCCCAGACCGGCGCACGTGCAGGCATTCCCGCCCTCGCCGTCTCGCAGGGTCTCGGGGACCCGCCGGACTTCCCGGCGTCGGTCGGCGCCGCCATCGACTGGCTGGACGCCCACGAGGCCGCGCTGCGCGACGGCACCGAGCCGGTGCAGGTCTCCAGCTTCAACGCCCCGACCTGCACCGACGGCAACGTCCGAGGCGTCGTCGAGGTGACCAACGACCTCAACCCGGACGCCAACGTCGGCCTCCAGGACTGCACCTCCACCCTGGAGAACCCCACGACCGACGTCGAGGCGTTTAACAACGGCTTCATCTCGCTGACGATCCTGCCCAACGACTTCCCCGACGCCGAGGAGCCGACGACGACCACGACGGTGCCGCCGTCGGCCGACGAGGCCCCCTCGTCCGCCAACGAGGCTCCGTCCGCTGCGGCAACTCCCCTGGCACCGGCCTTTACCGGCTGAGCCGCTCGGCCGAGACGCCGGCGACGTGGATCCAGCCCTCGCGACGGGCGGCTGGTAGGTCGGCCTCCGGAGGCGGCGTTCCCCGTCCGGTGGCCACGGCCCGGGCCACCAGCGCACAGATCAGCGCATCCAGGCGATCGTCGGAGCCCACCATCGCCTCACGCACCTCGGTGCTGAACGACAGCGTCGGCAGTGCTGCGACCAGCCTGGCGACCAGGTCCACCCTCAGCTCCCGTCCCGGCGCGCCCTTGTAGCCCCGGGAAGGCCAGCCCCAGGCGGCCAGGGCCCCGGCCGGGTACGTCTCGGCGACTGCGCCGTCTCCGCCGGAGCGGTCGACGACCAGCCCCTCGTCGACCAACCGGCGTTGCAACGCTGCGGCCCGCAGAGCCGGAACGCCGATCATGTCGGTCGACACCGACAGCGGCCATCGCGCCGGGTCGGAGCCTTCGGCGAAGCGCCGGTCGGTCAGCCGGTAGCGCATCAGTCGCCGCTCCTCGGGGCCGGCGGCGGCCACTCCTCTCCCCCGGCCTGGACCGCTGTGATGCTTCGCGATCGCCGCCACAAACGCGTCGGGCCAGCCGAGGGGCACGTCCCAGCCGCTCAGCGGCGCCCGGTGAGCGAGGGCGACGATGGCGTCGTCGTCCACCGGGCCGTCGGACAGCTCAATCGAGCCGCTCGACCAGTCGATGGCGCACAGCGCCGTCCGCTTCGGATCGGCGGCCAGGTCCACCCCGCCGGTGATCACGGGGCGTCTCGCCGGGCGAGGAAACTCAGGCCGGAACCGGTTGGGAGGCCGACTCGACCAGCGCCTCCATCAGCACCCGTCCGTCGGTCGAGCCCAGCAACTCGTGGGCGGCACGCTCGGGGTGGGGCATCAGGCCGACCACGTTGCGGCCCTCGTTGCACACGCCGGCGATGTCGTCGGCCGACCCGTTGGGGTTGTCGACGTAGCGAAACACGATCCGGTTCTCGGCCCGAAGCATGGCCAGCGTCTCGGGGGCGGCCGTGTAGTTGCCCTCGAAGTGGTTGACCGGGATCGACAGGTGACGACCCACCTCGAGGCCCTGCGTGAGCGCAGTGTCCACAGAAGCCACCTCCAGTGTGCTGGGTCCGCACACGAACTTCAGTTGGGCGTTCTTCTGGAGCGCACCGGGCAGCAGGCCGGCCTCGCACAACACCTGGAACCCGTTGCAGATGCCGACGACGGGCCGACCGGCCTCGGCCAGCGCGATCACTGCGGGCATGATGGGCGAGAAGCGAGCGATGGCGCCGGGCCGCAGGTAGTCGCCGTGGGCGAACCCACCGGGCAGCACCACAGCATCGACCCCGTCGAGATGATCCTCGGCGTGGAACACCAGCCGTGGCTCGGCACCGGCGTCGGCCAGAACCTCGGCCGCATCGAACTCGCAGTTGGTTCCGGGGAAGCGGATGACCGCCACCACGGGAGCCATCAGGCCGCCCCGGCCGTGGCCGCTGTGCTCTCCAACCGGGTCAGGCGAATCTCCGCCTCTTCGATCACCGGGTTGGTCAGGAACTTGTCGCACAGCTCCTCCACCTCGGTGCGTGCTGCTGCCTCGTCGGCGGCGTCGAGGCGGAAGCGGACGGTCTTGCCGACCGCCACCCCGCTGATGCCGTCGAAGCCGAGGGCTCCGCAGGATCGTTCGATGGTCGCACCCTCGGGATCGGAGATTCCGGGGCGCAACGAGATGTCAACGACGACGTCGAAGGTCATGGCCCCATGATCCCACACCGTCCGGCACAGAAGGATTCCTGTAGTGTGGCATCCCGTGGCGGGCGGGAACGCAACAAACCCGGCGGCGGGCCAACTGGTCGGTGTTGTCGGGCTGATCTGCTCCGCCGCTGCTCTCGCACTGGTGCCGCTGGTGCTCCCGGCGTCCTACTCGTGGGTGGAGCACACCACCAGCGAAGCCGGCGCCCAGGGTGTTCACGGTGCCTGGCTGGCCCGAGCAGGCTTCGTCCTGTTCGGGCTGGCGGTGCTCTGGATCGGCCGCCGACGTGGCTCCGCGTGGGGCCGCCTCGCCACCGGGTTCCACCTCGTCTTTGGGGTCTGCATGATCGCGGTCGCCGCATTCTCACTACGGTCATGGCTGCCCGGCGTCCCCTTCGACCCGACCGAGGATGCACTGCACTCGGTCGCTGCGACCGTCATGGGGTTCGCCTTTGCGTTCGGAGTGCTCTCGGTCGTCTTTCGTCGACGAACCAACGGGGAACCGTGGCGCACGTTGGATTTGATCGCCATTGCGACATCGGTGGCTGTTCCGCTCGGGATGACTGCGCTCGGCTCGATCGACGGCGTGCTACAGCGGCTGATGTTTGTGGTTGCGTACCTCTGGTACGGCGGCGAGGCCTGGGCCGACTTCGCCGATGCGGCCGGTCAGAAGTTGATGATCGAGGGGAGGTAGTCGTCGGGGGCTTCGTAGCCGAGCAGGTTGAACACCGTGGCGGCGACGTTGGCCAGGCCGTGGGCCGGCCCGGGGGCGGCGCCAGTCACGTGGTACTCGCCGTCGTAGTTGGGGTCGTGGATCGCAAACGGCACGGGCGACAGGGTGTGGCTGGTCTTGGGTGAGCGCACGCCGTCCGACTCGGTGAACATGATGTCCGCGTTGCCGTGGTCGGCGGTGTAGATCAACACGCCGTCGAGCTCATCGATCACCTCAACCAGCTTGGCCATCGACTCGTCGATGATCTCCATGGCCTCGACGGTGGCAGGCAGGTGGCCGGTGTGGCCGACCATGTCGCCCGATGGGAAGTTGAGACGTCCAAACCGGTACTCGCCCGAGCGCAACAGGTCGATCGTCTCGTCGGTGATCTCCCGAACCTTCATCGCCGGCGTCGTGTCGAACTCGACGTTGTCGGACGGGATCTCGATGTAGGTCTCCAACGCCTCTTCGATGTAGCCCGACTTGTTGCCGTTCCAGAAGTAGGTGACGTGCCCGAACTTCTGCGTCTCGGAGATCGCAAAGCTGGTGACGCCCTCGGCGCAGAGGAACTCCCCCATCGTCCGGTCGATCGCCGGCGGATTGACCAGGTACTGCGTCGGCACCTCCAGGTCGCCGTCGTACTGCAACATGCCGGCGTAGAACACGTTGGGTCGCGACTCGCCGTCCGGGCCAGTGCGATCGAAGTGATCGAAGTGGTCGTCCTCGAACGCCTGGGAGATCTCGATCGCCCGGTCCCCCCGGAAGTTGAAGAAGATCACGGCGTCGCCGTCGACGATCGTTCCCGCCGGCTCGCCGCCGTCGCCAAGGTTGCGTTCGACGACGAACTCGCCGAGGTACTGATCGCCCCTGTCGGTCTCGCCGTACATTGTTTCCACCGCTTCGGTCGCCGACGCCACGCGCCGCCCCTCGCCGAACACGTGAGTGCGGTAGCCCCGCTCGACCATCGGCCAATCGGCGCCGTAGCGGTCCATCGTGATGCGCATGCGGCCGCCACCCGATGCGATCCGGAAGTCGCGGCCGTCGCCGGCGCCGTTGATCTCGGCGAGCACCGCTTCGGTGGCCTCGATGTACCCGAGGGCCGACCGGGCGGGCACGTCACGGCCGTCATGGAGGAGGTGCACGGCGCAGCTGGTGACACCGTCGTCCGCCGCCCGATGCAGCAACTGGTAGAGCTGCTCGTTGGTGGAGTGGACCCCGCCGTCGGAGTGCAGCCCGATCAGGTGGAGCGTTCCGATGCGGCCATGGTCGACAGCTTCCCTCCACACATCGGTCTGAAAGATCGAGCCGTCCGCCATCGCCTTGTTGACCAGCTTGGCGCCCTGCTCGAAAATTCGGCCCGCTCCGAGCGCGTTGTGGCCGACCTCGGAGTTGCCCATGTCGTCATCTGTCGGCAGGCCGACCGCCGGGCCGTGCGCGGCGAGCTCGGTGTACAACTCGCCCGAGGTGAGCAGGTCCAACGTCGGGGTGACGGCCTCGGTCACCGCGTTGCTCGCCCCGGGAGGTGCCACCCCCACCCCATCGGCCACGACCACGAGCACCGGGCCCGGACGGCCGGAGAACGACGGATGCTTTGACAGGCTCAGCGACATGCGCTCAGGGTAGGCGGACATCGACCGCCCCCAACCCGCCGCGGCGAGCGTCAGGTAGTTGCGCCGGGCCAATCGGCCAGGGACCTGCCGGTGAGTCGGGCGTACGCCTCCCGGTAGCGGGCGGCGGTCTCGGTGACTACGTCGGGCGACAGGGTGGGCGGCGGCGGCGTCTTGTCCCACGGCTGCTCGGACAACCAGGCCCGCAGCGGCTCCTTGTCGAAGGCGGGCTGGGGTTGTCCGGGGGTGTACCCCTCGGAGGGCCACACCCGGGACGAGTCCGGGGTGAGCACCTCGTCGCACAGCACCAGTTGGCCGTCGATCAGCCCGAACTCAAACTTGGTGTCCGCCAGGATCAGCCCCCGCTCGGCCGCTGCCGCCGAACCGGCGGCGAACAGCGCCATCGCTGCCGTCTCGACCCGCTGGGCCAGCTCGCCGCCGAGAATGTCGGCGGCTGCGTCGACCGAGATGTTCTCGTCATGGTCCCCCACCGCCGCCTTGGTCGACGGGGTGTACATCGGCTGGGGCAGCTGGGCCGACTCGACCAGACCATCGGGGGCTGGCATGCCGTGGATCGTTCCGGAGGCCGAGTACTCACGCCAGGCCGATCCCGACACGTAGCCGCGCACGATCGCCTCGACCGGCAACATCTCCGCCCGTCGGGTGAGCATCACCCGACCGGCCCAGTCGGGATGCTCGGCGCCGTCGGGCACGTCGGCCAGGTCGCAGCTGATCAGGTGCGACCCGATCGAACCGTCGCCGACCGAGGCGAGGTGATCGAACCAGTACGCCGACGTGGCGGTGAGCACCCGGCCCTTGTCGGGGATCACCTCGTCCATCACCACATCGAAGGCCGAGATGCGGTCGGAGGTGACCATCACCAGCCGGTCGTTCCCGGCGTCGTAGATGTCGCGCACCTTGCCCGAATAGATCAGCTCCATGTGAGGTTCCTTTCGAACGCCGGGTCCCCCATTACAGGACCAGCGCAGGGGTGTAGGCCGCCGCCTCGGGGTGGGCCTTCAGGGTTCGCTCGATGCGCTCGACCACCGTCGCAACCTGCTGGGGAGCGGTGCCGACAAAGTCGAGCGGCTCGCCCAGCGCGGCGTCAATCTGGCCCCGGTCCAGCCCGAGAGCGGGCTCGCCGGCCAGGCGGTCGAGCAGGTCGTTGCCCTCGGTGCCCGCCTCGCGCATTTCCCGAGCGACCGTCACCGCGTGGTCCTTGATCGCCTCGTGGGCAGTCTCTCGGCCCACGCCGTTGCGCACGGCCGCCATCAGCACCTTGGTCGTCGACAGGAAGGGCAGGTAACGGTCGAGCTCGCGCTGGATCACGGCCGGGTAGGCACCGAAGCCGTCGAGCACATCGATGAACGTGTTGAACAGGCCGTCGGTGGCGAAGGCCGCGTCGGGCAGCGCCACCCGCCGGACGACCGAGTCGAACACGTCGCCCTCGTTCCATTGGTGCCCGGCCAGCCCGCCGATCATGGCAACGTGACCATCGAGGATCACCCGCAGCCCGCACACCCGCTCGGCGGATCGGGCGTTCATCTTGTGTGGCATCGCCGAGGAGCCCACCTGGCCCTCGCGGAACCCCTCGGTCACCAGCTCGTTGCCGGCCATCAACCGGATGGTCGTCGCCAGCGACGACGGGCCGGAGGCCAACTGTGCGAGCGCTGTCACCACCTCGTAGTCGAGCGAACGCGGGTACACCTGCCCCACGCTGGTCAACACGTTGGCAAAGCCAAGGTGGGTGGCCACCCGGCGCTCCAGGTTGGCCACCTGCTCGGGCGAACCGAGCAGGTCGACCAGGTCGGCCTGGGTGCCGACCGGACCCTTCAGGCCCCGCAGCGGATAGCGCTCGATCAGCGCCCGCAGCCGGTCGTGGGCCTCGAGCAGCTCCTCGGCGGCCGACGCAAACCGCTTGCCGAGCGTGGTCGCCTGGGCGGCCACGTTGTGGGACCGCCCGGCCATCACCGTGGTGGCGTGGTCGGCCGCCAGCTGCGCCAGGCGGGCCAGCGAGGCGACGGCCCGGTCCGCGAGCAGCTCCATCGAACGACGCAGCTGCAGCTGCTCGACGTTCTCGGTCAGGTCACGGCTGGTCATGCCGGCGTGGATGTACTCGTGGCCCGCCAGCGCGCTGAACTCCTCGATGCGAGCCTTCACGTCGTGGCGGGTGATGCGCTCCCGGGCGTCGATCGAGCCGAGATCCACCCGGTGGGCCACCGCCTCGTAGTCGGCGATCACACCGTCGGGGACGTCCATGCCCAGCTGGGCCTGCGCGGTGAGCACCGCAATCCACAGCTCACGCTCCAGCACGATCTTGCCCTCGGCCGACCAGAACTCGGACATCTCCGGCGAGGCGTAGCGCCCGGCGAGCACGTTGGCGACCGGCGAACGAGCGGCGGCACCCTCGGAGGTGCCGGTCTGGGGGGTGGTGGCCATCAGGGCGTTCCTCCGTCGGTGGGTTCGGGCTGAAGCGAGGCGTCCTGGGCGATCGCCTTGGCCTCGAGCGCCCGTGCGTGGGCTGCGAGCGCCTCGGCCAGGTTTGGGTCGGCCAACGCCAGCATGCGGACCGCCATGAGCCCGGCGTTCTCGGCCCCGCCGATCGCCATGGTCGCCACCGGCACGCCGCTTGGCATCGACACGATCGACAGCAGCGAATCCTCGCCGGAGAGGTGTTTGGATGGCACCGGCACACCGACCACCGGCAACGTGGTCATCGACGCGACCATGCCCGGCAGGTGGGCTGCCCCGCCCGCACCGGCGATGATCACCGACAGCCCGCGTTCGGCCGCGCCGGTGGCGTAGTCGACCATGCGGTGGGGCGAGCGGTGGGCCGAGATCACCCGCACCTCGTGGCTCACGCCGAAGCGCTCGAGAGCCTCGGCCGCCGGTCCCATCGTCTCCGCGTCGGAGGACGAACCCATGATGATGCCCACCGTCGGGCCTGTGGCGGGCGGGGCGTCGGGTTGGCTCATGTTGCCTCCTCATCTCGGCCGTCGAGGGCGCGTGCCACCGCCGTCGCACGGGCGAGCGCGCGGTCGGCGTCGTCGTCGCACACGGTGACGTGGCCGATCTTTCGCTCCGGCCTGGGGGTCTTTGCGTACAAATGAACCTTGGCGGCCGCGTCGACTGCCATGCCGGCTGCCAGGCGCGCCCTCGGCTCGGGGGCTTCCTCGCCGGATGGCCCGCCTGCGCCGACCACGTTCACCATGGCGGCGGGGCTGCGCAGCGACACGTCACCGAGGGGCAGGTCGAGCACGGCGCGCAGGTGCTGCTCGAACTGGCCGGTGAGGCAGGCATCGGAGGTGACGTGTCCCGAGTTGTGAACACGGGGGGCGATCTCGTTCACCAACACCGCACCACCGGTGGTGATGAACAGTTCCACCGCGATGACGCCGACCGCTTCGGCGACCAGCGCCACCTCCTCGCCCACCTGCCGGGCCCGCGCCAACACCGCCTCGTCCAGCCGGGCCGGAACGACCACCTCGTTGCACATGCCGTCGCGCTGGATCGTCTCCAGCACCGGGTAGGTCGCGTGCTGCCCGCCCGGGCGGCGGGCGGTCACCACCGCCACCTCGGCCGCCAGGTCGAGGGCCGGCTCAAGCACGAGCGGCGCACCGGTCCACCCGACAACAAACTCGACCAGAGCGTCGGCATCGTCGAGAAGGAAAACCGCCCGCCCGTCGTAGCCGCCGCGGCTGGCCTTGGCGATGACACGGGGTCCGTGGGTATCGGCAAAGCGCCGGGCGACCTCGGTTGGGGACGGGCCGGCCATCGGCGAACCCAAAGCACCGGTACCGGCAGGGTCGACGATCTCGAACGGGGGCACCGGGCAGCCGGCCCGCGCCAGGCGCTCGCGTTGATGGGCCTTGTCGGCGAAGCGCAGCGTGTCCGGGCTGGGCCGAACCGCCACGCCGCTTGCCACCGCCTCCTCCAGCGCAGCCCAGTCGACGTTTTCGTGGTCAAACGTGACGACATCCACACCGGCGGCGAAGGCGGCGATGGCCTCCGGGTCGTCGGGGTTGCCGGTCGTGACCGAAGCAAACACGCCGGGGACCCCCTCGTCCGAGGCCCCCGCGAGGACCGACACCCGAACACCGAGCGACACCGCCGCCTGGGCGATCATGCGGGCCAGTTGTCCCCCGCCGATGATGCCCACCCGTGGCACGCCGGTTGGGGCACTGCCCGTCTCGGGGTCGCTCATGTGCGGGCCGCCGCCGTCGAGGCGATGTCGGTGCGGACGGTCATGCCCCGCCAGCGCAGCTCGGCCACCCCCGCGTAGGCGCGCTCCCTCGCCTGGGCGATGTCGGCGCCTCGGCCGCACACCGACAGCACCCGACCACCGGCGGTCACCAGAGCGCCGTTGTCGCCGGTGGACACACCCGCGCCGTAGACGCTGACCCCGGGCACCGCGCGGGCCGCTGCGAGGCCCTCGATGCGGTCCCCGGTGCGCGGCGCTGACGGGTATCCCTCGGATGCGCACACCACGTTGACCATCGCGTCGTCGGCGAACGTCGGTGGCGCCTCGATCGATCCGGCCGCCGCCTGGGCGAGCAGTTCGACCAGGCTGGAGGTCATCCGAGGCAGCACCACCTGGGTCTCCGGGTCGCCGAAGCGCACGTTGTACTCGAGCAGCTTCGGCCCGTCGGAGGTCAGCATCAGCCCGGCGTACAGCACGCCCCGGTAATCGATGCCACGGCGCCGCAGCGCCGCCAGCGTCGGGGCGATGAAGTCGTCGGCGACGATGCGTTCGAGCGCCCCGTCGGCCAGACCGCCCTCGGCGAGGTAGGGGCTGTAGGCCCCCATGCCGCCGGTGTTGGGGCCGGTGCCGTCATCGCCGATGCGCTTGAAATCCTGGGCGGAGCTCAACAGCACCCCGCGCCGGCCGTCGCACACGGCAAACACCGACACCTCGGGCCCGACCAGACCCTCCTCGATCACCATGGTCTGCCCGGCGTCCCCGAAGGCCCGTCCGGACAGGTAATCGTCCACGCTGTTGCGGGCCTCGGCGAGGTCGTCGCTAACCAGCACGCCCTTGCCGGCGGCCAGCCCGTCGGTCTTGATGACGAACGGTGGCGCCATCGTGTCGAGGAATGCCCGAGCCGGTGCCGCCTCGGAGAACGTCCCGTACCGGGCGGTCGGCACCCCTGCCTCGGCCAGCAGGCCTTTCATGTAGGCCTTGGACCCCTCGAGCTGCGCCCCATCGACACCCGGCCCGAACACCAGCTGGCCCTCGGCCCGCAGGCGGTCGGCCAAGCCGTCGACCAGCGGGGCCTCGGGCCCGATGACGAACAGATCCGCATCCAGGTCCTCCGGAGGAATATCGACCGAGCCTTCGATCAGCGGGTTGCCCGGGCTGACGAGCACCTCGGTTGCGTCGCGTCCCAATACGTCCGCCAGCGCCGCCTCGCGCCCGCCCGATCCGACCACACAGACTCTCACCGTCCCATCATGCACCAGGCCGCCGCAGCGATCGCTACCCGGGCACCGACCGGCGGACGCCCCGTAGAGTCCCGGTCATGGGGGACATCACATCGAACACCGCCGGATCCGACGACGTGCTGAGCGAGCTGGTCGCCGATGCCACCGGCCTGGCCGTCGATCTCACCGGGTGGCGACGCGACCTGCACCAACACCCGGAGCTGGGCCTGGACAACCCGCGCACCCAGGACGTGATCGCCAAGGCGCTCAAAGCGCTGGGCGTTCCGATTCGGAGGGGCAGGGCCGCCACCTGGCTGGCGGCCGACATCGTCGGCAACCCCGACGGCCCCACCATCTTGTTGCGGGCCGACACCGATGCGCTGCCGATGACCGAGAACACCGACGAGCCGTTCAGCTCGTCGATCGAGGGACGTGCCCACACCTGCGGCCACGACGGTCACGTGGCGATGCTGCTCGGCGCCGCCCGGTTGCTCTTCGCCCGGCGTGACGGTCTGCCCGGCACGGTGCGTCTGGTTTTCCAGCCGGGCGAAGAGGGATTTGCCGGCGCCAAGGTGATGCTGGACGAGGGCATCCTCACCGAGGGCCTGACCACCCCGGTCGGCGCCGCGTTCGCCATCCACGTCACCCCGAACGCCCCGGCCGGTTTCATGGCGACGCGGCCGGGCCCACTGATGGCGTCGGCCGACGAGTTCACGGTGAGGGTGAAGGGTCGCGGCACCCACGCATCCATGCCGCATCTCGGCATCGACCCGATGCCGGCGGCCGCCGAGTTGGTCGGGGCGTTGTCCACGATGGTCACCCGTCGCATCGAGGCCTTCGACCCGGCGATCGTCACCGTGGCCCACATCACCGGCGGCACCACCCACAACGTCATTCCCGAACAGGTGCTGATGGAGGGCACGGTGCGCTGCGTCTCCGCTCACACCCGCGACCGGGTGGAGGAGCTGTTCGCCGAGGTGGTACACGGCGTGACCGCCGCCCACGGCTGTACCGCCGAGATCGACTACCAGCGGGGCTACCCGGTGACCATCAACAACGAGGAGATGACCGGGTTGGTCGGCGACGTCTGCGATCGGGTGCTGGGGCGGGATCGGATGTTCCCGCTACCGTCGCCGGTGATGGGCGCCGAGGACTGGAGTTACATCCTCGAACGGGTGCCGGGCGCCATGGCATTTCTCGGCGTCTGCCCGGCCGACATCGAGAACTTCCTCGAGGCACCTGCGTGCCATTCCGACGTGATGCGCCTCAACGAGGACGCATTGCCCTTGGGCGCCGCGATGCACGCCGGGGTGGCCCTGGAGTGGCTTAGCCGCAACAGCTAGTCCGCCGGGGCCGAGAGTTGAGCCTCAGACCTCCGGTTCAAACATCGATTCGGGAAACCCGCCGCTTGCGATCGGCCCCCAGCGGGTGACGTCGATGCGGATCAGACACTTGCCCTGCTCGGTCATCGCGTCTCGGTATTCGTCCCAGTCGGGGTGCTTGCCCGAGATCGACCGGTAGTAGGCAATAAAGTCATCGAGGGCGCCCGGCAGGTCCAGCACTTCGGCGCTGCCGTCGATCTGCACCCACGGCCCGTTCCAGTCGTCGGACAGCACCAGCATCGACACCCGGCTGCGTCGCCGCACGTTGGCCACCTTGGCCCGTTCCGGGTACGTCGAAGTGATCAGGCGACCATCGGGCAGCAGCCCGCCCGACAGCGGCGACAACTGGGGTCGCCCATCGGCGCGGCTGGTGACAAGGATCCAGCGATGCCGGTTGCGGACGAAGGCATCCAGCCCCGTCCGGTCCGCCTGCTCGTTGCGGGCGATGTAGCGGGCCCTGGGGTCGCTGCGCGGTATCTGCTGCATGGTCAACCCTGCCACGACGCCTTCCAGTTGCAGAGCCTTGGCGAGATTGTGACGCGGCGATCAGCCGGTGAACTTTGGTGCCAGAGGTGCTGGTACTGCGCCGACCGGGGCCGACCCTGGAGCCGACGGCTGACCGGGGCCGGTCGGCGGCTTCGGCTGTGCTGAAGGTCCTGATGGCCGACCGGACCCGCTCGGCGGTTCCATCAAATCCGACGGCCCCGACGGAGTCGACGGCCCCGACGGAGTCGACGGCCCCGACGGAGTCGACGGCCCCGACGGAGTCGACGGCCCGGACGGAGGTGACGGTTCGGACGGAGGTGACGGTTCGGACGGATCAACAGGCGATGGTGCTGGATCGCATGTCGGTTCGTTGAGCGTCACCGGGATGCTGAAACCTTCGAGGCTCACCTCGGGTGCCGTGGCGTCGGCCCCCAGGAGCACATCCAGCCCGCCTGGAAACTCGGCGACGATCGTGAGGTCGTCCACCTCGAACGGCACCGGAAAGGGACCCGGTTGGGTCTCCAATGCTTCATCGAGCGACGCCTGGCCTTCGGGGGTGAGCCCGATCTCGAGGCGCGGCAGCTTGGCCGGGACGTCGTCGGGGCAGCCGGACGTGAACGTGGCCGTGAAGTAGCTGGCGAATTCGTTCTCATCCACGCCGCCGTTGAAGTCGTCACACGACCCAACGTGGACCAGTCCAGCGATGCCGTCGATCAGCACGTCATCGGCTTGAAGGTCGGCGGGAACGTCTCGAAACTCAAGGTCGTCGCTCGCCACGGTGAAGACGATCTCGCCGGCCACCACCTCCACAGGATTCTGAGAGAAGTTGACCACGACCAGTTGCGGAGGGAACACCTCACCGTCGATGTCGCATTCCGGATACAGCAGCGCCGAAAGGTTGGCGCCGGGGCACGACTGCTCGTAGAACTCGACGATCGGTTGCAGCACGACATCGGCTCGGTCGATGAGATCCCCTCGCTGAGCATCTGTGAGTCCTTCGATGCCCCCGGCAGCTGCGACCTCCGCGGAAGCGGCGGCCGAGAAGGCCTCCAACGCGTCCAGGCTGTCGGTCAGTTCTGCGGGCGCGACATTGCGGAGCGCAGCGAGAAGTAGCGCCCCCTCAGCGGTTTGCTGCTCGAACTCCTCGTCGTTGGCCGGAATCCCACTCGCATTGTCGAGCACGTCCAACAGCGGCGCACAGAACTCGGGCGCCACCACCGGCGGATCTCCCTGGGCGCCCGCTACGGCGGGAGCAAGCAGTGCACCCAGCATCATCATCACAGAGGCGATCACGCCCAAGAAGCCCAAGCTTCTGAAACCGTGAGCGGGACGCTGATGACGTCTTCCGGATCCATCCATGACAACCCTCCACGGGCACGGGGCTCATCGTGCATGAACCAGTTGCAAGATACTAACCATGGGCGAGAACCCAGGCTACGAGTTCAACCAAAAAGGATGGTGCAAGGCCCGCCCGGTGCCCGATCAGCGTCACTGGGGACCGACCCTGCGGTGGGCTTGGTCCGCTCTCAGCCTGCGTTGCGGTGCACGAACTGCTCGCGTCCAGGGCCGACCCCGACCAGGCTGACCGGACAGCCCACCTGTTCCTCGAGAAAGGCCAGGTAGTTGCGGGCCTCGACCGGCAGGTCCCCTGGCTCGCGCACCCCGGTGAGGTCGGTCTTCCAACCGGGCAGGGTCTCGTAGATCGGTTTGGCGTGGTGCAGGTCGCTCTGGTGGTACGGCAGCGTCTCGTGGCGCACGCCCTCCACGTCGTAGGCGACGCACACCGACACCTCGTCCAGCTGGTCGAGCACGTCCAGCTTGGTGAGGGCGATCTCCGACAACGAGTTGATCCGCACCGCCTGGCGCATCATCACCGCATCGAACCAGCCGGGACGACGGCGACGGCCGGTGTTGGTGCCGAACTCGTGGCCGACATCGACCAGGTGGTCCCCCACCTCGTCGAACAGCTCGCTCGGGAACGGTCCGGCACCCACGCGGGTGATGTAGGCCTTGGCGATGCCGACCACCCGGTCGATGTGGCGGGGCCCAACGCCCGCGCCGGCGCACGCGCCGCCGGCGGTGGGCGACGACGACGTGACGAACGGGTAGGTGCCGTGGTCGAGGTCGAGGAACGTGGCCTGGGCCCCCTCGAAGAGCACGTTCTCCCCGGCCTCGAGCGCCTCGTGCACCATGCCCACCGTGTCGGCCACGTAGGGCATCATGCGGTCTCGAACCTCGCCGAGATAGGTGTCGGCCATCTCGCCGACATCGAAGGGAAGGCGGTTGTACACCCGGGTGAGCACCTGGTTTTTCTCGTCGAGCACCGCCTCGAGCTTCTCCCGAAAGATCTTCGGGTCGAGCAGGTCCTGCACCCGGATGCCCACCCGCATCGCCTTGTCGGCGTAGGTGGGCCCGATCCCGCGTTTGGTCGTGCCCAGCTTGTTCTTGCCCAGGTACCGCTCGCTCAGCCGGTCGATCTCCTGGTGGTAGGGCAGGATCAGGTGGGCGTTACCCGACACCTTCAGCCGGGAGCAGTCGACACCTTTGGCGGTCAGCATGTCGATCTCGGCCAGCAACACGACGGGGTCGACGACCACTCCGTTGCCGATCACCGGGACGATGTGGTCGTACAGCACGCCGGAGGGCACCAGTTGAAGAGCGAACGACTCGCCGTCGACCACCAGGGTGTGGCCTGCGTTGTGGCCACCCTGATAGCGGACCACCATCGACATCTCCTTGGCGAAGAGGTCCGTGAACTTTCCTTTTCCTTCGTCACCCCACTGGGTTCCGACGACGATGGTCGCTGACATAGTTGGTTCCTTCCGGGCGCGCCCTCACGCCGACGCGCACACTAAGCAGCGGAGGAGCCTACTGCCGAAGTGTGATCGGTCGGTGACCTGGGGAGCTCGTCATAGGCGCCGTTGTGGGCGAAGATCCGGATTCGCACCAGGTCTCGCACCAATCGGGCGGTGTCGCGGACAACGCGCACCGTCGACTCCTCGCTGTTGGCAACCTGCACCGGCACCTCGCTCAGCGACAACCGCTTGCGCTCGACCAGGTACAGCACTTCGATGTCGAGGGCGAAGCGGTCGATGCGTGTCAGAGGAAAGATCGCCTCGGCAGCGTCGGCCCGGAAGGCCTTCAGCCCGCATTGGGTGTCCCGGTACCGCCCCAGCAGCACCACGGAACTCAACACGTTGATCGCCATGCTGCCGAGCTGCCGGAGACGACCGGCCTGCACCAGCGTGGCCGTGGCGGTGTGCTTGCGGCTGCCGACGACCACATCCCAGCCGGCTTCGGTGAGCTCCAGCATCGGCAACACCTGATCCGGGGAGTAGGCAAGGTCGGCGTCGAGAAACGCTCGGGTCGAGCCGGTTGCCGCCTTCATGCCGGCACGGACCGCCGCCCCTTTGCCCTGGTTCTCCGGAAGGGTCACCACACGGTCCGCTCCAGTTGCTTCGGCTGCGTCGGTGGTCGCGTCGGCCGACCCATCGTCGACGACGATCACCTCCAAGCCCCCGTTCTCGGTGATAACGGCTAGCTGGCGACGCACCTCGTCGACCGTACGGCCGATCCGGTCGGCCTCCTCGAAGGCAGGGATCACGATGCTCAAACGGGGCCGATCGCTCGGCAGCGGCGGCGGTTTGGAGGGGGTCAACTGGTCCGAGCGCACGACGGCACCCAGCACCGAGCGGTACGCGGTCGCCCGCATCAGCACCGCCGCCGCCAGTGCGACGGCCTTGGAGATCACCAGGCCGTGTACCGACCGCGCGTCCAGAGCCTGGGTGAAGGCGGTGAACACGACGACGTCCACCGCCAACGAGCCGACCAGCGTGGTGAGGTACGAACCGGCGTGATTCTCGAACCAGCGCCGGGTGGGGCTGTTGGCCAGGGTGACCAGGCGGTGCAGCAGCAGCGAGACGACGGTGGCGATGCTGACCGACACCAAGTCGGCGGTGAAGGCATCAAACCCCCAGCGACGGATCAGCGGGACGAGTACGGCGACGTCGACCAGGGTGGCCACGATGCCCACGACGGCGAAGCGCTGCACGCGGTTGGGCGTTCTTCCCGAGGCGGTTCTGGCGTGGGAACGGCTGTGCTGCGCCACCGGGGAGGTCATGGTCGCAAGGCTACCGACCGGCCGACGAATCGGTCGCCTCCCGGCATCAATGCCCGTCAACTCTTCCGGGCGACCGTTCGAGCGTCGCGCCCTCCCAAGCTGAAGTAGCGTTCCGACCGGCTCGGGAGGGGACGGCATGAGCAGAGGTCGACAACGGAAACCTGCCCCGACCCGACACCTGACCTCGGGGTCGATCTCTCGGCGCACCGTGCTGGGTGTTGGAGCGGCCGGCGCGGTCGGGTTGACGCTTGGAGCATGTAGTGGCGACGATGAGGCCTTCGGCTCATCCGTATCTGAAGCGTCGCCGACCGATGCGTCGGCTCCCCAGAAGGACGAGGATCTGCCACCGGTTCCAGACGGGCTGCCCGGCGAGCTGTTCACCATCGGTGTGGCTTCGGGCGACCCACTGCCCGACTCGGTGATGCTGTGGACGCGCCTGGTCGCCGATCCGCTCGACCCCACCGGGGGGTTACCCGATGCCCCGGTCCCCGTCGCCTGGGAGGTCGCCACCGACGAGGAGTTTGCGGACATCGTCGCCTCGGGTTGGGAGCCGGCCGAGCCCCGATTCGCCCACTCGGTTCACGCCGACGCCACCGGCCTGGAGCCGGACACCTGGTATCACTACCGCTTTTCGGTCGGCGACCAGCGCAGCGAGGCAGCACGCACCCGCACAATGCCCGCCGACGATGCCACCCCGGCGCAACTGCGGTTGGCGGTCGCGTCGTGCCAGGAGTTCAACGCGGGCAGTTACGCCGCCTACGGCGCCATGGCCGCAGACGAGCTCGACCTGGTCGTGTTTCTCGGCGACTACATCTACGAGGTAGGCGGCGGACGGATGGAGCCCAAAGTGCCCCAGCGCATCACCCAGACCCTCGCGGACTACCGGGTCCAGTACGCGGCCTACAAGCGCAACCCGCTGCTGCAAAAGGTCCACCGGCAGGTGCCCTGGGTGCTCACCTGGGACGACCATGAGGTGGGCAACAACTACGCCGGGGTGATCCCCCAGGAGCCCGAGTCACCCGATGGCTACCAGCAGCGCCGGGCGGCCGCCTACCAGGCCTACTGGGAGCACATGCCGCTGCGGACCGGGCCGCCTCAGACCGACGGGGCGCTGAAGATCTACCGTTCGATCAGGGTGGGCACATTGGCCGAGTTTTTCGTGCTCGACGGTCGCCAGTACCGAAGCGATCAGGTGTGCGGCGACCGGCTGGCGGTGCCGGCCTCCGAGTGCACGGAACGGCTGGACGAGGCCGGCACCATGCTGGGCGCCGACCAGGAGCGGTGGCTGGCCGAGGGACTGGCCGCGAACGACACCACCTGGACGGTCATCGCACAGCAGACGGTGATGTTCCCCCTGGTGATCAACGACCTGGTGCTCAACCTGGACCAGTGGGATGGCTACGTCGCCGCCCGCGAGCGCCTCTATGACGCCATCATCGATGCCGACCGGGACAACGTGGTCGTGCTGTCGGGCGACATCCACGCCGCCGGGGCGACCGACCTGTTCGCTGAGCGCGACGGCGAGCGCCTGCCGGTGGCCCACGAGCTGGTGACCACCTCGATCTCGTCGCTGTCGACGATTGGCGAGCTGGGCCCCGCTGCGGTGTCGCTGGTGGAGCAGGTTGCAGCCGACGCCGTGTACGTCAACGCCGAGGACCATGGCTACGGCCGGGTGACGATCACTCCGGAATCCTGGACCACCGAGTTCGTCACCGTCGCCGACGTCGAGACCGACGATGCCCCGGCCTCGGTCGACGCCACCGTCGAGCTGGCCTCCGGCTCCAAGAGGCTGGTCCGCAAGTAAGCACCGGGCCGTGCGAGCCGAACCCTGCACCCAACTCGGGAGCCCAGAACGCACTCTGGCAGCGCTCTGCACTCCCCAGTTGCGGAGGTGGGTTGAGTTGTGGGGTTGGGGCGGGTTGTGTGGTGGAGGCTTGTCAGGCCGGGGCGTCGACGACCGCTGACAGCACGTAGCCGTCCTCGCCGGCATCAACGGTGACCGTCGAGTGCTCGGTGACCGTGCCGTCGAGGATCGCCATCGCCAGGCGATCGCCCAGCTCCCGCTGGATCACCCGCTTCAGTGGGCGGGCGCCGTAGTCGGGGTCGAAGCCCTCGTTGGCCAGTCGGGTACGGGCCGCGTCGGTGAGGCTCAGCACGATGCGGCGGTCGTCCAGCCGTCGGCGCAACCGGTCCAGCTGGATGTCGACGATCTGGTCGATGTCCTCCCGCGTGAGCTCGCGGAACCGCACTATGTCGTCCAGCCGGTTGATGAACTCCGGCCGGAAGAAGTCGCGGGGCTCGCCCGGCAGATTCGACGTCATGATCAGCACGACGTTGGTGAAGTCGACCGTGCGGCCCTGCCCATCGGTCAGCCGACCATCGTCGAGCAGCTGCAGCAGCACGTTGAACACGTCCGGGTGGGCCTTCTCCACCTCGTCGAGCAGCACCACCGAATAGGGGCGACGGCGAACCACCTCGGTGAGCTGGCCACCCTCGTCGTAGCCGACGTACCCGGGGGGAGCTCCGATCAGGCGGCTGACCGAGTGCTTCTCCATGTACTCCGACATGTCGATGCGCACCATCGCCCGCTCGTCGTCGAAGAGATAGTCGGCCAGCGACCGGGCCAGCTCGGTCTTGCCCACGCCGGTTGGGCCGAGGAACAGGAACGAACCGATCGGCCGATCCGGATCCGAGATGCCGGCCCGGCTGCGGCGGATGGCGTTGGCGACGGCGGTGACCGCCTCGTGCTGGCCGACGACCCGCCGCTCGAGCACGCCCTCGAGGCGCACCAGCTTGGCCATCTCGCCCTCCATCAGCCGGCTGACCGGGATGCCGGTCACCCGGTTGACGACGACGGCGACGTCCTGCTCGTCCACCTCCTCCTTGAGCATCTGCTTCTCGGCCTGAAGCTGGGTGAGCTCTACTGTCGCCGCCTCGATCTCGCGCTCGAGCACCGGCAGGTGGCCGTAGCGCACCTCCGAGGCCCGGCTGAGCGAGCCTTCCCGCTCGGAGCGGTCGGCCTCATTGCGCAGGTCCTCGGCCCGCTCCTTCATCGCCTGGAGTTCGTCGATCTTCTCCTTCTCGGCGGTCCAGTGGGCCATCAGGCCGTCGTGCTCCTCGTTGAGGTTGGCCAGCTCCTCGTCGAGCGACTCGAGTCGCTCGGCCGACGCCGCGTCGGTCTCCTTGGCCAGGGCCACCCGCTCGATCTCCAACCCGCGGATGCGGCGGTCGATCACGTCGATCTCGGTGGGCAACGAGTCGATCTCGATTCGCAGTGTGGAAGCGGCCTCGTCGACCAGGTCGATCGCCTTGTCGGGCAGGAAGCGACCTGTGATGTAGCGGTCCGACATCACCGCAGCGGCGACGAGGGCCGAGTCCTGGATGCGCACGCCGTGGTGCACCTCGTAACGGTCCTTCAGGCCGCGCAGGATGGCGACCGTGTTCTCGACCGACGGCTCCCCCACCAGCACCTGCTGAAAGCGGCGCTCGAGCGCGGCGTCCTTCTCGATGTGCTTGCGAAACTCGTCCAGCGTGGTGGCGCCCACCATCCGCAGCTCGCCGCGGGCGAGCATGGGCTTGAGCATGTTGCCCGCATCCATCGACCCCTCGCCGCTGGCGCCGGCGCCGACGACCGTGTGCATCTCATCGATGAAGGTGATGATCTCGCCTTCGGAGTCGGTGATCTCGCGCAGCACAGCCTGAAGTCGTTCCTCGAATTCGCCCCGGTACTTGGCGCCGGCGACCATGGCCGCCAGGTCGAGCGCGATCACGCGCTTGTTCTTCAGCGATGTGGGGACGTCGCCCTCGACGATGCGTTGGGCCAGGCCCTCGACGACGGCCGTCTTGCCCACACCGGGTTCGCCGATCAGCACCGGGTTGTTCTTGGTGCGGCGGCTTAGCACCTGGATGACCCGGCGAATCTCGTCGTCGCGGCCGATCACCGGGTCGAGCTTGCCGGTGCGGGCGGCCTCGGTCAGGTCGCGTCCGTACTTCTCCAGGCTCTGATAGGTGTCCTCCGGGTTCTCGTTGGTCACCCGCTGGCTGCCGCGGATCTCCTGAAGGGCGGCGAGCACCTGATCGCGGTCGACCACGCCCAGCCGACGGCTGGCCGGCGACCGCTTCTGATCGGCATCGACCAGGGCCAGGAAGAGGTGCTCGGTCGAGAGGTACTCGTCGGTCATGTCCTGGCGCAGGACGACGGCCGCGTCGATCAACGTGGTGAACTCCCGGCCGAAGCGGGTCTCGCTTCCGTGGGCCTGGGGCAGGGCCGCCACCGCCTCGTCAGCGGCGTTGCGGACCGCCACCGGGTCCAGCTCCAAACGTCGCACCAGGGGCAACACGATGCCCTTGTCCTGGCGCAGCAGGGCCCCGAGGAGGTGGTCGAGGGTGATTTCGGGGTTGGACCGCTCGCGGGCCGCCACTTGGGCGGCCTCGACGGCTTGGCGGGTCAGTTGGGTCCAGGTGTTGGGATCGAGCGACATGGTGTGAACTCCTCGGTCGTGTCAACGGCGCCGTCCGGCGCAGAGTTGATGGTCTAATACTTAGGTTTCCTCGTGCGCTGAGTGTAACCCTAGATTGGTCGGTCGCATTCCCGAGGTTCGAGCACGTTCAGCGCCTCGTCCCCCGGTTAACGCCACCGTGTCGACGCCGTCAATCGGGCGACTGTGCCACCGGGTCGAGGTTCGATGTCGAGCGAAGTGACTCGGGTACCGTGAGGTCGATGCCCGCCGACGACCAGACGTTCGAGACGGTGGCCGCACCCGCTCACCGGAGGCCGTTGCGAACCGCCGCGTGGCTGGCGGCGGCGGGTGCGCTGACAATCGCGGTCGGAGCGGTGCTACTCGTCACGACCGTCGGCCTGCTCGACAACTCACTCACGTCGGCGAACGAGCGCGGCGCGGACCGCACCAGCTACCTCGGCGCGGAGATCCCGGTCGGGGCAACCGAGGCGGTCGCCTTGGACGACAAACGGGCCAAGACGCTGCTCGCCATCGTCAGCCCGGAGGTTCCCGACGACGTGGCGACCGACGAGTTGGACGTTCCAACCGTGCGGGTGGCTGCACCCGACGGGTCACCGGTGCGGGTGATCCCGGGCGATGCGCTGGAGCTCACGGTCGACGGTCGGCGAACCGTCGTCATCGGCCAGTTCCGCACCGGGGAGGCCGGCGACTACGAGGTGCAGGTGGCAGCGGAGGGCGGCGATGCCAGCGGAGTCGGCATCACCAACGACCTGCTGCCCGACCCCGGGGATCTCGGCGGAGCTGCTGGCACCTTCCTGGCCAGCGCTGCCGCAGCCACCCTGCTGGGCATCGGCGCCCTGATGAGCGTCCTCGGCATCGCCGGATGGCTGTGGTTTCGTCGTCGTCCGGTCGACGCCTGAGCCGCACCGGCCATCGATGAGCCAAACTGGAGGCATGCAGGTACACCTCGTCGACGGAACCTACGAGCTGTTCCGGCAGTTCTACGGACGCAACAGCGGCCACACGAACGCCGAGGGGACCGAGGTGGGGGCGGTTCGGGGAGCCCTCCGGTCCACGTTTGCGCTGCTCAACGACGGCGCCACCCACGTGGGCGTGGCCACCGATCACGTCATCGAATCGTTTCGCAACGACCTGTACGAGGGCTACAAAACCGGCGAGGGCATCGACCCGACGTTGTTCAGCCAGTTCGGCCTGTTCGAGGACGCACTGCGGGCGGCCGGCTTCACCGTGTGGGCGATGGTGGAGCAGGAGGCCGACGATGCGCTGGCCGCCGCCGCCTTGATCGCCTCCGGCGACGACCGGGTGGAACGCGTGGTGATCCTCACGCCGGACAAGGACCTGGGCCAATGCTGCGCCTGGCCCAAAGTGGTGCAGTACGACCGACGCAATCAAGCTTTTCGCGACGCCGACGGCGTGCGGGAGAAGTTTGGGGTGGACCCCGAGTCGATCCCCGACTGGCTGGGCCTGGTCGGCGACACCGCCGACGGCTTCCCCGGGCTGCCCGGGTGGGGCGCCAAGTCTGCCGCGGCGGTGCTCGCCCACTACAAGCACCTGGAACACGTCCCGGACGCCCCGGGGAAGTGGGAGGTCACCGTGCGCGGCGCGGCCAAGCTGGCCGCCACGCTGACCCAACAGCGCGACGACGCCTACCTGTTTCGCACGATCGCCACGCTGCAGACCGACGCCGAGGTCGGTGTGGTAGACGACTGGCGCTGGGCCGGGCCCTCAGCCGAACTCGAGCGCTATGCCGACCTGCTCGACGCCCCCGACCTGATCAGATCGGCCACCACGTTGGTCAACCGACGCTCGGCCTGACCGCCGGCGCTCTTCACCCAGGCGCTGGGCGCTCAGGCGCTACTCGGCCGCGAGCAGGGACCCGACGCCGTTCAGCACCGGCTCGGGCACCCCGTCAGCGTTGACGCCGCACAGCTTCTGCCACCCCGCGGGGATGTCACCGCGGTCGAGCACGCCGGCGTTGAGCAGCGCTTCCAACACCGGGCGGGTCGACACCCGTCGCAGCTGCACGCGTGTCGGGCTCTTGTTGACCTGTTTCCACGTGGCCCAGGGATCCAAGCCCACCTGGGAATACACCCCGGGGTGCACCATGAACCGGAACAGGTCGCTGATCACCAGCGGAGCGATGCGACGGATGACGGTGCGTTCAACCCTCGACGCCCCGGCCCACACCTCGGGCAGCATCGTCCGGGCAAAGCTGAGGTGCCGGGCCTCCTCTTGGCGGTGATAGCGGTTGACCGACGCCAGAAACGGGTCGGTAGCGGGGTGCTCCGATGCCAACTTCTGCATCTGGTCGGGGATCTCCTCACCGGCGAGCACCATGACGTACAGCATCGCCAGGTGGTTGGTGATCCAGCCGGTGCCAAAGCGGTCGAGGCGGTCCATCCACGCCTTGCCCTCCAGCGGGTGAACCGCCTGTGGGTTGATCTGGGAGATGAGCCGGATAAACAGCCGCTGGTGACGGGTCTCCTCTCCGATCTCGTGCAGCAGGTAGGTGATGCGCGGGTCGGTCAGGTCGCGGGCATAGGCAACCTGGCGGGCAAACCCGATCTCGAGCACCGCTTCGAAACGGGTGCCTGCGCTGAACATCGAGGCCACCTCCTCGCGGCTGAGGATGCGGCGCTGCTCGGCGGTGAGGTCGAGGTCCATGCCGGCGATGCTGAGCAGCTCGTCGGCCATCAGCTGACCGTCGCCGATCGACCCAGGAAGGTCGGCATCGGGTTCGATCACCCGGCGGAGCGAGGCCCGGTTCAAGCGTTCAACTCGTTCGACAACGGCAGTCATCCATTCAGCCTACGACCGTTCACCCAGCTTTGGCATCCGCAAGGATGCCTGCTCAGGGCGTCGTGACCAGCCACGGATGACGCCGGTGACGCCCTCCGGGGCGACGATCGCCACCACGGAGGGCCAGGCCGTTAATGGCAAACTGCGTGGTCGACCGGGACGATCCGGTCGGCACCGACACACTGCCCTCGCTTGCCAGTGCCCCGGGGAGCAACGCGCCGGAGATCGAGGTGATGCCCGCCAGGTAGGTGAGCGCCACGACCGACAGCGCGACGAACACCTGGTAGCTCTGCACCGACAACGCCTGGCGCTGATATGCGAGGAGCTCGCCGCCCACCCCGGCGAGGGCCGCCGAGATGGCGAAAGCGATCAGCTTCACCCGTGCGACGTCCACCCCTGCCGCCGCGGCCGCCCGCTCGTTGCCGCGGACCGCTAGGAACACCACGNNGCAGCAACATCACGCCGAGGATCACCAGCAGGGGCAGCCCCCGTTGCCAGCCCACCTGCGGCACCCAGGTGTGGTCGGCGGTCAGGTTGGTCAGCTCGGAAGCCCCCATTCCCGGTACCAGACCGCCCGCGACGGCGACGGCGCCGTAGCTGCGGAAGCCGCCGAGCAGCGCGACGGCCAACGCCGGCACGACCGCCAGGCTGGTGATCAGCGGGTCCAGCCGGGTGAGCTGGCCGGCCAGGATGGTGAACGTGCCGGCCAGGCACACCGCCAGCGACCAGTTGCCAAGCGTGAGCAGGTCGGAGCAAAGCCCGACGAGAATGGCGCCCTCGCTCGTTGTCGGCTGCGACGGTGGTGGCCAAGCCGAACCAGGTGTGGCCGCCGACCGCCCACAGCACCGCTGCTGTCGCCGAAACGATCGCCGCCACATAGAACTGATCCGAAGTCACCATGCGGCCGAGCACGTTGCGGCCGATGTCGTCGACGATCGCGCGGATCAGCACCTCCCCCGGGACGCATCTCGGCCACCGCCCACAGGTAGAGAAACAGACCGACCGACGCGACCCCCTGGGCCGAGTTGATCACCCCGGATACCCGGTAGATCATCACCAACCCCAGACCGAGCGCAGCGATTGCCGAGCCAGCACCGAGACCGGGCAGCAGGTAGCCCAGGTGCGAGCTCACCGCTCGTTCTGCAGTTCCGCCACACCGCCTTGTTGACAGGGTGATCTCAGCCGCACTGGGCGCAGCTATTAGTTTCTTCAATCCACATAAGGCAGAATGAGCGGATGGAAAATTATGCCGCGCCTCCCACGTTTCCGGCGGGTTCCACCGCCCACATTGTGAGGCTCAGATGAGGCGCAACGGTCAACTGTTAGAGGCCCGACAAGCCACATCTCGCGCCTTTCAGGCATACTCCGCACAGTTGACCTCGCCCCATGAGCGAACGATCAAGCGTTCGACTGAGTTGGCAATCCTTGGCCTCTTCGTGGTCGCATTTTCACTCATCGCTGCGCGGGTTCCTGCTACCGGCGACGATTGGACCTGGGGCTCCTCCATCGGGATGGACCGGTTGAAGAACGGACTCGTGTACTACAACGGGAGATACCTGGGAAACCTTATCGTTCTCCTCATGACGAGATTGGGTTGGTTCACCCCGATACTCCAAGGCCTCGGCTTCGCCCTGATGATCGCCCTAATCCTTGACATCACGCGCAATCGGACAATTATCGGATATGTGACGATAATCTCGTTGGTCTTCCTCATGCCAGCGCCCCTCTGGAGGGAGTCGGCGGTTTGGGTGCCCGGCTACGCCAACTTTGCAACGGGCTCGATCGTCATACTCGTGTTCATTCGGTGCGCGCTTCGCGCGATCGCTGCGGGCCAAGCCGAGAGGCCCCACTGGATTGAGCTTGGCTTAATCTTTACGCTTGCTGTCGCCTCACAGCTCGTGTCTGAACATGTAACGGTCTACCTGCTGCTGGCGTCTTTCCTAGCGCTGGCCATAGGTCGCATTACTCAGGGCAACTTCAACCCACGGCTACTCTGCTGGTCCGCAGGCTTTGGCGTCGGTGCCCTACTCATGTTCGTCAGCCCAGAATACCGTATAATATTTTCGGGATCGGGAACAAGCTACAAAAGAGTGGGGTCACAAGGTGGATCTCTCATTGCGCAGTCCGTCGACGCCTTGCGCAATCAGGTCGCCACGAATGGCCTGTTGTCAAACAGAGCACTCATTTTCACCATAGCAGCGTTAGTGGTGATCATTGCTATCACGAGGTTTGCAAGGTCGGATCGGTCCGCACGCTCTGCGTTGATATTTCTCTTACCGGCAGCGATAGCGGCATTGGTCGCGCTGGTAGTGGCATTGAGGATGACCCTCACACCTGTGGAAAGTGGCTCCACGCGCACGGTGGTAGCGATGGCGACTCTACTCATTCTTGTGCTGTTGGCAACCTATCTTCTTGAGAGACCCAGTGATCGTATGATCGTGGCGATCGCGGTTGCATCAATGCTCATACTGTACGCACCGCTGCTGGTTGTGAGACCCATTTCACCACGAACCTTCCTGCCAACCTATGCCCTTCTACTGGTCATAGTGAGCGTGTTCGTGTCGAGCCTCAACGGTCTCGTCCACGCGCGCACGCTCAACACGTGGTTGGTCCTGACCATTTCAGCCGGACTGATTGGATGGGTTCACCTTTTCGTCATCTATTCGGAGGTCAATGGCGCGTCACGCGAACGAAACACATCCCTAAGAGAACAGATCGATAAGGGAGCATCGGTTGTGACGATGAAACGCCTACCTCACGGTGAATGGATGAAACGACCCGAACCCTTCGGTGAGAAATGGATGGGGGCGTTTAAACTGTATTACGACCTACCCGAAGGTGTCTCTATTTCCATCACCGACTAGGCGGCTGGTGTCTTTCGCGTCGGGTATAAGGCTCGCGCTTTGGGTTCGAGTTCGGGTTCGGCAAAATGGTGCCCATGCTGGGCGATGTTTGGTGTGGGTTGTGACGGTCGGGGTGACACCCCGGCAGACTGACGTTTTCCGGTCGACGACCGGGTTCGTTGTGACGCTGTGGCCGATGATTCGGCCTGGTCGGCGGTGCATCGGGAGTGTCATGTGTTGTGAGCCGATGGTTCGACCCAAGCGTCGGGCGGCATCGCCCGGGCAATGCTGAGGTCTCGTACCTCCTCTTGGAAGCGATTGCCGAGCCGGCACCGAGACCGAGCAACAGGTAACCCGGGTGCGAGCTCACCGCTCGTTCAGCAGCTCCGCCGCATCGATCCAGCCGTCGGACACCTCGGCAAACTCCCCCGGGCCGACGAGCTCGACGAGGACCTGCTGGGGCGAACACAGCGTCGGCAGGTCGGGAACCTGTTCGCCATCGCAGATGTAGGGATGGCCATCGAAGTTGGGCTGGTCGACCGTGGCCCGGAACCAGTCGATGACCGATGCCGGCGTGGTGTCGGCGCTCAGCTCACCGAGCGCGACCCGGAGGTTCATCGCCGAGCGGAGGCTCACAGTTGCGGCGCCGGCGACGTTGAGTCCGTCGGGTCCGTAGTCGATGACAGCGTTGCAGATCTCGGAATCCGCGCAGAAACCCACAACGTACACAGGGCCATCCATCTCAGGGTCGGCCACCGTATCGAGCGCCGGAGCACACGACGTGTCGGCGGCGTCGACGGTTAGCGCGTCCGGCTGGGGGAGGGTCGGGGTCGCACGAACTCGATTGGCTCTACCATCGGCTGGGTGAGCCGACGAACTGGGGCGCTCATGGCAACCATCGTGAACGGGATGATTGCCAACGTCACCGCCACGGCCACCAGGGGTTGGTCTTTGGTGTTCGGAAAAAGCCAAAAGCGGAGCACCCTGGTCACCGGCAGGTGAAGCAGGTAGGCGTACAGGGTGTAGCGGCCCAGCCTCGACACGACGCCTAGATTCCGAGCGGACACCAACGCCATGATCCCGACCGCCATCACCATCCCGAACACCATCAGGCCAATCCTGATCGCCGCGCCGCGAAATTGGTCGCTGCCCATATCGGCGTATCTGCTGGCCTGCAACATCCAGGGCTTCAAGTTCCGGTCGGACTGATACGCCACGAGAAGCAACCCGGCAACAACCCACATGGCAGCGAAGCACCGGACCATCGGGCGCCGGAGGGTGGGCTCGATGCGGGGCAGTACTGCCATTCCGAACAGAAACGCTGGAAAGAACGCCAGCGTGCGAATCAGCGAGAACACGTTGGGCACAAGCCCGCTTGCGGCGAGGAGAACGACAGCCAACGGGCCCGCCAGAACATCGACCGTCCGCCAGCGACCCAGCGGCAGTACCAGGAGCCGCCAGCAGAACAGCGACGCCAGGAACCACAGCCCATAGGGGAACGCCCGGGTCGAGATCACCGACGGCGCGCCGGTCAGCCGGTGCATCAGAAGCGAATCGAACGTGATGAACAGACCGAGCGGCACAAGGAGCTGACCCCATCCCTGCCGGAAGACCGTGGAGAGCGAGCCTCCGGGTTTAGAGAACCGTCCGGCCAGGATGACGAACAGGGCCATATGGAAGCTGTAGACCATCTGGTTTGAAATTGCGTCGAATTCGGGCATCCAGCGTCGCCCGATACCCCAGTGGCCGGCTACTACCAGGCAGATAGCGACGAACCTCACGTTGTCGTGCCATGCCGACCGCTCCGTCGGCTTGTTCTCGGCGGTGACTGCGCTCATTTGCGCCTTGTCTGACGGCGCGGTTGACGGCAGGTGCTGCTTCAGATCGGCCACGTCCGATGATAAGCCCTGACCAAACAACCATCCGCACCCGGTCGCGACCGAGGTGGCCCAGCCGCGCGAGACTGTCTTTTGTGACCACCGCAGCGATCGAGGTCAAGGCCGGCGGCCGAGCCGTGCGAGTCTCCAGCCCCGACCGCGTGCTCTGGCCACAGGTTGGCCTGACGAAGGCCGATCTGGCCCACTACTGGGCACAGCTCGACGAGGTAGGCCTTCGGGGCTACCGCAGCCGGCCGGTACATTTGCACCGATTTCCAAAGGGCATCGGGGGCGAGGGCTTCTTCCAGAAGCGCATCCCCGACCGACGGCCTGATTGGGTGCGACGCACTCATATCGTCGGCCCCAACGGCACCGCTTCCGATGCACTGTGCCCGACCGACGTGGCCCATCTGGTGTGGGGAGTTCAGATGGGGACGATCGAGTTTCACCCTTGGCCCACCCGCAGTTGGGAGCCGGACCGCCCCGACGAGCTGCGGGTCGACCTCGACCCGTCCCCAGGTACCGTCTTCGCTGATGTCCGGCGAGCGGCAGCAGCCACCCATGAGCTCCTCACCGATGTTGGCCTCGCCGGCTGGCCCAAGACCTCGGGCAAGCGAGGGATCCACGTGCTGGTTCGCATCGCTCCTAGGTGGGACTTCGTCGAGGTGCGACGCGCTGCGGTCGCGTTGGCGCGCGAGCTGGAGCGTCGCGTCCCGACGCTTGTCACCGCTGCGTGGTGGAAGGAAGAACGGGGAGAACGGATCTTTGTCGACTTCAACCAGAACTGTCGCGATCGCACGGTGTGCGGAGCATGGTCGCCACGTCCAACTCCGACGGCCACCGTGTCGGCGCCGTTTTGCTGGGACGATCTCGAACATATCGAACCGGGTGATCTGACGGTGTCCAACGCGGTCGCCCACATTCACGAGCACGGAGACCCTCACAAGATGATCGATGATACGGCCGGATCCCTTGAGGGATTGCTCGAGCTTGCCAAACGTAATGAGGCGGCCGGCATCCCGGATGCACCATGGCCCCCAACGTTCCCGAAGATGCCAGGTGAAGCCCGCCGAGTTGCTCCCAGCCGCCGCGCGAACTGATCGGCTTCGACGCCGACTGGCCATTCATGGCGGGCCCGTCCAGAAACCCCCTGCGGCGATACCTCGGCCTGAGCTACACCGCTGACGGATTGTCGCTGCGCTTCGAGTCTGCTCCGGACGGACCGTCCACGCCGTCATCATCCGCCCTTGGGGGAGGCGGACCGGGTGATCTGGACCGCACCGTGGCCGGCACAGGTTCCGGGCATGTGCCGAGTTCATTCGACGTCCTGTTCGACGCCGTGAGGCCCGAATTGCCCGGGCCTAATCGGAGCTGGACGCGCTGCTGTCGCCCAGCCCGTGGACCACTACGCGCTCGTGCAGCGGGTTTCGCTACAGCGGGGCCGTCTTGGAAGTGGATTATCAGCTCACGGTGAACGAACGCTCGGCAGACAGTCCTCAACCGGCCCCAACCTTTGACGATAAATGTTAACGGACCAGACGAACGGTCACGTCCTTCGGCACATCATAATAAACCTTGAAGCGTCTAGCATATACCGGATTAGACGGGTCGGGGTACTGAAGCCATTCGCCATTGGGTAGCGCGTAGATCGAAACTTGCGGCGAGTCGCTGCCGACCTGCGACCGGACCGACCTCTCGCGCTTATCTGCGGCATGGTCGATCTCTGAATAGATGCCATAAAGATGTACCCACGCCACTGCACCGATTGCCACCATCACCGCACACCAAAGACCTGCAACGCGCGCGTCAGTCAAAGACGCGAGATTGGAAAGAAGGACGCTCACGACCACCAAAAGCAGGGCGTACGACGGCAGAAAGTTCCGCGCCCCGATTGGTGTTACCACCAATAGCGGAAGCGATAACGCTAGGAGCGACAGGACTGCCACGATGATGACCAACCGGTCACCGGCATCCTTCTGAAGCGTTACCGCCCACAACACCACTACGAGAACCACGGCCGAAGCCAGGACGGTTTTCGTCGAGCCGCTTTCCACAGGTTGGTTTGTCAACCGGCTGGCCGCCGCGACTGCTCCTACTAAAGCGAACAATCCGAGAACCAACTGGACTAGCCGCGCTCTGAGTGACCCGACCCCGGACGCGTACATCACCACTGCGGTGAGAGCGCTCAAGGAGCAGATCGCGAAGATGACGGCTGTATTGGACACCATACCGTTCGTAGAGATCTGATCCCGCAATGCCTCCTTGGCGGCAGCCAGTGGTGAGGTACTTTGCGCGCCGAGTTTCTTGTAACTCTGCCCATCAGACAACTCCCGGTATGCAGGGTTGGAGAACATCACCATGGCGCCGGCACCAAAGCCCAGCACCCAACAAGTCAGTCGGCGTGAGAACATCCTCTGTTCTAGGTAGTCGATTGCCAGCGCACCGATCGATGCCACGAACAGATACAACGTTACGTGTTCAACGACGAGCTGGGAGATGAACGCAAAGGCGAGAATCCCAACCTGCCCAACCGGCCGGACCGGGTGAGCAAACTGCCCCGAGAGCTCCTTGAGTGCTGCTCGCAGGAAGATGAGCATGACGATGGTTGCCGACGCATAGTTCGCAAAGCCTGAAACCCACACTGCCGACTCACTCCACATGTGTATCGGTATGAGAAAGACCAAACTACCTATTGACGCATACCCGACGAGTGTTCTATTACGTGTCAGATCGAGTACCAGGACGATGATCACTGCGAATCCCACGGCTTGCAAAAGTGGAGTGAACCATCCCATTCTGGTGAGCAAGAGGACAATGATGTTTCCCAAATATCTACCGTTATAGCCCTGGAACCCGGATTTCAACCGTTGGAGTCCCTCTTCAGTACCCCAAGCCCAGTCGTCTCCGCTGGCAGGCACTTTGGATGCTATTGCCCAGAATGCAAGAGCGAAGACACAGAGCAGCGCTATTTCGATCCGTCGATTCATAGGCCGACGCCCCGCGGGCAAGTCGCACTGGGCGCCATACGCTTGAAAGGATCTGCCGATCGCCTGTCGGCCCTTCAACCCGAGACTCCTGCGGTTCATCTGTACCCCTCGGAGCATGGCGGGACGACTGTCTCGGTGAAGCGGACCACGCTAGTTGTGCACAGCTAGTCGGCCAGTTTCGGGAGGGTCACGGGAGAGCGGTAGCGCCAGTGAGCGCAGTTGACCTTCGAACACATGGGCGCCTCATACACCGAGAACCTCCGGACCAGATCTGCCCAATGGGCCCTGCTGCTGGCACCCAACGAGCACTGCTCGACGATGCCCCCGGGTCGCTCGAGAGGCTCCTCGAATGGGCGGAACGTGACGAGGCCAACGGCATGCCCGATGCGCCCTGGCCCCCGACCTTCCCCAAGATGCCCGGCGAGGCCCGTCGGGTGGCGCCCAGCCGGCGCGGTGGCGCCAGGGCTGAGCAGGACGGCAACTCGGACCATGGGCGTTCCAGCAAGGGATGACAAACTGGTTGAATGGCTCGCAGCCCCGGTCTGACCAACCATCAACTCACGGTTACCTATCGCCAACACACCGCACGCATCTCCTTTGAATTCCCCCAGGGGACTCCGGTCCATCGGCTAGTCGTCAAGCCTCGAGGCCAGAGCGACGTGGAGCTCTGGAGCCAAGATGCCGGAGGGAAACCGTCCGGGTCTGTCGAGGTACCACTGGACCAACTCGCCAGCCTGATGACGCCGGCGCTCACTGAAGCCGAGGAAGAGGTCCACCACGCTGCCCCCACATCAGCGGCCGAAGCGTCCGCACCTAACAGCGTCGCAAGCACCGTTGGCCCCATGGTCTTTACGGTCTTCTGGTTTGAGGTGGGGCCTCCGGCCGATGCCACTCCCGAAGCGCAGGAACGCGTCTTCGTTCGTCTGAGTGGGGCGACCAAAGCAGCGATCGAGACCAGCCGACCCTTCGTCTTCGGTGATGTGACCCTGACACCGTTCGTCTCGACCCGAGGCCGTTTCGGCACAGCGCTGGGGAGGGGCGAAGCTCGCCCGAAACTACAAGGCCGCGTGACCCGCTGGCACCGGCGCCCCGGGAAGCTCGGCCTCACGGTCAAGGTGAAATCGGGCAGCTTCGGCGTCGTCGACGCCCACCTACGTCTCGAGGGTCGACAAACCGACCAGACCATCGTGGTTCCAGCGACGGTTCACGAAAACACCGTGGTTGCTCCTAACGACCAAGGTCGACGCGAGTTTGTCATCTCAAGCTGCCTGGACGAAGACACCTGGCTGAAGAGCGTCACCAAGCAGGACCTGTTCGATGCCCACCTGGAGCTGCGGTTCTCCGGGTGTGCAGCGCCCGGCTCGATGCGCGTGTCCAGGGCCAACGCCATCAGCCGGACCCGACTGCCGGCTGCCCTCTTCAACAACGGCGTGAACGCCGGAGAACTACGTGCGTACCGGACCTACAGGCAGGGCCTGATCTCCTTCGAGTTTCGACCGCTACACCCGCGCGCTCTCAACAGCGTTCGTTGGGCAACGCTGCTCGGTCCGTACCTGCGGATGCGGAGCATCCGGCGACCCGTCTGGTTGGTGGGCGACCGCCTCAGCACCGCACAGGACAACGGGCTGGAGTTCTACCGTCATCTGCGTCGGGAAGTGCCGGACGTTGACGCCCGGTACGTCATCGACGGCAACTCGCCCGACCTACCCAACGTCACACCGACCGAGGGCGTCGTGCTGGCGGGCACGAAGGAACACGTTCAGGCAGCGCTGTCGGCGCGCCGGATCTTTGGCACGCACCACCTTGACTACCTCCTGCCGGTTCGCTCCGGACCATTCCAACGAGCGGTCAGAGCAAAACGGATCTTTCTGCAGCACGGCATCATGGGTACGAAGAACCTGGTCGCCATGTACGGCTACGACTCGCCGACGTTTCAAGCCGAAGCGTTCATCGTGAGCTCGGAGCGGGAACGGAACATGATCATCGACGACTTCGGCTGGCCCGCCGATCGCGTCCACGCCACCGGCCTGGCCCGTTTCGACCGTCTTTTCGCCGAGCACCCGCCACCAGAACCGACGCTCCTCATCCTCCCAACATGGCGGGACTGGCTCAAGAATGATCAGGATGTGGCGAAGAGCGAGTACCTGGAACGCTGGGTGTCGCTGCTCAAATCCGAGCGCTTCGCACGGTTCCTGGATGACCATGGCCTGACCGCTGACCTGTACCTCCACTACAACATGCAGCCTTTTGCGGAGAGGTTTGCTTCCGATCACGTCCGGATACTCAAGTTGGGCGAGGTTCCGGTGCAGGACCTGCTCATCCGCTCTCAGATATTGCTGACCGATTACACGAGCGCCGCCCTGGACTTCTCGTTTCTGGATCGACCGATCGTCTACTACCAGTTCGACCGCTCGCGCTTCATTGGGCCCAGGCCGTCCCACTTCGCGCTCGATCGCGAGCTCCCGGGTGATATCGCATTTACCGAATCCGGCGTACTGGACCAGTTGGAGTCCGCCGGTGACAGAGGATTCACCCAGACCGACGAGATGCACAAGCGGTCGGACGCCCTCATCGCATTTCGCGATCAGTCTGCGTCCGCTCGAATCGTCGACGTGGCACGCCAGCCGATCCGCAGGCGCCACCACCAGCCGGTGATCGCTCGGGTTCCGGGGAAGATCGGGCGGGTCATTCGACACCACCCCGCTTATCAGCGCGTTCGGTCGAGAGCACGCAACCGGCTCTTCGAAATAGCCGGTCGGTTGCCGGCCAGGAAGCCGCTCATCTTCTTCGAAACGAACCTCGGAGCGGACACCGGCGATAGCCCCGGGGCCATTTCCGCGGAGCTTCGCGAGCGCCACCCCGATGTGCGCATCGCATGGTCAGTGAAGGGCGCGGCCCTGCCCTTCGAGCAGCCAATCGAGTGTTTGAGACGGGGCACGCTTCGCCACCACTGGGCTATGGGTCGAGCCACGGTTTGGATCAGCAACCAGAACTTTCCTGCCCATCTGAGGCGCCCAGAGCGAACCCACTACCTACAAACCTGGCACGGAACGCCCCTGAAGCGAATGCTTCACGACCTCGACGAGATCGTCGGTCGCGACGACGGTTATGTCGACCGGGTCGACACGATGATCGGCGAGTGGTCCACGCTGTTGTCTCCCAGCCCCTGGGCCTCCGAGCGGTTCGCGAGTGCATTCCAATATCAGGGCAAGGTTCTGGAGGTGGGATACCCGCGCAACGATGTCCTTCGCAGCACCGTGGCCGCCGCCGACCGGCGCAAGCACGTCCAAGAGCGGTTGGGTCTGGATCCCAGGAAGAAGACGGTCCTCTACGCCCCGACGTTTCGGGACACCCAGAAGGTCGGTAAACGGTTCACCTTCGACATCCCGCTCCAACTCGAGATGATGTCGGAGAAGTTGCTGGGCACCCACGAGCTGGTGGTTCGGTTGCATCCCATCATCCGAAAGCGAACTCGACTCCCCGCTGGCGTGCGCGACGGCGGTGGCCAGGTCGACATGGCGGACCTGCTGTGCGCCACGGATGTATTGATCACCGACTACAGCTCGGTGATGTTCGACTTCGCCAACACCGAGCGGCCAATGATCTTCTTTGCGCCAGATCTGGAGGAGTACAGCGGCGCCCGCGGGTTCTACCTCGACTACGAGACCCAGGTGCCGGGCCCGATCCTGACGACCACCGGCGAGGTGGTCGATGCGCTTGAGAACCCCGAGGAACTCGCTGCCTATGCGAGTCGCCGGGCCGAGTTTCGCGAGCGCTTCTGCCCACTCGACGATGGCCAGGCTGCGCGCCGGGTCGTCGACTACCTGGAGCAATTGCAGTTGCTCAGCCCACAGCGACCAACATGACGGCACCCAGCGCGAGCACCATCCCAATCCACTGAACCCGCTGGGGCCGCTCTCCGTCGACAGCTCCCGCCAACATGACGGTGGCCGCCGGATAGAGCGCCTGCACAGCGGCGACCATCGCCAGCAGATCGGCCCGAACCGCAAGCAGGTAGAAGACGTTTCCGCCGGCATCGAACACCCCTCCGGTCGCAGCCAGGCCCACGCTTCGACGGTTCCCCTCAGATCCGCCGAGGCCCCCGGTGGCCGGACGAGGGCGGCGGAGCACTCCGAACCCGAGAGCCAGCGATGTCAACACCACGATGGCGGTCCCACGCCCGATCAGCACCGGCCACAGCGCCGAGGCCTCGGATGTGCGGCTGAGCAGGACCAGGTAGCTGCCGAACCCGACGCCGGCCCCCAGGGCACGTAGGACCGTGCCGGTGGCCACACGTCGCGGCTCGCCGGGCAAACGCCGCTCACGAGCCACCATCGCCACCGCCGGAAGGGCCAGGCCGATGCCCAGCATCACCACGGGGCTTGGCCGCTCACCGAGAGCCAGTCCGATCAGGATTGGAACGATGGCGGAAGTGACCGCCGAGAGGGGCGCCACCACTCCCATCGGTCCATTCGCCAGCGCTGAATAGAAGGTGGCCAGGGCCAGCGACCCCGTTGCTCCACCCGCCATCGACCAAGCCACGTCGGCACCGCTGACCGTCCCGCCCACCACCAGGCACACAACAAGGATGAACACCGAGCCGCTGACCATGGCGATGAGGGTCGCCACCAGGGCATGGAGCCGACGGCTGGCGGTGCCCCCCAGAAAGTCGGCGATACCGTAGGAGGCAGCGGAGATCAGCGAGAGAATGATCGGCACGGCCCGGCAATCTATCGGCGCCCCGCCCCGGGCTTAACCGGCGTCCCTCGGCCCATTCGGGCCTACGCTGGGGGGTCATGGCCCGCATCACCTCCCTCGGCCGTCGTGCGGCCCGGATCGTGTCCCTGCGCCGCTCGGCCGCCAAGGCGCGCCGGGGCGAACCGGACCCCTCGGCGTCCGGACCCTGGGCTCGAGCGCACCTCGACGGGGGGTCGGGGCTGCTCTCGATCGTGCTCGAGTCGACCGAGCCCACCCAGGTGCGCCTCCGCCAGAGTGTCGCTTCGCTGACCGCACAGTTGGATCGCGTCGACGCCCGCACGCACCGGCTGACGCTGGGGGCCATCGAGCGCTACGGCACGATCACACCCTTACGGACCGGCATCTGGCGACTCGAGGCATTCACGCCACAGGGTTGGTTCCCGGTGCTCGCCAGCGAACCGACCAAGGGATCGGTGTCCGACAATGCCGGGGCGGTGAACTACCGGCTGTACTCCACGCCGGCCGGCTTGGAGTTGCACAGCATCAGCAAGCAGCGCTTCGACCAGCGCTGGGAACCAGTTCAGAAGTATCGAGCGGCTCGCCTGCCCCGCAAGGCCTCAACGCGTCCGGTGGAACGGTCGGTCGTCTACGAGTGCTTCTGGGGCCAACAGGTGAGCGGCAACCCTCGTGCGCTCATCAAGCCGATCCGCACCCGACTGCCGGGCATCGTTGAGTACTGGGTGATCGACCCCGGTTCCACCTACGCCCCTGAGGGAATGTCGCCGCTTGTCCGCTGGAGCGCCGAGTGGTACTCCGTGCTGGCATCGGCTGGTCTGGTGGTGAGCAATGCAGCCCTCCCGAGCCACTTCCAACGCCGCTCTGGGCAGACCGTCCTCCAGACCTGGCACGGGACGCCGCTGAAGCGGCTTGGGCTCGACATGTTGACCTTCGAACACATGGGCGCCTCATACACCGAGAACCTCCGGACCAGATCCGCTCAATGGAGCCTGCTGCTGGCACCCAACGAGCACTGCTCGGAGGTGTACCCCGGAGCGTTCGACTACGACGGTCAGCTGCTGGAGGTCGGCTCCCCACGCAACGACGTGCTCGCCAGCGGCCCAGACCCCGACACGGTGCAACGGATCCGATCCGGCTTGAGTATCCCGGAGGGTCACAGGGTGGTGTTGATCGCCCCGACGTTTCGCGACGGCGCCCACCAGAGCGGCGGTGCAGCCGCCGTCGGGCACATCGACCTCGACCGCCTGTGTCGGGCGCTCGGCGATCAGGTCACGGTGCTGTTCCGGGCCCACAATTGGATCTCGGCCACCGACGCTCCGGTGGAACACCCCAACCTGTTGAACGTCTCCGACTACCCGGACATCGCAGACCTGTACCAGGTCGCCGACCTGCTGGTCACCGACTACTCCTCGGTCATGTTCGACTTCGCTGTCACCGGGCGCCCCATGGTGTTTCACACACCGGACCTGGAGCACTACCGCGACGAACTGCGAGGCTGGTACTTCGACCTGCAGGCGGTCGCTCCCGGCCCGATCACGCGCACCGCCGACGAGCTTTCAGCGGCCATCGCCCACGGGCTGGCCGTCGGCGCACCCGGCGAGTACGCCGAGCGGTACGAAGCGTTCGTCCAACGCTTCAACGCCTGGGAGCGCGGCGATGCGTCCCAACGGGTGGCCGACGCTCTCGTGAAGGCTTCGGTGTTCGACGCCGTCTCACCCAAAGATTCACTTTGACCGCAGGCCTCGGTTCGACGGACCATCGCGACCATGTCCGATCCCGCCGTGGTGCTCACCCAACGTCTCGTCGCAGCACTTGGGGAGGTTTCCGCTGACGCTGCAGGGACCGACCCGGTGGTGCGTCCCTCCGACCGGGCCGATTTTCAGGCCAACGGAGTCATGGGGCTGGCCAAGCGGCTGGGGACCAACCCCCGTGAGCTGGCGCAGCGGGTGGTCGACGCAGTGGACCTCGACGGCATTGCCTCGATTGAGATCGCCGGACCGGGGTTCCTCAACCTGACCCTCGACGATGACTTCCTCGGCCGGGCGATCGGTGAACTGATCGGCACCGATGATCTGGGCCTCGCCACCGCCGAGGACCACCAGCGAGTGGTCATCGACTACTCGGCACCCAACGTCGCCAAGGAGATGCACGTTGGCCACCTGCGCTCGACGGTGATCGGCGACGCGCTGGTGCGCATCCTCGAGGCACGCGGCGACACGGTGATTCGCCAGAACCACGTGGGCGACTGGGGCACCCCCTTCGGCATGCTGATCGAGCACCTGATCGACCTGGGCGAGCAGGGTGCGATCGCCGAGCTGGCCCTGGGCGACCTCAATGAGTTCTACCGCCAGGCCCGGGTGTCCTTCGACGGCTCCGAGGCGTTCGCCGGCCGGGCACGGGCCCGGGTGGTGGCGCTCCAGGCGGGCGACCCCGAAACGTTGCGACTGTGGCAGATCCTCGTCGACCTGTCGGCGGAATATTTTCAGTCGGTGTACGACCGCCTGGGCGTGCGGCTGACCACCGACGACCTGGCCGGCGAGTCGATCTACAACGATCTGTTGTCCAACGTGGTGACCGACCTGGATGAGGCGGGACTGCTTCAGACCTCCGGCGGCGCTCGTTGCGTGTTTCCCGAGGGCTTCACCAACCGCGAGGGTGAACCCCTGCCGCTGATCGTGCAGAAGGGGGACGGGGGCTACGGCTACGCCACCACCGACCTGGCCGCCATCCGCTACCGGATCGACGAGTTGAAGGCCGACCGCATCCTCTACGTCGTCGGTACCACCCAGGCCGAGCACCTGGCGATGGTATTTACGGTGGCCGAGGCGGCCGGCTGGTTGACCGACGCCACCGAGGCCACCCACGTGGCCTTCGGCTCCGTGCTCGGCGAGGACAACAAGCTGATGAAGTCCCGCTCCGGGGAGTCGCTCAAGCTCTCCGACCTACTGGATGAGGCGGTCGCCCGGGCGGCCGCGATCGTCGAGGAGAAGAACCCCGACCTCGACGATGCCGAACGGGCCGAGGTGGCCCGGGCGGTGGGCATCGGCGCAATCAAGTACGCCGATCTCAGCTCGGACCGCACCCGGGACTACACCTTCAGCTTCGACCGCATGCTGGCCTTCGAGGGCAACACTGCGCCCTACCTGCAGTACGTGGTGGCGCGGGTGCGTTCGATCCTGCGCAAGGCCCGGGCGGAGGGGGTGGCGGTACCCGGCGAGAACGGAGCAGTGCTGCCCGGGATCGTCGGGGTGGACGAACCCGCCGAGCGGGCGCTCGCGCTGGCGCTGGTCGCGTTCGAACGGGTGGTCGCCGACACCGCCCGATCGGCCCAACCCCACCGCCTGTGCACGTATCTATTTGAACTCGCCCAGGCGTTCACCCGCTTCTACGAGGCGGCGCCGATCCTGAAGGCCGCCACCGAGGCTCAGCGACACGACCGGCTGGCGCTGGCCATCGGCACCGAGCGGGTCATGGTGCGCGGCCTTGGCCTGCTCGGCATCGACGCGCCCCAACGGATGTAGCAATGACGGGTCCGGTTTCGTCCGGCGGCGACCAACCTCGGGCGGATAGCGGTGACCCCGCCCCCGGCGGCTCGGGTCAGGACGCTGAGCCGACACCAACCGGGTTGAGCGCAGCCGTGCTGGCGGTGTCGCTGTGGGGAGGCGGCAACGTGTTGGTGGCCGCGGTGCCGATCGACGGGCTCAGCCTGGCCTTCCTCCGGCTGTGGCTGGCCTTCGCGCTGTACGCCGGCGTGATGCTGTCCAGGGGCGTGCGGCTGCGCCGTCACCAGTTTCGAACCGTCCTGATGGGCGGATTCTTCTTTGGCGCCGACCTCATCACCTTCTACCTGGCGCTGCAGTACACCAGCGTGGCCATCGCCGTCACCGTCTCGGCGCTCCAGCCGGTCGGGGTGCTCGCGGCCGCCGCCTTGCTCTTCGGCGAGCGGGTCACCCGCACCCACCTGATGCTGGGCACGGCGGCGGTGGTCGGCGTGATGATGGTGGTGCTCGGGGCCGGCGGCGACGGCGCAGCCACGCTGACCGGCAACCTCTGGGCGGTCGGTGCCCTTATCTGCTGGGCGGGTTACTTCATCGGCTCAAAGTCGGCCCGACGTCACGTCGACAACTTCGCCTACCTGGTGTGGATCAACCTGATCGGCGGCGTGATGCTGACGCCGGTGATCGCCATCGTCGGGCTGGACGCGGACCGGGCAATCTCGTGGTCGGGCCTGGGCTGGGTGGCACTGATCGTGGCGGTGCCCGGCAGCGGCCACGTCATCATGAACTGGGCGCATCGCCATACGACGCTGACCTCAACCAGCCTGCTGACGCTGGCCATGCCGGTGATCTCCACAGTGCTGGCAGCCCTGTTCCTCGATCAAGGGGTGGTGGCTGTGCAGGTGATCGGCATCGCCATCACCCTCGCCGCGCTGGCGGCGGTGACGGCCTACAACGCCCGCCAGCCGGCCGTGCTTCAGCGAAAGGCCCCGCAGGGTAGCGATCGCCACCCTGGTTCTAGGGTGACGCCGTGACCGATTCGCTCCCATCCGATCGCCGCTCCCCCAGGCCGACTCGACCGAACGTGTTGCTGGTGACCTTCGACCAGTGGCGCGCCGATCACCTGGGCGCACTGGGGTGTCCGCTGCCGATCACTCCCAACGTCGACGCTCTGGCCGCCGGGGGCGTGACGTTCGCCAAGCACCACACGGCCACCGCCCCCTGCGGCCCCAGCCGTACGTCGATGCTCACCGGTAGATACCTGATGGGCCACCGGGTGGTCAACAACGGAACACCCCTAACCGCGGAGCTGCCGACCCTGCCCAAACTGATGTCCGAGGTCGGCTACGACCCGGTGTTGTTCGGCTACACCGACACCACCCTCGACCCCCGATTGCTCGCCCCCGACGACCCACGCCGCACCAGTTGGGAGCAGCCCATGCCCGGTTTTCGGGCCGGCGCGGCCACCGGCGACGATGTCGGCGTCAACGTTGACACGGCCGCCACCGCCTGGTTGTCGTGGATGGCCGACCGCGGGCACCCGTTCCCCGACGTGTGGTCGGCCTACGGGGTGGCCGACCTGGCCGAGCCCGCATCGGCGCTCGCCGAGCATCCCGCCCCGTACCCGGCCGAACTGTCGCCCGCCGCCCACCTGACCGAGGCAACGATCGACTACGTGCGGGGACGTCGCCAGCCCTGGTTCGCCCACGTCACCTACCTGCAACCGCACCCGCCCTTCGTGCTACCCGAAGAGTGGTTGGGCCACATCAACCCGGCCGACGTCGATGAGCCCAACCGGCTGGCCGATCGGGCCGCCGAGTCCATCATCCATCCGCTGTTGGCGGCCTTCCTGTCCATCCCCCAGCTGACCGAGCCCGACGACTGGGGCAACGCCCGCTGGCGCGCCACCTATGCATCGATGGTCGCCGAGGTCGACGACCAGTTTGGTCGGCTGCTCCGGGCGCTTGAGGCCGACGGGCAGGCCGACGACACGCTGGTGATCCTTACTTCCGATCACGGGGAACAACTGGGCGATCACTGGCTGCGCCACAAGCTGGGGTGGTATCCCGAGAGTTTTCACGTGCCCCTCGTCATGCGCTGGCCGGCGGCGCAGCGGTTGCACCCCGACGGCGCGGTTCCGGCCGCCGGGAGCGTCGTCGACTCCTTTACGGGCCACGTCGACCTGCTGCCGACCGTGCTCGACGCCGTGGCGTTGGCCGACGGCTCCGGCCCGGTCAGCGCAGAGCTCGATGCGCAGATGGATGGTCACTCGCTGCTCGGGCACCTCCGTGGCAAGGCGACGGCGCCGCCGCGCCGGGCCGCGTTCTGGGAATGGGACTTTCGCGATCCCCAGAACCGAATGCCCGAAGCCGCGTTGGGGTTGGGCTTGGAGGACTGCTCGCTGGTCGCCCGGCGCGACGACGACTGGCTGACCGTCGCCTTCTCCGGCGCGCCGGCCATGCCGCCGCTGGCCTTCCACCTGGCCGAGGATCCGGGCTGTCGGGTCGACCGCTCCGACGATCCCGACGCAGCGCCTGCACTGCTGGCGGCCACCCGGGACACCCTCACCTGGCGGCTTCGCAACACGCGCGGCCCGCTGGTCAACCGACTGGCCCGATGAGCGTCCGGCCTACGCCGTCACCTCCGAGCCGTCTCAGCGATCCCGTGGCCGCGTTCAACCCTATGGTGGCCCTATGAACGTCGGCGCCCGGAAGCTGGAGTCCCACCTCATCGGCCGGCCCGGAGCAACTATCAACACCGGGTACATCCCGGTGATCGGCGGCTGAGTGTTGCGACGTTTTGGGTCGCGAGCGGCGGCGGCGGGCCCTAAGGTCGGGCGAGTGAAAATGCTGGCGTTGGCGTCGATGAAGGGCGGGGTGGGCAAGACCTCGACCTCGGTCAACCTGGCCGCCCTGGCGGCCGGCACCGGTCTGCGCACGCTGCTCTGGGACCTCGACCCGCAGGCGGGTGCCACCTGGTCGGTCGGGGTCGATCCCGAGCCGGTGAACGCCGCACGCACCGTGGTGCGGGGTCGGCGGGACGTCGCTCGACTGGCCCGCCACACCCGGGTCCCCGGCCTGGCCGTGCTGCCGGCTGACGACACCCTGCGCAGCATCGACATCGCCATGTCGGAGAAGCGCCATCCCGCCCGGGTTCTCTCCAAAACAATCGACCGGTTGGCGGACGCGTACGACCTGGTCATCGTCGACACCCCGCCGGGGCTCACCGTCGTCATGGAGAACCTGATCGAGCTGGCCGACCTACTACTCGTCCCCGTGGAACCCACCCCGCTGGCGTTGCGAACCCTGGGCCAGCTGCAACACTTCGTCGGCGAGCGCTCCACCAACGTGCCGGTGGCTGCCTTCTTCTCGTTGCTCGACGAGCGCAAGGTGGCCCAACGCCACCTCCACGCCGAGTACCGGGCAACCGATCCCGTTTTCCTGACGACGTCGATTCCTCACTCCACCGCAATCGAGCGGATGGGCGCCGAGCGGCTTCCCACCGTCGTCACATCCCCCAGCGCCCTGGCGTCGCGCCGCTACCGGGCCCTGTGGGGCGAGGTGGCCGAACGGCTCGACCTGGTCTAGCCGTTCCAGCCTCCGGGTCGATTTCCACAGCTGCCTAGACTGGGGGCCCGGCCGCCCCACATGCGAGCCATCGACGCAAAGGACCAACGATGGCGGACCCGTGTCCTCCCACCGACAGTTGCGCCGGCGTTCCCTGGCCGCCGGCCGTCGCCTGGTCGACCTCATCGGGCCGACCAGCGATGCGGCGCGCCAAAGCCTGACGGCGCTGGGGTTCAACTCCACGTCCAGCTTCATCGCCGGTTTGATCCTGGCCTCGGCGCTGGGCACTTTTCAGCGCTACCCCACCCTCCTCACGTTGGTGCCGGCCGCCATCGGGCTGCGCGGCAACGTCATGGGCAGCATGGGCAACCGGCTTTCGACGGCGATCCACACCGGCACCTTTTCGGTGTCCTTGCGGGGCGGCTCGGTGCTGGGCCAAAACGTCACCGCTTCGCTGGCGCTGTCGTCCGTGCTGTCTTTTGCGTTGGCGGTGATCGCTGCGGTGGTGGGCCGCGCGTTCGGGTTGGAAGGCAACATCAACCTGGGTCAGCTGGCGATGGTGTCGATCGTCGGTGGTGTCGCTGCCAGCGTGCTGGTCTTGATCGCCACCGTTGGTCTGGCCGTCCTGGGGGTTCGACGCAACTGGGACCTCGACAACCTGGTGGCCCCCTCGGTATCCACCCTGGGCGACGTGATCACCGTTCCCATGCTGTTCCTGGCCAGCCTGGCCCTGAAGTGGCCAACCGTGGTCACGACGATGCTCGGCTGGGTTCTAGCGGCGGCATCGGTGTTGTGGTTTGTCGTTGCGCTGCGGTCCCGCCTGCCGGTTCTCGCCCAGGTGTGCCGGGAGTCGGCTCCCATCCTCGTCGTGGCGGCGGTGCTCTCGACGATGGCCGGCGTCGTCGTCACCAAGCAGCTTCACGCGTTCGTCCTGGTGCCGGCGCTGCTCATCCTGGCGCCGGCGTTCGTCTCCAGCGCCGGTGCGCTGGGCGGCATCCTCAGCTCCCGGCTGGCCACCAAGCTGCACCTTGGACTCGCCGACCCGGACGTGATCCCCGGCCCCGAGGTCCGCCGAGACATCCTGACCACCTGCGCCATCGGCATTCCCGTCTTCCTCTACAACGCCGTCGGGGCGCAGTTGCTCGGACGTTTGACCGGCCAGGCCGGCCCAGGGCTGATTCCCATGGTGGTCGGCACGCTGACCGCCGGCATCGTGGCGTTGGCCGCCGTCGCGGTGCTCGCCTACTACGGCACGATTGCCGCCTGGCGGCTCGAGGTCGACCCGGACACCTACGGCACGCCGACGGTGACCGCGTCGATGGACTTCATTGGCGTGGTGGCGCTCGTCGTCGCATTCAGCACGTTTGGTTGGATCGCCACCGTGTAACCACGGAAAAACGCTGCCTCCACGCCTCGACGGCGGCCTCGGCCACCCGCGTTCCGGCGGGCGTCACAACCAATCCGTAGTGTTCACGTTGTGGGCCAACGACCGAGCTACCCGATCCGCCATCACCACCGCCTCGGCCCGCTCCGCAGCTCGCTCCTCGTCGTCGCCACATCCGCAGCCGGAGCCCTGACCGGGCTGGGGATGACCGGCTGGTATCGCCGACGGGCGGCTGCAAAACATCCCCCCAGGAACCCTGCACAGCACTTCTTGGGCGGCGTTTTCGCCTCCCCGACCCCCAGCACGGTCAGCGGGCTCGCAGCCGCCGCCCTCACGATCGCCTGGCTGCGTCGCCCGGCAGGTGGCAAGCGCCCCCCACTCCCCTTCGCCGTCATCGACACGGAGACAACCGGGCTCGACGATGCGCTCGACCGGGTGATCGAGCTGGCCGTCGTCTACGCCGACGGCCTTGGCCTGGTAGGCGACGCCTTCACCTGGCGCACCCGGCCCGAGGATGGCCGACACGGCGCCGAGCACATCCATCACATCAGTGAGACCGAACTCGCCGGCGCACCCACGTTCTCCGAGATCGCCGGCGAACTCGCCACGACGCTGCGCGGCCGCACCCTGGTGGCCCACAATGCCCCCTTCGACACCCGCTTTCTCGCCGCCGAATACCGTCGGGCGGAGCGACGGGTCCCCGCTGCGCTCCTCCGACCGCTGTGCACCCTGGACCTGGCCTCCCACCTGGGCATGGCCCCCCTGCGCCTCTCCGAGGTAGCCCGGGTGCTGGGCTCGCCCCTGCCAACCACGGCACACCGGGCCACCGACGACGCCGAGGCGACCGCCCAACTGCTCACACCGCTGCTCGATCGTGCCGGCATTGCGCACTTCGACGAGGTGCCGCTTGTCGACGGCACGTTGCCACGATCGGCGGAGCGCCGCCGCCAATCCCGACGGAACCGGCGGACCGCGTCATCGCTCGACACACCGGCCGAAATCTGACGAGGCGTCAGCCCTTGGTAGCCTGCGATCGAGAGCGGCCGGCCAGTTGCCCAATTTCGACGGCGCCGCCGGGAGGCCCCATGGATCTGGAGTTCACGACCGAGGAGCGAGAGTTTCAGGACCAGGCTCGCACCTGGTTGCGCGACCATCTCCCCACCGAGGCACGCCCGCCAATGGGCCAGCCGATGCGCGACTTCGACCTCGCCTGGCAGCGCACGCTCTACGAGGGGGGCTGGGCCGGCATCAACTGGCCGAGCGACTATGGCGGTCGCGGCCTCACCGACATCGAGCAGATGATCTGGTACTCCGAGTTCGCCCGGGCCGACCCACCTTTTACCCTTAACAACAGCTGCACCTTCGTCGGCAACAACCACGGCGGGCCCACGATCATGGCCTCGGGTTCCGACGAGCAAAAGGCCGAGCACCTGCCACCCATCCTGCGCGGCGAGGTGGTGTGGTGCCAGGGGTTCTCCGAGCCCAACTCGGGGTCCGACCTGGCCAGCCTGTCAACCAAGGGAGTCGTCGACGGCGACGAGCTGGTCGTCACCGGACAGAAGATCTGGACCAGCTACGCCGACGTCGCCGACTACCAGGAACTGCTGGTGCGCACAGATCCGAATGCTCCCAAGCACAAGGGCATCTCGTGGGTCATCTGCAACATGGACACGCCCGGAATCGAGGTGCGCACCATCGACACGATGGCGCACCACACCGACTTCGCCGAAGTCTTCTACGACGAGGTTCGCATCCCGCTAACCAACGTGGTCGGTGAGCTCAACGACGGCTGGCGGGTGGCGATGAGCACGCTGAGCTTCGAACGCGGCACCGCATTCATGGCCGACCAGATCGAGCTGGCCGCAACCGTCGAAGAGCTGATCGCCGAGGCCCGCACGCGTTGCGACGCACGAGGACGGGCACGGATCGACGACGATGAGATCGCGCGCCGTCTGGCCACCGCCCGGGCCGAGGTGGCCGCACTCCGCTCGATGACCGTTGCGGGCATCAGCCGCACCCGGCGCACCGGAATGCCCGGACCCGAGGGATCGATGGTCCGCGCCTTTCACGGCGAGCTCCACCAACGCGTCTACCAGCTGGGCATGGACATCCTCGGCACCGACGCGCTGATGCTCACCCCGATCGACGGCGAGGGCAACTGGACCGGCCCGTACCTACAGAGCTTCGCTTACACGATCGGTGGCGGCACGACCGACATCCAGCGCAACATCGTGGGCGAGCGGGTGCTCGGGCTGCCCCGGCCACCCCGCTGAGGCTCGAGCCGAGCCCAACCAGACCGCCACCCACGCACCAGACGAACGCTTCGAGAGGAACACTCGTGGACCTGCTTCCCACCGACGAACAAGACGAAATCGCCTCGACCGTGCGCAGCGCGCTCGAGGCCGCCTTTCCGCTCACCGACCGCGATCGCTTCGACGTGATCGGGGCGCAGGAGACGCGCCTGACGGGTGACGGGGCCGCCGGCCCGGCGATCGAGGACGCACGATGGTCCGGTTTCGGCGAGCTGGGCTGGTTCAGCCTGGGGCTGGCCGAGGAGGACGGCGGCGTGGGCTACGGCCTCGCCGAAGAGGTGCTGCTGGCCGAGGAACTCGGTCGGCAGGTGGCGCCGGGGCCGTTCGTTGCCCAGATCGTCGCCGCCCGACTGGCCGCCGCTGCTCGGCTTGATGCTGCCGCCGGCCTGGCCGCCGGCACGCTCCGGGCGGCGTGGGGCGAACCCGCCGTATCCGGCGACGGTTCACCCGCCGTCGTCGGCGATCGCACCACCGGCGATCTGTTGGTCCAACACGCCGACGGCGCAGCCTGGATCGTGGTGATCTGGGGCGATGAGGCCGTGTTGGTCTCGAGCGAAGACGTGGAGAATCTGGGGGACGTCCCGCCGCTCGATCCGTCGACACCGCTGCGGCGGGTGCGCGCCAATGCGGTCATCGCGGGCGCAAGCGATCCCTCGGGTGCCACCGCACGCTGGGCGACCACCCTGGTATCGGCTCAGATGGCCGGTCTGGCCGAGGCCACCTGCACGATGTCGGTCGACTATGCCAAGGAGCGACAGCAGTTCGGCCAGCCGATCGGCTCGTTTCAGGCGGTCAAGCACCGCTGCGCCGACATGGCGGCCCGAGCCGAGGCGGCGATCACCCAGACCCGGTGGGCGGCTCTTACCGTCGATGCCGCCGGCGATGACGCCGCCTTCGAGGTGGAGGCCGCCCGTGTGATGGCGACGAGGGCCGCCCTCACCAACGCCGAGGTGAACGTGCAGAACCATGGCGGGATCGGCTTCACCTGGGAGCATCCCGCCCACCGCTACGTCACCCGGGCGCGGCTCCTCGAGTTGACCGGTGGCTCGCTCTCCGATCACCAGGCGGCGCTACTGATTGCTCCGACGCCGGCCGGCTAACCCCAACCCGCAACTCGGGAACCCAAAGCGCGCCGGGAGCGCGTACTGCGCTCCCCACTTCGTGACCTCCCCGGCTAGGCCCGTTTTCCGCACGTAGAGGCCACATGGGGTCGATGTCGGGTTGAGGTTG
>MTKZ01000709.1_pt1 | contig 48190 bp, 51 predicted proteins | sample 1042781 | NCBI WGS metagenome assembly MTKZ01 (sample SAMN06212207, study PRJNA360539) | anaerobic digester metagenome | biome: Wastewater treatment plant; material: sludge; isolation source: anaerobic digester fed with sludge from wastewater treatment plant | place: Denmark: WWTP Viborg ...
AGTTGGCTAGCGCGCTACGTTCGGGACGTAGAGGTCGGAAGTTCGAGTCTTCTCACCCCGACTTTTTAAAAATCAGACCGTTGTAAATCAGTAAATTACAACGGTCTTTTTCTTTGTAAGCCAAATAACAAGCCAATTTATTATGGAGATTTGTGATTAAAGAAATTATAATGAGTTTCTCGAATTGTCCCACCTCGTCCCCTGTATAATAATTGAGTTACTAATCCTACTTGCGGCATTCCGTATTACATGGTCACTAAATGGTTTATTAATAATTCTTGGAATCAGCATAGATAATTTGATAATATTTATTATTATTACAGAGTAAGTTTATATAAGGTATTTTAATAAAGATGAATCGCATTAAAGAAGTCCTTAGGGCACAAGGAAGGACACAAATGTGGCTTTCTGAGAAAATTGGTAAAAGCTATATAATAGTAACCAATTATTGTAATAACAAGAAACAACCAAGCATAGAGGTACTTAAATTGATTGCGGATGTCTTAGATGTAGATATTCGAGACCTTTTAGAACCGTCAAAATCGTTGAAAAAATGAATTTTCTTCACTCCGAGATAGGTTCTGCAAAAGACAACATGAAGAGTCCAATTCATAATTGGTACAAGTTTACTGCTGGATTCTCATATAAATTTGTAGAAGAGGTCATAAAAGAAGAAAGTTTGAAAGATATACCAGACTCAGTAATATTTGACCCATTTGCAGGATGTGGAACAACGTTGGTCTCTGCACAGAAAGAAGGAATTATAGGAATTGGGAATGAGGCGCAAAGCTTCATGTATGAAATAATAAAAGCAAAAATCAATTGGAATATCAGTTCCAATGAAGTACTTACCTACCTTAACGTAATTAATAAGTATCTGAATGATAATTACCCCACCTTCAAAATTAAAGAAGTGGCTCATCCGTTACTTTTTAGCCTTTATGATTTAAATAGACTTATTCCTCTGTACCTGATTCGTAATTCTATCCAAAATATTGAAAGCAGCAAATATAGATTGTTTTTCAAGCTCGCATTAAGCCAGACGCTTCATAAAGTGGCACTATATCCTATTGCCGTTCCATATATCTCAAGAAATAAAAAGTTGGCTACTGAATATCAAACTTGGGAAACTTTTAATGAAATCGCACACAAAATGCTTAATGACTTAGCTCACTACCATGGGATAAAAAAAACATCAACCATTTATAAACATGATTCGAGAAAGGAGAACAAACGTATTGGGAAAAAAGCCTGCAATGTTTGTATTACCTCACCACCTTATCTGAATAATCTTGATTATGGGGAAGTCTCAAAAGTTCATACTCATTTTTTTGATATAACTTCCAACTGGCAAGACATTACAGAAAGTGTCAGGAAGAATCTCGTAACAGGGTCAACGACTCATTATAATGATTCTGAGTTTGAATTTGACACATTTTTAACGAACGAATTCTGTTCCACTAATAAGAATATAATTCCATTTCTGATAAATAAAGCCTTAGAGATTAAGGATATTTCAAAAGTCAGAGCAGGTAGAAAAAGTTTCAATATCTTATTATTGTATTACTTCAATGATATGTATAATGTACTTAAAGAAATTAGAAGAGTTCTAACTGATGACGGTAAAGCTTATATGATTCTGGGAGATAGTGCTCCCTATGGTATATATATTCCAACAACAGAAATTTTGGGGAAAATAGCTTGTAATACAGGTTTTGAAGATTTTAAAATCATAAATATCCGGACAAGGGGTGGAAAATGGAAAACCTTGAAACATAGACATAATTTAATCTTAACTGAGAATGTTTTAATTTTAAAATGATTACAAATATTGAAATAAGCAAATCGATTAAATACCAGATACCATATCTTAATTCAAAAGAATTTAAGAATCAATTTAATATGGGGTGGGGATATTTTTATATCTACCATTTTCGTGAATTTAAGGACATCTACCTTGCGGTGAAAGAATTCAACTTTACTTCCTTGCCAGTTTTTACAGACCTTGTAATAAAAAAACTTAAAATTAAGCCTGTCCAAACGCCTTGGGATAGAGAAGGAAGGAGAATAAATGAGTATATAAATGCTTTTAAGAAACTCGCTCTGCTAAGTGAGAATAACGAATTAGTAGATAGGACACTCTTTTTAGATTCTGAAATTGGAAATGAATTGACAAAAAACGATTTAACAATCTTTAAGAATCTCTTCTTCAGGTATTATAGATTCCGAGAAATAATGTCATGGTTTTTAAACCCCTTAAATAATGTGAGCAGAAATGAACTAATTGAAAATATTACTGAAGAGAAATTAATATCTGAGTCAAAAGTAATTTATTCTTACTCAAATAAGAGTAGATTTAATGACACCTTCTTTTTTAAACTCAAGGACAATACTCCAATTTACTATATTAACAATGATGATGAAGATTTTATGAGGTTTTGGGACGTTTTCATTTCTTGGGCAAAAAATCTTGGCTTGGTTGAAAAAATAAACTTGAAAAGTTTGAACATTACTCTTTCTAATCATAAAAAGTCAATAACTTGTGTTTATTTCCTATCTGAGGCTGAGTCAACCTTTGATTTATATGATTATATCCAAGATAATTTCAAATCAAAATATATTAATACTGCTAAACTTGTGATTAATTTGGCGATTAAGTACAGGTTACCAATTGAATCCATCAAGAATCAAATTGTGAAACAATGTAAGGAGAAAAAGAATAAGCTTAGCATGCAAAGGACATCGAGAGTCTTTATAAGGGACAAAACCGAATTAAATTGTATACCTAAAGTAAATAATTATTATATATCACACATAATGGTAATATGATGGACACAGACGATAAACTTAATGAGCTAATAAGGAAGAAAAGGGAAACCAGAACCGAACCGAATAGGTACTTAAAACTTGGATTGGAGTTCAATCCATTTCCAAGGGCGGGTATCTCCGATATTAACAGCAATGTAATAATTACAGAAAGGTTAAAGCCGCTTGATGAAGATGTAGAACAAGCAGTATTACATTACATTAGTGATTCATTATTCCCCAATAATCCGAATTCAGAGGATAAATACCTCAGCGCAGTCATTAGGGGTGATTATGGATACGGAAAAACCCAAACGCTCCTTTATATAAAATTCATGTTAGAAAGCTTTCCTGAGAAGCTTAAATATCCTAAAAAACCATACGTGATATATATTGACAATCCGGGGGCAAAATTAATGGAGCTAATTGGTGCAATTATTCACGAAATTGGAGAAGAAAATTTCAAAAAGTATTTGTGGAATACATTTATTGATTTTATTAATAAGAGCCAAAATATTAAAGATGAGTTAAATTCATATCTGCCACATGGGTACTCATTATTTGGGTCAGACAAGTATAATCCATTTTCGATTGAGAATACAATTAACTACAAAAAGTTTATTGATGGGTACTATCAATATTTCCAACGGGATGTAAAAAAGAAGAAACAATTTCAAGACCTGTTGAAAGTTCACGTTATTTCTTTCTTTACAAAAAAATATAATAATTCAACAGTTGCAGGTTATTTCTTTGACTTACTTTCTGATAACATTGGTATAAATAAAACATGGGAAATCCTTACTACAGGTGGGGCTAAGGACTTAGATAAGAAAGAAGTATACATAATAAGAGCAATATTTGATTTATTGAAAGAACAAGGCTTTACCGATTTTTATATCCTTGTTGATGAGTTCGAAGCTGTGACCTTTGGGCGACTATCTTCATCTGAAATCGACAGATACTTCGCAAATCTTAGAGCATTGATTGATAAAGAAAGAAATTGGTGTTCCGTTTTTGCAATGACAGTTCCTGCATTTGGTCAGCTTAGGCAGTTTTCTCCTCCGCTGGCTGATAGAATAAGTGGTAAAATTATAGATTTAAAACCACTCGACTTTATACGTGCAAAAGTTCTTGTGCTTCAATATTTAAACCTTGCAAGAAATCAATCAGATTCGACTTTCCCTTTTGACGATACTGCGTTAGAAGAGTTAGTCAAGGTTACAAATGGAAATCATAGGATATTTCTTAAGACATGTTTCTTATTAATTCAAAGAGCGATTGATGAACTCAAGGACAAAGAACCTATCTCTTTTGAATTTGTTGCAAAGCATTTTCAGATTGAAGAGGAATAAAGAAAAGGTTATGGAAAAATGGAGCGACCATCCTACCGAGAATTATAAAATAAAAATTTTTCTTGATACAAATATTCTCGCTTGTTTAATTGATGAAACTCATTCTGGTTTAACAGAATCGATAAAACTTTTAAGCCAATCAGAATTCATCAAATTAGTAAGCTCAGTTTATGTTGCCTTCGAGTTTGTAGGTATCAGGAAAAGAGAGCACTTCCTTCGGAAAGTAATTGAGAATTCAAAGAATACAAAGAAAGGTCATTCAAATTACAGTACACTTTTTAAATTTAAGGATAGTTTTAAGAGTGATGACGTAGATTTTTTTTCTATTAATGAGGCAATTAAGCAGGACATAGAGACTGAGATTAATAAAATTACCTCAATGTTTAACATTGAATATTCTGATAACAATTTTCATGAAGCACTTTATAAGCCTACTATTGATATATGTTTAGCTTCAAGAATTTCCAGAGAGGATAGTCTAATGCTCATTTCTGCCTTACTTCCTGAGCCAAATAAACCTGAAAAACAGATTTTTATATTGTCAAAAGACCAAGATTTTATTGATGCTTTCAATGAGTTCCAGTCAGAAAGAGTTCTATCTCAAAATAGTCTTTTTAGACCAACGCTATTGAATCTGAGAAATATAAGTTCGGTAAACTTAATATCGCAGATTCCTAAGAATCTTAATGAATTTTGGGGTAAAATGGTTATTAGTCAATTAATTATTAATAATCAACAGACATATCTTGGGATAGCATTTTCCCCAGCTAATCCAAGATTTCCAAAAGATGTATTTTGCTTTGAATTAATTTCTGATAAGCAATTAACCAGTAATATTTACATAACAGTAATTGGGAAAGACCTTGACTTTATCTATACAACCAAGCATAGAGTGACAGAATTCTGGAACAATAAGCCAATCAAAAATTACCCATTTGTTTGCTCAGCAAATGCTTCAAACATTTCTTTTAAGATTTATGAAGTTGATTCTTCCGGTAAGAATGTGGCATTGAGTATGCAGAAGATGAATAAACTAAGAGAAAAAGGTAATTTGGTATTTGTTCATCCGGACACATAGTATTTGGTAACAGTTTTCTCTTATATGCCTGAACACATCTTTCCAGCATCATGTGCATTATAGTCCCTATTTTACAAATTCATTTTCAAAATTTCTTTAAAGAGTGAGATTTATAATCGAAAGCTGAAACCATTTAGGAAATTGTTGATGCGATGGAAAACAACCAGATAGGTATCAACATCTGAAAGTATTCTTGAGGCGGAAAGGCAGTAGTGACGTCCCGGAATTTGGAGAAGAATATCTGCTGGTTTGGTTCGAGGGATTTGTATTGTAAAGTATTAGACTTCTTCTCGACTGATTAAACATGATGCCGTTGTAAATCAATATATTACAACGGCATTTTTCTTTGTGGTAAAAAATATGGTAAAAATGTCTCTTAGTAACTATGCAGCCATTCCAACCTTTAATACCTGCGAAAGTGAATTTATTTGGTCTTCAGAAAAGAATCCCCATGGGAATAGTTTCTCACAATAAATATCCAAATTTACTAACGTTTTATATGGAAGTTTTGAAGAGATATAGGATGCATAAACTTCCATATCTTTAATACTATTGATATGAAAAGCCAGTAAAAGAAGGACATCACATGTGAATTTAATCCCTGCTGATTCACTGAGAATTTTTGAAAAAGAACACAACAATTGACTTTCGAGTATTAATTGAAAATGGATGTATTCAGAGCATGACTTATCGATTTCATCAATTTCCTGATTTAAATTGTCAGTGTTATTTAACATCATATTAAATAAAAATAGTGTTTCAACCTCATCCATTGGAGTACATGGATTCAAGTTTTTAAAAACTTCGATTAAATGATTTTTGTCCATCTTCTAAGTAATTTATTGTTTATACTTATACGATAAAGAATTTGAAATGTTACATAAATAGCAGAATATCAATTATATATAGAAATAATAAAGCTGGCAGTTTTTGCCAGCTTACTTTGAACCAATTATTTTAATGAAAACAACAACCAAAACATTTTCATTTACTTATACGAATGTTTTTAATGAATGTTACAAGGTATCATAATAAAAATGTAATCAAGTGATTAATGTCGCTCTTTGGGTATCATTTATCCTTATTCCCAATATTATCCCATTTCGTGCCCTGCCAGTTGCTTATCACCCCTTCATTTTCACATACCGGACAATACCAACGGATTTCTCCCTTAGCTCTGCTTAGTGCAGAGTTTATTGTTCCATGACAACCTTTGTGAAAGCATCTGATTTCTGTTGCGGTCAGTGTAATGTGACTGGTCTTTGTTGTTGAATCAACCACCAGTGCAAGAAAACTTGCCAGTTCTCTGGCTTCCTTTGGCATCTGCTTTGGGATGTTTCCTTGTTTATCAAGGAAATGGGTCATGTTAGAGATATACATAAATGGATTGGTTTACCGTAAATTTTAGTTTTTAAGATAATCTTTAAAAATATATCGAATTGGACAAAAGTTTTAATTATGATATCTTTATTTTTTGAAAACTCCTTGATAATAGTGCACACATTTTATGGTGATAAGGGAATTAAAACATGAGCGAAGACCAAAAACGACAACTAAACCAGCAACTCTGGAATATAGCCAACACCTTGCGGGGTAAAATGGATGCCGATGAATTCCGTGACTACATTCTCGGCTTTATTTTTTATAAATATCTGTCGGAAAAGATGGAATTGTATGCCAATGACATCCTGAAGGAAGACAAAATAAAATATCTGGACATATCAGAAGATACAGCCAAAGGTCAGGAATATCTGGAAGCCATAAAAGAAGAATCACTGGAAAAACTGGGGTACTTCCTGAAACCGTCAGAATTGTTCGGGCAGGTTGCCAAACGTGGAAATGGCAATGGCAAGAATGAAAGCAACTTCATTATTGAAGATATCCAGAAAATCCTCATAAACATCCAGAACAGCACGATGGGTACTGCCAGTGAAGAAGATTTCGACCACCTGTTCGAGGATATGGATTTGAACAGCACGAAACTGGGCAGGACTGCCGAACAACGAAATGAAGTAATAGCAAAAGTCCTGTCGCATCTTGACAAAATTGATTTCCAACTGGAACAATCAAAAATTGATGTGTTGGGTGATGCATACGAGTATTTAATCGGACAGTTTGCCAGTGGTGCGGGTAAGAAAGCAGGTGAATTTTACACCCCACAACAGGCATCAAAAATACTTGCACGGATTGTTACACTGGGTAAAACACGAATTAAATCTGCGTATGACCCGACATGCGGGTCAGGTTCTCTCATCCTTCGGTTGGGTAGGATTTGTGATGTGCTAAAGTTTTACGGTCAGGAACGTAACCGTACCACATACAACCTTTGCCGAATGAACATGATTCTGCATGACGTTCATCACACAAGATTTGACATTAAACTGGAAGATACACTGGAACACCCACAGCATGACAAACTGGATGCAGAGGCAGTGGTCGCAAATCCGCCATTTTCGGCAAAATGGAGTGCCAGTCCGTTGTTCATGACCGATGACAGGTTCAGCGAATATGGGAAACTTGCACCATCATCAAAAGCAGACTTTGCCTTCATTCAGCACATGATATACCATCTGGCTGAGAATGGTGTTATGGCTGTCGTTATGCCACATGGAGTATTGTTCAGGGGTGCTGCTGAAGGTCATATCAGAAAGTACCTGATTGAAGAAAAGAATTATTTGGATGCGGTAATCGGACTTCCAGCCAATATTTTCTATGGAACATCCATCCCAACCTGCGTACTGGTATTTAAAAAGTGTAAGGAGCATCCAGATGATATTCTGTTTATTGATGCCAGCCAGTATTTTGAAAAGGTAAAGACTCAAAATTACCTGCGTGATGAAGATGTTGACAGGATAGTTGATACATATGCAAAACGCATCACAATCGACAAGTACAGTTATGTCGCCAGTCTGGATGAGGTACGGGAGAATGATTACAATCTCAACATTCCAAGGTATGTTGACACTTTTGAAGAGGAAGAATCTGTGGATGTTGCTGCTGTTGCTACTGAACTTAAAGAACTTGAAACAGAAATGCAAATCACCGATAAAACCATTGCTGGATTTTGCAAAGAATTAAACATCCCAACACCGTTTTAACCATGACAAGAATTGGTGACTTGAAACTATACGTTGGCTCAAAAGAGGAACAAAGATTTGCCAGTCAAAAAGGCATGAAAATTGTCTGTGCCCTGAATAGAGCAAGTGGATATGTGACCCATCAGTCTGTTGTTGGTTGGTATGGCAGAGGATGTAACTCAGACAATCCCTATTATTTGTTTAAATGTGAACCTGATGCTATTTATCTGAACATGATTGACGGGGATGACCCAAAATATGTAAATGATGAAATGATAAATCCTGCTCTTGACTTTATTCACAAGCACTTGCAGAGTGGGAACGAGGTATTTATTTATTGTAGTTTGGGTGAATCTCGAAGTCCGTCAATAGCCTTGATGTACATGTTAGAGCATGGATTAATTGAAAGGAATAGCAACACGATTAATCTGTTTCGGACGAAATATTATCCAAATTTCACACCAAAAAATGGCAACCTTTTATATATCAGGAAGCGATGGGGAATTTAAGCACACCGAATCTTAGATTCCCTGACTTTAATGGGGAATGGATAAAGAAAAAATTGGGTGAACTATCAATAATAAATCCCACCACATTTAAACTTCCAGACAAATTCATCTATATTGATTTGGAAAGTGTTACTAATGGGCAATTAATTAAAGAAGAGGTGGTTTTTAAAAGCGAAGCACCAAGCCGAGCACAAAGAGTCTTAGAAAGAGATGATATTCTGTTTCAAATGGTACGACCTTACCAAAAAAACAATCTGTATTTTGACAAAAACGGTGCTTATGTTGCTTCAACTGGTTATGCTCAAATAAAAACAAAGCAGAGTTCCCGATTTATTTACCAGTATCTGCATTTACAGAAATTTGTAGATGAAGTTATTGAAAGATGCACAGGCACAAGTTATCCTGCCATAAATTCAAAAGATTTAGCCAAAATAAATATTCGTTTCCCTTCGCTCCCCGAACAACAAAAAATCGCATCCTTTTTCACTGCCATTGACCAGAAAATATCACAACTCAAACGCAAGAAAAACCTGCTGGAACAATACAAAAAAGGGGTGATGCAGAAAATATTCTCACAGGAAATCAGGTTCAAAGATGATAACGGGCAGGAGTTTCCGAAGTGGGAGAAAAAGAGGTTAAGTGAAATTTTTATTGAAATCAATGAAACTGTTGGAACAAGAGATATCCCGACTTATAGCATAACAGCAGGAGTTGGTTTTGTATCACAAAATGAAAAATTTGGTAGAAATATTTCTGGGCAGCAAAACAAGCATTATACCGTTATAAATGAGGGTCAATTTTCATATAATAAAGGAAATTCAAAAACATATACATATGGTTGTATCTATGTGAATGATACTGGAAAGCGGATAGCAGTGCCAAATGTATTCATTAGTTTTGAGTTTATTGACCAAAAGATGTCGTCACAGTTTTATTCTAAACTTTTTGAAAGTCACTATCTTGATAAAGGATTACGTAAAATTATTTCCAGTTCTGCAAGAATGGATGGTCTATTAAATGTTAACAAGAATTCGTTTTTCCAATTGTCTGTTCCTTGCCCGAATTATATTGAACAACAGAAAATTGGTCATTTCCTATACTCCATTGATAGTAAAATATTTCATATTAAGAAGCAGATTGAAAGAGCAGAGGTTTGGAAGAAGGGATTGATGCAGCAAATGTTTGTATGATAATACACCAATTTAACTATCCATAATATGAGAAGCAATGAATAAAACATTCAACATATACTGTGATGAGAGTTGTCATATTGAAAATGACCACAAGAAATTCATGCTGCTGGGATGTGTCAGCGTTGCTTATAATCAACTTAAAAGGCATACAGAAAGAATCATTGATATCAAGAAAAAACACAATTTCTATGGTGAAATAAAATGGACAGGTGTTTCGTCATCTAAATATTTGTTCTACAAAGATTTGCTTGATTATTTTTTCGATACGGATATTCGATTCAGAGCAGTAATCGTTGATAAAACCAAAATAGAGAATGACAGGTTTGGTCAGGACTTTGACACATTTTATTATAAAATGTATTATCAACTATTGATTCACAGGAAGAATACCGAGTATTCGTATAATGTGTATCTGGATATAAAAGACACATTAAGCAGCAATAAGGTTAATAAACTCAAGGAAATACTGAATACCAAGTATGGTGTCTTCAGAAATGTTCAGAATATCCATTCGAAGGAAAGCATTATGATGCAGTTAGCAGATTTCCTGATGGGTGCAATATCATATGAACTCAATAATGCTGAAAAGAAGGTATCAGCGAAGAGGCAAATTATTGAAAAAATAAAACAACATTCAAAGCAGAATCTCTGTGAATCATCGAACTACACCGAAAAGAAATTAAACCTGTTTTTTATTGAATTGAAATAATATGCCGTATAATCTTCTTAAAACATACAGTGCCCTCTTAGAACTTGACGGTTTGAATCCGAAGGATAGGGAAAAATCATTAATGGGTGTGTTTAACAGAGACATAAGGAATAATCAGTCCTTTAAGTTTCAGGGTAAACAATTAAATCCTACACCGAAGGATGGAGAAATTCCAATGAACACATTATTCACACATCTTACCACACAAATCATTGACCAGAAAACAAGAGAAAGAGAATTCGAAATTCACAGGTCGAGAAGATTACATTGGGTTAAACACCATATTGACGAAAGGAAAAAAGCCAACATGCTTGTATTTTCCGTTAAAGAACCAGATGGTCTGAGAACCTATATTTTTGATAAAGATGAGAATTACGTGATAGTATTAGAACCGCTGAGGGAGAAAAATGAATACTACTTGTTAACGGCATTTCATGTTCGGGGGAAAGATGCTCAACGCAACAAATTTGAAAAAAAATATGCAAGAAGACTTCCAGACACTCTATAAAAGCAAAAAACGCAGAGCATCTTGGCTTGCGTTTTTCGATTTCTTTCCTCCGAATGGAAGGATGAACTCAACACAAAAATATATAATTAATTAATACAAAGCAAATTTTAAACCAAAATTTAAAAATTAGGATAATTTCTGATGCCAAAACAACCCGAACTAATATTAGAAGAACAACTGATTGCTAAACTTCAGGAGTTGGGATATGCACTGATGCACATCCAGAGTGAGTCCGAATTAGTTGCCAACCTGAAAATACAGTTGGAAAGGCACAATAATATTGTATTCTCCGACAAAGAATTTGAAAAAGTATTAAACACCCTCAGCAAGGGTTCAGTATTCGAAAAAGCTAAAATACTTCGTGAAAAACAGCATATCATCAGGGATAACGGGGATAGCCTCTATTTTGAATTCATTAACACTGAGCAGTGGTGTCAGAACGAGTATCAGGTCACCCATCAGGTTTCGATGGAAGGCAAATACAAAAACCGTTACGATGTTACATTGCTTATCAATGGTCTTCCATTAGTTCAGATTGAATTGAAGCGTAGGGGACTGGAACTCAAAGAAGCATTTAATCAGGTAAACAGGTATCAGCGTCACTCCTTCAGTAGCAGTTATGGATTGTTCCAGTACATCCAGATATTTGTCATCAGCAATGGTGTCAACACGAAATACTATGCCAACAACCGTTTTCAGTCATTTAAACAGACATTTTATTGGACAGACAAGGAAAACAAACGGCTGACGAACATTTTAAACGGCTTCGCATCTGATTTCTTGGAGAAGTGCCATATCTCAAAGATGATTTGCAAGTATATAGTGCTGAACGAAACATCAAAGATACTGATGGTTCTTCGCCCCTACCAGTATTATGCGGTTGAAGCACTTGTTGATAGAGTGATGCACAGTCGAAAGGACGGCTACGTTTGGCATACTACAGGGTCTGGGAAAACACTGACATCATTTAAGGCAAGCCAAATACTGACACGCTTACCCAAAATAAAGAAAGTGGTATTTGTTGTTGACCGCAAAGATTTGGACTATCAGACAACAAAAGAATTCAACAGTTTCAGTAAGGGCAGCGTAGACGGAACTGACAATACCCGGCAATTGGTTAAACAGTTTACAGATGACACAAAACTGATTGTAACAACCATTCAGAAGCTGAATGCAGCAATCACCAAAAAGCACTTTCTGGAACGTATGAAGCCAATTCAGGATGAAAGGATTGTATTCATATTCGATGAGTGTCACAGGACACAATTTGGGGAAACACACCAAAGGATTACTTCTTTCTTCAGGAATATTCAAATGTTTGGATTTACCGGGACACCCATTTTTGCAGATAATGCAGTTAAAAACGAACTGGGCAAACGAACTACCAAAGAATTATTTGGTGAGTGTCTTCATAAATATGTTATCACCGATGCAATCCGGGATGAAAACGTACTGAAGTTCTCAGTAGAGTATGTCGGAAGGTACAAAAACAGGGAAAGTGCCAATGAAATTGATATTCAGGTCGAAGACATTGATGTTGAAGAATTAATGGAGTCCCCTTCAAGACTTGAGAAAATTGTTGATTACATCATTGCAAACCATTCCAGAAAAACGCATACCAAAGAGTTTACAGGGATGTTTTGCGTTAGCAGTATTCCGACATTGATTAAGTATTATGAGTTGTTCCAGCGCAAAAAAATGCTATCAGAACACGATTTAAAGATTGCCACAATATTCAGTTATATTTCCAACGAAGATGATGCTGATGCAAATGGATTCATTCCCGAAGAAATTGCAGTTGCAGCCGAACCTGAGATAGCATATGCAACCAACGTACATACCCGTGAAAAATTGGATGAATTTATCGGACATTATAATCAGATGTTCGGGTCGGCATATTCCACTAAGGACAGTCAGAGCTTTTATAATTATTACAATGACATCAGCAAGAAGGTAAAGGAGCGTAAAATTGACATCCTTCTGGTAGTAAACATGTACCTGACCGGATTTGACAGTCCGTCATTGAATACCTTATATGTCGACAAGAACCTGCGGTATCATGGACTGATTCAGGCATATTCCAGAACCAACCGCATCCTGAATGAATTGAAAAGTCAGGGCAATATTGTGGTTTTTCGCAACCTGAAAAATGCCACAGATGAAGCCATAACCCTTTTCAGCAACAAGGATGCAATTGAAGAAATCATCATTAAGCCTTATGATGAATATGTGAAGGCATTTAATGACGGCTTTATCAGCCTGCTTCAGGTAACACCAACGGTAGATAGCGTTAACAATCTGGTATCGGAAGATGATGAACTGAAATTCATAATTGCGTTCAGGGATTTGATGCGAATTAAAAACGTCCTGACATCCTTCTCTGACTTCAAGTGGAGCGATTTGTCCATGACCGAGCAACAGTTTGAGGATTACAAGAGCAAGTATCTCGACCTGCATGATAAAGTGAAAAGCGACCATGCGAAGGAAAAAGTAAGTATTCTTGAGGATGTAGATTTTGAACTGGAACTTATCCACCGTGACGAAATAAATGTTGCTTACATCATCCGGCTTCTTATTAAGCTTAAAGCCAACCAAAAGAAAGATGCAGAGCAGATTGAAAAGGAAATAGTCAACCTGCTGAACACCGAAATGCAGTTAAGGAGCAAAAAGGAATTGATTGAAAAGTTCATCCGGGAGAACCTGCCAATCATTTTGGACACGGACGATATTCCACAGGAGTTTGAAAAGTTCTGGACGGTGGAGCAGGAAAAAGCATTCGTGAGGCTGGTAGATGAAGAAAAACTGTCAAAAGAGAGGACACAGTCACTGATTGAAAATTACCTGTATTCAGAACAAGAGCCAATGCGGGACGAAATTTTGGATTTGCTTATTGATGAAAAGCCGACACTGCTTCAACGAAAAACAATCGGTGAACGAATCCTGAAAAAGATTATGGGTTTTGTCGAAACCTTTATTAATGGAATTTCAGGTTAATACATGCTTTATCTAAAGTGTTACATTAGTTATGATGCCTTAATATATACATAATTAATTTTATATAAAAGTTTAAAACATATATGTGTTTTCTCGTTCTTTGACCAAGTCTTAATCATTCCTGTGACCAAATCTCAAAATTGATATCTTTGTGTTCAACCAAATTATTTTTCTGTATAATATTGAATAATAATAATATGTGGCGAGACTCGGTTACGGAAATCAAGAGTTTTGGATATAAACATGGACATCTTATCTTATTATTATTATTGATTGTTGTTGTTGGCTTATGAGTAAATTAAAATTTCATTCTGAATATCTTCCTATAAGGATTGTTAAGATTGTAAGAGATTTAACTTCCTCTGAAAGGGATTATAGAACACATGATAACTTTCTGTTGGTTGTTGGATTGATTTATAAACATCAAATGTCAGATGATGCGTCATATCTTCACTACTCACCGTTATCTCTTAAATATTGGCGTACCACGATTGGGTCACATTATTCACTATACATTGACAAGCTTGTAAAGGCGCAGGTGATTCAAAAGGATTGGGTTGTTTATGTTGATGAGTTCGGAGCTTCCTCTCGTGTTATGGGTTATAGAATTAATCCTGAATATCTTCATGATGAATGCATAGTTGTTCGATATACCGGGACAGTAACCAAAAGCCTGTCATCAGATATGGTAGATGCAACCGCAACTGACAAGGATGCAATAACCAAACTTGGCATAAAACCCGAACTAATACAGATGCAGAAGGGTAGGGCACTGAAATGGATTGTAAATAATATATCTGATGTTGTCAAAGACTATCTGAACAATGATTACATAGAAGGTGTACCCAACACCCTTCCTGTACTGGTGCGAATTTACCGAGGTGACGATGGATTTATTTCGAGTCATATGAGTATTGAAGCTGCACAGAGGATTGCAGATGAGCAGGTCAAGAAACTGTTGTACTATAAAGACAAATTTGTTATTGCTGACGAAGAGCAGTTCATTCGTCTTGCCATCCAAAATCTGTCAACGCATTACAAGTGGCAGGTAAAGAGTTTCCTGCCTGACAGTTTCAATTTCAGCCGGAATCGAAACACTCTCAGGGTATACAGTAAATTATCATCACTTCCAACGGCTTTACTTCCGTTTATACGTATCAACGGACATTATATTCAGCAAGCCGATTTGAAATGCAGCCAGTTTACTCTATTTGCCGACCTGCTAAACTACTACCTGAACCATTCAGGAGAAGAACTGATAGCCAAGTTCAAGAAGAAACAGGCAAAATCCTTTGTTGCTGGTATTGTAAGGGTATTGGAAGGGCATAAAGATGAACTCCCTGAAGAAGGTTTAAATCCAGCTAATCCTATCATCAATGATTACATCACAAATGATGTTTACCATTTTTTGTGTGATGCTCTGTTGCATGACTTTTATTCCATAATAAAAAGCGAATTAAACCTGCCACAGCGTGCTCACGGTAAAGGCATTGCATTTCGAACGGTATTTTCAAAACCCAAGCCTGAAAACGAACTGGTGCGTCAGTTCCGGCATTTATATCCCACTGTTATCGGCATAATTAATGATTTCAAAGAAAAATATGGCTATAACCAGTTTGCAATTGGACTTCAGAGAGTTGAAGCTGAGATTTTCATTGATAATATCTGGCAACAGGCTAAAAGGGCAAAAATTAATTGCTTTACACGGCATGATTCACTGGTATACCCAATAAATAAAAGGAAGGAAGTTGAGCAAATCTTTGCAAGTGTTTTCAAATCATACGATTTCGTTTACCGGGTGGAGTATGAAGAGTTCAATACTGAGGAAATCATGCAAAGACTGGTTACAGAAACTGATTATGTTGATTCAACCGATGAATTTGATAAGGTCTTCTTTTATTCTATGATGCATTCTGAAAAAGGAAATAAAATGAAATACAGCGAGTTATTTTGGGAACAATTACACGAGATTAGTCTTCCTGTACATCAGGAAAAGGACTACTTCAATGCCGTCAGTCTTGACACACTCCAACAAATTTTTGAGCTTGATGGACTGACCATGGAAATGCAAATGGCATTGGAAGAGGACATTGCAAACCTTCAATCGAGTTACCCAGTTCCTCAATTTCAGGAAAAAACTAACGAGCTTATTAGCACATTGGTAGGGTTGTTAAAGGGTTGATTTGGAGTAAGGGCAGATGCTCAACCTTTTAACTATCAAATCAAAGTACTCTTTTACAATTTCACTGCCGATATATTTCCGGTTTAACTGTTTTGCCATCTTCAGCACTGTTCCTGAACCTGCAAAATTATCGTAAACAATATCCCCTTCATTTGTCCATGTCAATATATGGTCACTGGCAAGTTGTTCCGGAAAAATTGCTGGGTGCAGGTGGGCAAATTTGTCCTCAGTTGAATACCCATTTCCGGTAACATATCTCCAAATATTTGTCCGTGGTGAATATTCCGGGATTGGCTTGAATTTCTTCACCGGGACAAGAATGTCGAATTCATCACGGTCAGTCTTTTGCCCAAAATTTGTTGTCCCTTTCCACCTGTTCTCTTTGTCAGCAATAAGGTTAACAGTTTTTGGTTTGCCCCCCTTACTAAAAACGTACATATACTCAAAACACTGGGTGTATCTTATGCCATCAGGCTTAGCAGGATAAGTTGTGGTATTCTTTTCAAATATCATCGTGTCATGAAGCCTCAGTCCACAATACTCCTTGAAAAACAATGCCTGTTTGAATGATGTCCCAGTCTCGCTGCCCTTGTACATTCCATCACCGACAATCCATACAATTACTCCACCATTCTTTGTAATACGGGTAAGTTCAACTGCTATTTTTTCAAACTCAAACTTGTTGTTTCCGTTGTATGACCGCAAATGGTCATATGGGGGAGAGGTAAGTACCAAATCAACAAAATTATCTGGCATCCTTCGCATAGTTAACAGACAGTCCTCATTGAAAACATGGTTAATAATGTCTGATATATCACGATTATCCGATTTGCGGTTTTTAACATTGGTTATGACTTTTCTAGCATCGGATGACCTTTTTTTGGGTGTCTCATGTACTACATACTCATATCCACGGAAATGACCCTTTTTATCTCTTAACTCAATTTTATGGACTATTCTATGCGTAACGAGTTCCTCAAACGCCTTGTTAAGTGCATAGTAACCCTCTTTGAAATATTTAGTCAAGTCCTTTTTGTGGATATTGTGATTAGATGGCAGAGACAAGAGAAATGCTAAGATACCCTTGGAAGTTGCTGACAATTTATTATCATTCAGTATTTTAGTTGGAACTGTTGAGTAATTGTAGTCTGTCCTTAGGTTCTGTATGCGACCTGATTCCATAAAGAAAGGTATTTACGAATAGGTCGAAATTTATCAAATTACTATCAGACAACCAGACGCAATTGTGTTGTTTTATTAACCAATTATCTACTCCATTGTCTGGAAGAATTCTGATAAGGACATTTCTGTAGCATCAATTAGGGAAAGTAAGGTCAGTAGCTTTATATTTTTCAAACTACCCTTTTCGAATCTTTGAAGGGAGTTGACATGGACATCAGCAATTTCACTGTATTCCGATTGAGTTAATCCATCATTTATCCTGTAATTCTTTATGAAAAGCCGGATTTCTTCAATGCGCTTTTCCTGATATTCCGGTATCGGTTGTTTGGGCATAACCAAGGTTTCCAATAAATACATCGCAATGTGGATTATACTTTACGATAATGTACCAATTGAGTACTTCTGGGTACTGGAAATGCGATTTAAACTTCTGATTTTGTTAAAAATTGAGCCATCATAGAGTTAATTATGTATGAAACATAATTGATTTTGAGCGATATAAGTCAGACAGGTAGTCCCGACAAGCATGTTTTCGCTTTAATTTTCTCAGAATTTTCCCAAAATCAGGTTATTCAAAGGTCTTTGAATATTTCTTCCAGTGTTATATTGTGATGCAGCTTATAATAAAGTAGAATCTGATACAGCGATGAAAATTGGAAATCCAACCTTCCTTCTTCAATGGCATAATATGTATTTCTTGCAACTCCCATTTCTTCTGCCAAGGGTTTATAGCCTTTATTGCGGTCTAATCTGAGCTTTTTTAATTTCTTCCCCAGCTTAACCATAAATTCCTTTTGTTCAGGAGATATTTTATCCGGCTTCTTCACAGTTCTTTTTTGTAAAAGTAAAAAAAAAGTTGCCCTTATGTAAGGGTTGTGAAACAAATATTATATATATTTGCCCATACATATGGGCAGCGACATTAAAAATAAGACAAGATTCGTTCATGAGTTAATTTCCTTCTCGTTTGATGGAGACTTCATGAATTACTTCTTTATCCTGATTCAACTCGACCAGAATGTTGTCCCGGTTGGTATTTGGATTTTCCCAATGGTCAAAGCATGTGGTACTACAATCTTATATCCTTATTCACAAAACTAACAGTATACCATGAAAAAACTGATTCCATCATGATAAGCATCTATATTCACTTTTGCACAATAGTGTATATGCAACATTCAATTCAATGGACATATAATCAATGTGTTATTAGGTTAAATAATGAAATCCGTGAAATATCACATTCACTTTCGATAGATAATAAACAAAACTGAAATAAATTATGAGTGCAAAATTTTCAAACACGACTTCCGATTTCCTCGAATGGAGTCAATCAATGAATTTGATAAGAAATCTCTACCGGGATGGCGATTATCGGATTTCATTGCTTGTTTCCTTTGGTTCATTCTGGGGACTTAGAATTTCGGACATTCTTTCATTAAAATGGCATCAAGTTTATGACATGGATGAATTCGAATTGGTCGAAAAGAAAACGCAAAAATGCCGGGTGATAAAAATTAACGGGCAGTTAAAAAAGCATATTAATGACTGTTACCAGAAAATCAAACCCTATTCTGTTGAGGAATCTATTTTCATAAGCAGGAAAGGGTCTGTTTACACAGTTCAGCGAATTAATGTGATACTTAAAGACTTGAAAGTCAGATATAATCTGAAGATTAAAAATTTCAGCAGCCATTCACTACGAAAATGCTTCGGCAGGGAAGTGTTTAGCCGTTCTGATTCGAATGCAGAACTGGCATTAGTTAAGTTATCTCAACTTTTTAATCATTCAAGTCCATCAATCACAAGGAGATACCTTGGTATTAGTCACAAGGAACTGATGGAGACATATGAAATTCTGAGTTTTTAAAAAATATAGAGTTGTGAATCCGGTCGGGATTTAGAAACTATATTTGAGTTTAAACATTAGCATATCATAGTCATTCAGATTTCCGAAAACTCCACTCCCTTTACCTTCAATAATTGCAGCAGACAGACTCATTTCAATATTGTCAGTTGCCTGATAAGCTACTTCAGGTACAAATAAAAGGGTGTAATTATCTTTTATTTTATTCCAGTCTGTCACTATAAAACCGCCACCTATAGGGGCAACTCTTAGTTTTTCATTAAAGAACTTTTTTTCATATCGTACAAAAAAATAGTCGTTAAGGTTTCCTTCCCCCCGTTCATTAATAAAACCGTGCATATACTGGAAATTCAGGTACGAACTGTTTGAGAAATTGTAATCACCGCCAATTACAAATCTTACATATGGTTTGGATGATTCCAATAACAATGAGTCCACAGTCACCGGAACAGGTGAGGCAGGATAAAATGCCGAAAAATCATTGGTCATTATAATGTCTTTATCAGGAATAAAAGCTGCCACTTCTGCCCACAATCCAAATCCGCCTATACTTGTTGCCATATCAGCCCCCAGAATGTGAGTTCTTGAAAAGGAAAGCTGAGAGTTTATATTTATACCTCCAAATGCATCGACAGGGATAAATGTGTTTCGTGTTGCGAAAGGTAATCCATCATATCCCCAAACATAGCTCAATGAAAAATCGACTCCCTTGACAAAACCTTTAAACTTCAAGCCAGCAGTCGAACTTTCTGCCAGATTGTACCTTGGCATAAGTATAGTATCTGAAAATTCGTTCAATACCATACCTTGTGGTAAATCCATTTCAGGTGATAATGCATCTGCATAAATACCAATTGGCATGTTTGCAGGTTGGAAAATGGGAATGTAGACACCCTGAAGAGAAAAATCATTGTTTATATAGTAGTTAAGACTTACAGCATCTGAACCCCGATGCCGTCCAAAATCAAGAATGTCCTCCAAATCATAAGGATTCAGATTGTCTGTAGGATTAAGTTTGTCAGCAGTACCCCAGACTATTCTTTGACGACCTATTGTAATGTCTAAGTTTTTTGAAAGGAAGCCGAATATCTGAACATATGCTTCCCTTAATTCAAAATTAATCGGGTCAACTATCCCCTTATTATATAAATCAGCAGATGAAGTAATATTTGGTAAACCAATATTACGAAGCCAGACCTCACTGTAAAATTTTGACCTGTTGCTGATTTTTTTATCCAATTTAAGAGTAAGACGATTTTCATTCCATGCCCAATCCTTTTTATCAGTCAGCAGAAATCGTTCGTCAGTCAATAGCGAACCTGTGATATTCAGCCTGCTTTCAGCTTGTTCCGGTGCGGTAAAGCTACTTTCTTGCGCTCTGACAATATAAGAGTTCGCTAAAAGTATAATTATCACTGAAGTTAGTTTTAATAGTTTCATACGTTATAAGTTATTGATTCTGTTACTAATAATCTTTGTAATTAAGTTTAAATTATTAAAAACTATAAGAGCAATTTGAATTCCCTCAAACAGAAATGCCTTCATTGCTCCTGATAGATTTGTTTTATTAAATTTTGTGGGATGCTTTAATCCTTTTAATTTGACGTGTTTCACTTTTTTGTTTTGAGCCTCATAATAAAGGTTTATAAGGGTCTCTACGCCAAACTTTGATGTTTTCATATCTTCAACGATTGGCAGTACATCACTTCTTAATACTGCTCTCTGACCTGTGAGAACTTTGAAAGGATTGATGTGAAAATTAATCAAGGTTTCAGTTGGTTGACCAAGAACCATTTTTGCATCGCTTCTAATAATTGGTTTAATAAGTTGTAGAAAATGTTCTCTTTTTAAATTGGATAAATCAGCATCACAAAAAACAATCAATTCATTACCCGCATGTTCAATACCTGTTGCCATGGCAAAGCCTTTTCCCTTATTTTCAGGCAGATGGATATCAATAATATCCAATTCATTCTTACAATCAATTATGATTTCTTTGGTGTTATCGGCAGAACCATCATTGACAACAATAATTTCATCAAATATTTTGCAATCAGACACTGAAACCAACACATCTCTGATTGTCTTATCTTCGTTATAAGCACATATCACTACCGAAGATTTCATAATTCATGATTCAAATAATTTGAAATTGCCTCATTTGCAGCATTCTCTCCAATTTTTATCAATTCCTCTGCTTTATGGAAATCGAATGTATCAGAAGAATCATATGGGATATTAATCAGAATATCAGGTTTGAATAATTCAATGGTTTGTTTTGCAATTTTATGAATCATTTCAGAGGTAGTGGCTTTTAAAAGAGAATAATACCACATACTTTTCTTATCACCAGTATCATTGGCTTTGGTAATAATTTTTAACAAATTATTAGGAATAACTTTATGCTGTTTGCTAACAGTGGATAATGTATCAGATAAATCATTTTTCTTGTCCCCATATAAATTCACAACCACAAGAATATCTTCAGGCTGACGAGTTACATATTCAATTGGGATAGGACTTAGTACGCCACCATCAACTAAAATTTTATCCCCGGATATTACTGGTGTCATCAAAGTCGGGATTGCTATAGATGCTCTGATAGCTTCATAAAAACTACCTGAATTAAAGACCTCTACTTTTTCATTTAATATATCAACGGCAATTGCAGAAAACGGTATTCCCATCTCTTCGATGTTCATATCAGGGATGAATGTTTTCATTTTTTCGAGTACTCGTGCTCCTTTTAACAATCCGTTAGTTGAAATAGTGAAATCCATTAATCCCCACACTGTTTTTCTGTCCAATGATTTTACCCATGCAGTAAATTCCGACAGTTTACCCATTGCATAAGTTCCGCCAATAACAGACCCTATAGAAGAACCCGCAATAGAGGATATTTGAAACCCATGCTTTTCAAGTGCGTAACAAACGCCAATCTGTGCAAGACCCTTTGAACCTCCACTGGATAATACTAATGCAACTGATTTATTCATATTTCAGGTTTCTGATGAAAGGGAAAAATTCTGATGAACTTTGCCTGTAACACCATTATACATCTGATTAATTTGCTTTATTACAGTAACATAATCATTAAGGTCATAGATGACACCTTTGACTTCCATTTCTTTTTTCTTGTAGTCCAGAGATGTAACCACAATAGGTACATTAGCCTTCTGTGCCATATAGTAAAATCCTTTATTCCAATTTGTTACCCTATTAATCGACCCTTCGGGAGAAATTACGACATGTAATTCATCATTTTCATTTAAAATCTTAACAACCTTATATATCGCATTTTCGTCTTTGACACCTCTAACCGCCATTGAACCAAATTTTTTCATAACAATATTCATGGGGAAAAAGAAAAGTTCCTTTTTCGAAAGGAACAAGTATCTGACACCCATTTGAGCTATACCTAATTTCCCATAGAGGGCATCAATGTGCGCTGTATGCGGGGCAAATATTGTGATTGACTTTTTTATGTCTGGAAATTCACCTTTGATTTTCCACCCCAAAACATCCTTGAGTAAATATCCTGATATCGTTTTCAACGTGTGAGGTTTAGTCAATTAACAGTACCTACTGAATTAATTTTCTTACCGTAAAATCATCATCGGTTAGTCCTGTATCATATTTCACGTCTGACATTTGCATTTTTGTTTTATGATTCTTCTTAAAGTCAGTCATTTCAATTTCCTGAGCATTCCAGTGGTTTCCTACCTTACTAAACACATATTTTGCTGATTTAATTTTTGTGTTTCCTTTGTCATAATAATCCATCGTCTCCGGGTAGAAGTTTGTTTTATTGATGGTTACAATTATCTTGGAATAATCAGATTGAGCCTGTGGTGTCAGTTCCAGCGTATATACATTTGCTCCGGTTTCAATTAATTTAGGCGTGTATTTTGCTGAAAAAGGTTTTGACTCCATATCATCATAAGAGAAATCCGTACCTGCAAAATTCTGATTCTTTGCACTGGTGGCAATTCTTCTTTCCTTTCCAAAGGCAGGTAAATACAAATACATGACATCATTTGGCAGAGATAATACTGATATCCCCGCCTGTGACGCTGGTGCTGTAAATCGAAATATTCTTTTATCGTTTCCTTTCTGTTGGATTGTCGCCTCTCTGATTTCTTCTTTTCCATTCTTATCAATAAGAACAATCCTATTCTTACCTGTTAAATCTTTCGGTGAGTACATTACATCATCCATTCTTTTTAGAATTGAAGAAGCATCCTGAGCATTTACAGAGTATATACTACATGCCAGAACAGTAATGGTAACTGCCGCTGAATAAATAATTGCTTTCATATTTTAATGTTTATTTGTGAATAAATTAATTTGCAACGATTTTACGTTTCCTGTTTACCAAAATCAGTATTACAGGCAAAAGTGTCAATGAGCCAAGTCCAGAACCAATCATGCTTATTGCTACAAGCAATCCGAAATTCTGTAAGGGAACTAACTGAGAAAATAACAATACCAAGAATCCGGCTGCGACCGATGTGACATTAATTATGATAGCCTTGCCACTTGTCAATAGCGTTCTTTCGATAGCTTTTTCAGCATCGCCATTTTCTTTAAGGTGTGAATTAAATCCTGAAATAAAATGTATCGAATAATCTATGCCAATTCCCAATGCAATACTACCAACAAGGACAGTAGCAATGTCAAGAGGAATTCCAGTGAATCCCATAAACCCGAATAAGATAAGTATTGTTGCAATTATCGGAATGGTCGCATAGACTCCCTTTGAAAAGGAACGGAATATTAATCCTACAATCAGTACCACCAGAACCAAGGCTATCAAAAGGCTGCTGAACTGACTTTTAATCAGACTGTCATTTAGTCTGACATAAACAGAAGGCATACCTGTTAATTCAATTTTGCAAGTCTCACTTGTGTTTTCCTCAATGAACAGTTGCATTTTTTTGGTGAATGCTTCTATTTCTTGGTTTTCAACCGAGGCAAATTTTGACTGGATAATTCCCCTGTCCAAATCTTCCGAAACGAGTTGAGTCATAACATCCTGCCCGTCAAGAAGAAACCATAACTGCTCGATTTTAGACTGGTCATCAGGTATCCTTTTACCTTCAAGCATTGCATCATTCATTTGCTCTATCAAGTCGCCAACTGATTGAGTTATGCTGATATTCGGGTCTTGTTTCATGAAGTGTTCGGTCTTTATCATGAGGTTTAAAACCTCCGGACTTTGCACATCACCGTCAAAAACAACAAAAACAGGAAATGAACCCCCAAATTTTTTCTGCATCAAATCCTCTGAAATTCTTGTTGGATTATCCTTCTTGAAATAATCAGCCATGTTTGTACTTGTTTTAATAAGGAACATGCCGACAATGCTTATAACCAGAAAAGTGCCCCAGATTGAAAATATATATTTAGGGTGTTTAAAAAGCAGATTAGAAAGAGGTTGAAGGATAAAATGAGATAAAATGGTTTTCTTTTCAGGTAAATCTACTGTTACCTTGCGGTCATTTTTTGAAAATATGGAAGTAAGAGCCGGAACAAAAAATATTGCAAGAATCAGAGATACAATTACTCCTATAGCTGTAAAAATGCCAAAATCTTTAATCATTGTCAGATACGCACCAAGAACAAATGACACAAATCCAACGGCTGTAGTTAACGCAGCAAGAATCACAGGAATGATTACATATCCAAGTGCCTTTGTTATTGTTTGATTGAAATCTCCTGCTCTGAATAGATTAAAGCTATTTATTACATGAATTGTGTAAGCACTTCCCACTGCAAGCAGAATGACAGGTACAATATTCAGGATAATGGTAAGTTCATGACCCGCAGTAACAATGATTCCTACAGTCCATATAACGGCAATCCCGGCAGTAAGGAGTGGCATCAGTAAGCCTCTGAGAGACCTGAAACTTATGTATAAAATAAGCGCAATAACTATGAAAACTATTGGCAGAAGCCATACTATATCTGAAACAATTAAATCAGAAACATCATTTATCATAAAAGGTAGTCCGCCAAAATAGACTGATTCAGGTAAATCCAGTCCTTCAACCATGTTCTTGATTTCATTGGCAACTGCCTGTTTATCAGCATCAGGAATTAAAGTGAACATTATAACTGTTGCCGTTCCATCCTCTGATACGATTGCACCTTTATACATCTCTTTTGAGTATATATAGGTTTTCAGGCTGTCTAACCGGGACTGCTCAACCGGAAGGTTATACTCGTCAACAAGTTTACCGATTTCAATTCCTTCTTCAGTGCTTTTGATATCAAGTATGTTAGTCAGGCTTGTGACAGTAGAAACGCCATGAGTAATTTTCAGACTGTCTGTAATTTGTTTAACGTGCTGTAGCAAATCAGCTTTAAAAATATTGTCTGATTCAAGAACTATCATGCCCATTTCATTACCGCCAAACTGGTTGCCAATATTTTTAAACATCAAGGCAGCCGGGTCATCATCCGGTAATGAACTGATTATATCAGAATTGATTTTTAAGAATCTGGTCTGAAGACCAAAGAATACTGTTATACCAATTACACTTAGTATAATTATCCATCTGTTTTTGAGGATTTTCTGTGCAAATCGTTCCATATATTAAATATTGACTATTATTGTTTTAAAGTCAGTTCAAAATTAAAAATAGATTTTAACTAAAAATGTTTTTTGTTCAAATTTTAACAAAAAAAATTTACGATTATTTTCTTTGTGTTCTTAAACTATTGACAATCATTGATGATAGCTCATCAATAGTGCTCTCGTATTCTGAATATTTTTCCTGAAGATATAATGGTATTTCAATCCCATTAATGACCATCATGAATATACTTATGGTCGAATTTATGTTTCTGAAATCAAGATAACCCTCTGTTTTCCCCCTTTCAAGTATTATTGTTAATTGCTCCCTTTCAAATTCAGTAAAATCTTCACGAACATCCTTCACAAATAGATATTTTTCGAAAAAATCAGCCTTAAGTGTTTCGTGATAGTTGACAGCTTTATGTAACAACCTTAACCTTGTCAGGGTGTATTCCTTGAGAGTAATAAGGGAATCATTTTCGGAATCAACAATTCTTTTCAACTCTATCTTAACAGCATTTAACTCCTGCTTTAGTACTTCATTAAATAGCTCCTCCTTCCCCTTAAAATAATAATATAATACCCCTTTGGCTTTATGGATGTGTTTGGCAATCTCATCCATTGTGGTTTTATGGAAACCAAATTTTGAAAAGTACTTCGAAGCTGAATTTACAATCAGATTTCTTACGTTAATTTCTGACATTATATTTGACTATTTTGATTTACGGGTCAAATTTACAAGTTTTTTAATTGTATTCTCATTTAAGCGGCTGGATGCTGACAAATCGAGTGTTTAATGCAAAACCATTAGTAATTAAAATTCAAAGGTTTTTTGCTTCACTTCTGCGTGATACCTAAGCTGGTCTCAAAATCACTTAAACTCCATAACCAATAACTCCCTGTATAATCCATATTCCATTCCAGTGAATAAGTTTTCCTGCTTTTCAGTTCCTGAACGAATAATAGGATAATTCCTTCATTTACTTCGAAATCCAATAACCTGATGGCACTAATGTCATTGCCAGATAATTTACTCTCGGTTTTAAGGTATGGCATATTCAATTTCAATCTTTTATTTTGAGTCAAAATGAACGGTAGGTCAAGCATAATTTCTGACGCAGAAATGTATTTCATTACCACTTTTCCGGAACTGTTATAAAACGGTGGTGGAAGTTCTGGGTAGTCCTTTAAGCGGTCATTGGCTGTTTTGGAGCGGTCTTGCTCACTAACTTTAGGTTTGGTGACCACGGGTGATTCAGGGTTGCATCTACAAGTCATTACCTCAGCCAATTTGGTAATAAAGGGCAATGATATAAATGAAAATAGACAATCTTCAGTTGTCAAATCTTGTGCATGAAGCTCCCATTTATCCTTGTTGTAGTTCCATAATTTCAAATAAAGGACATCGCCCTCTTGCCACAGTTCCAGTAGTTTTGCAGGGTAAATTGACGGGTCTACGGTGTCAGGATATATAATAAGCATTGGTTCTCCAATTTTTACGGTTTTCATTGGAGCTAACAGACATTGGTGCTTAACCGCATAAGTGTCAGATGATAATTGAATTAACTTCAATCCCACCGTATTTCTGGCGTTAGTTCCCATTCTAATCTTCAATTAACTCAAGTAAGTCTTCATCATTTTGGTCGCTATCCATGCACCCTTGGAACACCATGTTCTTGACATCCTTCCAGCGAATGAATAAGCAGGTAGGATGCACTTCATTAATGTTGAATGAATAATTAACTGCCTTATTTGTTGAGACTTCAGTTAAAGAAAGTATGATTCTTCCATTCAGGTAATCAGTGGAGTCTATGCGGTACAATCCAAACCCACTTGGTGACACAGCAAGATACTCTTCTCCCAAATCCGGTATGCCAGTGGAATTTTCACGTCTGAGGAATACTTTAAGATGTTGATATCTATATGGATGTTTTTCCATATCCTGAACAAGCTCGTTAATGCTTGTGGGTTTTGATAATTTGCTTGAATCTGTTTTCATAGTAATCATAAATCAAAGTGTATATCTTACACTCCCCCCATATATCCCCCCTGTCCCTTGGGGTATGGCAGGACCGGTTTATAGAGCCGGGGGTGGAGCATGACAATATCTTCTTCATTGATAAATACTGATGAAAGGAAAATCTGGAAAGAATTTGGTTTCCGAAAAAGTTGAAATGTGATTTTTTTTTGAAAATATTTTTTTCTGATTCCTAAAAAGGACTTTGAAAAAATTATAAAAAATTATAAATCTCTCTAATTATTAACCTATTCCATTCAGAGCAGATTACTTCACCAATCTGGAATGTAGCTATATTAATGAGATGGTAATCAATTACTAAAATTCAGTATAATCTTGAAACCTCAGTGGTTTGCCCGAAAAGATTTATTGTTCCTTCACCGATTTCCGTTTGGTTCTTTGTTTAAATAATTTCCTCATTTCACGTCTATTAAATTCAGGGGTCAAGTCGATATACCTGTCCATTATTGTATAAGAGGATTGTCCCACCCATTCTAAAATACTCTTAAAATTTATGCCACTTTGAACCGCTTGACTAATAAAAGTATCCCGGAAATTATGTGATGTGTGATTGGTCTTAAATTTAAGGTATTTGCATTCATCCTTGGAACTAAGACTTTCCAACATAGACTGAATAGCCCGGTTATATGGCTGATTCTGCATTTTATACCGACTGGTATCATAATCCACTTCCTTAAATAACGAATCAGCGTACTTATTGAGGGGTTGAGAGACGTTAATGTCATAGCGTGTCGTTTTTGTTGGCATGAATTTTAACCAACCTTTCTCCTCAAAATGATGAGGTCTGAACTTTTTTATATCGTCAAACCTGCAACCAGTAAAGCACTGTATAAGCACCATCTTCTTTACGGCTTCAAAATGCTTTTCTTTGTCAGGGAATTGATAATTATAAAGAAACATCACCTGTGCATATGATAATGGATTGGGTTTGTTTTTACTCTTTTTGCCTCGTTTGAATGACTTGTAGGTAAATTCATCAGACAATTGGATATTTAACTTCTTTCTACGCTCGTAGTAGTAATAAAGAACTGTTTTAAGTATTGTATAAGTCTTTTCAATCGTTCCTTGACTATAATGCTTCTTCCCGGTCATCCATAACTCAAAAGCGTCCGACCATAACAAGTCAATATCATTCATGTGAGTTATACGGTTGTTTGCATCATCGAATTCTTTCACCCGGTTCATTACAGTTTTGAATTCCTTAACAGTTCCGGTTGTATGTCCCAATTTCTTTCTGTTTTTGTAATATTCTTCAACATAATGAGCCAAATTCATTTTGTACTTTAGAAGACGTGGAGTTGGGAACACTTCTTCAATCAAAACAAATTCCTCTTTCTTTAATTGGGCGAATTTGTAATCCCCATCAGGATTGGAAACGTACTTCCTGATATCACTTTCCTTATCTTGAATGATTCTATTCTTCTGTTGCCATTCAAAATCAGATTTCAGTACCTCACCTTTCTTACTACTCCATAATCTTGGTTTAACACGAACTCCTGTTGGAATCTTTTTCTCTTTTTCATCCTTTCTGGTTCGTGGATTATACCTTCTAAGACGGATATAAACCATGCATGTGCCTTCACTATCAGTCTGGTTTGAAAAGATTTTTCTTGATATCTTTAAATCCTGTAAGGAGTAATACTTATTGATATAAACTGCCAGTTCATCATCCGTTCTGTGTGACATAGTAAGCCAAATTATAAGTGAAAAATTAAAGGATGCTTCAATATCCTACTTTATGGACATTTTAAACGTAAATATAAGCCAATTAATTATAATTTGCTAATTTAGTAAGCCAAATATGGATATTGAATATCAATGCGATATGAAAAATATATAATCTTCTCACCCCGACTTCGCCCTCCGAAGTCTGAATTCATTCAGACGAAGGAGGGCTTTTCGTTTTCGGAGGGCTACGTCGGGCAATGCCCGACTATCAAAATCAAATGTCCTTGTAAATCAAATATTTACAAAGCAATTTTTATTAGTAGCACAAAAAGTAGTATAAAATTCTTTGAGTAGTATCTATATTATTCAGCATAATTTTTTTGTTCATAGTAAGGATACTTTCATTATCTATATAGAACCAGGGCGGATGAAAAACGACTAAATCTCAGTAACCATGATTTCCATCGATACTTCAAGGATTGATATAAAAGCAAGATGCGAAATTGTAATGTATACGTATATAGTTAGTTAAAAGTATCCCCCGGGAATCTCCTCGCGTATTACCCCGGCCCGCTTCCAGGCCTGTCGGTCCTACAAAAAGTAAATCACAGGACTTCCCAATGCCTTCTAAATATAAGTACCTGGTGAAATTCTTTTAACTATAAAATTGAAGGAAAAATTTTTTCTGGAAAAAAATCCTTATCTGGAAAATGACCTTTAAAATTTTTTAAAAAATTATATATCATTCATCATAAGATCTATTTCATGTCGAATACATGAAGTAAATCCGATAAAAACAAAATTTCATGTCGAATGTAACAACAATGTTTTAATTATGTCGTAAAATAAAGTTCTTGACTTTTCCTTGAATTATTCTTAAATTTGGATTGAAACTCTCGCTGGGTTTAATTGAAATGTCCTATTTAACTTCTGAATTGGAAATCACAAAGTGTGATATCCTTTGATTCATGATTATTAATTTGACTAAATTAAGATAATATGTGGAAACCAGTTTCAATTGATCAGTATGTAAAAATTCATTTGAGGAAAAATCCGAATGATAATGAAAAGACACTTAGAATGCGGATTGATGCTGCGCTGGACTATTATAAAAGTGGTTTAAGATGCCGATGCGGAAAGGATATCTGGATAGTTGGTTCGGCTACGGCTCCTTTTGGTTGTTTCAGCTGTATTACAGGGAAAGATCATCCGCGCGGTGATTATGAAATTGATACAGCTCTTGACAAGAGGGATAAGGACGGAAGGAGGCATATTGAAGAGATGGATCCATGGAAAATTGCAGGGATATTCGATGATGATGGATATGAGATCAACAGGGAAACCATCAGAATGCAGCCACTATGTTTAACTTGCATAAAAAATAACAGTGATGATTGGGAAGATGATATTTTATGTAATTTGAATCGAAGTGCCCAGGCAGATGAGAAAGAATTCAAATGTGGGGCATATGAGAAATTATAACTTAAATGGAACATCAGAAAATATCATTACCTCTGAATAGTTAATATCCGAGTTTACAAAACCATTAGATTAGTCTGGTTTATGTTTTATCGCAATAAATAATATCATGGAAATGAATTCAGATGATGAGTATGATATCGCACGTCCGGAAAAACTTCCTGTTTACCGAAAAGGAAGGGAGATATTTGATATGGTAAGAAAAATTGCCGATTTGATCCCGGAGAACAACGAATATCTTATGGACATAAAAGGTTGGATGTTATCTGATGCAGCTCAGCTTACTGTAAAAGTTGCCGGAGCTGAGGCAGCCGGACTGTATGATCTGAAAATGGAAAATGCTGCCATTATACGCAAAGCTGCACGTGATCTGATGGTTCAGCAGCACTCTCTTGAATCATTTGGATTTGAATATGTTGAATATTGGCAGATGGTAAGAGATCTTATTGAAGAATACAGACTGCTGTTCATTGACTGGGTGGCAGGATTTGACAAATGGGATTATATAATTGACCGCTGGGGTCTTTTTAATCCACCCGGCGTTGGTCCTTTTGATAAAGACCCTGATGATGATATACCATTCCTGGGTTTTAAAGGAGAAAATGATGAATAGAAAACAGTTGCCTGTCTCTCTAAAAAACACTAAGTTCCGATACGTATAGTCATAAGATACAGGTAATTAAAAAATTACCTGGCTTCTCGCCCCGACATAAAAAAGAGTGAGAGTGTAAGCGGGAGCGAATACTCTGACTTTTTTCCCTCAGCACTGCCAGATAGTATCCATTATTTTGTCCCAGAAACCGAATCTGGAGTGAAACCAGCTTATAAGGCATTTCAAACTTATCATTGAGCCTGCTCTTCACTTCATCGTATGAAGAAATCAAAGCATCAAAGACTGCATTTAATTATAATTCCGTATTTCTTAAACTGAACGGATTACTAATTCAATTATTAGTTATAAAATTGAGGCAAATAATTTGAATCCTGTTTGCAATTACCCGTTATGCGAGAATCAAACTACCAGATGTCCCCTAAGTTAGCCGTACAGAGTATATGACACACCTCCTGCAAAAGTGATGAATCCTTCTTCATTAGTCGTTCCTATAAAAGAAAACCTCTCCAACGGGTGTATCAAAGACCCTTGCTATACGAAAAGCAAGCTCAAGTGTAGGAGAATATTTCCCCTGTTCAATAGCCATGATAGTCTGACGCGAAACCCCGGTCTTATCAGCCAGTTCCTGCTGGGTCATCTCCCCGGCATGGAACCTTAAAATACGTATTTTATTTTCTATATTGCATTTGGCCATATCAGACTCCTTTCCTGTAATACCAGATTTTTACCACAGAAGAAATCAGATCTGAAAGAAAACCTGAAACTATAAGGGTGACGAACATAACCCACAACTCCATCCCCAGAGCAACTGCGCCCATAGCCGACATAAATCCGATGATGAAAACCCAGTATGAAACCCTTAACGACTTTAACTCAATAAGCTTGTCTCGTTCATCATCCTTATCGGAAATATCCTCATCTGTTACAATCTTGTTTATGATCGCAAAAAGTATGTGAATAACTATCTGTGCAATAATTGCCACAGGTATGAGCACAATAAATGACCTTCCCCAAAACTTCAGGTCGTTAATGATTTCAGGATTACTCTCAATGTATCTGTTAAACACCCAGAGTGAATAGAAAACAATAATTATCAGGCTGGCAATCAGCGAAACCAGTACCTGTTTCTCTTTCTGTCCCATTTTGATTCTTTTTAGATTTAATAGTATACTTTATTTGACACAAAGATAAGTATAATTTACATAATGACAAATATAATATACATTAATACTGCCGGTGTCGTAACTAAATAGTGGTTGAACAGCTTTGTATTTGTTCCGGATATGGCTGGTTTTCCTATAAATGGAATGCATCCGTCGATCTGAACGGGATGTCAATAGAAAGCAAATGGCAAAGGAATTAGCAGACCGATGGAAGTCAGCCGGGAGTCAGACTTCATCACCCGGCTTCAGGTAAAATCCGATTGCATTAAGACCTTCACTCTTACGGTAGTATTCAGGATCAGCAAGTTTCGTGTTTTCCCGGCGCTTAACTTTTATCAGTACGCTTCCAGCCTTCGCTTTCATTACCTGAACACCCAGGGTTGAACGGCTTTCCACCGGATTGATCTGAGAGGTGTTGAACAGGACAACCTTTTTTATGCTGCTTAGCGCAACCAGATCTATATCATGTTCTATTAGTTCGATAAAGATCAAACGCGATTTGCCGCTGAAAGCATTTCTGAGTTTTTTCCTGGCAAATTCGGTTTTGTAACTTTCCATGGAAATTTTTCCGACTTTGCCATTTTCAAATGCCACAATCAGAAAGCCTTTATATCTCTTTTCTCCAGTCAGATAAACCGGTCTTTCGCCTGATTCGAGATCAATTTTCTGCAGCGCCTGAAGTTTGTCCATAAGTTCCTTTTTTTGAACTTTATAAACATTGCACAGAGAAGTAAAGACAAGAATCTCACTTGAATTGGAATCGTCCGCTATTTTAATTGTTGCGGATTCAGGAGTTTCTCTTTTCAAATCATTTCTTTCCTGCATTTCTATTCTCCTTTTCAGACTGTCTGCACTTTGCATTGTTCCCGGGTTTTGATTAAAACCCAAAAGTGGGAATTATTCTTTTTCTTCCTGTTTAATTTTTTGCAATTCGTCGCTGCAACAAATGTTTGTCAAAGCCGGACTGATTCAATGACATACCTGTCAAAACATAGGCTGTACAGCCGGCTAAGTAAATAAAACAAACAGATAATCCGTTCAGGTATCAATCATTTATTGTGGCTTTTCCCTTCCACCTTCAGAATGAGTCGTAGTGAACTGTTTTTTGTAAAATAGTTCCAGGCCCAGTTAATAAAAATTATCAGTTTATTCCTGACACTCAGTATCAGCATCAGGTGCAGGAACATCCAGACATACCATGCAAAGTAACCCCCGAATCTGAGGAAAGGCAGATCAACTACCGCTTTGTTTCTTCCCACAGTAGCCATTGATCCCAGATCTTTATATTCATATTCAGTCGGTTGCCCGCCTTTCTGAATGAGTTTAAAATTTCTGGCGAGGTTCCGGCCCTGATTTATCGCCACATTGGCTACCTGGGGATGCCCTTTGGGGTACTTTTGTGTTACCATATAAGCGATATCACCGATAGCATAAATATTTTCATGCCCGTTTACCCTGTTAAACCTGTCAACCCTGATACGACCTGCAGTTGTTATTACCTCAGATGAAAGTCCTTTTATCAGATTCCCTGTTATGCCCGCAGCCCATATTACATTTTTACTTCTGATTACTTCCCTGTTACTTAAAGACAGTTTATCGCCATTGTAATTATTCACAAGGACTTCAGTCTTCAGAATGACACCAAGCTTTTTCAGATACTTCTCGGATTTTCTTTTCGCCAGCTCGCTCATTGTTCCCAGCGTATGGGGTCCTCCCTCCAGCAGGATGATCTTTAATCTTGAATGGTCAATGCCCGGGAAATCTTTTGGCAGTATGTCTCTTTTGATTTCAGCAAAAGCTCCGGCTAATTCAACACCGGTAGGCCCCGCACCAACGATAACGATATTAAACATGCTGTCATCAGCATTTTCGCCGGCGTTAAAGATATCCTCGAAATTTTCAAGTATAACATTCCTTATTTCTATTGCTTCATAGGTTGTCTTTAGGCTTAATGCGTTATTGCCAATGGACTCATTACCAAAGAAATTGGTTTTTCCACCGGTGGCAATGACAAGATAGTCATAATTGAGATCGCCTGCAGTTGTGCTAATTGTGCTGTTTTCCGGATCAACCGATAATACTTCAGCTAATCTTACGGACACGTCTTCTCTGTTCTGAAAAATTTTTCTCAGAGGGAAAGAAATACTTGAAGGTTCGATCTGGGATGTGGCAACCTGGTAGAATAATGGCTGAAACTGGTGATGGTTAAGCCTGTCGATAAGAAGTACCTCAAATAATCCCTCCTTCAGATTCTTAATAAACCGCAGCCCGGCAAATCCTCCTCCAATTACGATTATTTTCTTTTTCATTACAGAACAGGATTTCTCAGGTCAATAATGCGCCGGAATTCGTTGATATCATAATTCCAAAGTAATGGAATTCTCTCCGACACCAAGATTAGCCAGCTGTTTCAATATTGCATCCATCATCGGAGGAGGGCCGCATATATAGAATTTCCTGTTCAGATCGCTTATATGGTTCTTGAGGAAGTCCTCACTGATTATTCCATGGAAATAATTATCGACTTTCTCATCCGATAAAATATTGATAAATGAATTGCCCAGCATTTCGCTCAATTCACTCTCAAGAATAATATCAGCTTTTGTTTTGTTTGCAAAGATCAGTGTGTTGCCGGGAATTTCATTTTTTGTCCTTAGTTCCCTGAAAATGGATATAAAAGGAGTGATTCCTGCCCCGCCTGCTATAAAAACACCTTTGCCCTTATATGAAATAGCGCCCCATACATCCCTTATTATAAGTTCAGCACCGGGATTAAGTTTCCCAAGCTCATTTGTAATACCGTTATGAGATTGATAGATCTTGATTGTAAATTCAAGGTAAGGCTCACTGTTCAGACATGTAAATGTGAAAGGTCTCTTTTCATTCTTTAATTCAGGAGTATTTACTGACACTTCTGTAGCTTGACCGGGAATGAATGAATACCCATCGGGTTTTTCTATCCGGAACCTTTTTACATCATGAGTTACCTGATCAATGCCCAGGATTTTAACAATATGCTCTTCCATCATGTATAATTCTGATTATTAAACAATTTATTGCGGTCATTGTTTAAATATTGCTGTTACTTCCGATGGGTGAAACAGATTTTACTGATACAGTTTTTAATTTATCAATCGGGCAGCCTGTCGTCAGTCCAATCACAACCAGTGATGTTTTTACAGTTCGGGTTCCGTAAATGAGGCTATTAGGATAATAAATTTCATGAATACAAAAGTACTATTCTTTCCGGTCAAACAGGTTTGGGTATCCTCTATTCTCTTCATTACATCCCGGATTCATGTGTTTCCTCACCTCGACCACTATAATAAACCCAGCCGTCATTTAATTGTTGGATTGTTTTTTCTTAATGTCCCGGATATTTTAGGTTCCTGAATTCCCCGATCATGACCAGCAATATGCTTTTATCTCTCTCGAAAATATTATCTATTTTTGTCTTCATCAGGAAAATAATTAAAATGAAATGGTCAGAAAAACTTATATGAATCCTTACCTAGCCGGTGTACTTCTCGGAATAGTACTGCTTCTGGCAATGGTTGTCTCCGGACGGGGACTGGGAGCAAGCGGAGGTATAAAGTACTGCGTGGTCTCAGCAGTAAATGCAGTAAGCCCTTCACATATCGAAAATTCCCCGCATTATTTGAAGTATTTTGAGAACGGGAAAAAACCAATAACCAACTGGCTTACTCTTGAAATATTCGGCATTGTTGCAGGAGGCTTTGTTTCAGGCGCCCTGTCGGGAAGACTGAAACTGAAAGTCGAAAGATCACCCGGGATATCTGTTACCCGCAGACTGATATTGNNTTCATTTACGGCGGACAGCTGGCACGGGGATGTACAAGCGGCGCTGCCCTCTCTGGAATGGCAGTGTTGTCAACGGCCGGCTTTGTGACCATGATCGCCATCTTTGGCTCCGCATTTGCTTTTGCCTGGTTCTTCAGAAAAAACTGGATATAGATATGGGCGTAAAGGCAGGAAGACATGAGGAAAACAGTGAGAAATTATCCCAGAAGGATCCTCTACCGGGAGGGGTAACGGTGGGTTTTTGAAGACGGAAGACAAAAGACACAGAAGACGGAAGGAAAAAAAGTACAGATTCACTTCCGGGAGGGGCAGGGATGGGTTGATTGGAAAGAATGACGAAACGGAGTTAAGGCTGAAAGAAGAATAAACTGAAGGACTGAAAGACATAAAGACATAAAGACATAAAGACAAAAAGACAATATATCATGGCACCACTATCATCATACTTAATTTTCCCTGAATGGCTTAATATGCTGACTGCATTCCTGATTGGAACAGCCTTCGGATTTGCCCTTGAACAGGCAGGCTTCTCATCGAGCCGGAAGCTGGCAGGTATGTTCTACGGGTACGATACAACCGTGCTGAAGGTCTTCTTCACGGCTGCAATAGTTGCCCTCATCGGCTCCCAATTCCTAAGCTACCTGGGCTTGCTTAATCTTAACCAGGTATATGTCAATGAGTTCTATGTTGCATCGTCAATCATCGGCGGTGTGATAATGGGAGCAGGATTTATTATGGGGGGATTCTGCCCCGGAACCGGACTGAGCGCTCTCTCGATCGGGAAAATTGATGCAATGGTCTTTGTCGCCGGAGGGTTGGCAGGGGCCTTTCTTTTTACTGAAACCTACCCTCTTGTTGAGAATATGGCAACCTCCGGATACAGGGGACCGGTGAAGCTTAATGAGTCGCTGGGCCTTTCCCCCGGACTCTTTACTCTTCTCCTGACTGTCGCGGCTGCTGTCATGTTTCTGATGGCAGAGCTTGCAGAGAAGAAATTTGCCAGACCTGAAATAACCAGAGAAATTTAAATTCTGCCATGGAAACCGGAAGAAAAATATCTGTTCTGCTCATCATGCTGAGCCTGATGCTGGCCTTGCTGCCTCTTACATCCAACCGCTCATTTACAGGTGAACCTCACAAACTGCTGACAGACGTTTTGAGCAATGAAGCTTCCCTTAGCGTTGATCAGGTTGCAGAATATATTGTAAGGGAGGATAGTACAATTCAGCTTATTGATCTGAGAGCGCCTGAAGAATTCAGAAAACAGACAATCCCGGGAGCAATAAATGTACAATACAAGGATCTCATCAATACTGATCCTGAAGTCTGGCTGGGGAATAAGGATGTAGGAAATATTTTCTATTCCAACAGTGAGGCGGAGCAGTCCTTCGCCCTGGTGTATGCAAGAGGCCTGGGCTATGATAACACTTTTGTTATGACCGGAGGCACAGGCGGATGGATGAAAACCATAATGGAGACAAAATTTTCCGGCGAAAGAATTACAGCAAGGGAAAATGCACTTTTCGAGACCAGGAGGCGTGCCGGTGAGATGTTCACTACACTTAACAGCCTGCCCGACAGCCTCAAGGCACAATTCCTGGAATCAAGAAAGTTCTCGGCTAAAAAACTTGACGGCGGATGCGAATAATTGTTAAACAGTTTAGCGAAATATGAAATTTCTGAAGAAATACCGGATTATCCTTGCATTATTCACTTTGATTTTAATTCTGGTTCTGCTGCGGACCGTCAGTCCCGGCAATTTTAAATATGATGCAGTTAAATGGGCGGAACCTTCCGTAACAGGCTCTAATATAATAAATGAAGCACAGATTGAAGCCATGCCCGGCAAAAAGCTCCTGGTCTGTCTTGGAACAGAACCTGTTTCAGGAAGCCGGGTCGGAGATATTACAGTAAAAATGGATCCGGGATCGGTTCTCGACAAAACTTATTTAAGGCAAATTCGAAAGAACAAAGGCCCCGTAATATTATTTTCTGAAGATATTTCTGTAGCAGCCAAGGTGTGGATGATCCTCAGTGAGACGGGGATTAAGGATCTCTATATCCTTTCTGAATCCGCTAAGGGGAAATAAAAAACCGGCCCGAATATTTTAAAAGGCCGGTTATTATTTCAGATGGTCCTGAATTATCTTACCACAGGGTAATCATTTGATTCTGCAAGAGTGAAAGGGAGCCACGACAATGCAGCTCTCTCGGTTACCATCTTATCATACATGAAGCTGTTATTGCCGTACCTGAGGGTCCTTGCGTCATAGCCAAAGAGCCTCAGGAAAGCAGTTGCAAAAGCTGAGTTATGGCCGGTTCCACAGTAAATCACAACAGGTTTATCATAAGGTATGGTAGCCATAACCTCCGGAAAACCGAGCGTCGATTCAGGCTTATATCTCACAGCACCCGGAATATGTCCATCATCATACTTATCCTTTCTCTCAAGGTTGATTACGAAGTATTTACCGGGATCGCTGAAGACTTCGTCAGCAGTTACAAGGATCTCTCCCGTTCCCTCTTCAAAAAGCTTTTCGAACCTGACATCTGCTATCTCCTTTCCTGTTGCCAGGCCGGTTTTTAGTTCCGGCATTTCCGACGGTTTGGGTGCTTCGGTTGTGACGGTTTCAAGGCGTTCTTCAAACTTCCCCGACACACCCTTCATCCATCCGTTCTGCGCATAGCCCCTGTTCCATCCTCCCATGCCCCACCTGAGGGCGAATACGTTGCCGTATCCCATCATCCTCAGCAAGGCTGTTGTGTATGATGACATCTGCCCGTCGTCGCAAACCAGAATGATCCTGTCATATTCAAAAGGTCTTATTCCGGTTTCAAAATACTCGGGCAGATCGCTGAAGTTCTTGCTTACAGCTCCTTTGATATGACCTTCCCTGAAAGATTCAGGAGTACGAAGGTCAATTATCAGATTCTTCTTTTCGAGTTCTTCAAATACAACAGATGCCTTGATCAGACTTGGAAAATACTGGCTGTTGACATAGTCCCCGTTTTCTTCAAGGTCTTTCAGCAGCAGGCTTGCTTCCTGTCCAAACATCGGTACGGGAGCCTGCTCATTTTCAGCAGCCTTGTTTTCTTTTGCGGTGTTTCCGCAGCTTATTACCGATATAGTGATCAATGAGACCAGTAGTGTATACAGAACTGATTTATAGTTCATAACAGGTTATTTTTGCAGATTACAGATTTACTACCTCTCTCTCCTTATTGTATCTGATAGTCTCTGTCCTGTTGCCTTTATCGTCATATTTATACTCGGTAATTGCAACACCGTTCTCGGGATTATTTATGACATTCCTGTCCTTGTCCATATTCCTGGATTCAACAAGAGCGCCGTGCTTATCGTATGAGTACTGGGTAACAGGTACCATTTTGCCGCCAACATATTCATTGTCCTGATCGTAATAGACTGTTTCAAGCACATTCCCGTTTTCGTCGTATTTGCTGACACGCTTTGACCATCCCCAGTAGAGATTTGACATAAGTCCCGTGACGTTGAACACTGCAAAATCTTCAACATCACCATACTCATTTGGAGCGAAGGTGAAGTATGAAACACCAATATCGCCGCAGTTCTCGGCAGTACAGTTGTAAAGGGTGTCTCCCATATAGTTTGCCATTCTCGTGACATAACCCTTGTCGTCATAGGTAAAGCGCAGCTCATAGAAGGGACAGAAGGGATTCATTATGGTTTCCTCGTTGGCCAGGTTATATCTCTTCTCCTGGAGCAAACCGTCGGGAAGTATGGTCCATACATAATAATTGATCTTGTTCCGGTTTTCTACAGGCTGCCCGTTCCTGTCAAAGAATTTAAGACCCGTGCGTACACCGTTTTCATCAAGCGTATATTCTGCTGTGAAAACGCCGGCCGATTCAATTGGCTGATTGTTTTCGTCAAAATAATGCTTGATCTGTTTATTGCCTGAATACTCATAGGTAATTCTGGCTGCTCCTCCAAGTGATCCATATCCCAGGAGTTCATCATCTCTTACGTATTCAACGGAAAGAAGACGATCCTCATTGTCATAGACAAATTTGTAACTGTTAACGTTTTCAGCCTCTGCAGGAGTAAGTTCCCGCGAGCCTCTTTCAATATCCCACGGTGTCTCGCTGAAGAGAATGTTCCTGTAATACTTCGTTCCAGGTTCAGCAGTTTTTTTCGATTGATTTTGATTACAGGCTGATAGTAAAGTAATTATCAGAACTGTAACGCTTAGCAGTAATAATGATTTTCCTTGTTTCATAGTCTTTTACCATATTTTTATTCATTCAGATAACATTAAAAGTGTAAAAAAGTTCATGATCAGAAGCAGTGATGTGAAATGAGTTCCACATAATACTGCCCTGTAACCATTATGCCCTTTCATTGTTCAGAATCTTTGCTTATGAATTGATTTCAGGATTCAATCATAAATATATAAACTTTTTCAGAGCAGTCTCTTCTATCTTAAGCCAGGGCTCACGGTCACATGTAAACTCTGTGAGAGAACATATGTAAGCCCAGCAATTATTTATTTTTAGGGTTCACCTCCTGATAAGTCTTATTATCAGAAACTTATGCAGCAATACCAGACGATGGATGATTGAAGCGGCAATAAATTAACATTCGCAAAATTCGGGTTCTTTAACGGATCGAATCGTACAGCAGGCAATAGTATTTGACTATCAGACGGATCAATGCATTTACGGACAAATAAAACCACCCCATTGATTGCAGAAATGGACTAAACGAATAATTTTGTAAAATCACCATTCTGATTATGGGAAAACAGAAAATGGATGTTGACTTAAGGTCAGGTCTGTCAAACATTCAAAACACGATGTATCAAAAGCGGCGAAGGGTGATCTGTATGACAGTTTTTTCTAAATTAACACTCTGCAAATGAAAACGATGATTCAAAAAAGCTCCTTCTGGCTCCTGCTTTTATTTATGGTAAGCGCCATCAATGCCCAGGAAAAGCAAAATGTAAGCAAATGGCCCCGTGGCATAACCTATGAAATATTTGTCCAGTCATTCGCCGATTCAGACGGTGATGGAATAGGTGATATAAAAGGGATGACCTCCAAACTAGACTATCTGAAGGATCTGGGAGTTGAAGGAATCTGGTTAATGCCGATAAATCCATCCTCTTCTTACCATAAATATGATGTCAACGATTACTATGACATCCACCCTGATTACGGAACGATCGATGATTTTAAGGAATTTGTAAAAGAGGCCCATGTCAGGAATATTAAAGTAGTAATGGACATGGTTTTAAATCACTCAGGCAGCCGGAATTTGTGGTTTAAGGAGGCTTTAAAGGACGAACATATCAAATACTGGGATTATTATGTATGGGCTCATAAAGATGATCCCAAAGTACAGCCCGTTGTTATAACCAATCCTGACGGAACCACAAGAAGAGAAAGGAGTAACTGGAATACAGTCCCGAACAGCGACTACCTTTATTTTTCACATTTCGGAAGGAACATGCCGGACCTCAACTTCGACAATCCAAAGCTGCAGCAGGAAGTCTTCAAAATAGGAAGATTCTGGATTAAGGATGTAGGCGTGGATGGATTCCGCCTCGATGCCGCCAGGCATGTATTCCCTGATGAGAGGGCAACTGACAATCACAGGTGGTGGGAATACTTCCTGAAGGAGATGCAGGCTGTGAATAAAGACGTTTATATCGTTGGCGAGGTATGGGCCGAAGCCGATATAGTCGGTCCTTATCTCAAAGGAATACCAGCCCTGTTTAACTTTGACATGGGTGGTTTGATTATTGAAGCTGTAAATGATGGAAACGGAACCCGTCTTGCTTCAAGACATAAGGAGATTGAAGATTTTTATAAAGAAATCAATCCTGATTATATCGATGCAACATTCCTTACAAACCATGATCAGAACCGGATAATGAGCAGCGTAAAAAACAATTCTGACAAAGCAAGGATGGCTGCAGCCTTGTTATTCACCCTGCCCGGATCACCATATATTTATTATGGTGAAGAGATCGGAATGCTGGGAATGAAACCCGATCCAAATATCAGGGAACCGTTTATATGGGACAAAGAAGAAAATGACAGGATCAGGGCAACATGGATAAAACCCCGTTTTTCGACTGACTCAACCGTAATTGGAGTAAATGATCAGATAAAGGATAACAATTCACTGCTTAACCACTATAAGACTCTCATTGAACTGAGAAATACAAGCTATGCACTTACCTATGGAGACCTGCTCGTCGTTAATCAAAAGAATCCTGCATTATGTACATTTATAAGAGAGGATCAGAGAGAATCATTACTGATCGTTCATAATCTGTCTTCAAGGAACCATACATTCAATCTTCCTGCAAATCTGAAGTCTTTTAACAAGGTTTATTTCAAAAACAAAGAAGCCAGGGTAAGCAATAATCAGATATCGGTCCCCGCTTACTCCACTGTTATTCTGAATAAATGATTATGGTCTTTTGCTGCTTTGCTCAGTCTGAAAGCGATACACGTCCTGATGATTAAAGGACAAGATATGGAAAAGGCAACCCGCCGTCCCGTGCTGTCATTGTTTCGCAAAAAAATCCAAAGCGCCTGCCTGCAGGCATAGGCTGTTTTGTTTCTTCCGGCCCGGGTCTTTTTGAGCGTAATCATGTTGGTTTTATTATCAACTCTTTATAATCTGAATTGCCATTATTCCGAATATCTTTCCACTAACATTATTGAGTGGATGTAATTTACCGGGCTAAGTAAATTATATTATTTTATTTAAAAATTCAGTGAAAATAAGTTGACATTTCTGTTTATAAAGAGGCTATTTTAAAGATATTTAAAACGATAATTATTTAAAAGCTGATATGTACAACACAACCCCTATAGCGGAATTCATCGGAGAACTACTTAAAGACTGCCGTCTGGCGGTTCTGGCGACTGAGGGCAACGGTCAGCCGCATGTAAGTCTGATAGCTGTTACGCCTTTTCGTGGTTTCCGGGAAATGATCTTTGCGACCTACAGGAATACACTTAAGTTTGAAAACCTTAGTCTTAACGGCAGAGTAGCTGTTCTTATTCAGGATGAAAGAAAGGATAGTCCGGGACGGAATACGATATCAGTGCTTACTGCCTATGGCCATGCCGCTGAAATAGGGACGCCAGAACTGGAAGAAGCTGTAAATGTCCACCGGGAAAGGCATCCTGATCTGGCAGCTCTACTGCAGTCACCAGATTTTGCAATTTTCCGCGTTAAGGTAGAAAGGTATCAGATTGTCAGGGGAATTGACGATGTTGTCTGGTTGAATGTTGAAGACGCCAAGGATTAGAATGCATCCAATTGGGCAAAGACAAAGAATTCGCTTCATATCCCTGAAGATAATTAATATCTTTTGGATGTTAAATCCTGAATGCTAAGCGATGTTGCACAACTAACTGTGAAGGTTGCCGGCGCTGAGGCTGCAGGATTGTATGACCTCAGAATGGAAAATGAAGCAATAATACGTAAAGCCGCCCACGATCTAATCACTACATCAGTTTTCACTTGAATCGTTTGTTTATGAATATGTTGAATATGGTCAGATGGTAAGGGACCAGATAGAGGAATAACCGCTTTTGTTAATTTAATGGGTGGTATGATAAGACAAATGGTATCACGTAATTAACAGGTTGGGCTTGTTCAATCCGCCCGGTATCTGCCCATTTGACAGAGACCTCGACGATGATATTCCGTTTATGGTATTTGATGAGGATAATGATGGATGAAAACTATTCTAAAATTCGCTACTTCCAGAAATTTTCATTTTTCCAGTCATTAGGGAAGCCCATTTCTTTTTCCTGGGCTAAAGGGCATTCCCCCATAATTGTCAATAATTTGCTCTTGAAACAATCTTCCTGAATATTGTTGAGCATATACTGCATGCAACATAACGCAGCATATAATTTATACGGATAAATTTTGATGTTCTTTAAAAATGGATTTTGTGGATTTCTGGGTAACTTAATATGTGCCGTAAGTCTTCGGTTCCAGAGTCTTGCATGATGCGCACAAATATTTCTGATATTGCTGAAACAGTGCATCCAGTTTTCAAGAATACTAATATCGTTGAGCCCAAAATGGTTTGCCACAGCTGATTTTTGTTGACCTTTCCTAAGATTACAGAATATCTGCGAAAGTAATCCAAAGCTGCTTACTTCCAGACTCATCCATGATGGTGGCTCTGTTGGACTAGTATAAGTTTTCTTATAATGCTCAATAAACGTTTCATTACTACGGTCTATTTCAGTTTGCAAACTGTTTAACTGAATGGTAAATTTTGTTGGATCGCGATATAATGACGGGATGATCTGCCAGTGGCTTCCATGAGTTAAAGCCCACTGATATATGATCTGGGTACGCAGTGCAACCTCAATTTTTTCAAGAGCTTCAAATACAATTTGACTTATTTTCCGGTCAAACCTGTAGAGATCAATAATTTCTTCAAAGTAGACTTTAACAATAAATGGATGATCAGGATTATCGTTATCCTGAAATGGATATGTATATGCACGCAGCCGGTAATAACTGATATTGGAAAGGCACTTTGCAGCATGTGACAAATTGTGGAATTCAAGTCCCCGTGCTTTTAGTCTGGTTGTCTGGTCAGAAAATGAGATAGGAGGTTTATTATACTGCATCAGGATTTGAGGAATAAAATTGTGGCTGGTATATAAAAAGCGAAAACCCGCCCGGGTGCGCTGATCTTACGGGAAGCGTGGCAGGTATTATTGGTCGTAATAAGTAATCTATGCTGGGGTCAGCTTATAAGGATTTGTGATTGTATCCCTTCCAAAAAGCTTTAGTAATTCGACTGAATCATCATCCTTTATTTTTGCCTTTTTTATTTTCTTAAAATGATAAGGTTGATTCAGAGTTGGTATACGTGCAGCAAAGAAGGGCCACAGATCCTTGCTGGTGTATCCTTTATTAAAATCCGGGAAATCTATAATTGGTATTGTCTTTGTTACCTTCCGGCACTCATCAGAATACTTGAAATGCCAAGCCTCACCATCGTATATAAGAATCCCAATAAGGAGCTTACCATAATACAAGACGAATTCTCCTTTTGAGCCGGAAGGATTATCAGAAAATTCCATACCATCGACCTTCCAGAATGACCTGATCAGTTTCTTAATCATAATGCAAAGGTAAGGATTTTTTTGATTCTGGCATGTCTGTACTTAAGACACATTTTTATAAGTGCTTTTCTTTCAGTGCTTAGTAAACCAGTAAATTCTCTGTCGATCATATTCAGAGAAGCATTCAGTGTTTCTTCTGAACAAACATAATGCATAGTATCACAATTAGTTACGAAAGGAAGAGATTTTATTTTTTCCACCAGATCAAAATGATTCAGTTTACTTATGCCTTCCCATCCTATTTTAGGAGTTGATCCTTCAGAATACTTACTGATATATGAACTAATTCTGTTCTTATCGTAATAAATCTCTTTTATCTTCTCTTCTGAATCATTCCAGAATAATCCACGGGCACTGTCGTAAATAGGTGAAAAATTAGGTTTTTCTCCAGTTATTAAAGATCTGATAACAGCCCAGTTATAAAAGTGACGGTCATTATTTCCAACGAGTGCATCAAAAATCAGGAGTTTTATGAACTCTGTCATTAAGGGCTCATAGTCTTCCGGAAAGAAATGTTGTATAGAAGCCTGAGTAAATTGTACAGTAAAAAAATCGAGAGCTTTATGTTTGTTTTCAATTTCATGAACGAATTCCCTGTCGTTTAAATAAGCAGCGTATAAATCTGCTCCATGTTCGAGAACCTGTTTACAGGGATCTTTTATAAAATATCTTGAAAGAAACCTGATCTGCCCGCCAAGCCAGGCAAGCTCTGAGAGAGCCATATTGAAACCAAAAGTTTCTCCTAGTCTCGTGATGAGATGTTCGGTGATTGATTCGATTGGGTAGTGCTTATGTCCCAGTTTTGCAATAAAGGCAGGCCAGGAACGAGGATTACTTTTCAGGCATTCTCCGTAACGATATAATTTAATAAAATCCTTTGGTGCATCGCCGGCGATTGCTATATCTTTCACAACAAAATACTGATGCTTCTTGGGTGTTTTGATTAACCCAGGCTTTGGTTTATATCCACTATAAGCCTTAATTGAGAGTGCTTTAATATTTTTCCGACGGCTTTGGGATGTCATTTATTTATGGTTTCCAAATGATTTTAAGATATAAAGGGAAGGCCAACCGACCTTAGAATTTTATCGTCATCTATAAAAGTTGTTTTCACACTAACTTCGGTATTATTTATTTGCAACGCTCCTCTTTTTAATGAGATTTTCATGAATTCGGTTGGCGCTCCTTTAATCAGTTCAAATAAATATGAGAAAGGCAGTGTGGCTTTGGCAGAGCCATAACCTTCGGCGATTACATTAAATTTTGCACCGGGGATTGAAATATCAATCTGATTATCCTTAAAAGTAAGCTCAGCTACTGAAACTTTTGCGTTTTTTGCTTTTCCGAGGCCGGCCTTCATTATTTTTAGCGGTGAATACAATCTTTCCTTCTGAACTCTATAGAGTATTTCTTTCATATTACAAATAATCTGTCGATAAAATTTCCTATGGTAATTACATTATAACCAGAACATTTCCATTAACTATCAAAAGTTCTTATATATTTCACTTTTTGCTACTTGCAGTCTTATACTATCGAGATTGCTGTACTCGCGTTCCGGGATGTCGGGCAGGTTAAGTTTGCCTGGTTTTTGGTGGATGAAAAATGTCCTGAACACATTTATGCTTCCTGACCTTTGCAAGGGGAAATAGTACATTACGGTATTGCAAAAAAGCGAATTAAGTGAAGGCGATCTGACCTTATCATGTAAAACCAAACCACCATAGGTACATTCTGAAAGCTCGCACTGGCACTCCGCAAGCCTCCAGTCCGATTCCTTATCTCCTATTCTATCCCTCAGTTTATAAAGGTACAGGTCCTCCAGAAGAGTACATGTAAAGTAGTAAACCCTGGATGCTTCATCTTTTTTAATTCTTGAATTTCCCAGTCTGAAGGATAGAATATTTCCGGAGTTAAGAATTTTTACATAATTGCCCAGGCCGTAATCTTTTTCAACCTGGACTGCTTTTTTTTCTTCGTCCAGAAGCGCTTCGGCATGAAAACCTGAGTCTTCTACTTCAAATGAGTTGTTATCGCCAATGATCAGATACTCCTTATCCTGGACAGGTATTATCCTTTTCCCTGTCGATTTTTCTATAAATTGTCCATTTTTGTAAATGACTTCAAAATTTTTCATCTCCCATCATTTGATTTTATAATGTAAACATTCACCTCAGCATGAAATCTTTTTTTTAAAGAAGTAATTCCTCGT
>MTKZ01005001.1_pt1 | contig 47798 bp, 39 predicted proteins | sample 1042781 | NCBI WGS metagenome assembly MTKZ01 (sample SAMN06212207, study PRJNA360539) | anaerobic digester metagenome | biome: Wastewater treatment plant; material: sludge; isolation source: anaerobic digester fed with sludge from wastewater treatment plant | place: Denmark: WWTP Viborg ...
CCATCATATACCTGATTTTATGGTAAGTTCGTTGCGACTGCAAAATTATAAAAATATGTCATATCCGCGGGACGATAAGTAAAAAGCATTAATCTAAACCGGCTTGAGAATTTTCGTACCTGTTCTGATTAGTCACAGAATAAATTAAATAATCTGTTTGCTATCAGGAATTTTCCTAATTTTGCTCAACAAATAAAGGTTTTACCTATAAGTATTTATATGCTATCAGTATCAGAAAGAGGCAAAATAATTCCTCCGTCGCCAATACGGAAACTTGTACCTTTTGCAGAGGAAGCAAAAAGAAAAGGGGTCAGGGTGTACCATCTGAATATCGGACAACCAGACATCCCCACACCGGATGTAGCGAAGAATGCCATAAAGGCTCTGGATATCAGAACAATAGAGTACAGTCACTCGGCAGGGAATGAATCGTACAGACGAAAACTGGCAGGTTTCTACAAGGGCATCGGAATCGATGTCGACTACACCGATATCCTGGTTACAACGGGAGGTTCTGAAGCTGTTTTGTTTTCCCTGCTCACCTGTACCAACCCGGGTGATGAGGTAATCACTCCTGAACCCTTCTACGCCAACTATAACGGATTTGCCGTTGCTGCCGGTGTAACGATAGTGCCTGTTACTTCATACATAACCAACGACTTTGCACTCCCGCCGGTAAGTGAGATTGAGAAGAAGATAACTCCAAAGACAAGGGGAATAATAATATGTAATCCAAATAATCCGACCGGCTACCTGTATTCGCCTGAAGAGCTGAGGGCGCTGAGGGATATAGTTAAGAAGAACAACCTTTTCCTGTTTGCTGATGAAGCCTACCGCGAGTTTTGCTACGACGGAGCCTCGCACCTGTCAGCCATGAATCTTGAAGGCATTGAGGACAACACCATTCTGATCGATTCCGTTTCAAAACGCTACAGCGAATGCGGAATAAGGATAGGAGCATTGATCTCAAGGAACAGAGACATAATACAGTCTGCCCTCAGGTTCGCACAGGCAAGATTATCGCCTCCGGGACTCGGACAAATTGCCGGTGAAGCCTCAATCGACACTCCTCCCGAGTATTTTCAGGAGGTGAACAGGGAATATACGGCAAGAAGAAATTTCATGGTCGACGCCCTTAACAGCATGCCTGGAGTCTACTGCCCAAGACCGAAGGGGGCCTTTTACACAGTAGCATCGCTTCCCGTGGACGATGCCGACCGGTTTGCAACATGGCTGCTGAAGGATTTCTCTCACAGAAACCAGACGGTAATGATCGCTCCTGCTTCGGGATTCTATTCAACACCCGGACTTGGCAAAAACGAAGCCCGCATAGCCTATGTGCTGAATACCACCGATCTCGGGAACGCCATGGAAACGCTGTCTGAAGCACTGAAGGCATACCCCGGAAGGATATAAAAGGAGAAAAGCATGAGAAATAATGTTCTGAACTGCATAGCGATTGATGACGATCCTTCATACCTGAAGCTCATAAGAGAATACTGCTCAATAATTCCGTCGGTAAACCTTACCGCAACCTTTACCAATCCACAGGATGCTGTCCATGTCCTGAACAACAACCAGACAGACCTTATTTTTCTCGATGTTGTCATGCCCCAGATCACAGGACCCGAGTTTCTTAAGACCCTCTACAACCCACCGATGGTCATTTTCATTTCTGCTTTCAGGGAATATGCCTCAGAGGGATTTGATTCTGACGCTGCCGATTATATTGTGAAACCCTTTGCATTCGACCGTTTCTCAAAAGCAGTAAACAAGGCCTATCAGCTGATACGGCTAAAAACTCTCTCAGGGGTCAGGATCGAAGATCGGGATTCCATTACAAACGGATTCATTATGGTAAAGGTCGAATACACAACCATAAGAGTCGACCTTGATGAGATCCTTTATATAGAAGGACTGAAGGATTATGTAAAGATCTATACCGAGGGGAAGCTGATAATGACTAAAACAACCATGAAGAACATAATGGAAAAGCTCCCTTTCAGTTCATTCTACAGGGTGCACAAATCATACATTATTTCCGTGGGCAAGATAGAAATGATCGAAAACAGCCGTATAGTAATCGGTAATCAGAGAATACCAATCGGAGAATCTTACAGATCCTCATTCTTTGATATGATTAACAGAAATCTTGTGTAATGATCAATTGTAAAGCTTCTTTCTGAACCAGACGTCACGGAAGGACATATCTAGATGAAAGACAGCAAAACTCTCCTTTATCAGACCATTCCTGGTCGTACCGTTCTGTCCAAGCTCCAGTGAAAGGTTAAGGACACTGAAAACTCCCTTGAGGGGAATCCCTGTTCCAAGGGTAACAGCCCTGTAGGTAACCGGGGTATTGTCTATGACCATGAACGACTCGCGTATTTCACCCCCCAATCTGTAAAAAAGCATTTTCCCTGTTCCCTTGTTCAGACCAAAGGAGGGAAATTCAACACCCACCGAGTACCTGTTTGCATTGCGTGTGCGTACAATGGAGTTCTCAATTGTCACATTCTCCCAGTTGCTCCATTCGTAATCAAATCCGGCACTGAAGTATTCCTTGTTCACAGCCAGCCCAACACCAAAATTCCTGGGTATGCTGTACTTGTAAATCCTCTTCTTGAGAGTCTGGCTTTCAGCTTCAGTCTGTATTGTCCTTGTATTCCTTGTACTTAGCGTTTTGGCATTGCCGTAAATTAATCCGATATTATTTTTGAACCCCGCAAGCCTGAACTGATAGTTCAGACCGTAATTGAGGTCAAAATTCGAGATATAGGTTATATCCTCGAGATAGTATGAATAACTGGTGGCTGATTCGGTGTGAGTAACATTGCCGAAGAGATAAGCAGCGTTAACTCCGACTGCAAGGTTTTTCAGAAGTTTCACCGATCCGCCCAGATAGACCTGATTAACGCCTCCTTCACCAGTAAAAGTCTTCAGGTAGCTAAGGTTGGTGCCTTCAAGGTAACTTTGCGAGTTGATGTTGTATCCTATCGAACTGTATGGCGAAAATCCGAAGCTGGTTGCCAGCCAGGGAGTGATGCGGAATCCCATAAGGACATATTTGAGATTTGCATTAATAAGCGACTGGTTCTCGGATGAGGTGGAGAAGTTTGTATATTTTCCGAATATCCCTACCTGAAAAACTGTGATAAGACTATCGAGGCCGCTGTATGAAGCAGGATTCATATAATTCACTGATCTGTTCGACAGGAATCCTATTCCGGTACCTCCCATTGCTTTATAGGGACCAGCACTGCTGCTCTCTAGAGCACCAAGGCCGAACACTGAATAGGGCGATGATGTGCTTTGAGCCTTTGCGGAAAGAGATCCGTACAGCAGGAAAACCAGCAGCAGCAAATATGTCTTAACCATCCTCAGCATTTCCGGATCAATAAGTTAAATAATAGAGCTTAAGCCTCACCCTTGGATTTTTTCCCTCGAAGACAACCCTTTCGAGAGTCTTCCTGTAAAAATCCTGATCAAGCGAAATATGCAAACCGCGCTTGTATTCGAAGTATTTGCCCGACAACTCTCGTATCAGGTAAGATGTCACGTCGAAGGTGTATTTAGTATCCTCGGGGTACATCTCGTCATACTGTAAGATAGCCGCCATAGGACTGTTGTTCTGGTCCTTCAGCGAGGAGAGTGAATTGCCGTTCTCGTCTCTCAGTATGGCATTTATCCTGTTTACCCTGTCGGTTTCGTAAATGTACAGCTTTTCAGGAAGGGCGAATTGTTCAAAACTGTATTTCACAGGTTCGATAACCAGCTCTGCCTTAAGTATCTTCCAGTCGGTATTGAGAAAAATGTCCTGAAGCGAAGGAAACTGCACTTTTGCCATAAGGCCCGTAAGCCCCTGCATGAAAGCCATATTACCGGTGAAAGCAGAGTTTTTCCTGTTTCCTGAAGATTTGATATTGTCGAGCAGAGTTCCTGAAAGGTCGAGGTCAATATGATTGAACTGCTTGTTTGAAAGTCCCATCTTTACAGTGATCTCTTTCTTTTCCGGATCCTGCAGCCTAAGATGATAATAGATCTTAAGGACGACCTTACCCTCCGCAGCGTCAATTCCGATCACCGCATTATTTACGTCTGACCCGGGCGTTATCATAAAACCCTTGAGATAGTCGAGAAACCACTCTTCAGAGGTTACATCCGGATCTTTGTCCCTGATCTTGTTAAACAGTTCCTCACCAAGCTCATTTACCGGAATAAATACCGCACTATCGGTCTTAGTGGCAGGAGAGGGGTAAAAAGTAACGCTTCCGCGCGGTTCCGCCTCATAATCAAAGGAAGATGTTGTGTAAAGATAACCATCGTTATAGGTTGAGATCTTCTCAGTCAGAAGGTGCGCATGAAGGGTCATAGGCGACAGGGTGTCACCATAAACGAAACCGGAATAGGGAAGGATGATTTTTGCCGAATCATATACGGCCCTGTCTTCAATATCTCTGAAAGTCTCGTAAGCCAGATCGAAATAGGATTCACATTTTACCGATCCGAAATTATTATCATTGTAATTTCCTGCAAGAATCAACTGGGATGCCGAGCTTCTTACCGAATCAAGAATAATGGTCGACAGATCAACCTTGAAGGTATCAATTACCATCAGGCGGGTCTGCGAATCAATGAAGTCTTTTCCAATCGTGAATTCGTCCTGTCTGGTGCAGGAACCATTGATTGCTGCTGTTAACAAAATAACAGCAACAGAAATATATGCTGGAAATGAATATTTTTTATTACTTTTCCTTCCCTCCCAGATTCCCTTCATCAAGCATTCAGTTTATGCAAAAGAATATTAAAACGGGGTGGGAACAAAGCATAATATACGAACAGCCTTAAGTTGTAGACGTAATGCCTTTTTTTGATGATATCTGAGCTGGCAGGAAATTAGTGCCTCTATAATTCGCTAATTGTGATTATCAATTATTATTTATCGACACAATCGATAGTTTCGTCTACAATTTATTGGCATATATCTACAAAGCTTTTAATTGAGCCGGCCTTCAGATAGTTTTGTGTGAATTATAAATAAAATCATAGCAGAAAATGACGTACAAAGAGGTAAAGAACCTGATCATGGTTCTGATGGTCATCCTGGCAGTTCCTGTGCTGTTTTCATGCAAAGGTGACGAGGATGTTGAACTGGTGGGCAACTGGGTGGAACTGTCGGACTTTGATGGTTTGCCGCGTTCTGATGCTGTCGGTTTTGCCATAGGCACAAAGGGATATATCGGAACAGGTTATGACGGGGATTCGTGGCATACTGATTTCTGGGAATATGATCCCACACGTAATACATGGACTCAGAAAGCCGATTTTCCCGGCGTGGCAAGGAGCATGGCAGTGGGTTTCGGTACTGATTCAAAGGGATATGTCGGAACAGGATGGGAAGGCAAAAACAGACTTAAAGACTTTTATGAATATGATCCTTCTTCAAATTCCTGGTCAAGAAAAGCTGATTTTGCAGGCCCGGCAAGGAGAGGCGCAGTGGCGATGTCAATAAACAACAAGGGATATGTTGGAACAGGTGACAGTGTATACTATTTCAAAGATTTCTTTGAATATGATCCCTCGTCCGACACCTGGGAAAAAATATCGAGCATTGGCGGAAGCAAGAGAAGCAACGCTGCCTGTTTCGTTATAGGAAACAAGGGTTATATTACAGGCGGGATCGACAACGGCGAATACCTGACCGACCTCTGGGAATACGATCCTTCAAGTGATACCTGGACAAAGAAAAGGGCAATAGCCAACGTATCTGATGAAACCTTCGATGATAAGTACGGAACAATCAAGGGTGTCGGCAAGGTAGGATTTACAGTGAACGGGAAAGGATTTCTTGCCACAGGAGGGCAGACAACAGGAGTGGAAGTATGGGAATATAACCCATCAACCGACCTGTGGACAGAAAAATCGTTATTCGAGGGAACTGCCAGGCAGGGAGCCGTAGGGTTTGCAATAGGCAGCAGGGGCTACGTCACTACCGGAAAAAGCTCGGGATATTACTACGACGACCTTTGGGCATTTGATCCGGATGCCAAGGCAAATGACGAAGACTAATAAAAAGATCTTAACAGTACTTGCCCTCTTTCTGATTGTTGCTGCCGTTATAGCCGCAGCCTTCATCAGAAGAGGGCATTCTTATGATGTGGAACTCTTCCGGAACGGCAACGGATGGGGTTATGATATACTAAAGGATGGCAGGACCCTTATTCACCAGCCATATATTCCAGCCATAGAGGGAGAGATCCCATTCAGCAGCGAAGAAGAAGCCGGCAAAACAGCAAGGATAGTTGTGAAAAAACTTCGTAAAAAACAGATCCCTTCAGTGAGCAGGGAAGAGATGGAAAAACTTTTCGGGAAAAAGTCCCCTCCACGCTAAGAACATTACGACAAAGCCTGAAAGCCGTAACTATTCATACAAAAGATATTTCGACCTGATCCTGCCAAAAGCTTCAAGTCCCTCCTTCCACGATTCCCTGATCTCTTCCGGACTCATCCCGCCTGTTATCTGCTCCCTGAGGGTCGGACCTGTAGCCAGGACATCGAAATAAGGAGTGAAAAAGGATTCTTTTTCCGGATAATCGTTATAAGCCTCTATAAGCCAGTCGAGAATTATTCCGGGCGATGGCACTATACCGTCGGTAAGGGCATTTCTCAGATCCTTCCCATAACAGAGCGCTCCGAGAAGAGGAGGATTTTTTGCCCCGGGAACGCTCATTGGAGTGAAACTGAAACCTCTGTCGGGAAGAAGAGGGGACCCGAAAACCTGAAAAGGGAATGCTGTGCCGCGGCCAAGTGATAAATTGGTGCCTTCAAACCAGCATGTTGAAGGATACAGGTATATTGAATTCTGGTTCGGAAGATTTGGCGATGGCTTAACGGGAAGCTCATAATATGTTGAATGCGTGTAGTTGTCGCAGGCTATAACAGTAAGATCGCATTTAACCCCATTCTTCAGCCATGCCTCTCCGTTAAGCATAAGTGCATATTCACCCGGTGTCATTCCATGTACCACGGGAACAGGGTCCATGGCAACAAATGACCTGTAAGCCGTGTCGCCGATGTTGCCGTCGACATAAAAGCCATTCGGATTGGGCCTGTCGAGAACAATGCAGTCGACATCGTTTTCGGCACATGCTTCAAGAAGATAATGCAGGGTCGAAATGTATGTGTAAAACCGCGTTCCCACATCCTGAATATCAAACAACACCACATCTATCCCTTCAAGATCCTCAGGGGTGGGTTTCTGATGTGACCCGTAAAGGCTGAGAATGGGAAGGCCCGTCTCCGGATCCTTTCCGTCAAGGATCAGATCACCCGCATCGGCGAGGTCCCTGAATCCATGCTCAGGGGCAAAAATGGCGCTGATATTAATCCCGAGCGAAAGAAGGGTGTCGACAAGATGCGCCGAACCAACCATGGAGGTCTGATTCGCTACTATGGCAACCGAACGGCCTTTTATAAGGTCTGTGTACTGATCGGTGCGCCAGGCTCCGGGTATAACCGTTTCCGCAGTCTCAGTGCATCCGGCATGAAACAGGATAAGGACTGTGAGAAAGGCATAAAGGACAAGTTTTTTCATATTGAGATTTTATAATGGTAAATCTAGAATTATTCTTCGGAAATTATTGATTTATTATGAAAAGGATAATTCAGATTTCGCTGCCAATTTTTCATGCCTGCAGCACTGACCAGATACTGCATTATGTCTGTATAGTTAAACAGGAAGTGATGGTAAAAAATAATATGATACTTCATATTAAGGTCCATTGAGCCAACAACGCAATGATTTCAACCGGAATTTACTACTTTTAACCAGATTTTTTCAGAATGAACCTGCCCTATTTCATAGCACAACGGCTTATCAGGGGAAGGCGTGAAGGGACGTCCTTTTCAAGGCCGATTAACGTAATTGCCGTGACAGGAATTGCAATGGGGCTGGCTGTCATGATAATAGCGGTGGCTGTCCTGACAGGTTTCAAACAACAGATAAGGGACAAAATTGTAGGTTTCGGATCGAATATTCAGATAATGAACTTCGACTCGAACTATTCTCTCGAAACAATTCCCATAAGCGATACGCAGAAGTTTATCCCTGTAATTAAAAACATGCCTGGAATAAAACATGTTCAGGTATTCGCTACCAAAGCCGGAATAATAAAAACCAGCGATGCCATCCAGGGAGTTGTCCTGAAGGGAATTGGAAGCGATTTCGACTGGGATTTCTTCCGCAGCAATATTGTAGAGGGAAGCACCTTCACGGTTACCGACACCGGCCGTACCAACAGCGTGATCATTTCGAGAAGGATATCCGATATGCTGATGCTGAAGACAGGCGATTCTTTTGCAATGTACTTTGTCCAGGAGCCTCCAAGAAGCCGCAGGTTCACAATAAGCGGAATCTATGAAACAAGCCTGGAGGAATTCGACAAGATGTACGTCTTTTGCGACATCGGACATATAAAAAGGCTTAACGGCTGGAGCGACAATCAGGTAAGCGGATTTGAGATTTTCATTGATGATTTCGACAAGCTCGACCAGATGCACATGGCCGTCAGGGACGCAGTGGGCTACAAGCTTGTTGAGGGCGAAAACCAGGTGAAGGTTACAAATATCAGGATGAGATACCCTCAGATATTCGACTGGCTGAATTTTCAGGACATGAATGTGCTTATTATTATAGTCCTTATGCTTCTTGTGGCAGGCTTCAACATGATCTCAGGCCTCCTTATTCTGATACTGGAAAAGACAAACATGATTGGGATATTCAAGGCGCTCGGGGCAGAGAACAGGACTATCCGGAAAATGTTTCTTTATCAGGCTGCGTACCTTATCTCAAAAGGTCTTTTGTGGGGCAACCTCTTCGGAATAGGACTTGCACTCCTTCAGCTTAAAACCGGTATTATTTCGCTCGACCCTGCATCGTACTATATTAAGACAGTCCCGATAAACCTAGAGCTTTCACACGTTCTTCTCCTTAATGCCGGCACCATGGCTGCAATAGTACTGATGCTGCTTATCCCCTCGCAGCTTATCAGCAGGATAACTCCCGTAAAGGCTATAAAATACGAATAAGCTGTTTTTATCTGAAGGTATTGAATTCCTTCAGATTTGTTGTATAGCAGCGGATACCCTTGCAATTTTACCAGACCAGCAGTCCGTCCGGGAAATTCCGGCAGGCAGGTGCATGCAGCCTCAGTTCCCGACTATGTTCTTGTAATGCTCGTACCTGCCAAGAACTTCTGTAACAAATGCAACCGACTCTTTTCCTGTGAAATAGCCGTTCCTTACCACCTCATCCCTGTAATAACGGGGATCCGACTTCTTCTGAATCCATACAGCCACGTTATCATTCCACTTCAGGGGATCCTGTCCATGTTTTTCGGCAAGTTTCATCGCGTCGAGAACATGACCCGGACCGGCATTATACGAAGCCAGAATAAACTTCATTCTCTCCTGAGGGTCAGGGATCCTCTTGTCAAAGATCTCATGAAGCCAGTTTATATATTTTATTCCTGCCCTGATGTTGTTCACCGGTGAGGATTTTATGTCAATGCCAAAATTCTTTCCTGTCTCGGGCATTATCTGCATCAGACCGTATGCTCCGGCAGATGAAACCACATCAGGGATGAACCTCGATTCCTGATACATAAGTGAAGCCAGAAGACGCCAGTCCCATTTTATTACTGCGCTGTATTCCTTTATAAGGTCATCCCATGGTGAGACTCTTCCTGTTCCCAGGGAATAATAGTCACTCGAAAATATTGACCTGCTTCCGGGATTTCTGAAATATTTTGAATACAGAATGGCATAGGTACTTGTCTTTTTATAACTGATTATCCACCGGTCAAGTTCCTCCTTCAGTTTTTCCGATCCGGATTTTCTCACAGCCCAGGCCAGTTTCTGATGGCTGCTGAGAATGGTACGGATATCTATTCCCGGGTAATATCCGGAATTCACTGCAGCAACATGTTCGTCACATACCGCGTAGTCAATTTCGCCCTTGCTTACAAGCTCAATAAGTGCTTCAGCATCGAAGGGAACCTCTGCAATATGGAAGTCTGTACCAGTCTCCTCCCTTACAGAATAAAGCCATTCAGCATGGACCGAACCCTTCTGGACAAAGACAGTTTTCCTGTAAAGTTCTCCGATTGTCTTCGCAAGCGCTCCATCTGCTTCTGAAGACGGCAGACCGGAATTTCTTCCAGCCTTCCTCTGAACAAGCACCTGGCGGGTACTGTCGAGAGGCTCTGTGAACTGTAAAGATGAAATTCTCTGAGGTGTTACGGTAAGGCCTATTGCTAGAATATCACACCTTCCACTGTTGAGCATGTCAAAAGCATTCTCAAGATCATTCTCAGAAACAAGTTCAAGGTCGATGCCGATATGGTCCGAGAAGGCTTCCAGCAATTCATAATGAAAGCCCATGGGTTCGCCCTTGTAGAGAAAATAATTTGTCGAATTGAAATCACTTACAACAACAAGCTTTCCCCTTGATCTTATTGAGTCGAGGTCGAAAGCCACAATATCCTTTTTGATAATCCCGCCACGGTAGCCGGTACAGGAGAAGAGCAAAAGACCGGCAAGCAGGAAAAGAAAAAAAACGCTTCTGTTCAAAAGACACATGTTAGTTAAACAAAGCTCCCGTCAGGAGTGCGCAAAGATATAAAAATTTTTAATCATAGAAAGTCCATGCCAGGCCGTAACGAAACATCCTGACATTCATGGGATAATGAGGGATCATGTAATAGTCATAGCCCATCAGTCCAGAGTTCACGTGATCAACCATAAGGAATATCCTTGTCCTCCTCAGTTTGAGATTGAGGAAAACATTCATAAACGGGTAATTTCCGATTGTCGCCTTATCCTGTCTGTGGAACCTTCCCGTTGCAGGCATATAAGAATAAGGATGATAAAGGGTATGATAGGTAACTTCAGCGCCCAGCTGCATGTTAAGCTGACCGTTGGTCCTGGTGAAGTTGAATTGGTGGTCAAAATACCCGCTGGTCCTGGTGGCGACAAGAGGGAGGTCCAGTATATCGCTGTTACTGCTTTTCTGTATAAGAACATCTGCCGTAAGATGCAGTTTCCAGGCCCTGAGGTCCTTCCTTATGAAAAGCGATGCAACGGATAATCCTCCGGTATGCTGCGATGGCAGGGCCAGAGTATCGAAATCGGTGTAATTATCCATTACCGCATAGTTCAGCCTCAGTTCGGCATTGCGTGCAGGATAGAGGAAGCTGGTTCCGAGGTCAATCCTGAATTCCCTGGCAGGATCGTTCTTCCATTCGAAATGGTTGCTTCCCCATTGCTCAATCCAGAATGAAGGCTTCCTCATTGCAGCATTTCCTGTAATGTTCCAGGTGGCGGTCCCTTTCTTCCATGCAAATGATTTGCTGATAATTCCGTTGAGATTGAAGTCGCCTGCCCTGTAACCCGTCAGATAAAGATCCCCGGTGGCCGTCCAGCGGAATTTGTCGCCTATGTTATTGAAAAGACGTCCGACAATAACATTGTTGTGCCTGTTCCATGAAAGGGTATCTGAGAGGAGTGTATCATGAGTCGGAACAATCTGACTGTATTTTAAAAGTTCATTGCGGAGTCCCACGCCTCCTCCAAGCCTCACCTTCCTCGACTCGCCGGTCGAAAAATCGAATCTTACAGTGTTACTTATGCTTCTTGCATAGAGTGAGTCGAAAGTGCTTTTATCGCTGATGTAGATCGAGTCATAAAAACCCGATGTGGGAAAGTTATCTGAATAGGTGCGTCTGTTGCCGTCAAAAACAAGGATATGGGAAAAGGTCCCGTTAAGGCCCTGTGATACCGGCGCTGCATTCTTAACTGAGTCATCAGCTGCAGTAATACCTTTGCCTACATGGTATTTCTGCACCAGCATGAAGTTGCGGTTCTTTAACAGGCTCTCTGCTTTGCTAAGGCCTCCCAGGTTTACGGCAACATCCCTTGTATCGAGATCGTCAAGCTGTGCTGCATCGGCGATTCCCCCGTTTTCTCCAGTTCTGAAATTATTCAGACCGAAAGCCATGTAAGCCTTGTACCGGTCGCCCGCGTAGGAACCATAAAAAGTGAAATTCTTGTCGGACGACCTCTGATAATTGTATTGCCCCAGATTATACACAATATCATAGACAAGTCCGAAATTCAGCAACCTGTTCACGTTCTGCGAGTGTCTTATCCTGAAGGTCTGTTCGGCCGTCTGACGGGGAGCTCCGAAAGTCCACACCAGTTCGGTAAAGGGAACCTGGGTATTCATGAAAATGTAACGGTCAGGCTGCCAGGCAAGCGGATAGAAAGAACTGAGAAGGTATTTGTCGGGATCAGTTATCCTGTCGAAAAAGTTAAGCTGGTAGAAAGGCAGTCCGTAACTCCCGGGTGTTGCGTTGAGGGAAGAGTACCTGTCTGTGAGCCTGTAACGGTTAAAGAGTGAAAAGAGTGTATCGAAGGGAAGTTCCACCTCTTCGGTAAAATCTTTTGAAAGGCTCCATTGCCTGATGATTTTAGTCTTTACACTGTCGGGCTGCTGTGAAAACACGACAGTTGAAAGGCCAAGGAAAATCAATATCGTTATGATTCGCTTCATCAGCGGCAAATATAGGAATTATGGGGGATTTTATTACGTACCTGCCTGTAGGGTGCAACAGGCAGGAGTTAAATCCTCAGCACTGAACTGAAACATTCTGCTATCTATCCTTCAATACATCTCGCCCCGGGGGGTAAGAAGAAGGAAACGCAGAAGAGATTTCTCAGAGATTTTCAGGATCCCTTTTTTAATCGACATTATCATTGAGATAGGCATTGTTTTCTCTTAAAACCGGTTCGTTATTTTCGCCTGATGAAAGAGTGAATTTGGAAACCTTGCTGGTATTCTCCTTCTCCTTCGACTCGATCGGCATATTGCGCCTTATATAGGCAGGAACATCCTCAAAGGTCTCAATATTCTCCTTTATGATCTTGTTCGACAGACCCTCCTTCCTGAAGAAGTTCTGCATGTGCTTGACCTTCTGAAGGGTTGTATCGCGCTTCTCCTTATCATCATCACTGGCCTGAGCCTTCCTTTCTTTCATCTCAAGGGGTTCAGAACCGGTAATGGAATGGAAATCGAGTTCTCCCTGCATTTCGTCATCGATGCTCGAAATGACCGACCTCTGCGACCGCTCGTGAACAGTAAAGGTATCCGCTCCCTTGTCAGGAATAATATGGGGAGGGGTCGGACTTGCAACTGCCAGAAGTTCAACTTTTGTTGGTTTCGGCCGCTTATAGGGTGTAAAGATGTTGTTTGACGGAAAACCTGTTGCAATAACAGTAACGCAGATCTTGTCGCCCAGACTTTCGTCCTGCGACAGTCCCCTGATGATCAGGGCATCTTCGGAGGCTGTTTCGTACATGAAGTCGGTAATCTCACCCAGTTCATCCATTGTCAGTTCGTTCTCGCCTCTGCCTGAAGAAATGTTTATGAGGATGCTTTTCGCCCCGGTGATGTCGTTCGAGTTCAGGAGAGGGGATGCCAGAGCATTCTCAATTGCCTTCAGCGCCCTTCCCTGGCCCGAAGCCTGGCCCATTCCCATTATTGCCACTCCCGAATCCTTCATAACAGTCTCCACATCGGCAAAATCAACATTTATATAACCTGCCACGGTAATTATTTCCGCTATTCCCTTCACGGCGACTGTAAGTATATCGTCCGCCTTCGAAAAGGCCGTCGACACTCCCTGGTCTCCATAGATCTCCCTTAGTTTTTCATTATTGATAACAAGAAGAGAATCAACATGATCCTTAAGCTCGGTTATTCCATCGACGGCATATTTGATCCTTATCTTGCCCTCCGACTTGAAAGGTATTGTTACCACTGCAATAGTCAGAAGACCGGCATCCCTGCAGGCTTTTGCAATAACGGGAATAGCTCCTGTTCCTGTTCCTCCGCCCATACCGGTGGTAAGAAAGACCATTTTGGTATTGCCCGATACCGCACTCATAACATCCTTTATATTCTCGAGAGCAGCCTGCCTTCCCACTTCGGGCCTGCTTCCTGCTCCGCGGCCCTCAGTGATCGACTCCCCTATCTGGACCCTCACCGGCACCTGACTTTTTGCTAGAGCCTGATGGTCGGTGTTGCATACAATAAAGTTGACATCCTTAATGCCCCTCTCAAACATGTGATTGACGGCATTGTTACCCCCACCACCAATTCCGATGACCTTAATTATTGATGATCTCTCGACGGGAAGATCAAAGCTCATTATCTCGTCTGTCATTGTGGTAATTATTAATTGTTTACGAACAGTAAAAGCATAACAGTAAAACCATATCAGAAATCAGTTTATCCGGGGATCCTCAACCTCGAACATTTTTGAAAGCATCTGTTTTATCTTTTCAGTGATGGAAACCTTTTCTGCAGCTGCTTCTTCTTCAGCCTCATCATTGACTGTGTCAACAATTTCCTTCTCAACAGTTTCGGCAACAGGCTTCCGTGTTCTTACGTATTCCTCGCGAGGAGCAGCATTGAATGATTTCTTGTAGGTTTCGATATGCTCGAAGCCTCTGATGATCAACCCCACACTCGTTGCATACATAGGCTGGTTTATCTCGTTCCTGCCGTTGCCCGAGAGGTTCTCGTTCGGGTAGCCTATCCTTACATCCATGGCTGTCTTGAATTTCATAAGCTGGGGAAGATGCTTCAGCATAGCTCCTCCTCCGGTTATAACCATTCCGGCAGCAAGTTTGTCGGCATAACCTGAGTTCTGAATCTCAAAATTCACTATGTCGATAATCTCTTCCATTCTCGACTGGATTATGTAGGCCAGGCTCCTGAAAGATATTTCCTTCGGGTCCCTTCCGCTTATGCCGGGAATTGATACCACCTTGTCTTCCGGAGCTATGTCACCCAGGGCCGAACCATACTGGATCTTAAGCTGCTCGGCATGGCGGTCGAGTATTGCACAGCCTTCCTTGATGTCCCTTGTGATCACATTCCCTCCGAAGGGGATCACTGCAGTGTGCCTGATGATGTTGTCGTAATACACTGCCAGGTCGGTGGTACCCCCTCCTATATCAACAAGAACAACACCTGCTTCCTTCTCGTCATCGGTAAGAACCGCATCGGCCGAGGCAAGAGGTTCAAGAATAAGATCCTTGACACTGAGATCTGCCCTGCGTACGCACTTCTCGATGTTCTTTGCAGCTGCAACCTGACCTATTACGATATGGAAATTTGCTTCCAGCCTGCGGCCGCAGATACCGATAGGGCTTTTTATCCCTGTCTCATTGTCGATGATGAATATCTGCGGAATTACATGGATTATCTCTTCTCCTATGTCGACATGTATCTTATACATATCCTCAATTAGCCTGAAAACCTCCTCCTTCCTTATCTCGTCTTCAAAAGAGTCACGCATTATGTACCCTCTTGTCTTAAGGCTCTTTATATGCTGCCCGGCAATTCCAACGAAAACTTCCGAGAATTTTACTCCCGAAAGTTTCTGCACATCATCGACTGTTGCCTGGATGGCATTCACAGTCTCCTCGATGTTCTGAACAACACCTCTTTTAACTCCCTTTGAGGGAGCCTTGCTGAGACCGAGAATTTCAATCTTTCCGTTCTCGTTCTTCTTTCCGACAATTGCCACAATTTTTGTGGTTCCTATGTCGATTGCTGCTACGTACTGTTCCTTTTTGTTCATAATCTGATATATGGTTTTTCTGTTTATCTCCGTCTGCAGACTATCTGGTCCTTGTAGGCCAGGTTTATCCTCGAGTACCTGTTCCAGCCAACTTCCGGGAGGACCCTGTCGTAGAAAACACCCAGGTTCCTGAGCTTATCCTCAAAGTTTTCGGCACTTCCCAGATGTATAATGTGGTTTCCCACCCTGGGAATAAGATCTATCTCATCGTTTCCGTCAACATAGATCTGGTCGATCTGAGCCGACCAGAAATCATCCCTGTTTATGTAACCCACAAGATGGAAGATGTCCCTGAGTATCGTGTTTTTTATACTAGTATCGAGAACACTGACACCGTCAAGCATCTTCTGGCTTATGTTAATATTCCCTCCCACGATATGAAGGCGCGGGGTGTAAAGGTTCCTTCTCCGTATAACCACCCCTTCATTGTCGACATAGTAGTCACCTCCGCCGGCCGGCATAACCCTCATTACAGGTGTCCGCTGGTCGGCATAAACATGAAGGGTACCGTCGATCGTAACATAGGCTTCGGCTTTCCTTAATTCCCTGTAAAGCGACATGGTCTCTTCTATTTCATCAGTATTTATTTCGCCAACAGTCTTGCCCACAGGATTTCCGTTCCGCCTTATTATGGTGTTCTGAATGTCTCTCTTAGTTACAAAGTGGTAATCGGATGAATCACTTATTGTTACAACCACCTTTCTGCATGGCATCGCGCTGTGCATCTCCGAATACCAGACCGGTGCCGCCACGAGGTACAGCAAAGGAATAAGAAGCAATATCCTGACAAGCCACTTCATAAGACTTTCTGTCTTTTAAGTAAGTCCTCTATAGGTTCTACAAGGGTATCTATATCACCGGCCCCGATGGTAAGAAGAATATCCAGTTCTGATGCAGCGAGCCCGGACGGTATGTCTTCCATTCTCATCATCGACTTCGACGGCGATTTCATCATTTCGTATATCAGCTCCGAGCTTACACCGGGTATCGGCTTTTCCCTTGCCGGATAAACCGGAAGAAGGATCGTCCTGTCGAGCTGATCAAGGATACGCGCAAAGCCTTCGGCGTGGTCGCGGGTCCTTGAGTAGAGATGAGGCTGGAAGATCCCTGTAATCTTCCTTCCCCTGAAATACTCCTTTACCGACAGGATAAATGCTCTTATCTCCTCGGGATGATGAGCATAATCGTCGATGTAAACAAGCCCGGGCCTGTTTATCCTTATATCGAACCGGCGCCTGACTCCCTGAAAAAGCAAGGCCGCCTTTCTTATTTCATCCTCACTGACCCCGCAGTTTATTGCCATGGCAATGGCAGCGGTAAGATTCTCTATATTTATTATCCCCGGAAACGGAAAATCGATCTTATGAATTTTCATCTCCGGCGAATGAAGATCGAATGTGTAATATTCCCTGAGATGCCTTACATCCGAGTAACGATAGTCAGCGTTTTTGGCAGAGCCATAGGTGAATGAGGTAACATGTCCCGGCACAGTAATGACATTCTTTACAGCGGAATTGAGGAATAACCTGCCGCCGGGTTTTATCTTCATACAGAATTCATCGTAAGCCTTTATCATCTCCCGATGGTCGCCATAAATATCAAGATGGTCAGCATCGGCCGACGTTACAACAGCCATGGCAGGCGTCAGGCGATGGAACGAGCGGTCGAACTCATCCGCTTCCATGACGGTGTATTTGCCCTCGCCAACCAGAAGGTTTGTATTGTAGTTCTTTGAAATTCCTCCCAGGAAAGCCGAGCAACCGACATGCGACTGCCTCAGGATGTGGGCTGTCATTGTCGAGACTGTGGTTTTACCGTGAGTCCCTGCTATTGCCAGTGTTTCTGTATGCGAAGATATCTCGCCGAGAAGTTCTGATCGTTTGTAAAGCCTGTATCCTCCGCTCCTGAAGAATGATATTATCCTGTTCTCCGCGGGTATTGCAGGTGTGTAGATTATCAGGATCTTTTCCCTTGTCAGGGGATCCCTGAAGAAAGGAGGTATTGTTCCGGCATTGTCGGTAAAACTGATTTCGCAGCCATTGCCTGAAAGCATTCCTGTAACGGGCGAACTGGTTCTGTCATAACCTGCCACGTTGTAGCCGCCGTACATGAAATACAAAGCAAGGGCACTCATGCCTATACCGCCTATGCCGATGAAATAAAGACCTTCTATGTTCTTCAGATCTATCATCCTCTAATTAACTTTATCACCTCTCCTGCAATTCTCATGTCGGAATCATGTTCAGCGAGCTCCGAGATATTCTTCGAAAGCTTTTGCCTTCTCCCGCTGTCGGAAACAAGTTTCAGCGCTTCCTCAACAAGCCTCCCTGAAGCTGCTTTGTCGCTCAGCATCACTGCTGCGTCTTTCGATGCCAGCGCCATGGCATTTCGTGTCTGGTGATCGCCTGCAACATTCGGCGACGGAACAAGGATAACCGGTTTGCCTGCCAGGCAGAGCTCTGAAATCGTACCTGCACCTGCCCTTGAGATAATAACATCAGCGGCAGAATATGCCAGGTCCATCCTTTCAATAAAGGGTTGAACCGAGATCATATCCTTCTTCCGGCCGCCAAGCAGATTTTCAATTTCTTCGTAATAATATTTTCCTGTCTGCCAGAGCCACTGGCAGTCTGAGCCGTTCATCAATCCTATGTTTTCCGAAAGGCATTTATTAATGCTGCCGGCGCCAAGAGAGCCTCCAAGAACCAGGACGACCGGAAATTCATTCCTCAGCCCGAAGTAAGAGACTGCCTCATCCCGGAGAGAAGTCAGATTTTTAAGGTTCTGCCTTACAGGGTTGCCTGTCTTTATTATTTTTTCTGCAGGGAAATACTTCTCCATCCCGTCGTAGGCAACACAAATTACCGAAGCTTTCTTAGCAAGAAGCTTATTGGTCACCCCGGGAATGCTGTTCTGCTCCTGGATAAGGACCGGGATACCGAGTTTTTGTGCCTGCCGTACCACTGGTCCGCTGGCATACCCTCCAACACCTACTGCCACGCCGGGCCTGAATTCCTCCAGTGTCTTCCTTGCCAGACGAAGGCTTTTTAACAGCATGAGGAAGACCCTGAAATTACTTAAGGGATTTTTTCTGCTTATTCCCGCAACAGGAAGTCCGACAATGCGATAGCCTGCGGCCGGGACCTTCTCCATTTCCATTCTGCCTTCAGCACCCACAAAAAGGATATCAATGCCGCTGTCGATCCTCTTCAGGGCATTGGCAATGGAAATGGCCGGGAAGATATGTCCACCGGTACCTCCACCACTGATTATCACTTTCTTATGTTGCTGCAGGTTCATATATCTTTTCTCCTACATCTGTTTTTTCTTCTTCGGCCAGATCCTCCTTCTTCATCCTGGCATTCATTACCCTGCTTACGCTGAGAATAGCCCCTATAGAGAAGCTGATCACCAGCACCGACGTCCTTCCCCAGCTTACCATTGGCAGAGTCTGGCCTGTGACAGGGAAAAGCCCTACGGCTACCAGCATGTTAAGCATAGCCTGTATGACGATCATTACAATCAGGCCTATAACCAGATAGGCCGGGAAAGCCGTTTCGCATTTCCTCACTATTGTTATTCCCCTGAACAGAAGAATCATGTATGCAAGGACCAGCGGAATTGCCCCGAAAAGCAACCCGTACTCCTCAATGATTATGGCAAAAATGAAATCGGAGTTTGACTGGGGAAGCATATTTCGTTGTGTGCTTTTCCCGGGAGCCTTGCCGAAAAGTCCTCCCGTCGAAATGGCTATTTTTGCCTGGTTCGACTGATAATCCTCATCCTCGTCAACTTCGCCCGAAAAATAGGCCTCGATCCTGTTCTTCCAGACCTCAACCCTGTTCTTCTCGGTAAACATGCTCAGCACCATGGCATAGAGAAGGACACCCACTACTGCCATTCCCACATACGACATCAGAAACCTGAACGGCACCCTTCCTATGAACATTATAGTAATGCTGATGGCGAAAACCATAAGTGCGGTAGAAAGGTTCTCCGGCATGATAAGCGCGCATACAACAGCAACAGGGATCATCAGATACCTGGTTACCAGAACGAAGTTGCTGAGCTCATCCTTAAACCTCGAGAGAGCCCTCGCCAGATAGATCACAAGCGCCACCTTTGCTACGTCGGATGTCTGAAGCCTGAATCCCGTACCGGGGATCTCTATTGTGCGCACTGCCTCATTTACCCTCGACCCGATAAGAAAGGTGAGTACAAGGAGGATCACTGAAAACAGGAGAATAAGCCCTGCAAGGGAATAGTAGATCCTGTATGGAAGGTGACTGAAGATTATTATTATTCCAAGGCTCAGCAGAAGCATGAAAAACTGGCTTCTCAGGAAGTAGGTCGTGTTGCCTCCGTATTTGAGATATGCAACGCTGACCGACGAGCTGTAAACAGCCAGCAGTGAATAAATCATGAAAACAACAACCAGGGCCCATATTACCCTGTCGCCTTTAAACATCCGTGTCAGCCATCCCTGCTGCATCCTTATTTACTTTTTACAGGTTTCTTACCGCCTGTTTGAACTGACGGCCGCGATCCTCATAATTGCTGAAAAGGTCGAAACTTGCGCAGGCAGGCGAAAGAAGTACCGTCTGTCCCTTCTTTGCAAGGTAATATGCCGACCTCACAGCCTCCTCCATTGACGTTGTCTCAACAATAGTCGGCACTTTGTCGCTGAAAGCCTCCATTATCTTTTTGTTGTCCTTTCCAAGGCAGACAATTGCCCTGACTTTCTGCTTTACAACAGAATACAGTTCGGAATAGTCATTCCCCTTGTCAATGCCTCCCGCTATCCAAACCACTTCTGTTTCCATACACTCAAGGGCATACCATGTCGAATTAACATTTGTTCCCTTTGAATCATTAATAAAGTTTATGCCGTATACGGTTATAACAGGTTCCAGGCGGTGCTCAACACCCTGGAAATCTGCAAGGCTTTCCCTGATCACCTCTTTCCGGATTGCAAGTACTTTCCCCGCAATGGCAGCAGCCATCGAGTTATAAAGGTTATGACGGCCCTTTAATGCCAGGTCATGAATGGTCATAAGGTTGGTTTTAGTATGGTAATCAATTATAAGGTCGTTGTTTTCGATACAGGCTGCCATACCCTCCCGGGATATATCTGAAAAAGGAAGGAGGGTCATCCCGTACTTTCCTTCTGACAGCTTATTTTTTATAACAGGATCATCAGCCCAGTAAATGAAGAAATCGGATTCGGTCTGGTTCTGTGTGATCCTGAACTTCGAATCGATGTAATTCCGGAACTCGTAACCGTATCTGTCGAGATGATCGGGAGTAATGTTCATCAGAACCGCAACATCGGCCCTGAAGGAAAACATTCCGTCGAGCTGGAAACTGCTCAGTTCGATAACGTAGTAATCGTAGCCTCCTTCTGCAACGGCCATTGCAAAGCTGCTGCCCACATTGCCTGTCATGGCAGCATTCTTCCCGGCTTTCTTAAGAATATGATAAATGAGGTTCGTGACAGTTGTCTTTCCATTGCTGCCTGTTACACAGATCTTGATGCCTTCAGCATATCTTCCAGCAAATTCAATCTCAGAAATGACAGGAATTCCTTTTTCCCTTACTTTCAATACTATAGGGACATCCTCACGAAGACCAGGACTCTTAATCACCTCGTCAGCTGAGAGAATTTCAGCTTCGGTGTGCTTCCCTTCCTCCCATTTTATTCCATTGCTGTCAAGTAATTCCCTGTAAACGGGTTTTACAGTACCATTGTCAGATACAAAAACATCATAACCTTTTTTCACGGCAAGTATTGCTGCACCTGCTCCGCTCTCTCCTGCACCCAGTATTACGATCTTCTTCATATAACTACCTGATCTTTAGCGTAACAATACTTATTACGGCCAATATTATTCCAACAATCCAGAACCTTGTAACTATCTTCGGTTCGGGAAATCCTTTTTTCTGATAATGATGATGAAGCGGAGCCATAAGGAATATTCTCCTTCCTGCGCCGTATTTTCTTTTTGTCCTTTTGAAATGGGAAACCTGAAGTACAACAGACAGATTCTCAACGAGGAAGATGCCGCAGAGTATCGGGATAAGAAGCTCCTTCCTTATAATAATTGCAAAAACTGCTATAATCCCGCCAAGGGCGAGACTTCCCGTATCCCCCATGAAAACCTGTGCGGGATATGAATTGTACCAGAGAAATCCTATCGTGGCTCCGATAAAGGCGCTGGCATATATAACAAGTTCCTCACAATGAGGTATATACATTATACCCAGGTAATCGGCGTAAATACGGTTACTCGAAACATAGGCAAGGATCGCGAGAGCAGTGCCTATTATCGCCGATGTACCGGTAGCAAGCCCGTCGAGCCCGTCGGTTAGGTTTGCCCCGTTCGAAACAGCTGTGACTATGAAAATAACTATGACAACAAAAACAATCCAGGTGAAGTAAGACCTCAGCTTCTCAGGAATAAAAGCCACAAGCCATGAATAGTTGAACTCGTTGTTCTTAACAAAGGGAATAGTAGTCTTTGTCGACTTCCGTTCCATGGTGACCTGCCCGTCGGGGATGAACGGTTCCCTGGGATCAAGGAGCTCAACTCTTTCTCCGTCGGTAAGGTCCCTTACGGAAACCCTTTCCATTATTATTACGTCATCGCTCAGATAAAGGGTTAATCCGACAATCAGTCCAAGTATTATCTGACCCATTATCTTGAACCTTCCGGCAAGACCTTCCTTGTTCTTTTTAAAGACTTTAATATAATCGTCGAGGAAGCCTATGAAACCCAGCCATATTGTCGCAAGAATCATGAGGATGACATAGACGTTGTCGAGCCTGGCAAACAGCAGGACCGGAACTATTATGGATGCCAGGATTATTATGCCTCCCATCGAAGGTGTTCCTTTCTTCTGATACTGTCCCTCAAGACCCAGATCCCTTACCACTTCGCCAACCTGTTTCAGCTGGAGATAATTGATTATCCTTTTACCGATAAGGAGTGATATGATGAGGGAAGTTATTACCGCCATTGCCGAACGGAACGAAATGTAACTGAACATCCCGGCTCCCGGAACATTGAGCTGATCAAGATATGTAAAGAGGTAATAGAGCATCTTTTATAAATTGTATCTTGAATCGAGGGCAGCTTTTAGCTCCTCCCTGTCGTCGAAATGGTGTCTGACTCCGTTTATTTCCTGATATGTCTCGTGGCCCTTTCCGGCTACAAGAATGACATCGCCCTCGGCTGCAAGCATGACAGCTGTTTTTATTGCTTCGCGTCTGCCGGCTATCCTGAGTACTTTCCTTTTAAGCTCAGGTGTGATACCTGCTTCCATATCGTCGAGGATCTTCTCGGGATCCTCGGTACGCGGGTTATCGGATGTAAGGATCACTTTTGAACTTCCTTCAGCCGAGATAAGGGCCATCCGTGGCCGCTTGGTACGATCGCGGTCGCCTCCGGCCCCGACAACGGTTATGAGCTGGCACCCCTCAACCCGTATCTTGTTTATTGTGCTTATCACATTAAGCAGAGCATCGGGGGTGTGGGCGTAATCGACTATACCGTAGATAGTTCCCTTTGAGGCAACTTTTTCGAGCCTTCCGGGAACGGGACCCATGCTGCTCAGGGCTGTGAGTATCTCATCTCTTTTGGCTCCGAGGAGCTCAGAGGCTGCATAGACAGCAAGAAGGTTGGATGCATTGAAATCGCCTGTAAAGCCTGTCCAAACGTCCTGCCCCTGTATCCTCAGGTGCATCCCTCCGAAATCTTCCTCGATAACACTGCAGCGGAAGTCTGCCATGCTCTTTACCGAGAAGGTATATTTGCGGGCGCTGCAGTTCTGGATCATCATCTTCCCGTTCCTGTCGTCGGCGTTTACCAGGGCAAATGCTCCCGGACGAAGTGAATCGAAAAATTTCTTCTTTGCATTCAGATAGTTGCCGAAAGTAAGGTGATAGTCGAGATGGTCGTGAGTGAGGTTTGTGAAGACAGCCCCGGCAAACTCAAGACCCGCGATCCGTTTCTGGTCAACGGCATGCGAACTCACCTCCATGAAGGCGTAGTCGCAGCCGGCTTCAACCATTTCGGCAAGAGTCCTGTTAAGTACCACCGGATCGGGTGTTGTGTGAGTTGCAGGAAGTTCCTTTCCGGTTATATAGTTGCATACCGTCGAAAATAGTCCGCATTTGTAACCCAGTTCCGAGAACATCCTGTAGAGAAGGGTTGCCGTGGTGGTTTTTCCGTTGGTACCTGTTACTCCTGTCAGTTTCAGCGAAGAGGATGGATTGCCATAGAACTCCGATGCGACAATACCCAGGGCTTCTGCGGGATCGCCGGTTACTATCCATCTGACATCTCCGGATACATCCTCAGGTATCCTGCTGCAGATTACCGCTACGGCACCGGCTGCAACGGCACTGCCGATAAAATCGTGCCCATCGCTCTTCGTTCCCTTCACCGCTACGAAAAGGGTACCGGGCCCCACCTTCCTTGAGTCGAATTCAATACTATCGATCTCAGGATCCATTTCCCCCCTTGCCGCTGTTACCGGTATTTTCCTTATAAGCTCACTGATCCGTGCCATATCGTACTACATATTCATGTCGAGTGAAACAACAGAGCCCTCGCGGACCCTTGCCCCATGTTCAGGCGACTGCCTCAGGACCTTGCCCCTGCCGCTGTATCTGACCTTGAGACCCGAGTTCTCAAGAAGGTATACAGCATCGCGGAGACTCATTCCCCTCACATCAGGGACAAGACCTTCCTTCAGGCTGACTCCGACAAGGCGGATTGTGTCGCCGTTCTCCCGTGTCGCAACCCAATCCTCCTTTGAAGTCCGTCTGTAACGGACATCAAGGCTTCCAAGAACCTCATTTATATCTTCACGGTAACCGTTGCCCGCCTCAGGAGCCGACTTCTTAACCTCATCCCTGTTTTCAGCCCTGTATTCCCTGTAGAAGGTGGTCGCGTACACTTTGTCGGAGATCTCCCTGAATACCGAACCTGCAACAATGTTCCCGTAGTACACTCCGTTCGACGGGGCATTTACCACCACTATACAGGAGTAAAGTGGATTTCCGGCAGGGAAATAACCAACAAATGAAGCCTGGTACGACATCCTTGACCCTGTTCTGTACCCGTGCTTGTCGCGGGCTATCTGTGCGGTACCTGTCTTGCCTGCTATCTTATAGTCGGCATTCCGGAGGTTGGTGGCTGTGCCATGCTCAACGACACCTTCCATCATTGCCTTCACCTTTTTAATTGTCGACCTCGATGCTATTGAATTGTCGAGAACCTCCGTTCCGAAACTCTTTATGACCTGTCCGTTACGCCTTACCTCCGTGACGAACCTCGGGCGCATCATCTTTCCGTCGTTTGCAACGGCATTATAGAAAGTGAGAATCTGCAGCGGTGTCATCTGGACCTCATATCCGTGCGACATCATCGGAAGGGAAAGCCCCGACCAGAGCTTGTCGCCAGGATCCCTTATGAGGGGTTTGCCCTCGCCCTTTATCTGAAGATCGAGCTGCTGGTTAAGCCTCATCTCGTAAAGACGGTTTACGAATTTCTTCGGCTTGTCCTTATAATGTTCATTGATTATGATAGAGGTCCCGACATTGGAGGATTTTTCGAAAACCTCCTTTACACTTATCTTTCCGTAACCTCCCTCCTTTGTATCCCTTATGATCTTATTATAGAACTTCACTGTGCCGTTGCCCGTATCAATAATATCACCCGTATCTACAACACCATCCTCAAGGGCCGCCATTATTACAGGAAGTTTGAATGTTGATCCGGGTTCGGTGCTTTCACCTATCGCGTAGTTGTAGGTTTCGTGGTATGTTCCGTCACCACTCTGTTCGAGGTTGGCAATAGCGCGTATGTCGCCTGTGGCCACCTCCATCAGTATTGCGCAACCGTGATGTGCATTGTGTCTTCTGAGCTGGTTCTCCAGGGCGCTGGCCGCAACATCCTGAAGATCGACGTCGAGAGTGGTCACAATATCATTGCCATCGCTTGCTTCAACACTCTCGCCTTCATTTACGGTTATCCAGTCGCCTCCCGTAAGACGTTGCTTCACCACCACTCCGTTTTTCCCTGCAAGCTCCTTGTTGAATGAACCCTCCAGTCCTACCCGGGTTCCCTCCTCCTCCATGCTCAGGTATCCTATTGTCCTTGCCGCCAGTTCATCATGCGGGAGGATCCTTCTGTTCTCAGGCTGGGCAACAAGGCCTCCCCTGAACTGCCCCTCCCTGAAGATGGGCAACTCCTTCAGCCTGGCAAGAGTTGCATAATCGACTTTTTTCTTTATAAGGAAATAGCGGTCGCCACGCTTGCGTGCTGCCGTGATTACTGATTTCCATCCTTCAGCCGACCTGACCCCGAGATATTTCGAGAGACCTTCGCAGAGGCCGTTTATGCCACTCGAAAATGTAGCCTGCGACATCCCGCTGCTGCGGGTATCCATATATATTGAATAGTACGGAACAGAGCTGGCAAGAAGACGCCCGTCGCGGGCAAGTATATCGCCCCTGTTGGCAGGCATCTCGGCCGTCTTGTAAACATACCTGTCGCTCATCGAAGCCCATTTGCCCCTCTGAACGTACTGAAGCACAAGTATCTTTACAAGCAGCGCAATAGCCACCGTGATCAGAATAAAGTAGACCACGGCACTTCTCCACACTATCTCTTCCCTTACAGCCATTAGCGCAACTATTTATCAATAACCAGTTTATAGGGCGGAGATTTAAGTTCTTCAAGCCCTATCCCTTTTTCCTTTACCATACGGTAAACTTCCGACTGCCTGCTTACATAGATCAGAGAAGCCGAGGTGGAGAGTGATTCAGCCTTAAGGTCTCGCACCTCCCTGCCCAGCCTCGAAGTTTCGCGTGTAATCCTCTCGGCGTTGAAGCGGTTGGCAATGTAGAGAGCACCCAGAAGAGTCAGAAAGATTATGAACCAAAGGTTCTTCAGGACTATCCTGTCGGAGACAAGGATTCCGCTGAGCAGTTCCTTCATAAAGCCTGAACCCTTCGCTTTCTTCCCTTTTTCTTCTTTTTCCCTGGCCTCTGACATAGCTATATCTTTTCCGCGATGCGGAGCCTCGCACTCCTGGCCCGCCTGTTAAGTTCGATTTCAATTTCGTTAGGCACCGTTCCCTTCCTGTTTATTATCCTGAAGGGCGTTATCAGGTTACCGTAGAAATCCTTTTTCTCCTCCCCCTCAAAGTTCCCTGTCCTCATAAAGTTCTTCACCACCCTGTCTTCGAGCGAGTGATAGGTTATCACCACCAGCCTTCCGTCCTTTGTGAGTACCTCGAGAGCCTGCTCCAGCATCTCCTTCAGGTAGTCTATCTCGTGATTCACTGCTATCCTCAGCGCCTGGAATACTCTTGCATAAAATTTGTTCTCCTGGCGCGGGGGAGCGATCTTTCCTATTGCACCGATAATATCGCTTACCCGTGTTAGAGGCTTTTCTGCCCTTGCTGTAACAAGTTCCCTTGCAATCCTCCTTGCGTTAAGCAGCTCCCCGTAATCGTAAAACAGCTTTGCAAGCTCAGCTTCCCCGAGATTTTTAAGCAGGCTGGCAGCAGTGACAGGGCCCTTTCTGTTCATCCTCATGTCAAGCGCTGCATCCTGCCGGAAGGTGAAACCTCTCTCAGGTTCATCAAACTGATGGAATGATACTCCGAGGTCGGCAATTATCCCGTCAACAGCCTCTATTCCCAGATACTTAAGGTTGTTCCTGAGGAACCTGAAGTTCTGGCCAAGGAATATCAGCCTCTTGTCGTCAGGAACGTTCCTCATTGCATCTTCATCCTGGTCGAAGGCCACCAGCTTTCCCTTCTTCAGCCTTTTCAGTATTTCCGACGAATGGCCTCCCCCGCCGAATGTCACGTCAACATAGATGCCGTCAGGACGGATGTTAAGTCCCCTGACACTCTCATCAAGCAAGGCAGGCACATGGTAAAACATTACTCCAAAGGCTCATTAATGCTTCCACCCATAAGCTTTTCAGCCAGATCTGCAAAGTCATCAGCAGGCATCCCGATAGTATCATACACTGCAGCAGACCAGATCTCGATCCTGCCGTCCTGTCCGGCAAGGACAACATCCTTCCCCGCCCCGATAAGGTCGAGAAGTCTTTTTGGTATCAGCATACGATTATTGCTATCGAGCACAAGCTCGGCTGTTCCCTTGAAAAAATTCCTCAGGAACATGTTATGCTCACGGTTGTAAGGATTTATTTTCTTTCTGATCTTCTCCAGCTGTCTGTTCCAGTCGTCGATGGCATAAAGCACCAGACAGTTCTCAAAAATATCCTTCCTGACCACAAAGTGATCCTGTGCAGCAGCAGGCATCTGCTTCTTGAATGCCATCGGAAGGATTATCCTCCCCTTGGCATCCACTTTACACGGATAATCACCGATAAATGTGGCCATTCTCCCTTTTGTTCTATAAAAACGCTAAAGTATGAAAAAATTATCCACTTTACCCCACTTTACTCCACATTTTTTTATGTGATGTTGATAACTTTTTTACGGGATGTCCATTAAATGAGGGATTTAGAAGATAAAACAAGGAAGCGGAGCTCTCAGAACATGTTCCTCCACAGCGGGAGACTTAACGACAGGATGTTTTGTTCTTAAGAAAAAATGCCTCCGCACGCGAAAAGGAAATAAGTAATAAATTACGTAATTTATTACTTATTTTATTACGTAAATACCTGTCTGTCTGCTCGCTAAATTTTGAATCTTATTTCATTTAAGATAAAATAATATGCCCTGTGTTTTCATGAACTCACCCGCTGCATTCGCAAAGATCAGGCTTCCCTTTCTCCCAAGCGCAGAGAATGTAATTGAGGGGGTGAGTTCATGATGAACGGGCCAATTTATATTGACTATTTTCCAGAAGATGAAATTTTTCCGGATACTAATGTAATTTTGTAACGATCAAAACCATGACCCAGATGAAAGAACCAGTCCTGCAGGTTGACGTTGAAAAGGTGCTTGCTTCCAAAAATCCGGGTGCTGCAAAATTACTTCCGGGTTTTGTAATCAGGTACCTGAAAAGGATCGTCCATCAGGATGAACTAAATGAATTTCTTGCAAAATACGGCGGGCTAAGTGATGCCGAATTCGTAAAGGCGGGGCTTGATCATTACAATATCAGCTACAGCGTAACGGGAAAAGAAAACTTACCCGCTTCAGGCCGTTATATCTTTGTTTCAAACCATCCTCTGGGAGGACTCGACGGACTTGTTTTCATAAACGAGCTGTCGAAGCACTATGACAGTCTGAAATTCCCCGTCAACGACATTCTGATGAACATTGGCAACCTTTCAGGCATCTTTCTTCCGGTTAACAAACACGGAGCCCAGGACAGGGATGCGGCAAGGAAGATAGAGGAGGCTTATGCTTCCGACGGTCAGATACTGTATTATCCGGCCGGACTATGCTCGAGGAAAAAGAAAGGGATAATCAAAGACCTAGTGTGGCATAAAAGCTTTATTTCCAAATCGGTACAATACAAGAGAGATATAGTGCCTGCCTATTTCTCGGGAAGGAACTCTGATTTCTTCTACAACCTTTCGAATATCAGGAATTTTCTGGGGATCAAAGCAAATCTGGAAATGCTCTATCTTGTTGACGAGATGTTCAGACAGAAAGGGAAGAAGATCGATCTTGTCTTCGGAAAGGCTATTCCCTGGCAGACCTTCGACCGCAGCAGGACTTCACAGGAATGGGCAGGTTGGGTAAAAGATAAGGCCTATGAACTGAAATCATTACTGTCCTGAAAAACACTGAAACAAAAATTTTTCTAACTTTCGCCGTTTTTAGTAAAACCGTTTCCTATCCGTTCAACTAATTAGTACAGGATGAAACCAGTTGCAGATCCCCTGCCAAGAGATCAGATAATTTCAGAGCTGACACCCGAGAGGCTTCTGCGCAGGACAAACAACGGGAACAATGAAGTATATCTGTTCGACAACAACAGCTCTCCCCTGCTCATGCTGGAGGTTGGCAGGATAAGGGAGATAACATTCCGCCATGCCGGAGGGGGAACTGGCAAGGAAGTCGACATCGACGAGTTTGACATCGATCCCGAAGATCCCCAGAAACAGCTTATTGTCTGGGACCCTGAGCACCAGGAACTGGTGGGAGGCTACAGACTCTATTTCCCGCCGAAAGGGTGCACGACATGCAACGTGTCAAAGCTGGCTTCATCATCCTACTTCAGGTTTTCCGACAAGTTCCTGAGAAAGTACTTCCCACACATGATGGAACTTGGACGCTCTTTTGTCCACCCCGACTACCAGTCGAAAAATATGGGACGGAAGAGCCTTTACGCACTCGACAACCTCTGGGACGGACTAGGCGCAATAATCCTCGACAACCACCATCTGAAGTACCTCTTCGGGAAGGTTACCATGTACCCTCATTTTAACCAGAGGGCAAGGGATATGATCCTTTATTTCCTGAAAAAACATTTCGACGATCCCGAAGGGCTTGTTGTTCCTTACGATCCTGCCGACCTCAACATTAACACCGATGAGATGAAGCAGATATTCACCGGATGGCGCTACAGAGACGATTACAAGATCCTTTCGAGGGAAGTAAGGAACCTGAATGAGAACATCCCTCCTCTTATTAACGCATATATGGGATTATCACCCACCATGAGGACATTCGGGACCTTTATAAATCACAAGTTCGGCGATGTGGAGGAGACAGGGATAATGATAACCCTCAGGGATATTTACGTTGAAAAGATAAACAGGCATCTTGCCTCGTACAAGAATGACTTCAGGATAACCTGGTTTTCGCACGACAATCAGTAAGCCCTCTCGTTTCTTCCTTCCATATAATTTATGAACGACTGGTTCGCCACTTTGTTTCCCCCCGGCGTGGGATAATCGCCGGTGAAATACCAGTCGCCTGTATGCCCCGGACATGCTTCGTGCAACCCTTCTATCGACTGAAAGACAATCTCCACTTCCGCTCTGATATCATCCGACTTTAGCATCGAGGATATTTTTGCCGATATCATATCGGTGCAGAAGGGTTTATATATTTCCCTGACAAGGTTCCTTATTTCATTTACCGGTTTCTGATTCTCGGTTTTTGCTTCTTCATACACTTTTTGAAGTATATCTTCCTTTCCGCTATCCTTCAGAAGCCCGACAGCCGCCCTGAATGCTATAAGATCACCGAGCTTTGCCATATCTATGCCGTAACAGTCGGGGTAACGCAGCTGCGGTGAAGATGATACGACAACTATCTTTCTGGGCTCAAGCCGGTCGAGTATTTTTATGATGCTCTTTTTAAGGGTTGTCCCTCTTACAATAGAGTCGTCAATAACCACCAGATTGTCGATACCTCTTCTTATGGCTCCATAGGTAACGTCGTACACATGGCCGACGAGATCGTCCCTTCCGGCATCCTCCGTAATGAATGTTCTCAGCTTGGCATCTTTTACGGCTATCTTCTCAACCCTGGGCCTGAGGCCAATGATCCTGCCAAGCTCCTCGCGCGAAAGGGAACTGTAATTGTCTATTATGGCATCGAGCTTCGATTTGTTAATGTAATCCTCAACTCCTTTAATAAGGCCGTAGAAAGCGCTTTCGGCGGTATTGGGGATGTAGGAAAAGACCGTATTTTCGGTGTCGTAGTCAACTGATTTCAGAACCTTGCGGGTCAGAAGCTCCCCGAGCCTCTTCCTTTCCCTGTAAATCGACTTGTCCGTGCCCCGTGAGAAATATATTCTTTCAAATGAGCATTTCCTTGGCGGAGCCGAATCCCTTATCTGTTCAATTGATGTTTCTCCCGAAGCCTTAACTATCATTGCGGAGGCAGGAGGAAGTTCTATAACCTTATCCGTTCTTACATTGAATATGGTCTGTATCACAGGTCTTTCCGAAGCTGCCACAACAACTTCTTCATCGATATAATAAAAGGCCGGCCTTATCCCCGCCGGATCTCTCATCACAAAAGCATCACCATGTCCCACCATTCCTGCCATCACATATCCGCCGTCCCAGTTCCTGCTGGCTTTTCCGAGTACCGTTCCCAGATTGATATTCTTCTCAATAAGAGGGGTTATCTCTTTTTTGGTGTATCCCTGATCCTTGAAAAACCTGAAGACCCTTTCGTTCTCCTCATCGAGCCTGTGGCCTACATTTTCAAGTATTGTAACCGTATCAGAGAAATCGACGGGTGTCTGCCCAAGTTCAAGAAGGTTATTGAAGATCTCCCCCACGTTTGTCAGGTTGAAATTACCAGCCATCACGAGGTTGCGCGATTTCCAGTTGTTTTCGCGGCTTACTGGGTGAACATAGTCAATATTATAGTTCCCGAAGGTACCATAGCGGAGGTGTCCTAGATACACGTCGCAGGCAAAGGGAACATTCGCTCTGACGAATTCGGGGTCGCTGAACTTTTCCGGGTTTGCCTGGCGGATTTTGGATATATCCTCATAGATAAGTGTGAAAATATCCTTAATCGGATTTGCCTTGTTCGACCTCTGACGGAAAATGAATCTGTTACCCGGGTTTACCCTCAGTTTTATCCCTGCAAGGCCCGCACCGTCCTGCCCCCTGTTGTGCTGCTTCTCCATCATCAGATACATCTTCTGAAGGCCCCAGTCCCAGGTACCGTATTTTTCAAAATAGTATTCGGGCGGCTTTCGCAATCTTAACAAAGCAATGCCGCATTCATGTAAGACATTATCGCTCATGTCTAGTTCTTTTTCTGATCAGGGAAATTGATAATATCGGGAACGAGATATGCATCCGGGAACACCTTCCGGATCATAAGAAGGTACTTTGTGCCCTCGACACGGGTCCGGTAATCACCGGCTCTGATCTTATAGTAGCCGGGCCTCTCAAAGCTTGCATACGAAACAATATCAGGGAACTTGCTCATAAACTCAGCCCTTGCCTTGGCCGATTCCTCCCTCGCGTTCTTGTTCGAACTGCTGTAGATCTGGATCCTGAAGCCATCCATGCCGCCATCAAGCCGCTGATTGTAAAGAATATACCTGTAAATTAACGAATCGATGGCAGGGTCGTGGATTATCCTGAGTTCGCCGGCTCCCGGAACGTATCTCTCCCTCTCGAGAAGGGATGAGGTAAAGCCCGATCCCTGAGCCTGGGTGAGTCCTTCGGAGAAAGTAAGGAGAAGAAAAAAAATCAGGATGTTCCTCAACATTTTACAATTATTATCCAAGTTCTGCAGCCAGCTCGTCGGTTATCTCCAGATTATGATACACGTTCTGTATATCATCATCATCCTCAAGTGTTTCTACAAACTTAAGAACTTTTTTCGCTGACTCGATATCGAGAGCTTTCGTGTTGTTCGGGATCCTCTTAAGGGCTGCCTCCTCCGGTTCAATGCCCAGTTCGTTGAGCTTCCTGTTCAGACTTCCGAAATCTTCCATCGCACAGGTAATAGTAAGAGTGTCCTCGTCGGATTCAAAATCCTGTGCGCCGGCATCAATGAGCTCAAGTTCAAGGTCTTCTGCCGAAACATCCTCCAGCTTTATTGTAAAGATACCCTTCCTGTCGAAAAGGGAACTCAGCGAACCATTCGTGCCAAGCTTGCCTCCGTGCTTGTTAAAGGCTGACCTTACCGATGCAACGGTACGGTTGTTATTATCAGTAAGACATTCGGTAAAGATCGCTATTCCGCCGGGACCGTAGCCTTCGAATGTAACATCGACATAGCTGGCAGCATCTGCGCCAACAGCTTTCTTTATTGCCCTTTCAATATTATCCTTGGGCATGTTTGCCCCCTTGGCATTCTGTATCGCGAGCCTCAGCCTCGCATTTGAATCAGGGTCACCGCCACCTTCCTTTGCTGCAATGATGATCTCCTTTATGATCTTAGTGAAGATCTTCCCCCTTTTGGCGTCATTGGCACCCTTTTTCCTCTTTATCGTTGACCATTTATTGTGACCTGACATAGACCTGAAATTTAAAATTTCTGATGCAAAATTAAATATTTCTTTAATACATAAAGCATTGTTGATACTTTTGTGGACGAGTATTGAAAGACGCAGGACGCACGACGCACGACGCAAGGAAAACCGGAAGGGGAAGACAAAGGGAAGAAGGCGTTTCTAAATGGTTCCCCTCCCCGGAGGGGCTAGGGGTGGGTTAAGCAGACGCAGGACGCACGACGCACGACGCAAGGAAAACCGGAAGGGGAAGACAAAGGGAAGAAGGCGTTTCTAAAAGGTTCCCCTCCCCGGAGGGGCTAGGGGTGGGTTAAGCAGACGCACGACGCACGAAGAAATGAAGAACAATGATGCAGAAGAAATTTTATATAGAAACATACGGCTGTCAGATGAATGTTGCCGACAGCGAGGTGGTGGCGTCAATACTGGCGCAGAATGGCTTTGAGAGCACCAGCGAAATAAAGGAAGCCGGACTTATTCTTATAAACACATGCTCAATAAGGGATAATGCCGAGCAGAGAATATGGGGAAGGCTTAAGGCGATAGGACATCTTAAAAGAAAGAACAACGCAACAATAGGTTTGCTGGGATGCATGGCCGAACGTCTCAGGGAACAGATACTCGAAAAGGAACATCTTGTTGATCTTATAGCAGGTCCCGATTCATACAGGGATCTTCCCTCCCTTATTTCCGAAGCGGAAACAGGTCATAAAGCGGTTAATGTACTTCTTTCGAGGGAGGAGACCTATGCCGACATCAATCCAGTAAGAATGGACCGTAATGGCGTTACCTCGTTCGTCTCCATAATGAGGGGTTGCAATAACATGTGCGCTTACTGCGTGGTTCCTTATGTAAGAGGCGCTGAAAGAAGCCGCGATCCGGGGTCGGTAATCAGGGAAGTCAGGGATCTTGTCAGCAAAGGATACAGGGAGGTGACCCTTCTCGGACAGAATGTTGATTCTTATAACTGGAAAGATGAAGCAGGTCAGGTCGATTTTCCGGCTCTGCTTGAAATGACTGCCCTTGTTGACCCGTCCCTGAGGGTGAGGTTCTCAACCTCTCATCCGAAAGACATATCGGACGAGCTCCTTAAGACCATCGCAAGGTATCCGAACATATGCAGGCATATTCATCTGCCGGCCCAGAGCGGAAGCAGCAGGATACTTAAACTGATGAACCGCGACTATACAAGGGAATGGTACATGGATCGCATCAGCGCCATCCGCTCAATAATTCCCGGTTGTGCCATATCGACCGATATCATTGCCGGTTTTTGCACGGAAACCGAAGAGGACCATAAGGATACACTGTCGCTTATGGAGTGGGTCGGGTACGATTTTGCCTATATGTTCAAATACAGCGAACGCCCCGGGACAAAAGCCGCGAGAAAATATCCCGACGATGTTCCCGAAGAAATCAAGACAAGAAGACTAAATGAGATAATATCTGTTCAAAATACCCTCTCCGCAAGATCTAAAAAACAGGATGTTGGCAGGGTTTTTGAGGTCCTTACAGAGGATTTTTCAAAAAGGTCACAGGATTTTCTTTCGGGCCGGACATCCCAGAACAAGGTTGTCGTCTTTCCGGCAGAAGGGCACAGGAAGGGAGAATATGTTAACGTTCGCGTTGAAAGATGCACATCGGCAACCCTTATCGGGAAAGCGGTCTGAGAGAGCAGAATAATAANNAGCAGAATAATAAGGAAATGACGTATGCAAAACCGGTGACCTGCATTAGAAGGATCATCATGAGTATCACAATAAAATGAAAACCAGACTGCTTTTTTGCATTCTTCTGCTTCTGTCAGCTGCGGCTCCCAGCTCCTACGGCCAGAGATCCGGAAAAAAGATCACGGTTTCAGGATATGTGAAGGACGGGACAAGTGCTCCCGTAGCAAATGCAGAGGTAACTGCCGACGGTGAAAGGACAGGGTATCTTACGGATCACAGGGGCTTCTACAAGGTAAAGATAAGAAAGGGAAGCACCACCATTGGTATTCTTACCCAAAACAGCGGCAGACTGGAAGAACCCATAAACGGAAGAGAGAGGATAGATTTCAGGTTTGAGGGTTCGGTGCCGGTACAGGTGACCGGAAAGACTGACCCGGGTGATGAAGTCATTGACCTGGGACCAGGCAGGATAAAGAAGAAATCCCTTACCTCCCCTGTAGATGTGATTGACGGCACACAGTCGAAATATGCATCGTACAGCAACATCTACGATATGATAAAAAATGAGGTCCCGGGAGTGATGGTATCAGGCAACAGCATCAGGATCCGGGCAGCCACATCGATAAATGCCGGCAACGAACCCTTAATTGTGGTGGACGGAGTGCCTGTAAATACCATTGACAATATACAGCCGCAGATGATAAAAACGATCCAGGTACTTAAAGGATCATCTGCAGCGATATATGGAGTAAGAGGTTCAAACGGTGTTATAGTGATCAACCTTCTGAAGGGAAACGACAAATGAAAACATTTAACATTTATTAATTGTTTCTTCTCTCAAGTACTTATAACTTGCATGAAATTTTTAAATACACACCCACAAAATGAAGACCAGGATATTTTTCTTATTGATTCTTGCCCTGATACCTTTCACGGTAACCGAGGCACAGAAAGCCGGGAAGAAAATTACAATAACAGGATATGTGACCGACGGAACACAGGCATCAGTAGCGAATGCCATAGTAACAATCGACGGGCAGCAGAGTTCCCATTTTACAAACGGCAAAGGCTATTATAAGATAAAGGTTAAATCAGATGCAAAAAAAATCGGCATCCTTACGCAGACAAGCGGGATCCTTGAGGAGGAAATAAACGGAAGGACCAGAATAAACTTCCAGTTTGAAGGATCCGTGCCTGACCAGGTCAGCGCTGTTCCCGATCCCGGAGATGATGTGGTCGATATTGGTTACGGGAAGGTCAAGAAAAGGAACATGACAAGCAGTGTCAGCAAGATTGACGGCACGAATCCCAAGTATGCTTCCTATAAAAATATTTATGACATGATAAGGGGTGAGGTTCCCGGTGTTCAGGTCTCAGGAAACAGCATTAAGATCCAGGGAGCATCATCACTCACTCTCAGCACTGAACCTCTTTTCGTGGTTGATGGCGTAACGGTAAACACAATCGACGGGATACAACCCTACATGGTACAGTCGATACAGGTGCTGAAGGGCTCTTCGGCATCCATCTATGGTTCAAGAGGCGCCAACGGGGTTATCGTAATTAACCTTGTAACAGGGAACAAATAGAGGACCCTGCTGGTTTTACTTTCTGTTCTTTATCGCGATATTCAGTTCATCAAGCTGATCGCCTGATATTGCTGCAGGGGTGTCAAGCATAACATCGCGTCCGGAGTTGTTTTTCGGAAAGGCGATACAGTCGCGGATTGAATCCTGTCCTGCGAACATAGCCACCCAGCGGTCGAAGCCAAAGGCTATGCCTCCATGAGGGGGAGCTCCGTATCTGAATGCATTCAGAAGGAAGCCAAACTGTTCCTCCGCCTGCTCAGGGGTAAAACCGAGAACCCTGAACATAAGCTTTTGTATCCCGGCATCGTGGATCCTGATTGAACCTCCGCCTATTTCCACACCGTTTATAACAAGGTCATATGCATTGGCTCTGACCCGTCCCGGATCAGTCTCCATCAGTGCGATATCTTCAGGTTTCGGGGAGGTAAACGGATGATGCATTGCAAAGAATCGCGAGCTTTCCTCATCCCATTCGAGAAGGGGAAAATCAACCACCCATAGAGGAACGAACCTGTCGGCAGGCCTCAGGTTAAGCCTGTTGCCCAACTCGAGACGCAGTTCCGACAAGGCTGAAAGGGTAATTTTGCGTTCGCCGGCAAGAATGAGAATAAGATCGCCGGGTTCTGCTTCCATCCTGCCGGCCCAGAGTTTCAGATCTTCCGGAGAATAGAACTTGTCGGCCGAGGATTTCAGTGTACCATCGGTTCCGTATTTGACATAGACCAGTCCTTTTGCTCCTATCTGGGGACGTTTGACGAATTCGGTCAGTTCATCCGTCTGCTTCCTTGAGTAATCGCCGCAACCTGCGGCGCAGATTGCCCCTACGTATTCGGCGCTGTCGAACACGCCGAATCCGCGTCCCTTTACAATCTGGGTAAGTTCTTTTATCTTCATCCCGAAACGAAGGTCGGGCTTGTCATTTCCGTAATTCTCCATCGCCTCACTGTAAGGCATCCTGATAAATGGCTCGCTGAACTCAACTCCTTTGATCTTAAGGAAAAGGTGCTTTGCCAGTCCTTCAAAAGTGTCAAGCACGTCATCCCTTTCAACGAACGACATTTCGCAGTCGATCTGGGTAAACTCCAGCTGTCTGTCAGCCCTGAGATCTTCATCCCTGAAGCACTTTACAATCTGATAATATCTGTCAAAACCCGATACCATGAGAAGCTGTTTCAATGTCTGCGGCGACTGTGGTAGGGCATAGAAGGTTCCGGGATGCATCCTCGAAGGAACAACAAAGTCGCGGGCACCCTCAGGAGTTGATTTAATGAGTACAGGGGTTTCAACGTCAACGAATCCTGCGGAGTCGAGGTACTTTCTGGTCTCGCCTGCAACCCTGTGGCGAAGAAGTATATTGTTCCTGACACTGGTCCTTCGAAGATCAAGATACCTGTATTTCATCCTGAGCTCTTCTCCGCCGTCGGTGTCTTCCTCTATGGTAAAGGGAGGAATCTCGCTACGGTTGAGAATATTGAGAGAAGTCACCTCTATCTCAATCTCCCCCGTCGGGATCCTGAGGTTCTTACTGCTTCTCTCCCTCACTATCCCTTCGGCCTGAATAACAAACTCACGGCCCAGCTTTCGTGCCGACTCGCACAGTTCCCGGTTGGTCTCCATATTGAACAGAAGCTGGGTTATCCCGTATCTGTCGCGCAGATCGACGAATGTCATTCCCCCGAGATCCCGCGATTTCTGTACCCACCCGCAAAGTGTAACACTCTTTCCTGCATCGTCAAGCTTCAGTTCGCCGCATGTGTTTGTCCTGTACATATATCTTGTTTTGATTTCAGCAAAAGTAGAAAAAATAGGCTTACCTGAGAACTGCACCTTATTGTTATATGGACTTTGCCGGGGAAAAACAGAAGCAACAAAAGGCGGGGAGCTGAGCCATCCCGGATGATAGCAGGCAGGTTCAGCATTATGTTAAGGGCAAGAGTCTTTATTCATTAATTCTTTTTAAATTTAGAAAAATTTTAGTCAAAGGATGCCTGAAAACAGGGATGAGCATTTTATGCGGGCAGCTCTTGAAGAGGCCCGCAAAGCATTTGAAAGACAGGAGGTTCCTGTTGGTGCAGTGGTGGTTTGCGACGATATGATAATTGCCCGGGCCCACAACCTTACCGAAACCCTTAATGACCCGACAGCCCACGCCGAAATGCAGGCCATAACATCCGCAGCAGCGTGGCTCGGAGGGAAATACCTTACAGGATGCACTATTTATGTTACTGTTGAACCTTGCGCAATGTGTGCCGGTGCAATAGGCTGGAGTCAGGCGGAAAGAGTTGTTTACGGGGCCGATGATCCGAAAAAGGGATTTACACTTTTTCAGGGGAGTTTTCTTCACCCCAAAACTACTGTGAGCAAGGGATTTCTTGCAGGAGAATGCGGAAACCTGATGAGTAATTTCTTCAAAAAGAAAAGATGATAATACCCGAATATATACTTTCGAAAAACATTGCAAAAACCCGGAGGAAGCTTTTAAAATCACATCCGGCTGATGCTTCTCATTTCTTTTCAAGAAAATAGTAAGTAAGTTTACCTAAACCATCCGACATGACCCTGGAAAACTCAAAATCGGTTATTAACCTGAAGCTTATCAGACGGAGCTCGATCATCCTGTTCCTTGGATACCTTATCATCGCGTATGCTGCCAAACTGATCCATTTCCCCCTGCTTGGCATGGATGATCTGGCATGGACGATAATTATCCTTCTCCTGTTCCTGATGATCATTTTTGTACCCTCTCTTCTTAATCATCAATATATTTATTACTCCGACGAAGGGGAGAACATTGTCTTCAGGTACTACACGACAGGACTGATTACCGGCAACAAGAATTCGGTTGAAATTGACAAAAGAAGTTTTTCCGGTTTCACCACGGAAAAGAAGCTTTTCGGACTTGTCCAGAGCCTGACCCTCTATCAGAGGATCAGGGAAGGAGTGGCAAAATATCCCCCGATTTATTTAGGAGGCCTGAATGCTTCACAGAAAGCGGCAATAATAAAGTCCCTCAGCTCATTTGCGCCCATAATAAGAGGAAAAAGTGGCGACATGAGTTAAATCATTTTTAATGAGTAAAATAGAGTTAAAATTTGCTTGCCTTTAACTAAAAACAAAGACATTCACTAAAATCCCAATACTATGAACGTAGATAAAATTATGAACAACCTCGAGAAGAAACATCCCGGTGAAGTTGAGTATTTGCAGGCAGTCAGGGAAGTTCTTGAGTCGATAGAAGAGGTTTATAATGAAAACCCGCAGTTTGAATCTGCCAACATTATTGAACGCATCGTCGAGCCTGACCGTGTTCTGACATTTAAGGTTCCGTGGGTCGACGATGAAGGGAACGTCAAGGTAAACATCGGTTACCGCGTTCAGTTCAACAATGCCATCGGGCCTTACAAGGGCGGCCTCAGGTTCCACCCGAGCGTCAACCTTTCCATCCTCAAATTTCTCGGATTCGAACAGATCTTCAAGAATGCCCTTACAACACTTCCTATGGGAGGTGGCAAGGGAGGATCCGACTTTGATCCAAAAGGCAAGTCAAATGCCGAGGTGATGAGATTCTGCCAGTCTTTCATGCTTGAGCTGTGGAAGTATATCGGACCAGAAACTGATGTTCCTGCCGGTGATATAGGTGTTGGCGGAAGAGAGATCGGATACCTCTACGGAATGTACAAGAAGCTTAAGGGAGATCATACCGGAGTGCTTACAGGTAAAGGCAGCAACTGGGGCGGTTCGTTAATAAGGCCGGAAGCTACCGGTTTCGGGGGTATATACTTTGCACAGGAGATGCTTAAGACCAGGAATGAGACTCTTGCAGGCAAAACCATATCGGTCTCCGGATTCGGAAACGTTGCCTGGGGCGCTGCCCTTAAGGCTACCGAACTGGGAGCAAAAGTGGTGACGATATCCGGACCCGACGGTTATGTATATGATCCTGAAGGCATCTCGGGAAGGAAGATCGATTACCTTCTGGAGCTCAGAGCATCAAACCAGGACATCGTGAAGCCGTATTCCTATGTCTTTGAAGGCGTTGAATTCCATGAGGGAAAACGTCCGTGGGGAGTAAAAGTCGATATTGCCCTTCCATGCGCAACCCAGAATGAGCTTAACGGCGAGGATGCCAGATTACTTGTCCTCAACGGTGTGAAGATGGTTGCCGAGGTCTCAAACATGGGCTGTACTCCGGATGCGGTCGAGGAATTCCAGAAGAACAACGTACTTTTTGCTCCAGGGAAAGCAGTAAACGCCGGAGGCGTTGCCACATCAGGCCTTGAGATGACCCAGAACTCCATGAAAATGAGATGGAACAGCCAGGAGGTCGACAGCCGCCTGCATGAGATAATGACAAACATTCATGGCCAGTGTGTGAAACACGGAAAAAGGCCGGACGGGACGGTAGACTACGTGAAGGGTGCCAATATCGCCGGTTTCCTGAAGGTTGCAAATTCAATGCTGGATATGGGAGTGGTGTAGAGAAAAACACTCTAAAACTTCAACATAAAATCCTGCCCCCTTCGTCGATGCGAAGGGGGTTTTTTCGCGTATGATTTGCCTTGCAAACCGAGTCTTACTTCTCCCCTTTTCCTGACTTGTGACGTCTCTCTAAATTAGTGCTGTTTCATCTTGTAAAACACTGAATATGAGTAGTGAAAAAAATCAAAATTGGTTTTTACCGCACTAACGCATATTTTGTTCTGAGCTCAGTATCTGAAAGGTCAATACAAAGTCAGTATTTACGGAGCTAAGTTTCATAACTTTCCCCTCCTTTCAAAGGAGGGGTGGACCGGGCAGTAGTCTTGTACGGGCCGGAATTCGATCCCGGGCCGGGGTGGTTAAGGAGAGCCTCATGGTGATTATATCCGGATTGAAAAAGATAAAATAAGGGACAGGTTTCTTGAGGGTTTCGGCCTTACTCTTCTTCGATATGAAAACAGTTTGGTATTTCAGGAGCCTGAATACATACTCTAAGAAATAAGAAATGCATTTAATGGAGATGACAAATGTTCTTAATTCCTGTTAAAATACTCTCCAGGGCAATAACCACCCCGGCCCGGAAGGAAATCCCGTCCGGTTCAAAAAGCAGTAGCCGGGCCACCCCTCCTTGCGAAGGAGGGGAAAGTTATGGTATTATATATCTGCATATTAAACAACAAATCGAGTTTTAAATGATTTAAAACTTCTCCTACACCCCCAGGTTCACCTTCCGGTTTTCCCTGAGTCTTGCGTCCTTTCTAACCCACCCCTAACCCTAAGCTGTGGCTTGGCAGGCTCTCCCGGGAGGAGAACCTCTCAGTTATGACTTCATTCATCCATCATCAGGCTTCCTTGTGTCATGCGTCCTCCACCTTCGCTACCGCTACGGCGGTCGAAGAAAGATACGGTGTACAAGTGCGTCTTGAGTTCATCCTTCTCCCTTTCTCCCCCTCTCCCACAAAGCATCAGGTGTGTTTTATTACTTTTTACCTAAAAAACCAAGGAACCCATTTAAGGCTGAAAGGGGGTTTTTTGTATATTTACATGTCTCAACTCCTCGTGCCATGTCAGATGTTCCGCTGAAGCATCAGATTGCTTTAAGTCTTATTCCGCGCATTGGTGATGTCAATGCCCGCAAGCTTGTAGCATATTTCGGTTCGGTAGAAGCTATTTTCAGCGAACCTTACCGCAATCTCGTCAGAATACCCGGAATTGGTCCGGGACTAGCCGCAAGCATATGCGACAAGTCGTATCTCGAACAAGCAGAGAAGGAAGAAGATTATGTTATAAAACATAATATCCGGACTTTCTTCTACCTCGATGGGGATTACCCTTTCAGGCTTAAGCAGTGCGACGATTCTCCCGTGCTTTTTTACTTCAGGGGGAATTGTGATCTGAACAGCAGGAGGATACTGAGCGTGGTCGGGACCCGTAATGCGACAAAAAGGGGGAAAGAGATCTGCGAGAAGATAATCGGCGATCTGGCATCGGGACATCCGGATATCATCATTATAAGTGGTCTGGCCTACGGTATAGACATTACAGCACATAAAGCTGCGCTTGCCTGTAATATAAAGACTATTGGCGTGCTGGGACACGGGTTCAGGACCATATATCCTGCGATACACCGTCCTGTTGCAGATGCCATCCTTAAAAACGGAGGCCTTCTTACGGATTTTGTCTCCGATGCTCTTCCCGAGAGAAACAACTTCCTTAAAAGGAACAGGATAATTGCCGGACTGGCAGACGCTACCCTTGTAGTGGAATCGGGAATAAAGGGCGGAGCACTGATAACCTCAGATATGGCAGCTTCTTACAACAGGGATGTATTTGCAGTGCCAGGAAGACCGGATGACCAGTGGTCGGCCGGCTGTAACAGCCTTATCAAGACAAACAAGGCAGCCCTTGTTGAATCAGCGTCGGATATAGAGTATTTCATGGACTGGGATCCGGAAAAAACAAGAGTCCCAGAACAAAAAACACTGTTCACGGAACTCAGTGAACCTGAACAGAAGATCTATGAGTTGATAATGAAGGAGGGAGAACTCACCATCGACACAATATGCCGTTCGCTTGAGATACCAATAAGCCGTCTGTCGGCCCAGCTTCTTCAGATGGAATTCAAGGGAGTGATAAAATGCTATCCGGGCAACCTTTACAGGATCTGAGTCTTTCAGGAATGCTTCATCCCTGATCATAAAATAAATCTGTCAATTATTTTGCCCTGGATTAAAATAATATATCTCCAATAAATATACTTCACCGGGTATTGTATTTCCAGTGTTTTTATATTTTTGATCTTCCTTAAACTTTTACCTAACATTTACAATATGGATCCTAGAGTACAGCAGTTCATGGCAATGATCAAGGCCAAAAACCCGGGTGAGACTGAGTTCCATCAGGCAGTTCAGGAAGTGGCAGAATCGCTTATCCCTTTTATTGAAGAGAATCCGAGGTATAAACATGCAAAAATACTTGAACGGATCGCTGAACCTGAGAGGACGATAATTTTCAGGGTACCGTGGATCGACGACAAGGGCGAGGTGCAGATAAACAGGGGATTCAGGATAGAGATGAACAGCGCAATAGGTCCCTACAAGGGAGGGCTGAGATTCCATCCTACTGTTAACCTGGGAATTCTCAAATTCCTTGCCTTTGAGCAGGTTTTCAAGAACAGTCTTACAACTCTTCCGATGGGAGGAGGAAAAGGCGGTTCTGATTTTGATCCGAAGGGAAAATCAGATAACGAGGTGATGAAATTCTGCCAGAGCTTCATGACAGAGCTTTTCAGGCATATAGGACCCGAAACAGATGTACCTGCCGGGGATATCGGAGTGGGCGGACGCGAAATAGGTTTTCTGTTCGGACAGTATAAAAGGCTGAAGAATGAGTTTTCGGGAGTTCTTACAGGGAAAGGCATTGAATGGGGAGGATCGCTTATTCGTCCGGAAGCAACCGGATACGGGGCTACTTATTTTGCCCAGGAAATGCTTGCCACACGCGGTGATTCGCTGAAAGGTAAAACGGTCAGCATCTCTGGCTCGGGCAACGTGGCACAGTACGCGGCCGAAAAAGTTACAGAACTCGGGGGAAAGGTTGTGACCATGTCCGACTCGAATGGCTTCATCCACGACCCGGACGGGATTGATGCGGAAAAGCTGAATTACATAATGGAACTTAAGAATGTAAAGAGGGGAAGGATCAGTGAATACGCAGAAAAATACGGTGTTGAATATTATTCTGATCTCAGGCCATGGATTATAAAATGTGATATAGCAATGCCTAACGCCACACAGAATGAGATAAGCGGCGAAGAAGCCTTAACCCTTGTAAAGAACGGATGCATCTGCGTAGCTGAGGGTGCCAACATGCCAAGTACGCTTGAAGCGATTGAGGTATTCCTTAATTCAAAAATACTGTATGCTCCGGGTAAGGCAGCAAATGCAGGGGGAGTTGCAACGTCAGGACTTGAGATGACACAGAACTCCATGAGGCTTCCATGGTCGCGTGAAGAAGTTGATACCCGTCTGCATACCATCATGAAGAATATTCACAGCACCTGTGTAAAATACGGAACGCAGAAAGACGGCTATGTAAACTATGTGGTCGGTGCCAATATCGGAGGCTTCGTCAAAGTGGCAAATGCCATGCTGGCACAGGGAGTTGTTTAATGAATCTCATCGACACTCATACACACATCTACCTTCCTGAATTTGACAACGACAGGGATGAGGTTATTGAGAGGGCAGTAAAAAACGGTGTTTCGCGTCTTCTGATGCCTAATATTGACCTCGAATCCGTTGAGCGGATGCACCAGGCTGCAACCAGGTACCCTGATGTTTGTCAGATGATGATAGGTCTTCATCCGACATCTGTCGGAGAAGATTTCGAATACCAGATTGACGCTTTAGAACGTCTTTCGGCGAAATACGATTATAAGGCTATCGGAGAGATCGGGATTGACCTATTTTGGGACAAGACATATTTTAAGGAACAGGTTGTTGCTTTCAAAAAACAGGTAGCGATTGCGATTGGTCTTGGACTGCCGGTGGTGATACATTCAAGGGACTCCTTCCCCCAGGTAAGCGAAGCTCTGGAAGAATTCAAAGGGCAGGATCTGAAAGGAGTATTCCATGCATTCACAGGGACATCTGATGATGCCCGGAGGGCGGTGGAAATGGGATTCATGATAGGAATAGGAGGAATCGTGACTTTTAAAAATTCGGGGCTCGACAAGATCGTCAGGGAGGTCGGACTTGACAACATAATACTTGAAACTGATTCCCCCTATCTTGCTCCTGTTCCTTTCAGGGGGAAAAGAAACGAAAGTTCTTATCTTTGTCTGATAAACAACAAAATTGCCGGGATATTCGGAGTGACTCCTGAAGAATCCGCTTCAGCGACATACGAGAATTCCGTTACACTATTTGGCCTGTAAAAAAATAAAATGGCAGAGACAAAAGAGACATCGATACTGATAATCTACACAGGAGGAACCATCGGGATGATACATGATCCTGACAACGGATCCCTGGTGCCGATCGACTTCAATCATATTACCGATCACGTACCGGAACTCAGGAAATTCGGCTTCCGTCTCGAGTCGGTTTCTTTCGACCCTGTAAAGGATTCTTCTAACATTGATCCGGGAATATGGGTCAAAATGGCTGAAACAATAGAGGAGAACTACGAAAAATATGACGGCTTTGTAGTGCTCCATGGTACTGATACAATGGCATACTCAGCATCCGCGATGAGCTTCATGCTCGAGAACCTCGACAAGCCGGTGATATTTACAGGATCGCAGCTTCCTATCGGACTGCTTCGCACCGACGGCAGGGAGAATCTTATCACTGCCATTGAGATTGCAGCCGCAAAGGAAAACGGACTGCCCGTTGTTCCGGAAGTGTCGATATTCTTCGGCAATGATCTTACAAGAGGAAACAGGACCACAAAGATGAGTGCAGAGCATTTCGATGCATTCGATTCACCTAACTATCCTCCTCTCGCCGAAGTGGGTCTTCATATTAAATACAACAATTATGTGATCAGGTATCCTGACCCGCGAAAAAGACTGATAGTACACAAAGTATTTGATTCGAACGTGGCGATCCTGAAATTTTTTCCGGGAATAGGAAGGAACCTGGTCAGGTCGGTGATGAATACTCCCGGGCTCAGGGCAATCATAATTGAGACCTTCGGATCGGGCAACGCTCCCACTTACCAGTGGCTGCTGGACGATGTGAAGAATTTCATCGACAACGGCGGGATAGTTTTCAATGTGACCCAGTGCCACGGAGGGAGTGTGGAGATGGGATTGTACGAGACAAGCCGTGGACTGCTCGCCGCCGGTGTTGTCGGCGGAAAAGACATAACATCGGAAGCTTCCGTTACAAAACTTATGCATCTGCTGGGGGTCTGCAGTTCGAATGATGAGGTGGAGAGCTGTTTGGGCCGGTCGCTGGCGGGGGAGATAAGTTAGGTGACTATAAAAGAAATCAGAACATTATTAACTTGTAAAGAAACCCCCTTCCTGGCCTTCCCATCGAGACCGTTATAGAGATCAGAACATTGTTAACTTGTAAAGAAACCCCCTTCCCGGCCTTCCCCCTGAGAGGGGGAAGGAGAGAAATCCAGTGGATTGATTTGGGTTTGGGGAGGTGGAGTTTATGAAATATTTTGTATTTTGCGGCGCTTTTTGAAGCACTGAGCCTCCTTCGCTACCTCCTTCGCAGATGCTGCGGAGGTCGAAGAAAGCTACGGAGGACTAAGGGAGAGATGCAGGAGTGGCTTAACTGGCCCGCCTGGAAAGCGAGTATACCCCAAAAGGGTATCGGGGGTTCGAATCCCCCTCTCTCCGCAACTCCGGATTACTCCCGTCCCGCCATCAGGCGGGACGGGATTTTTGTTTTTCAGCTGACCGAGCCATGCTTGCATGAGCGAGGACAGATGAAAAACAAAAACCCATGGAGCGCAGCGAAATGGGAGTAATCCGGAGTTGCAGGATCCCCCCTTTGGGATCACCGCAGGTAATCCCCTCTCAGGAGATTTTAGGTGAAACGAAAAATCGCGAAAGGACCGGTGTATTTTTCAGCTGACCGAGCCATGCTTGCATGAGCGAGGACAGATGAAAAACAAAAACCCATGGAGCGCAGCGAAATGGGAGTAATCCGGAGTTGCAGGGATCCCCCCATTGGGATCACCGAAGGTAATCCCCTCTCCGATGATTTTAGGTGAAATGAATAATCGCGACAGAACAGGTGTGTTTCTCAGCTGACCGAGCCATGCTCGCATGAGCGAGGACAGATGAAAAACAAAAACCCATGGAGCGCAGCGAAATGGGAGTAATCCGGAGTTGCAGGATCTCCCCTTTGGGATCACCGCAGGTAATCCCCTCTCAGGAGATTTT
>MTKZ01011123.1_pt1 | contig 47631 bp, 46 predicted proteins | sample 1042781 | NCBI WGS metagenome assembly MTKZ01 (sample SAMN06212207, study PRJNA360539) | anaerobic digester metagenome | biome: Wastewater treatment plant; material: sludge; isolation source: anaerobic digester fed with sludge from wastewater treatment plant | place: Denmark: WWTP Viborg ...
TTGAAGCCTCTTCGGGCAATGGGTGCCGAAGGTACTCGCGAAGCAAGACCGTCTTTATTTTTCTCACTGATTGCACCAGATGGCACGCAGGTGTTCCCAAAAAATCCGGACGGTAGTGATAGCCGCTGGCGATGGAACCCAGAGCGGGTAGAGAAAGAAAAACATCGCATCGAGTGGGTAAAGGGTCGAAATGGATGGAGTGCCTATTTCAGAATTTATGCTGACGACAACGAAACACGTCCGCCTGAAACGATTTGGCCTCATGCGCTTGTGGGCAGTAATCGCACTGCTAAGGCCGAGGCGAAATCATTTGTTACTGCCGGAAAGCCTTTTGAAACGCCAAAGCCCGAAAGGTTGATCAAGAGGATTATCGAGATTTCTACATTGCCCGGCGACATCGTCCTCGACTCATTTGCCGGTTCCGGCACCACGGGTGCGGTGGCGCACAAGATGGGGCGAGGCTGGATCATGGTGGAGCTGGGCGAGCATTGCCATACGCATATCATTCCCCGCATGAAAAAGGTCATCGACGGGACTGATCAGGGCGGCATCAGTAAGGCCGTTAACTGGAAAGGGGGCGGTGGATTTCGTTACTTCCGGCTTGCGCCGTCGCTGCTCGAAAATGACAAAAGGGGCAACTGGATCATCAGCAAGGAATACAACGCTGCCATGCTTGCCTCTGCCATGGCGAAGCACGAAGGGTTTGTTTATAACCCCGATGAGAACTTTTACTGGAAACAGGGAAAGTCCACGGAAAAGGACTACATCTTTACCACCACCAATTTCATTACCATCGAGTATCTGGACAGCATCCACGAAGAGATGCAGCCCGATGAGAGCCTCCTCATCTGCTGCAAGTCCTTCCAAAAGGCCTGTGAAGACAGATATGCGAATATCACCGTCAGGAAGATTCCGAACATGCTTTTGGGCCGGTGCGAGTTTGGAAAGGATGATTACAGCCTGAACATTGCAAGCCTGCCGTGGCAGGCGGATAAAGACACGGAGGCGGGCGATCCTGCAGAAATAGGAAGCAAAGGGAAAAAAACAAAGAAGCCTTCTTTGAAAAATCAACAGGGGCTTTTTGACAAGGAGGGCGAATAGATGAACAGGATCGCCAACTCCATAAAGAATCGTTTGAGTCTGCGGCCGCCGCAAGCGGAAAGCCTGAGAATCCTTGCCGAGCTTGCCGATGCGCTTTCCATGCAAAAGAATCCTGACCTGACGGCTGAATTGGAAAAGGTCAAAAGCCGCTATCCGACATGTGCGGATTTCGAAAGAAGCTTTCCTTCACTTTGTTTTGCCCTGGCCACGGGCGTCGGCAAGACGCGGTTGATGGGAGCTTTTATTGCGTACCTTTACCTAGCAAAGAACATTCGGAATTTCTTTGTGCTTGCCCCGAATCTCACGATCTATAACAAGCTCATCGACGATTTTGCCAACATTAACAGCCCGAAGTATGTGTTTCAGGGCATCGGGGAGTTTGTCCACAGCAGGCCGCGCATTATAACCGGGGATAACTACGAAGAGGTCCGGCAGACGGAATTATTCAAATACGAAATCCACGTCAACATTTTCAATATCGGGAAGATCAACGCGGAGACCAGGGGCGGTAAATCGCCAAGGATCAAACGACTGGCGGAATGTCTCGGCGATTCCTATTTCAACTACCTTTCCACACTCGACGACCTGGTTTTATTGATGGACGAGTCGCACCATTACCGGGCGGACAGGGGGATGGAGGTCATCAATGAGTTGAACCCGATTATCGGACTGGAGCTTACGGCGACGCCGCAGGTGGAGCGTGGCGGCGGGGCGGTTAAATTCAGGAACGTCGTCTATGAATACTCCCTTGCCAAAGCCATCCGGGACGGTTTTGTGAAAGAGCCGGCGGTGGCGACCAGAAAGGACTTCGATCCGACGCATTATACGCAGGATGATCTGGACCGGATCAAACTGGAAGACGGCATCCGCCTTCATGAAGACACGAAGGTCGCCCTGGATATTCACGCAAGGGACACAAAGGCAAACCATGTAAAACCTTTTGTGCTGGTGGTTACTCAGAGTACAGAACACGCCCGCAAGATAAAAGAGATGATCGTTTCGGAAAAGTTTTTCAAAGGGTATTACGCCGACAAGGTCATGGAAATCCACTCCAACCAGACCGGCGGGGAAAAGGACGAGAATATCGAGAGACTCGTATCCCTGGAACTTCCGTCGAATAAGATAGAAATCGTGATTCACGTGAATATGCTCAAGGAGGGATGGGATGTGACGAACCTCTATACCATCATCCCCCTGAGAACAGCCACTTCCGTAACTTTGCGGGAACAGACCATCGGCAGGGGCCTCCGCCTGCCTTACGGAAAGAGAACCGGAAATGACAAGGTGGATAAGCTCACGATCGTCGCCCATGACAAATTTCAGGAAATCGTCGATGCGGCCAACCGGCCCGATTCCATCATCCGCAAGGAAAATATCATCACCATCGATGCGGAGGAATTGAACCGGCCGAAAGAGGTCATCACGGTTTTATCCGGTCTTGAGCAGATGATCGAGGCGGAACAGAACCGGATAGAGGGGATCACCGAAACCGATGAGAAAGAGAAAGCTCAGGTCAGCCTGGATGTTCGAAAGATCATCATCGCAACCCTGCCCGAATTGAATACCGCCGTGAAGAGCGTCGGTGAATTGAAAAACGAGGAAATCAAACAGATCGCGCTGGTGAAGTTCAAACAGAAGATCGAAGCGGCCCCGCAGCCATACCTGTTTGCAGAAGATATGATCCGGCAAGTGGAACAGGTCTACGAGGAGATCGTGGACGAATTCACGGATAAGATCATTGAGATTCCCCGGATCATGATTCTGCAGCATGATGAGGTTGTTTCAGGTTTTCATGATTTTGATCTGGATACTAGGCATCTCAATTATCAACCCGTATCGGAAGAGATCCTGGTTAAGAAACTCAGGGAACAGGAAGACGGCATTGATATTGTCATCGGAAAGGGCAGGATCGTCGTCGATACCCCGGAGAATATCATTGTCAATGAGCTTATGAACTACTCTGAAATCAGCTATGACGACCAAGCGGAATTGCTTTACAAGCTGGCAGGCGAGGCAGTGGTGAATTTTCGTTCCTACCTCGCAGAGGACAACCTGATGAATGTGGTCCAATACCATAAAAAGGAGATCGGCCGGTACATTCATTCCCAGATGATGGAACACTTCTACTGCGAAGCGCCGGCATTCAAGAAGCCGGACGTCCTGCCTTTTTTGAGAATTGAGGAGTACAACCTATCCAAATACACAAAAGACAGCATCCACCACTACACCGAGACCATCACCCCGACGCATGCGATTCCGGGCAAGGTATTCAGCGGCTTCAAAAAAGCCTGCCACAATCTTTACAAGTTTGACTCCAAAACGGAGAAGGATTTCGCCGTCATTCTTGAGCAGGACGGAGACGTGTTGAAATGGCTGAGACCGGCGCAGAAACAGTTCAAGATTTACTGGAAACACAATTCGCGCCAGTATCATCCCGATTTTGTGGCTGAGACGAAAGACGCGATCTATATGATCGAGACGAAGAAAGAAGCGGATATCGAAACGTCTGACGTTCAGGAGAAAACAGCGGCCGCTTTGTTATACTGCAAGAACGCCTCGGATTTCACGACACAAAACGGCGGCAAGCCATGGAGGTATATCCTCATCCCGCACAACGCCGTCATGTTCAATATGAGCTTCAAAAAGATGCGGCGGGAATTTGAGGTAAGGGCTTGATAAATATTTGACAAATTGCAAGTCGCAATCATTATAAAGCAAATACTTTTTCAAAAATTATCTTCATTATCTCAATCCAGCCGAGGTTTTCGATTGCCGTGTAACTGAAAGGCAATAAAGTATTTGCAATCGATGCCGCATCTGCATATGATGCCTCCGAAAACAGTGTGGGGGCGTCATTCATGACCGGAACCCTCGTCAACAGCGGCGCCATCCTCGCCGGAAGCCTTGTCGGCCTTGCCGTGGGAAGGCACATTTCCGAACGGCTCAAAACCATCGTCATGCAGGCCCTTGGGCTGTCCGTGATGTTGATTGGCCTGCAGATGGCGCTCACCGGCAAGGATATCATCATGACGATCGGCTGCCTGCTCATCGGCGCCGTGACCGGCGAAGTGATCAACATCGAAAATTGGCTGGAGCGCATGGCGGAGCGGCTCAAGGCGCGCTTCCGGTCCGATTCCTCCACCTTCGTGCAGGGATTCGTTTCCGCATCGCTCCTGTATCTGACGGGGGCGATGATGATCGTCGGCTCCATTCAGGATGGAACGGTGGGAGATCCCCACACGCTGTATGTCAAATCGCTCCTCGACGGCGTGGCGTCCGTGGCCCTGGCCTCGTCTCTGGGCGTCGGTGTCGCCTTTTCCGCGGTTGCCGTTCTGATCGTGCAGGGGGCGATCACCCTCATGGCCGGACAGCTTCTCTTTCTGCGGAGTCCCGCCGTTCTCGATGCCGTTGCGGCCACCGGCGGTGTGCTGATCCTGGCCATCGGCATCAATCTTCTCGATTTGAAGCAGATTCGNNCGGTAAGCAAGGAGTCCCATGAGCAGGGAATACGACATTCTCATCGCGGGAGGCACCGTTTACGACGGGCTGGGAAATCCGGGCCGGCCGCTCGATGTGGCCATTCGGGGTGAAAAAATCCATCGGATCGCGGAACGGCTGGACCGGTCCCGGGCGGAGAGCGTCATCGAGGCGGACGGACTTTCCGTATCGCCCGGGTTCATCGATCCGCACAGCCACACAGATATCGAGCTGCTCGTCAATCCCAAGGCCGAGAGCAAGATCCGGCAGGGGATCACGACGGAGATTTCAGGAAACTGCGGGTTCAGCGTATTTCCGCTCAGCGATCTCAATTACGAGGAGCGAAAGAGGTACACCGAGGAAAAGTTCAAGGTCGACGTCAACTGGCGGGACATCGGTGGATTTTTCCGTCGCCTGGAGGAGCGGGGTCTGGCCCTGAATTACGCCACGCTGGTTGGTCACGGCACCATTCGGAGCGCCGCCTTCGGCCATGAGGACCGGCCCCCCACGGAGCGGGAAATGGCCGCCATGAAACGTATGGTCCGGGAGAGCATGGAGGCGGGGGCAATCGGGTTGTCCACGGGGTTGATCTACACCCCGGGCTGCTTTGCCCAGACGGAAGAGATCATCGAGCTGTGCCGGGAAGTGGCGGCTTACCGCGGCATCTACGCCACCCACATGCGCAACGAGGGGGACTGCCTCATTGAGTCCGTCGAGGAAGCGATCCGGATCGCCCATGAGGCGAAGGTCAGCCTGCAGATCTCCCACCTGAAACTGGCATACCCGCGAAACTGGTCCAAGCTGCATTCGGTCCTGTCCCGCATTTCGGAAGTCAAGGCACAGGGGATGGAGATCCTGGCGGACCGTTATCCCTACACGGCCACATCGACGCTTCTGAACACGTTCATCCCGCGGTGGGTTCAGCAGGGCTCGACCGATGAATACCTGTCAAGATTAAGGGACCCGTCCCTGGAGGAGAAGATCCGGGAGTTTGTCAAAATCCAGGAGGAAAAGGTCGGCTCCTGGGATAACGTCTTCATTTCGTCGGTCCTCACCCACGGAAATCAGCAGCTTGTGGGGAAGAGCATCAAGCAGGCCGCCGCGGAAACGGGGAAGGAGCCCTATGCTCTGATCCGTGATCTGCTCATCGACGAAGAGGACCAGGTCTGGATGATCAATTTTTCCCTCAGCGAGGACAATTTCAGACGGATCATCGCTCATCCGCTCGTAGTGATCGGTTCCGACGGGTGGGCGCTGGCGCCTTACGGAACCCTGGGGCGGGACAAGCCCCATCCGCGTTCCTACGGGACTTTCCCCCGGATGCTGGGCCGCTATGTCCGCGATGAGAACCTTTTGTCTCCGGGCATCGCCATTGAAAAGATGACCTCGATGACCGCCAGGAAATTCGGCCTGAGGGGCCGGGGACAGATTCGGGAGGGGTTTTTTGCGGACGTCGTTGTCTTCGATCCCTACAACATCATCGATCTGTCGAGCTGGACGGACCCGCATCAGTTCGGGCGTGGGATCGAGCATGTCATCGTCAACGGCCGGATCGTCATCCGCGAGGGGGAGCACACCGGCGCCCTGCCGGGGAAGGTTCTGAAGAAGATCGATCGAATCACCATCTGAGGCCCGTCAGGCGATCTTCAGCACCATCAAGGTGATGTCGTCGAACTGGGCTTTGCCGTCCGCGAAACGCATCACGTCGTTCTGGATTTTCTCGATCAGGTCTTTCGACGACAGCGTCCCGTTCGAGCGGATTGTCTGAACGAGCCTTTCCAGACCGAAAAGCTCGTTCCGGTCGTTGATGGCTTCCGTGATGCCGTCCGTGTACAGGACCAGGGTGTCGCCGGGAAGGAGGTCGATGCTGGCTTCCCGCAGCTCGATCTGACGGTTGATTCCCAGGGCGATTCCCCCCGTCTTCAACTGCTTCACTTCCTCCAATCCCTTTCTGAACAGGAGCGGCGGATTGTGCCCGGCGTTCACGTAACGAAGGTGTTTCCAGCGGGTGTTGAGGACGGCGTAGAAGAGGGTCACGAACATGCCGGAGGTTGAATCCCGGCAGATGAGTTCGTTGGCTTTCCGGATGGCGTCGGCCGGCGCGAGGTCCCCGGCGGCGCTGGCCCGAAGGATCGTCCTGGACAGGCCCATGAACATGGCGGCGGGCATACCCTTCCCGGACACGTCGGCGATGGCGAAGCCCCAGTTGTCGTCCGTCACGGGGATGAAATCGTAGAAGTCGCCCCCCACTTCCCGAGCCGGTTCGTTGTGCGCGGCGATGTCGACGCCCGTGATGGAAGGGGACGACTGGGGGAGAAGACGCTGCTGCAGGCCGCGTGCGATTTCGAGTTCCTTGAGCAGACCCTCCTTCTCCGCCGTGGTGCACTGAAGCTCCTCCACGTGAATTTTCAGGTCTGTGGTCATCCGGTTGAAGGAATCGGCCAGTGTCTCCAGTTCATCGCCGGTTTTCACGTTGACCTGATACTCCATGTCCCCCCGCCCCAGGGCCTTGACGCCCCGGATCAGGGCGACGATGGGGTCCGTGATCATCATGGACAGGAAATAGGAGATGCCGGCAACAATGAAGATCATCGCCAGCAGAATGGCGACGAACGTGTTCCGGATGTTGCGGATGCTCTCGTCCATCTGCTCGTTGATGACCCGTGTGGACTCCGCGATCTGCTGCTTCGTCAGGTTGGCCGGTTTTGAAAACTCGTCGATATAGGTGGTGGCGGATACCACGAACCGGGTTCCTTCGACGGGGGCCATATACATGAATTTTTTCCGGATGCTCCGGTCCGGATCCTGCCAGTCGTAATAGCCGCCTCCGGGCGTGCCGTCCAGGGACTTTTCGAACAGGGCCCAGAAATCGGGGAGTTTTTCCTTCCAGTTGTGCATGTCGAAATTGATGAGCTGGGGATTGATGTGAAACCGCATGATGCCGGTGCGCTTCTCGTAGACGATGGTGTATCCGGTTTCGCCGACCGGCTGAACGGCGATCTTCTGAAATTCCGGATGGTCCTGAAGCTCTCGAGTGGACAGGCCGGGGTGCGCATCCATGAAAATCCGGCACTGCAGGGCCACGTCGATGGCCTTCTGGCGGAGGATCTCCGCACCCAGGGACTCCAGCGCCTTGGTGCTGTCGTTTGCCGCGCTGTTCCCCACCGATGTGCTGCTTTCCAGAACAAAGCGGCTGATCTGCCGGATGTCCCGGAAGGAAACATAACCGAAAACGAGCAGCGGGATGATGGAGAGGCCCAGGAAAACCAGGAGGATTTTGGTTCGGATCCTGAATCGCGGGTTGGGTGTCTGATCCATCGGGTGAATTTCTCTTCCGGGCCCTTTACAGGTTCAGCGTCTGCCACCGGGTTTCCTGGTCCAGGCGGTAATAGGCCCTTCTCCGGCCATCCGGCATCTTGCGGAGGACAAAGTCGTTGACCACGTATCCCCGCGCGAGGTAGTGCATGAACAGCGCCCGGCATTTGTCCCGAAGGGCCTGGGCCTTGGCGCGGTCGGCCTGGAGGAGGCGGTCCTGGGCATAGGGGATTTCCACGAACAGGGGGGACAGGCGCGCCTTGATCATCCACTTTTCCCCGTGGCGCTCCAGCCCCTGCTCGTCGAGTTCGATTTCGTTGACGATGCTTTCCGGCGTCATCTGCGACTCGTCGAAATCCGGAATGATGCCCTTGACCATTCGATCGATGACACGCTCCGAGCCGATTTCCCAATCCACCACGAACCGGTCCGTGGAAATGCCGCGGTTGAACTGGTCGTTGGTGAAGACGGCGCTGTAATAGTTGAACCCGATTTCCCGGACCAGCCCGCCCATCCGGCGCAGGTAGATGTAGCCGTTTCGGGACTGGAGGGGGTCGTAGGTCCAGCGGATTCTCGGAATCCGGCTTTCCCGGGCACAGGCGTAGAGATGGTTCACCAGGATTTCGCCGATGTTCTTGTCCTGGTAGCGCTGGTCCACGCCCATCCGGGCGCCGTACCAGAAGGGACCGTTGTGGTCGAAATCGGCGAAGCAGACCAGAAAGGCGATGGGGTGATCCGCCCCGTACCAGGGGTCCTGCTCGGCCATGGCCGCGCGCTCTTCCGGGGAGTAGATCCCGTCGTCGAATGCGGTCAGCACGAGGCCGTTGGTGAGGTAGGCCAGTTCGAAGTACAGCATGGGCGCATTGACCTCCCGGTACCCTTCGCGCTTCCATACCCGCTTCTCCAGCTCGACGACGTCATTGAGGACCGATGCCCTCAAGTACCGCTCCACTCGGATTTTCGGGTTCTTTTCTTCGCCCTTCATGACGATGCCGCCCGCTTCATGCTAAGCCCTTTGCGGAGACGCGGCCGTACCGTCGTTCCGGTCCGGCGCTGTCTGAAATGCGAGGCTCAAAATGTTTTTTTCGCTCTCCCTGCGGTAGGTCATCCGGTCGGCCATGTTTCGCATGAGGTAAACGCCCAGCCCGCCGACCTTCCGGTCGGTGATGCAGGCCGTCAACTCCGGCGCCGGATAGGCGCAGGCGTCAAAGGGAATGCCCGAGTCGATAATCTCGATCAGGCATTCCCGGCCGTCCGTGATCCGGCAGCGAACCTCAACATCTCCCGGATTTTGTCGATAAGCGTAGCGGCAGACATTCACCAGGGCTTCTTCGAGGGCCAGTTCGATCCTCGCGGTCTGCGGCCGGGGGATGCCGCTGGATTCAAGCCAGCCCGATACCTGGGCGAGGATTTTTTCCAGGTTGGAGAGGCTGGCCGGCAAGGTTATCGTCAGCATGGGTTTGGAGTATGAATGTCAAAGGGACGCCAGGGCGGCTTCCCGGTCGTCAAATATCGGGAAGATCGTGTCGAATCCCGAAATCTCGAACACTTCCTTGACGGCCCCGGACAGGTGAACCAGCAGGATCTCCCCGTTGAGGCTTTCCAGTTTCTTTGCGTTTGCGAGGATTGTCTGCAGCCCGGCGCTGCTGATGTACTCCAGATCGCGGAAGTCGATGATGATCCGGGTCGCCCCTTCCGCGATGAGGGTTTCCAGCCGCTTGTCGAACTGGGGCGCCGTGACGGCATCCATCCGGCCGGCCGCGGAAATGATGGCTGCCTTTTCCGTGTTTGTGACCGTCATCTGCATGGTCTCACCCTCCTGAGTCTTTTCGGTCAGCGCCAGGGATCCTCGCCGGGGCAGGTAATCATCGGATCAGTCTGGACATTCCGCTATCACGGAATGAAGTGCCCGGTCAAGAAATACTTGTTATCGCAATGAAACTGCCTTTCCCGAAAAGCCGCTCGCGTGGAATCAACCGGATCGCTTCTGATAGAGGGGCTCTTCCCCCTTTTCCACTCTCCGAATATTTTCACGCACCGCTTTCATGATGCCCTCGATGGAAATGTCCGTGGAGCCGGCAATGTGGGGGGTCGCAAGGACATTGTATGCAAATATGGGATCGTCCGGATCGACCGGCTCCTCCCAGAAGACGTCCAGGCCCGCTCCTGCAATCCGCTTCATGGCAAGCGCCTCCTCCAGCGCATCCCGGTCCACCAGGCCGCCTCTCGACAGGTTGATCAAATAGGCATCCCGTTTCATGGCAAGGAATGCCTGCCGTCCCATGAGATGCCTGCTTTCAGCCGTCAGCGGGAGACAGAGCACCACATAGTCCGATCTTTTCAGGAGCGTCTCCATGTCCGCGGGCGTCCCGGCCCATTCCAGGCCAAGCTCCTCCTGTGCCTTCCGCGGCTCATGCCGCTTGATGCCGATCAGACGAACGTCAAAGCTCCTGAGCCTTCTTGCCAGCGACCTGCCGATACCCCCGAGGCCGACGAGGCCCACGGTCTTTCCGCTTAAAGCGCGGCCCGGGGGCGTTCCCGTTTGCCTGTTGGCGAGGCTCAGGGCCATCCGCCGGAAGTTTCTCGACAGGCCGATCATCAAATAGATGCCCAGTTCGGCCACGGAATCGGCGTTTCCGGAAATATCCGACGGCACATTGGCCACCCGGATGTTCAAGCTTTGCGCGGCCTGAATGTCGACGGCTTCCAGCCCGGCCCCGCACTGTTGAATGAGCTGAAGGCGGTCGGCCTCTTCCAGATGCTCTCTCCGGACGGCGCTCATCGTCGGGATGAGAACATCAAAGCCCCTCAGGCTGTCAAAGCCGAATCGCCCGCTGGCCACAAATTCGTGTTGGGGGAGTTCCTTCCGGATCAGCCCGAAAAATCCGCCCCAGGCGTTTTCCGGGGCCGCAAACAGAACTTTCATGATTCGTCCTCCGCTTGGCTTGTCGTCGTTGCGCGCACCATCTTATCAGACCTTTGCCGTTTGGATCAAAGAACTTCTTTCCGCGCGCGGCGACATTTTCTTTGACATGCCGGATGCCGGGACCTTATATTGCAAATGCCTGAAAGGAGGGATCTGCCATGAAGAAGTTTCTGGAACCGGAATCCGTCGCCCTCATCGGCGTGCCGAGACAGTCCGGACCCGGGTCTTACAACAACGCGGAGACCATGCTGCGCTACGGCTTCCGGGGCCGGATCTACCCGATCAATCCCAATGCCGCCACGATCTGCGGCTTGAAGGCCTACCCCGCCGTCGGGGATGTGCCGGATACGGTTGATCTGGCCGTCATCTCCGTGGGGCGCGACCGCGTCATCCCGATGGTGGAGAAGTGCATTCAGGCGGGCATTCGGCGAATCGTCATCATCAGCCAGGGGTTTGCCGATGCCGATGCGGCCGGCCGGGACATGCAGGCCCGAATCGTGGCCATGGGCCGGGAGAACGGAGTCCGAATCCTCGGGCCCAACACGATGGGGGTGGTGAACAACTTCAAAAGCTTTACGACGGCCTTCATCGACCTGGAACCGCCTCGCGACTTCCCGCCCGTCTCCCTGATCGCCCAGACCGGCGTCATCCAGGTGGCCGCTCAGAACATGGCTTATCGGAACTGGGGCAAGGCGATCGACATCGGCAACGGAGCCGATCTCGACGTGGTGGATGCCCTGGAATACCTGACGGACGATCCCGAAACGAAAGTCATCGCCTTGTACCTTGAAGGCGTCAGCCGGGGCCGCGCATTTCTGGAGGCAGCCTCCCGGGCGGCCCTCTCCAAACCGGTCCTTGTCTTCAAGTCGGGCCGAAGCCGGGCCGGGGCCCGGGCAGCCCTGTCGCATACGGGATCCCTCGTGGGGGAGGACCGTGTTTTCGATGCGGCGTTCCGGCGTACGGGCGTCCTGCGGGTCAACAGCGGCATGGAGCTCAAAGACGCCATACGCGCCCTTTTGCTCCTGGGGGAGATGAAGGGGCCCCGTCTTGGCGTCCTGACCATCACCGGGGCCGGAGGGATCATGGTGGCCGATGCCTGCGAGGATTTCGGCCTCACCCTGGCACGGCTGCCGGAAGGCCTTGCCGAGACTTTGCAGAAAGGGATTCCGGACTGGATCCACATCGGCAATCCCATCGACATCTGGCCGGTGGGGATGATCGGCGGGGACTACCCCGGAGTCTTCGGCCTCTCCCTGGAGGCGCTCTTGCGATCCCCCGAAGTGGACGGTGCTGTGGTCATCCTCCCCGTCACCAATTCCCCCCTGCACGCGAACCTGAACATGGAGAACGTGGTGGCCCAAGTCCGCCGGCAGGCGGGCAACAGCAAACCCGTTGCCCTGTGGCCCTATATCGACACGGACGCCTTCATCGACCGTTACGAGGCCATACCGGGTGTTGCCTGTTTCGACACCATCGAGCAGGCGGTCCAGGGACTTTCCTTCTGCCATCGTTACCATCTGGCAAAAACGCGCGGCATCCCCGTTCAGAAACGGTTTTCTTATGATCATGAAGCCCTGGAGCCGATCCTGCGCAAGGGACGGCAGGACCGCGTCCTCCTGGGGGAGGATGCCATGTCGCTCCTGAAATTTTTCGGGATACCCACTGCCGGCGGGGCCATGGCCGCAAGCGGTCAGGACCTCCCGGCCGCCGCCGCCGCCCTCCGCTATCCCCTGGTGCTGAAGCTTTCGGGGCGGGCCTTCCTCCACAAGAGCGAATGGGGAGGCGTTGTCACGGGTATCCGGAACGGGGAAGAATTGCGGTCGGCCTATGAGGAGATGATGCGGGAGGTCCGGGAGCGCGATCCGGGTGTTGCCGTGGAGGCTGTCCAGGTTCAGGAGCAGATTCGGGGGAGGGAGCTTCTCATGGGATTGAAGCGGGATCCCCAGTTCGGTCCGGTCATCGCCTGCGGCATGGGGGGCATCCATGCGGAGATCCTGAAAGACGTGAACCAGTCCATCGTTCCCATCGATCAGGCGGAGGCCCTGCACATGCTGACTTCGCTCAAGATGTTCCCGCTTCTGAAAGGCGTTCGCGGCGAGGCTTCCGCAGACCTGACAGCTCTGGCGGACTGCCTGGAGCGTCTGTCGTTTCTTGCGCAGGAAATGCCGGATATCGTGGAGCTGGATCTGAATCCGGTCATGGCCATGCTGAAGGGATGCGCTGTCGTGGACGCAAGAATCTTGTGGGAGTGAAACGCAGCCTTGGTGCAGGCTCCCCGTTATCCGTAAAGGGAAAGCGAAAGATGATGATGAATGCGATGAATGTGAGGAAGGGAATCCGGTTCCTGAAAGTATCCTGCCTGTTCATCCTTCCATTTTTTCTTGCGTCTTGCCTGAGCTGGGTTCTGGAACAGCCCGTCTTTGTCATCCGTGAGATCACCCTCAGCCCCCGCTCCTTCACGGAGATGAACCTGCTCATCGGATTGGAAGCGCAAAATCCGAACCGCTTTGATCTGACACTCAAATCGTTTGAGTATACCGTTCACCTGAGCAATGAAGAAATCGGAAACGGCCGCCTGGAAAAGGAGGTCCTGATTCCCTCGTTGTCGGTGACCCGGCTGCAGGTCCCGCTTCATGCAAAGTTCAAAAACTTCAGTGGAAGTCTGAAGGCCATCATTACCGGCGAAGATCTGCCTTACAGGATTGAGGGAAAGGCCGAAGTGAAAACGTTTTTCGGAAGCCTCCATTTCCCCTTCTCTAAAGAGGGGCGCATCAACTTGAAAAAATAGTCATGAAGATGTCGTGTTTTATCGGACAGGCAAACCGCATCAAACGATTTCTTGTCGCTTGCCTGATGCTGCTGTTTGCAGCCTCCCTGGCATCCTGCGCGAGACAACACGGGATTCGCATCCTGCATATCAATGATTTTCACGGTTTTGAGGAAGCCTACAAGCCATATGGTTCGGAGGATGCCCGGGGCGGGCTTGCTTACCTCGCTGCGCGGGCAGAAGCGCTTCGGGCTGAAAAGCCGACACTGTTCCTTGCCGCGGGCGACATAATCCAGGGCAGTAACTGGGCGAACATGTTTCAGGGCAAATCATCCATTGAAGCGATGAATGCCATGAAGCTGGATGCCATGGTGGTGGGAAACCACGAGTTCGACTTCGGACAGACAGTCCTCATGGAAAGGATAAAAGAGGCAAACTTCCCCGTGCTTGGAGCAAATGTGCTGGGGTTGAGCGCGCTGAAGCCGTACATCATCAAGGAACTGGACGGCCTTTCCATCGCGGTCATCGGTGTTGTTACCGGGGATGCGCCGGTTTCAACGCACCCCAAAAATGTGTCGGGGCTGCAGTTCCTTTCTCCTGTCGACACGGTTGAGAAATATGTGCGGCAGCTCAGAGGGAAAAGCGACCTTGTCATTGTTCTTTCCCACATCGGATTCGGTGCGGACATCGATCTCGCAAAAAAAGTTGAAGGCATCGATGTCATCGTCGGTGGTCACACGCACACGAAAGTCGCCAAGCCCGCGGTTGTCGGAAAAACACTGGTCGTGCAGGCTTTTGAGCACGGCAAAGTCCTTGGCGTGCTGGATCTTACCGTGAAAAAAGGCGGGATTGCGAGAGCCGATGGCTGGTTGGAGCCTGTTGCGCCCGTCGGACAACAAAGCAAAATCGTGGATGCGATCGTCGACAAATACCAGGGGAAAGTGGATTCATTTTTCAATCAAACGATCGGCGAATCACTGGCCGATCTGGACGGCGTTCATGTGAGACGGCAGGAGACGAATCTGGGAAACCTCGTCACCGATATCATGAGGAAGGCATCCGGGGCCGATGCGGCGATCATCAACGGCGGCACGATTCGGACCAGCATCCGGAAAGGTCCGGTCAAGGCCGGCGACGTCTACGCGGCTTTGCCCGCGGATAATTATATCGTTGCCGTCAGGCTGACGGGAAAACAGATTCGTGTCACGCTGGAGCACGGCGTTTCGGCCATCGATGAAGATGAGGGCAGATTTCCCCAGGTCTCCGGCCTTGCGTTTGCCTATGACCGCTTCGCCCCGAAGGGTTCAAGGGTGAAAGAAGTTTTCATTGGCGGCAGCCCGCTTGCGGCGGACAGAGAATATTCGATTGCGACCAATGATTTTCTTGCGGCCGGTGGAGACGGCTACAAGGCATTCGGCGAAGCGGTGAAGTCGTCCGGGGCTTCTACAGTTGTCAATGACGTCACGAAGTGGGACAACCTTGTCTATAGCGACTCCGGACGATGGCTGCGGGATGTGGTCATCGACTTCATCAAAGCTGAGAAACAAATTTCCCCGACGGTGGAAGGGCGGATCCGGGAAACAAAGGGACAATGATTCCCCATTGCATATCGAATTTCGTGATGCAAACACGGATGCAACAACAAGGGTGAACTCTGTCAGCAGACGAATGCTGCATGGAAGCTCCGGTGTGCCGGAAGGGGTGCAAGATGAAAGTTCATGTGAATGGTCAGGAGGTGAATCTCGCGCCGGGAATGACGGTGAAGCATGCGCTCATCGCCGCGGGTTTGATTGACGAGATCAAGCAGGGAAAGAAGATCTATGACGAGGTGGAAAACGAAATCGGCCTGGGAGGGGCGCTGACGGAGGGCGCGAAGATTTCTGTTCGCTGATCCTTTCGAACGGTGCGATTGTTCCCCCGTCAGTGGCCCGCGCAGGTTACGTGATTTTGCCGCAAAGGCGCGCTCTCATGCCTTGAAGATGCCCGTTTCCACCCATTCGCCCTTGATCACCGACCACCAGTCTTCGGCCAGCCCGTTNNTCCCCAGGAGTTTCTGATCAGAAGGGCGCCGGTGGTTTCAACTCCTTTCTTGTTGGTGTTCTTGATCTTCATCCCGTCGCTGTAACCGATCGCAACGACGGCATGACCGCCCTCGACATTCTCTCCGGGAGTGGGATAGGGAATCCTGCCCTCATGGCCGTCGGCCTGGGAGATGGAGGTGTAGACCGTAAAGCCGAACATGGACGGGAGGCCGGCGGAAAGGTTGGTCTTGATCCGGTTGAGCAGAACATCGGGAGAGGTCCCGGGAGGATCGAGGCGGTAATATTTGATGGCTTGGTAACTCTGTGCGAAGGCATAACAGAAGGCGGGCGGCTCGAGATCAAAATCAGCGACGATGTAGGGCCAGTATTCCTCAGGGGGTACACCGAACAGGACCAGGGCGCCCATGGTGGACCGGAGGTATGCCCCCGTATCGCCCGTCTCCTTCATCAGATTCCGCGTCACCTTGTAGAGGAAGCGGCGCGAGGCATCGATATGTTTTCCAAAAGATCTCCTCTCAAAATACTCGACGATGGCGACCCCTGCATTGGCGGTGCAGGAACCGAGTTGCCCCTGGTCCTCAATGGGAGGGCACCATTCTCTCAGGTCTTTTTCTTTTGGAAGCCTTGTCCCGGACGGTTTGCCCAAGCCTATTTTTCTGAACATCGACTTGAGGGTATCCTTCTGCCCGAGGGCTTTCTGATTCGGGCTCAGGACATCGTGTTCCGCCGTATAATCCCTGAAGTCGGGATAATCCGGCCGCCACCCCATTCCTCTTTTTGCCTTGATTTCAGCCATGACGTCTGCCTCCTCTCTTTGGGAATTCAGAAAAAGTGATTCTGCTTCATCAAAAAAACCCGCTGCGGCTGAACCAAGCGGGCTGTCGATCGGTCTTCTCCTCCTCAATTGCTGTATGGACAGAGGATTAGATTTCCGGGCCGGTGTCGCAAATCTTATGTAATACAATATATAACGCATTTCCCTGATGTCAAGATCACTTTTCAGATGCGTATTGATCCGTTGCATCGTGCTTTGGGGAGGATGTTTCTGGAGACGGTAGAAACGTTGCCTCGCGATGCAGCGGGAACCGGTATTTCGTGAGTTGCTCCGGGTGATGGAGGCATCCTGCCGGCAGCTTTTTCCGGGAAACGGCATGGTGGGGTGCGGCTGGTTGAAACCCCTTGATTAAACCCGCAAAAATCGATATGACGCCACTGGACCGGAAACGTCGCCAGTCTCGGTGCTGGTTTGCGTCCTATTTGCATCGAGGAACGGGTCCGGACCGGGTCGCGATATTTGCACCCGGTGAAATCACTACTGGAGGTTGCCATGAAGCTGCAGGATCTATTCAGTCTCAAGGGAAAGGTCGCCCTCGTCACCGGAGGCGGAAGGGGCATCGGAAAATTCATTGCCGCCGGTCTGGCGGAAGCGGGCGCGGATCTGGTTCTGACATCACGAAAGATGAAGAATCTGGAGGCGGCCGCGAGCGACATCGCACAAGCAACCGGCGTCCGGGTTTTTCCCGTGGCCTGCGATGTGGCCAAGGCCGAGGACATCGACGCCATGGTCAAGGCGGCGCTCGAACGTTTCGGACGCATCGACATCCTGGTCAACAACGCCGGTGCGACCTGGGGGGCGCCGACCCTCGAATTTCCGCTCGAACGCTGGGACCAGCTCTTCAACGTCAACGTGCGCGGCGTCTGGATCCTGACCCAGAAGGTCGCCAACATCATGAAGACCCAGGGAGGCGGAAACATCATCAACATTTCGTCGGTCATGGGATTCCGCGGATCCGAGGAGATGACCCATCCGGCCGTTCCCTACAACTCCACCAAGGCAGCGATCAACCTGCTGACCATGAACCTTGCCGTGAAGCTGGCCCCTTACAAGATCCGCGTGAATGCCATTGCCCCCGGTTTCTTCCGGACGGACATGATGGCCTATATCGATAAGCCGGAGTTCAAGGCGGCCCGCGACAGGATCGTCGATTCGATCCCGCTGCGGCGGGTGGGCGATGCGGACGACATGAAGGGACTGGCCGTCTTTCTCGCTTCCGACGCCTCGGCCTACATGACGGGGCATGTCGTGATCAACGACGGCGGTCTGCTGGCGAAGTAAAGATTGCCGGGCTGTTTGCCGGGGGCCGTTTTGTTTACGGGCAACACCATGAAGGAAAAGCCTGTTGCGATTCTTGAATTTCCCGGTGAGGCGAAATGAAAAAGAGACTGCAATCCCTTCTGGATATGAAAACCATGGCGCTCCTCCTGAAGAACAACATGGCCAGTTTTTTGACCGGGGAGGCGCTGCTTGCCCAAAGCGAGTTTGAGGAGCTTGTGACGCGCTTTCACGGGGAGAGCGCGCTGTGGATTTCGCCGGAGGATGCGGAGGCGGCAAGGAGTGACGTGGATTTGTTCATCAATCATCTCGATCGTGCCATTGAACGCGCCCGCAACGAATCAGAGTCTGAATAGGATGAAGATCGCACCGGTATCGCGATACCCTGTCTTTTCAGGCCTGCCTTGCCCGGAGATATTCAACGAAGCATGGAACCCTACAATGTCATGATCATCGGTTCGGGCCCCGCCGGACTGTTCGCGGCGATATGGCTCGAACGGCTCGGCGTCGACCGGATCGCCATCATCGACCGAAAGCCCTATCCGGCAGGAGGGCTGCTGAACGACGGCAAACTGAACTTTGACCGCCGGATCGGCATCGACCTGAATGAACTTCAGATCGATGCCGACGCGGCTGAAAGCCGGATTGCGGACCTGAAGGGCATTCTCACCCGCTTCCCGCAGTGCCGGCAGGTCACCTATGTCGACCGGCGTGACCGGATCGACAGGCTGAGCAGCATCGCCCGGGAGCAGGGCGCCGAATTCATTGCGCCGGAGCAGTGGCATTGGGGGACAGACCACGGCAGGTCGGCGGTCGATTATCTGAGGGGCCACCTTCATACAACGGACCTTTTTCTGAACACGGAGGTGACCCGCATTGAAAGGAGCGAGGACAGAAAATATCTTCTCGTCTGCCGCCGCGACGGGAAGGATGTCCGCTATGGAACAGGCGTCTTGCTGGCCGCTCCCGGGCGGAGCGGCGCCTACTGGTTTCGGGATATCGCCAGGGATCTGCGCATCGACCACAACTTCGGCCCGATCGATGTGGGAATCCGGATCGAGCTGAACCGGAAGCTCTACGACGAAGTGACGGACGCCGTATATGACCCGAAGTTCATCTTCCGGACCGCCCGTCACGGGGATCGGGTCCGGACCTTCTGCACGAATCCGGGCGGCCGCGTCCGCGTGGAGGACTACTGCAACTTCAAGCTGGTGAACGGCGATGCCCTTTCCAGGCGGAAAACGGAAAACACGAATTTCGCCCTGATCAACACGGTCTCGCTGACCAAGCCCTTTTCGGATACGACGGAGTACGGGCAGATGATCGCCAGGCAGTTTTTTCTCCTGGGCGGGGGAAAACCCATTGTGCAGCGGATCGGAGACTTCCGGGAAGGGCGGCGGAGTTCCGTGGTGACTTTCGACAGTGAGACGCGCCATTTCGGGTTTTGCCGAGCCTCCTGCAGGTCCGTGCCGGGAGACATCACGCTGGGAATGCCCGCCCGCATCATCGACAACCTCTGGGAGTCGCTGAAGAAGCTTGACAAAATTGTGCCCGGCATCCTTCACCCGTCCACGCTCCTCTATGCGCCGGAAATCAAGTTCTTCGACACGCATTTCCCGACGGATCGGAATCTCGAAACGAATGTACCGGGAATTTTCGTGGCCGGCGACGGAACCGGCAAAAGCCGGGGCATTGTGGGGGCGGGAATCTCAGGGATCATCGCGGCCATGGGCATTGCCCGGAAATACTTTTGACCTTGGCCGGTCGAAAGCCTTTCCTGTGGTGGCGCACAATGCCGCAAAGACTGCCTCAGCGACGACGAGATCATATTGACGCACTGCGTAAAATATTTTCAGGTCAAGCCGATACATCAATTTCCTGAAGCTTTGTATTGATGAAAGATATTGATATTAATGTCTATTTAAACAGACAAATTTTATCGGTTGCGAAATCATTTATATTGCAACGCAAAATAATTCCTTGACAAATCAGAATCCCGAAACTATATTAGGCCAAAAAAAGAAAAGGACACAGGAAAATGGATTACGTAAAGGATTACAAAAAAATGGCACAGCAGATGACAAGCGTTTACAGGGCCGCAATGGACAACAGCATCAATGCACTGAACATGGTTCAGGAAAACACCGAGAAAGTGGTCAAGTTGTCCCTGGATCAGTCCCCCTGGCTTCCAGAAGAGGGAAAGAAACTCGTCAATTCCTGGATGACGGCTTACAAGAAGGGTTATGACGATTTCAAGGTGGCCGCGGATGAGCAGTACCGGAAAATGGAAGCGCTGATCAGCCTTCAGACCAAGGGTTGATTCGGTCCAAGCGGCCCCGGCCACGGAAATCGAACCATTCACTTGGAAACCTTCACACCGAAGGGGCTTTCCAGTGGAAAGCCCCTTTTTTTCTGTTTATCCCTTTTTCAAGCCCCGGATTTAAGAAAGATCAACAAAGGCGGGTACTTGGAGATGTTTTTTGATGCGGATGAAATTCAGAAAATATAATCAGCGGCAGGAATGGGGGTGGGCATGGTCACTGATGTCCATGTTGATCGCCTTGTCGATTGGCATTACTGTCGTTTACGGCCCGATCCAGGCCCGCTGGGATCGCTACACGGACTTTCGGACCCGGGAGGATATTCACACCGTCCTTCAGGATAAAATGATGGACCGCGACCATATGCATGAAATTGCCGAAGCCATTGTCGTTCAGTCCCGGAAGACGGGCATTCCCGTGAACCTGTTCCTCGGGCTGATGCAAAAGGAAAGCAATTTCATCGTCAACGCCGTTTCCGGCAAGCGTGCGATGGGAATTCTGCAAATTCACCCGGTCACCTGGAAGGAATACACAAAAAAACTGAACCTGCCCGATTCCCATGAGCATGCTTTCCAGCCATCGATCAACATCATGGTGTCGGCGGCGATCCTGAGAGACCTGTACGACCGTTACCGAAGCATGGGATACCAGGAGCCTGAACTTTGGGATCACATCCTGTCGGCCTATTACGCCGGCAAGGGATCCTTGCGTGACGGGTTGAAGCGTCATCACCGGAACTACGTGGATAAAGTCCGGACCTACTCGAACGAGTACGGGATGAAGCTCAAGGGATGACGGTTCGGTCACGGCCGACCGGCATCGTTTTGCACTTCCGGTACACTCAAGCTATGCTTGAAAAAATCTTCCGAACCATTCAATATCAGGGAAGAACTACGAGTCAACCTTAGGAATCGGACGCCTTTTCCACAGTTCCCGTATACCGATCAGTCTTTTCCCCGCTTCTTCGAGGGTTTCCCTTCTCTTGGCAAAATGGAACCGGATCAGGTGATGGGTAGGCTCGTGAAAAAAGCTCGAACCCGGCACGGCCGCCACCCCCACATGCTCCGCCATCCATTCACAGAAGGAAACATCATTGCCCGCGTTGAATTCCGAGATATCCACGAGCACGTAATAGGCGCCCTCCGGCGTTGTGTACAAGAGACCCGCTCTGTCCAGCGCTTTCAGGAAAACGTCGCGCTTTTCCCTATATCCCTCCAACAGCGATCGGTAATAGGCATCCGGCAGTTCGAGGGCGGTAATCGCGGCTTCCTGCAGCGGGGCGGCGGCCCCTACGGTCAGGAAATCGTGCACCTTTTTCACTGCGTCGGCCATCTCGGGCGGCGCAACGACGTAACCCAGGCGCCACCCCGTGATCGAATAGGTCTTGGACAGGGAACTGCAGGAGAGTGTCCGCTCGAACATACCGGGCAGTGAGGCGAAATAGATGTGGCGATGCGGTTCATAGACGATGTGTTCGTAGACTTCATCCGTGATCACAAAGGCATCGAACTCACGGGCAAGCCGGGCGATCTCTTCGAGTTCGTCGCGGGTGAACACCCTCCCCGAGGGGTTGGATGGGTTGCAGAGAATGACAGCCTTGGGTTTCTGTTCAAAGGCTTTTCTCAGCTCATCGCGGTCGAACGTAAAGCGGGGCGGCCGCAGTTCCACATAAATGGGCTGTGCACCGCTCAGGATGGCATCCGCCCCGTAATTTTCATAAAAGGGTGAAAACACGACGACCTTGTCCATGGGATTGCAGACCGCCAGCATGGCCGCCATCATGGCTTCGGTGCTGCCGCAGGTGACGACAAGGTTCTCGTCCTTGTCGATCGGAAGACACATGAATCGAGAAATCTTCCCGGCAAGAGCCTGCCGGAAATTCGGTGCGCCCCAGGTTACTGCGTACTGGTGCGGGCCCGACAATGCGATGTTCCGGAGCGAACGGAGCAGCTCCGGCGGCGGATCGAAGTCGGGGAAGCCCTGCGACAGGTTGATTGCCCCGTGCAGGTCGGCGACGCGCGTCATGCGCCGGATGACGGATTCGGTAAATCGTTCGGTGCGTTCACTCCTTCGCGGCATAGTCTTCTCCTTTCAGTGGAATGGACCCTCATCCGCTTCCGCGTCTCTTCCGGTCCGACCGGTTTGAGGCGTTCCGGGTTTTCCGGGAATCAGGTGCTCCCACAGAGGCCCGCTGTGCCCGTGGGCATGAAGCCGGGAGACCACCCTGCCGGATTCCTCATTGCCGCCGCACGGAATCCAGTGGGGACGGCCTGCGGCGCACCGGGCGACACTTTCCATTGCGGTTTTCAGGTTCAGCGCGGGCGAACTGTAGAAGACCGGTTCGAGCAGGTTCCGGTTTCTCGCAATCTGCCCTTCCTGAATGGCGATCGCATGGATCGGGGTGTGGGGGTAGATCCGCATGCCGCAGAAGGGGATCAGCACCGCCTTTTCCAGAGTTTCGGCATTCTCCAGCGTCTTCTTCAGCGTCTTTTCGTCTTCCCCCGGACCCCCGAGAAGAAGGTAATGGGCAATGTGGAGGCCCGCATCGGCAGCCTGTTCATGGGCATGAAAGACGTCTTCGGTGCGAAAAGGTTTTCCGTAAGCGGACAAGACGGAATCGCACAGGGATTCCGTGCCGAACTCGACGTGCGTCAGGCCGGCCTCTGCCATGATGTCGTAATAATTCGCCTTCGCCTTGAACGGGGCAAAAAAAGCGCCCCAGGGCACGGAGAGATGCGCCCGGATAAATGCTTTTGCCACCTCGAGGCTGTGACCGGTGTGGCAATTGAAGGTGGAGTCGGTGATGAACAGGTACTTTGCCCCCGCCTGCTGAAGCGTCAGGGCATCCTGTGCGACCTCGTCGGGATCGCTGAACCGGAGCGTGCCACCGTCGATGTGGGGGTACGTGCAGTAGATGCAGCGGTAGGGACAGCCCCTTTTGGTCTGAAGGTTGAAGATGCCCCCCCGCCTGAGATAGTACCGGACATGGGGGCTGTTCACGTCAAAGTGTCTTCGGAACGACCGGTTTGTGGCGCCGGGCAGGCGCGCACAGGGACTTCCACCGATCCAGACACCCGGAATGCTTGAGGCATCCCCGCACGCCGCAAGGGCGTCGAGTAAAAGCGTAAGTTGTTCGCCGTCGCCGGCGATCCCGTAATCGGCGTCCAGCGCCTCCATCAGTTCCGACGGGAAAATCGTGAATCCGCTGCCTCCCAGGATGATCTTTGCCCCTGTCGTTTGGCGGATTGCCGCGGCAACCCGTCGGTAGTCGCTGCTGTAACTCTTTGTGGCAAAGGCGTCCAGATTGTCGATGTTGCGCAGGGACAGGCCGATCACATCCGGATCGTAAGCGCGGATCGCATCTTTCATCCCTTCCAGGCCTGTTTTTTCATTCAGGTCGGCAATCTGAACCTCGTGGCGCGGCGAAATTGCGCCCGCCACATAATCCAGCCCGATCGGATAGACTGGCGAAGGCGTGATCGACAGGTTCGGAGATATGAGGAGGATCTTCACGGGGATTACATCTCGCATCGGCAAGCCGGCAGCCCGGTCGGTTCGAAGCCGGCGGTGAGAATAAATTGAAAAGGCCCCTGCGAAACATACCGCCGCACGGACCTTGTCTGTTTTTCCGCAATGCCCTGTTCCGGTGCGTCGTCCCCCGGGCGTCAATCGAATGGAACGAACTGATCCTTTTTGGCGTCGCAGACGGGGCACACATCGGGCAGGATTCCGTCCGCCACGTAACCGCAGACCTTGCAGACATAGTACGTGGTCTGGCGATCTTCCATGAAGTGGTTCATGGCTTCCTTGTAGAGTTTCGCATGGATTTCTTCCACGTCATGGCTCTGGCTGAAGTGCAGGACCGCCGCTTTGTTGCCTTCCGCCTCCGCCTGCCGGACAAAGTCCCGGTAGGACACGTCCGCCACGCGGGTTTCCGATTCGAAGCTGGCGGCGAGATTTTCCTGCGTGGTTTTGACCTCCCGAAGCAGCTTCAGGGCGCGCGTGCCGTGAATTTCTTCGGAGAAAGCGATGACCCGGAAAAGCTTGGCCATCTGGGCATATCCCTCCTGGTCGGCTTTCTCGGCATATACCTTGAGGCGAAGCGCCGCTTTGGCTTCTCCGGTGTAGGCTGCGTGAAGCGCTGATTTTGTGTCCATGTGCCGGGATCTCCTTTTCGGTGAATCGGCCCCGCTACTCGGGCGAAAACATGTCCTTGCCCGAAGCGCAGATCGGGCAGGCCCAGTCTTCCGGAAGGTCTTCAAAGGGCGTTCCCTTGGGTGTGTCGCTTTCCGGATCTCCCTGGGTGGGGTCGTAAATGTAACCGCAGACGTCACAGACGAACTTTTGCATAACCTGTCTCCCTTCCTCGTATTTTTCTTATGGTGTGACTTTCTGGCAGATCTTTTCAGCGATGATCCGGCCGAGATCGCAGCATTGAGCCAGCACGGACGGGTCGGGAACATGGCGGGTCTGAAGGGGATCCGCCAGGAGATCGACTTTGAAGTCCGCCAGCATTTCCTGAATCTGGCGGGGAGCCTCGCCGCTCCAGCCGTAGGAGCCGAAGGCCGCGCCCATCAGGTTTCCGGGTTTGAGGCCCTTCAGATAGGTCAGGATGTCGGCCATGCCGGGCAGCATGTTGTTGTTCAGCGTGGACGATCCGACGACGAGCGCGGCGGCGTCCAGGAGTTCGTAGACCACGTCGCTTCGATGACAGACATCCATGGACATCAGCTTTACGTCGATGCCGCCGGTCAGAAGACCCTCGGTGATGGCCTGTGCCATTTTTTCCGTGCTGTGCCACATGGTGCCGTAGACGACCACCGCCTTTCGGGAGGGCTTGTGCGCGGCCCAGTCGGCATAGCGGCTGAGGATGCCCGGAATATCCTTGCGCCAGACCGGGCCGTGGTCCGGTGCGATAATCCTGAGCTTCAGGCCGGCGGCAGCGACCCGCGCCAGGAGCTTCGTGACCAGCGCCGCATAGGGCGTGAGGATGTTCGCGAAATAGGTGGCCGCCTCGTAGCGGAGGATGGCCGGGTCCAGCTCGTCGTCGAACCGCTGCGAAGAGGCCAGGTGCATGCCGAAGGCGTCCTGTGCGAACAGAAGCTGCTCTTCGACAAGGTAGCTGAACATGCTGTCCGGCCAGTGGAGCATTCGGGTCTCCAGGAACGACAGGGTCATACTGCCCAGGCTCAGGCTGTCGCCGTCCTTGAGCGGCGTCACCGCCGGGCCGGGATGGTGGATCTCTTTGAGGGTCTTGGCGCCCATGACCGAGGAGAAGACCTTTTCCGGTTTCACCTGGTCGATCACCTCGATCAGGCACCCCGAGTGGTCCATTTCCGAGTGGTTGGAGACGATGTACTGGATGTCGGCCGGATTGATGACCGATGCGATGCGCGCCATCATCTCCTCCCGGAACGGCGCCTTGACGGTGTCCATCAGTGTGATCTTGTCCGCCAGGACGAGATAGGCGTTGTACGTGCTTCCCCGTTTGGTCATGTAGCCGTGGAAATCACGGACGTTCCAGTCAATCGCGCCCACCCAGTGCACGTGATCGCTGATTTGGATGGCTTTGAAGGGACTGCTCATATGCGCAAACTCCTTGAATCGGTGATGTCTCCGATGTGCGAATGAAATTTTCCATACCGTCTTTTCACAGGGATGTCAACATCCGCGGATTGGCCACCCTTTTCGGGTTGCCGCCGGCACTTCGCCGAGGAAGATTCCGGTGAAGACGGGATTGAAAGCCGGGACCGGTCCTTCCCGGAGGCATTGCTGATGCGCTGTCCCTATCGCCGCTTCGCCCGATCCCGCGATGCACGAAAGAAAATGTTGGATCGTTTTTTAGTGCATCCACCGGCAAAAGCACGATTCCATATCCGCAATCCGGATTGACATCACGGGGTTCTTGTACTATGAGTGCCGCCATAGAGATCGAGAGCTGCATTCCATCAATCAATGATATAAGGGAGGAATTGTCATGAAAGATGTCGTTGTTGTCTCGGCCTGCCGCACTGCCATCGGCGAGTTCGGCGGCACACTCAAAAACCTGAACACGCCGGTTCTGGGAAGCGTCGCCATGCGGGAGGCGGTGAAGCGTGCGGGAATCGACCCCGCCTCCATCGATGACGTCCGCTTCGGCTGCTGCATGGAACCCGTGGACGCTCTGAATGTGACCCGGGTCGCCGCGCTGATGGCCGGCATCCCCGATACCGTGACGGCGGTGACTGTCAACCGGGTCTGCATCTCCGGAATGGAGGCCGTCCTGTCGGGCATGGCCATGATTCGGGGCGGCATGGCGGACATCATTCTCGCCGGAGGCATGGAACACATGTCGGGCGCCCCTTACTCCGTGCCCGCCGCCCGGTGGGGATGCCGCTTCCAGGATCAGGTCTTCGTGGACAATCTCGTGCATGGCCTTCATGCCGGATCCCACCTCCTGCCCGGACTCGAGCAGGGGCCGATCAAGGAGGGCCCGGTGGTGGACGCCTATCGCGGTAAACCCTATATCATGGGGATCACGGCGGAGCTCATCGCCTACAAGCACAACCTGAGCCGCGAGGAGATCGATGCCGTGGCCCTGCGCAGCCACAACAACGTGGAACGGGCCACGAAGGATGGTGATTTCAAGGAAGAGATCGTTCCCATCGAGCTGCCACAGAAAAAAGGAAAACCACCGCTGATTTTCGACAAGGACGAACATTTCCGGCCGGGACTTACCCTGGAGGACTTGGCAAAACTGCCGCCCGCCTTCCTGCCCAAAATCGGCAAGGTGACGGCCGGAAATGCCTCGGGCATCAACGACGGCGCGAGCGCCATGGTCATCATGTCGGCGGAAAAGGCAAAGGAGCTGGGCCTGAAACCCATCGCCCGGATCAAGGCCGTGGGCCGGGGCGGCTGCCATCCCTCCGTCATGGGGCTGAGCCCGGTCCCGGCGGTGCAGGACCTGCTCACCCGCAACCAGATGAATCTGAAGGACTTCGAACTGATCGAGGTCAACGAAGCTTTCGCCTCGCAGTATCTGGGCTGCGAGCGGGAGCTGGGGCTGAACCGGGAGATCACCAACGTCAACGGCTCCGGCTGCGGACTCGGGCACCCGGTGGGCTCCACCGGCTGCCGCATCATGGTGACATTGCTGCACGCCATGAAGAAGCGTGGAAAGACCCTCGGGTTGGCCACGCTGTGCGGCGGCGGCGGTGTGTCCATGGCCTGCGCCCTGGAAATGATGTAAAGAACCGGAATCGGTTCATCGGGATCCGGATGGCGGGGGCGGTCCCATTGCGGCGCCCCCGCCCTGAATCGAACATGCCGAAAAAACGCACCATCTTTTTCATTTCCGACGGGACGGCCATTTCCGCGGAGACCCTGGGGCAGAGCCTTCTCACCCAGTTCAACCAGATTCAGTTCAATCAGGTGACCGTGCCCTTCGTCGACACGCTCGAAAAGGCGCGGTTCGCGGTCATGCAGATCAACAACGCGGAACAGCAGAGCGGAATGAGGCCCATCATCTTCAGCACGCTGATCAGCGACGACATCCGGCAGATGATCGCGACGGGCAAGGGCGTGGTCTTTGACTTCTTCGACACCTACATGGGAAGGCTGGAGGAAGAACTCCGCACGGAGTCGTCGCATACGGTCGGCCGCTATCACGGCGTGGTGAACGACACGGTTTACAACTTCCGCATGGATGCCGTGAACTACGCCCTATACAACGACGACGGCGTGACGACGAAGGAATACGACCAGGCGGACATCATCCTCGTCGGCGTGTCAAGGGCCGGCAAGACCCCGACCTGCATCTACCTCGGCCTCCAGTTCGGCATCTATGCCGCGAATTACCCGCTGACCGAAGAGGACCTGGTGAACAAAGGCGGGAACATGCCGCACGTGCTGATGCCCTTCCGCAGAAAACTGTTCGGGCTCACCATCAGCGCGGAGCGTCTCCACACGATCCGCGCCCGAAGGCGGCCGGAAAGCCGCTACTCCTCCCTGGAGCAATGCCAGATGGAGGTATCCCTGGCGGAATCCATGTTCCAGTACGGGGAAATTCCCTTCATCAACATCACCACGATGTCCGTCGAGGAGATCGCCGCGACGGTCCTGCATGAATGCAATCTCCGGCGTCGGGTCGTGTGACCGATGGGGAAGGATCGGGAAATGGATCGACGAGAGGAAAATCGCCCCTGGGGGTCCTATGCGGTTTTATCCGACCGCCCGGATCACAAGGTCAAAAGGGTGACCGTGCATCCGCGCCAGCGCCTGAGCCTTCAGAGGCACCGCCATCGCGCCGAGCACTGGTTTGTCGTGGCGGGTCAGGCGCTTGTGACGCTCAACGGTGTGGACCGGACGCTCGGCCCCGGCGGGTCGGTCGATATCGAAGCCGGGTTCTCGCACCGGATCATGAATCCGGGGTCCGACAACCTGGTTTTTGTGGAGGTGCAGACCGGCGAAGGGTTCTCCGAGGACGACATTGAGCGACTGGAGGATGACTACGGGCGGATCAAATGACGCCTGCCGTCCTCAGCCCCGACAGGAGCGTCAGCACCGCCAGAGCCAGCGTCGTTCTTCCGAGCCAGCGGTGCATGCTTCGCAATTGCTGAATTCTTGCCCGGATCTTGAACTGCATCTGACCGATGACCGGCGTCGCGACGACCATCGCGATCGTTGAAACCCCCAGCCAGGCGTGGGGGGGCTTCAGGTGCGCCTCTCCGGACTGCGCAACCATCGCGACGGCCGCCGCCAGTCCGCCCAGAAAGCAGAACGCTCCCGCGTATCCGGCGGCCCGGTGATGTTTCAGCCACCAGCGCTTCTGCCGGAAAAATTTCACGATCACGAAGCCGGCGGCGAGGAGCAGAAAACCCGTGGTCACGCCGCCGGCATGGATATAAAAGGCATTCATCGCATCCGCTTCTATTTTGCCGCGGGCGCCGGACCGACCGTCAGCTTTTCCGTCTTCGAACCGAATTTGTTGCAGGACGCCTTCACCTCCAGCACATCCCCTGCGGCTGCCTCCACCTTGTAGGATTGGGTGAACGTTTCCGAAGGCTGGCTCTTGTACTCCTGTGAAAGCAACGGCTTGCCGTTCTTCTTGACTTCCACTTTTTCAATGTAGTGACCCGCCGAAAAATTCGTGTGGGTGATCGTCGCCTGCAGGGTTTTCCCGGCGGCGTCGTAACCCAGTTTGACTTCCTTCGGCCCGTGCGCGCCCGCTATGGCCGGGCAGAAAGCGACCAGCGCGACGGCGGCCAGAGCAACACACACCCAAATGTGTCTTTTCTTTGTCTTCATCGATTTCTTTGCTCCTTTCCGTTTTGGTGGGTTTACAGCACAAACTCCATATCCTGGGGGACGGCGAAACATTTCAGCGGACTTCTCTTTTCCCGGATCGTCTTGCGGCAGTCCCGAACGAAGGCATCCACCTCCGCATCGCTTCTTTCCTGATTGTGGTGGTAGAGCCCGAAGCTTCGGACTCCGGCTTCCAGCGCCAGCCTCAGGGCGTCCCGGTAGCTGGAATGGCCCCAGGCTTTTTTCGTCCGGTATTCCTTTTCATCGAACTCAGCGTCGTGGATCAGCAGATCCGCCCCGTCGGAAAAGCGGCGGTAATCGTCAAAGCGAAGACCGCCGTGATGCCGATGGGTCAACTCGTTGTCGGTCAGGAACACGAAAGATTTGCCGTCCTCCTGGAATTTATATCCCACGCCCTGATTGGGATGGCTCAGCGGGATCGGCGTGACGGTCATGGAATGGATCGTGACCGTGTCCCCGCAGGTTTCGTGATAGGCGATTCCCGCCTGGATGTCTTCGAAATTGACGGGGAAGTTGGGAGCGGCCATGATCAGGGAAATGATGTGCTTGACCGACGTCTGGGTGAAGGGGCATCCGAACATCGCGATCCGCGTTCTTTTCGAATAAATGGGCTTGAAGAAGGGAAAGCCCATGATGTGGTCCCAGTGGGCATGGGTGAAAAACATCGTGTAGGACCGCTTTTTTTCTTCGATCAGCCTGTCGCCCAGCCGCCGAATCCCGGAACCGGCATCCACGATAATGATGTCGTCGTGGCGGGTGCGGATTTCAATGCACGGGGTGTCCCCTCCGTACTTCAGGTACTGTCTTCCGGATACCGGTATGGAACCGCGCGCACCCCAGCATCGAATGATCATCCTGTCCCCCGTCGAGAATGCGGCCGGAATATACCCGGCTTCCGCCTCCCATTCAAGAACATTTATCCCACCGGCAGGCCGGCTCTGCCGGGTGCATTCGACAGAGACCTATCGGCCGGCAACCACGATCACGTTAAAGACGGAGGGCCAGGTCAGCGGAGATGAGACGGTTCCGGAACCGAGCTGCGCCGCAATGCGCTGCGCCTGGCTCTTGTAGCCGGCGGCATAATACACCGTGTGCACACGATAGTTCGTGCGGGAGGCCAGGCCGGTGTCCTCAACCCGGTAGCCGAGCGCCTTCAGTTTTTTGGACATCGCCTGGGCGGAGGATATTTTGCCGTTCCCGCTCAGAACCTTCAGCCGGAGCGCCTTTGCCCCGGCGCCCATTTCGGCAACAGCCGTCCGCGCCGCGGCCTTTTCCTCAACGGCGGTCGTTTTGTCCTTCAGCGCGCTCACCTGGTCCTTCAGGACCGCCTCGCCCCCCTCCGCTTTCGGAATCGCTTTCTGCATCACGATCGGGGCCTGTTGACCTTCCGTTTTCAGCGTCTCGATCTCCCTGCTCATGGTCGAGAGCTGTTTGTTCAGCCTGTCGATTTGTCCATCTTTCTCCTGAAGGGAGCGCTTGTACGCTTCGTTGTCGTCCTTGAGTTTCTGAATGTCCCGGTCCAGGCTTCCATTCCAGTTCCGCATTGCCGCACAGCCGGAAAGAGCCATGCATAAAATAACAACAAGCGCCGCCAATACCCTTTGATTCATGCTGCCACCTCCCATCGATGTGTTGGAATGCTTCGATAATTATTAAATTATAGCACGGCACGACCAAAAGGGCAATGATCGGTATGCAAGACTGTCAAGAGCAAATAGAATTGTCCGCCTTTGTAGCAAATGAATTGTCCGCTTTTCTGCTCCGTGCGAGGAGCGACATTTTGGAACAGGAAGGGAGCAGCGGCTGTCTGCCGGGGATGCACAAATTTTCGCGGTGCGGATGACAACGGATGATCGAGTGAATATATTGGTTCAAAAGATGAGGATGAATGTAAAAATCAGCAAAGGGAGGGTGAAATGACGACGATCAAAGTGAAAGGAATGTCCTGTAATCACTGTGTCATGGCGGTAACCAGGGCCTTGAGCACCGTGGAGGGCGTCGCGGATGTGAAGGTCAGTCTGGAGGCGGGCGAGGCATCCTTCGAGGAGCGGAAGCCCGTTGATATGGCCGTGGTCCGGGAAAAGATCGAAAAGGCGGGTTATGCAGTCGGCTGATCGGACGGAAGCGCACCGGACAACGATCTCCGTCGGCGGCATGACCTGTGCGGCCTGCGTGCGGCGAGTCGAAACGGCATTGAGAGAAGTGGCCGGCGTCACCGATGTCGCCGTGAACCTGGCGACGGCGCGGGCCACCGTCACCCATGCACCGGTCTGGGGTGGTGTCGAGGCGCTGCAGAAGGTCGTGACCGAACAGGGTTATGACTACCTGGGCGTGCAGTCAGACGGAAAAGAAGACCCCGTTGCCGAGGCCCGGGAAAAGGAAATCCGGGACCTCAGGCGCCGCTTCCTGACGGGAGCCGTGCTGACCATTCCCATTTTCCTGGGTTCCATGCAGCACTGGTTCCCTTTTCTCAATCCGGTCCCCGGACAGGCTATGCGCTACGCCCTGTTTGTCCTGACGACACCGGTCGTCTTCTGGGTGGGCAGCCGTTTTTTTGCCGGCGCCTGGAAGGCGGCCCGGCAAAAGACGACGGACATGAATACCCTGGTGGCGGTCGGAGCTCTGTCCGCTTATCTCTATTCGGTTCTGGCGACTTTTTTCCCCCGCTTTTTCGCGACGGCGGAGCTGATGCCTCATGTCTATTACGACGGCGCGGCCATGATCGTCACGCTGATCATTCTGGGGCGGCTTCTGGAGGCCGGGGCGAAGGGACGGACCAGTTCGGCCATCCGGCGGCTTGTCGGACTCAAACCCAGGACGGCGCGCGTGATCCGGGACGGCCGGGAAGCGGACATCGCCATTGAAGCGGTGATGAAAGAGGACATGATCCTGGTCCGGCCGGGAGAGAAGATTCCCACGGACGGCGTGGTGGTTTCAGGCGCATCGTCGGTCGATGAGTCCATGCTCACCGGCGAGAGCATGCCCGTCGAAAAGCAGGCCGGCAGCGATGTTTTTGCCGCCACAATGAACCAGTCCGGAAGCTTTGTCTTTCGGGCGACGAAAATCGGCGCGGAGACGGCGCTGGCCAGGATCATCCGTCTCGTGGAAGAGGCGCAGGGATCAAAGGCCCCGATCCAGCGGCTGGCCGACCGGGTCGCCTCGGTCTTCGTCCCCGCGGTTTTTTTCATCGGCATTCTGACCTTCGTGGTCTGGTACTCTCTTGTCCCGGAGTCCGGTTTCAGCCGGGCGCTGCTGAATTTCATTTCCGTGCTGGTGATTGCCTGCCCCTGCGCCCTGGGATTGGCGACCCCGACCGCGGTCATGGTAGGAACCGGCCTGGGTGCGGAAAGGGGCATCCTCATCCGGGGGGGCGAAAGCCTGGAGAACGCCCACCGGCTCACCACCGTGGTCTTCGACAAGACGGGTACGCTGACCCGGGGTGAGCCCGAGGTCACGGACCTTCTGGCGGCGCCCGGCGTGGCCGTAGAGAAGGTCCTGCTGATCGCCCTGTCCATCGAATCCCTTTCGGAACATCCGCTGGCACGGGCCATCGCGGAGCGCGCCCGTCGGGAAAACCTGAATCCGCTTCCCGTCGAGTCTTTTGAGGCCGCTTCCGGCCTTGGCGCCAGAGCAGCCGTTCGGGGCATCCCCTGCATGGTTGGAAATCTCCGGCTGATGGAACAGGCGGGCCTTCGGCTGAACGGGCTTGCGGAGGCCGCGGCCCGGCTGTCCGGCGAAGGGAAGACCTGCGTTTTTGTGGCGGAGGAAAATCAGGTTATCGGCCTGATGGGGCTTTCCGATGTGCCCAAGGCATCGGCCGCAGAGGCGGTAAGGGCCCTGAAGGATCTGGGGCTGGAGGTTGCCATGATTACCGGCGACAACGCGCAAACCGCGAATGCCGCCGGCTCTGCGTTGGGTATCAGTCTGGTTCTGGCGGAGGTCCTTCCCGAAGACAAATCCGAGGCGATTCGAAAGATGCAGTCGCAAGGGCAGGTCGTGGCCATGGTGGGAGACGGCATCAACGATGCCCCGGCCCTGGCCGCTGCCGATATCGGGATTGCCATCGGGGCCGGAACGGACGTGGCCATCGAGGCCAGCGACATTACCCTCATGAGCGACGATCTGAAATCCGTGCCGGCCGCCATCCGGCTTTCCTTCGACACGATGAAGGTGATCCGGCAGAACCTGTTCTGGGCGTTCATCTACAATGTGATCGGCATTCCCATCGCCGCCGGCATTCTGTACCCCTTCGGCGGCATCCTGCTGAATCCCGAATTCGCCGCCGCGGCCATGGCCCTGAGCTCCGTCTCCGTGGTCGGCAACTCCCTTCGACTGCGGCGATCCTGGCGGACTTAGCTTTCGATTTCGAATTTGGACTTGTCGGCGCCGCAGACCGGGCAGGTCCAGTCGTCCGGCAGGTCTTCGAAGCGCACTCCCGGCTTGATGCCTCCGTCCGGATCGCCCTTTGCCGGATCGTAAACGTAGCCACAGATCGAACAGGCATACTTGGCCATTTTTTCGGCTTTCGGCCTGGGCTCCTCCTGGACGTAGGTCGGCGCGTTTTTGGAGGCCTTGCCTCCTTTCGTGTCGCGGTAGTAGGCGTAGGTCAGGGGGGGCTGGTCGTTCAGGACGTTGCTGTCCAGAACCCGGGCGGTCAGGACCACATGCGTGTTGCAGTCGATTTCCCCCGTGACCTCGGCCTCGATGTAGGCGATGGCATGCTGCAGGATAATGGGCACCCCGGTCGTGCCCAGCTTGAAGTTCACACCTTCAAACTTATTGACGCTCTTTCCGGATTTGAAGCCGAACAGCCCGATGAAGGTCATGGGCGTGTTTTCGGACAGGATGGAGACGGAAAATTTCCGGCTGGCCTGAATATACTCATAGGTCAGGTTTTGCTTGTTGATGCTGAGCGCGACCGTCGGCGGGTTGGAGGTAACCTGGAACAGCGCGTTGGCGATCTGGCCGTTCATTCGCCCGTCTTTCATGGAACTCACGATGTACAGACCGTAGCTCAGTTTTTTAAATGCTTCTAACCCCATTTTCAACGCTCCTTATCAATCAGTTTTTTCATTTCCTCTGCAAAGACATCGAACATTTTCCGGCCGAAAAGGACGAAGCGGACCCTCTCGATGTCCCCGTGTTCTTCAAGATAATCCATGACGGTTTTCAGGGCGATGCGGGCCGCCTCGTGGACCGGGTAGGCGTAAACGCCGGTGCTGATGGCCGGAAAGGAGAGGCTCTTCAATCCGCGGGCGGAGGCCAGTTTCAGGCTTTCCAGGTAGGCGCTCCTCAGCAGGTCGGCCTCGCCCCGGACGCCGCCCTGATAGACGGGTCCCACCGTGTGAATCACGTAGCGCGCTTTGAGCTTTCCTCCGGTCGTGATGACGGCCCGGCCGGTCGGACAGCCCCCGATCTTCCGGCATTCCGCCATGATGGAAGGCCCGCCGGCCTCGTGAATCGCGCCGTCCACGCCGGCGCCGCCGGCGAGCCGAGCGTTGGCCGCATTGACGATGGCATCCGTCTCTTCCCGTGTGATGTCGCCCTGGATCAGGGAAATCACGGCCTTGCCGACTTGGATGTCCATGGCCTCGCTCCTTTCCGTTTGCCCCGCTTAGCGGGCATCCCGAACGGGGGTTCCTTCCCCGTGAACCAGCATCCGGTAGGTTTTCTCGATCCGGTCCCAGTTTTCCTCGCGGTCCATGGACCAGTACCGCCCGATGACCGAGACGACGCGGCCCAGGCCGAGCGCATGCGCTTTTCCCTCGATTTTTTGGATATAGTTTGCGCCGCTTTCGGGCAACTCGCCCCGCCGGCCCAGCATGGCGTGAATGAAAATGTCCGTCATGCCTTGCTTTTCGGCCATTTCCATGAGCGCCAGGAGGTGATGGAGCGATCCGTGTGAGCTGAAAAAGGAGACGATGCCCATCAGGTGGAGCGCCGCGCCCGCCCCTCTGGCAGACCGCATGACATCCAGAAAGGCAGGATTCCGGAAGAAGGAGCCGTCCTGAATGGCGCGGTCGATCCGGACGCGGTCGGCATAGATCCTCCGTCCGGCGCCGATGTGCAGGTGGCCTGCCTCGGAGTTGCCGACCGTGCCCGAGGGGAGTCCCACCGCCTCCCCGGAAGCGTCGAGCGTCGTCCAGGGAAAGGTTCGCAAAAGCCGGTCCATGGTCGGGGTACGGGCCTCGGCGAACAGGTTGCCCGCCGCGGACCCGTTGTATCCCCACCCGTCGAGCAGCAGGAGGATAAGACGGCGGCAGGATGTGAGTCCGCCCGTCGGGGGAGCCGCGACAAGGGAATGTCCCGTCATCGGAGACGGCTTCGGTATGCCCATGAGTTCCAGGACGGTCGGTGCGATGTCGATCAGCCCCCCGCCCGCGCGCAGGGTGTACGGCCGGGAAGGATGGATGAGCACGAAGGGTACCGGGCTGTCCGTGTGGCCGGTATCGATGGCGCCGTCGGGATAGCGCCATTTTTCGACCGTCCCGTGGTCTGCTGTGACGATGACCGTCATGCCGGCGCGGAGAGCCTCGTCGACCACAACTCCGGTGCAGCGGTCGACGGCTTCAATGGCCCGAATGACGGCCGGTTCGTTTTCAATGTGTCCGACGACGTCCACGTTCGGGAAATTCGCAAAAATGAAGTGGCAGTCGTTATCCCGAATCTTGACGGCAATGGCATCGGCAATCCTGTCGATGGACATTTCCGGGGCTTCGTCAAAAAGGCCGACGTCTTTGCGGGTCGGGATCACGATCCTTTCCTCACCGGGAAACGGATCGCTTCGCTTTCCACCCAGAAAGTATCCGACATGCACCGCCTTTTCCGCTTCCGTGATTTTGGCCTGCCTCCGGTTCCGGTGGGACAGGGTTTCGCTCAGCGTTTCGCGTACCGTCTCCGTGGGGGGAAAGGCCACCCGGACATTGAGGCCGGGCTGGTACTCGATCATCGTTGCGAAGGGGCAGCGGATCTTCCGGTCCACCGGAAAGAAAGGGAATGCTGTTTCCGTGAGGCTGCGGGTCAGCTCGATTTCCCGTTCGCCCCGTATATTGTAGAAAATGACGGCATCGCCGTCCTGAATCCTGCCGACCGGACCGTTGTCTTTTCCAGTCAAAACGAGCGGTTCCAGTGTCTCGTCTTCCTGACCGGTCCGGTATGCTTTCCGGACGGCCTGCGACATCACGTTGTTCAGGGCTGCTGTCATTCCGGTTGGCTTGATGATGGCTTTTCTTTTGGTCTTCAATCTGTATAATGAAATTTCCGGGAACTGTAAAGGGAAACTTTCCGGCTGCCCGTAAAGGACACATTCGCTTGAAAATTGGGCCGTTAAGTGCTATATTAGTAAGGATAGAAACAAACGGATGAAGGGATTCGAAAACATCGGATCATGATGCGCCCGAACACGATCAAAAGCCCCGACGAAATTCTTCAGGAGGAATTCCTGCAGGAAAGAGCGGCCGTCCTCGGTCGGGCGGGTGACAGCGTTTCACAGGCCCTGGAGAAGCTTCACAGGATCGAACACCGGATCGAGACGCGTTTGCGCCGGCTGGGGGAATTGGGGAATCCGAGCGGGGAAAACACATCCCGTCATCAGGTGATCCGTGAGATCAACGGGGAGATCAGCCACTTTAACCGCGCCAGGGAGCATGCGCTGCTGAGGTACTATTATCTGATCGTGACGCGGGAAGCGATGGGGATGCGGCGCCACCAGTGGGTCGAAAAGCATTACGCGGTGCCTCCGAGAAAAAGGCATCTGCAGGACTTCTGATGGACCGGTACCGGAAGCAGCGGATGAGGATGGTGGATACCCAGATCCGTTCCCGCGGGATCCGGGATGTCCGCGTGCTCCGGGCGATGGAGGAGACCCCCCGGCATCTTTTCGTGGAAGAGGCGCTGAGGGATCAGGCCTATAACGACAACCCCCTCCCCATCGGAGAAAGGCAGACCATCTCCCAGCCCTACATTGTTGCGCTGATGACCGAAGCGCTTGCATTGCAGGAGATGGATAAAGTGCTCGAAATCGGGACGGGGTCTGGCTATCAGACGGCCGTACTGGCACAACTCGCCGACCGGGTCTGCTCCATCGAGCGGATTGCGTCGCTGGCCGGCGCGGCCAGAAGAATGCTCGATTACCTGAATGCGTACAATGTCGCCATTCGTGTCGGGGACGGAACGTTCGGCTGGAAGGAGGAATCCCCGTTTGACGCGATTCTGGTCACGGCGGGCGCCCCGAAGATCCCGTCCCTTCTCATCGAGCAGTTGAAAGCAGGCGGCAGACTGGTCATCCCGGTGGGCGACCGGTACACCCAGACCCTGATCCGGGCGACGCGCCTGTCTGAAAAAACTCTGGATATCAAAAAAGAAGACCTCGGCGGATGCCGGTTCGTCGATCTGATCGGAGAGCACGGTTGGGGAGTTTGAGGGCATATCCGCGGGGACCGGTTGCCGCAGTACGGGCGGCGGTCCTTCTGCTGTTTCTCGGTGTTCTGGCGTCTGCCTGTTCGTCACCTCTGGTCAAGCCGGCCAAGACCATCCGTGCCAAGGGGGTTTATCATCTGGTCAGGGCGGGGGAAACGCTCTCCAGTATTGCCCGGGCTTACCACATCGACATGCAGGAGCTGGCGGAGGCCAACAACATCGACAATCCCAACCTGATCGAAGCAAACCGGGTCATCTTCATTCCCGATGCGGATCAGGTCATCGATGACGTCATGTCGCTGCCGTCCATTCGAAAAACCGAGGATCCCGGGAAGACGCCCCGCATTGCCGGATCGCCGGAGAAATCCGGCGCGCTGCCGAAAAAGGATGCCCTTGTCCTGCCTCCGGAAGAGGGGACGGTGCTGGAGCGGCCGCTGACCGACAATCAGCCGGCTTCCGCGACGATTCGAATCAATCCCAGAAGGGACATGGACCGCCTGAGGGCGGAAGGGGAAGCCCCTGCCGTCCCGGGGGCTTCCCCGAAGGCGAAGGATGCCCCCCGAAAGGATGCACCCGGAGATGCGGCAGCGGCGCACAAGCATGCTGAAAGGGAGGCGCCGTCGGCATTGCCCAAGGAGCCGCCGAAGCCGGTTGTGGAAAGTGCACCGGAGCAGAAGGCGAATTCCGAAGCCGGCCGGCGTGAACCGGAATCCCTGCGTTTCGATCGCAAGCGCTTCATCTGGCCCGTCCGGGGCAGGGTCGTTTCGCGATTCGGGATTCAGCCAAGCGGCATGTATTACAATGGAATCACCATCGCTGCCAAGGCAGGTCTGCCCGTTGTTGCCGCGGCAGACGGAACGATCATCTTCTCGGGTTCCCTGAAGGATTACGGAGAGACGATCATCATGAAACATGAGGACGGATATGCGACGGTCTACACCCACCTGGGCCAGAGAAACGTCAAACTGGACGATCATCTCAAAAAGGGCGTCCAGATCGGCATGACGGGTTTGTCTGAAAAAAGAGGGGAGTCCGGGATGGTATTCGAAATCCGCTATAAGAACAAGGCGCGCAACCCCATGTTTTTTCTTCCCTGAATCAGGAAACCGGCAGGCTGGAACGGAATCGTTGTTGTGAGGGTTTTATGGAGGATTTGTCTTTCGAACAGGGTCCCATTCGGCCGCCCAGCGAGGCCAGAAGCCTGCTGGTCCGGGTGACGAGGAACTGCCCCTGGAACAAGTGCGCCTTCTGCAATTCCTATCGTGACACGGCCTTTTCGCTGAGGACGGTGGAAGAGGTCAAGAAAGACATCCGGATCGCCGGTGACATTGCCGCTGAAATCCGGTCGCTTTCCTGGAAAATGGGAGAGGGGGGGCGCGTGACGGGGGACGTGATCAACCATCTCTGGAATCACGACGGACCGCATCACGACGGCTATCGATCCGTCGGCGCATGGCTCTATTACGGGGGTGAATCCGTTTTCCTCCAGGATGCCAATTCCCTGATCGTCAAAACGGCTGATCTCGTGGAGATTCTTGATTTCATTAAGGAAACCTTTCCACAGGTGTCAAGAATAACCTCCTATTGCCGTTCCAAGACTGCCGCCAGAAAATCGGTGGAAGAGTTGAAAAGTCTGCGTGCAGCCGGGTTGTCAAGAATCCATATCGGCATGGAAAGCGGGTACGATCCGCTACTGGCCTTCATCCGGAAAGGAACGACGGCGGCTGAACATGTGGAAGGGGGGAAAAGAATCGTCGACGCCGGCATATCGCTGTCGGAATACGTCATTCCCGGACTGGGGGGCACGCGCTGGTCGAAGGAGCATGCCGAGGAAACGGCAAGGGTCCTCAACCGGATCAACCCGGATTTCATCCGTCTGCGTTCCCTGCACGTTGTGCGGGGCACGGACCTCGACGGGATGATGCGAAGCGGCGCGTTTACGCCGCTGGGCGACGAGGACGTTCTGCGGGAGATCCGGCGCTTCATCGAATGTCTGGAAGGCATCGAAACCATGCTGGTCAGCGATCACATCCTGAATCTTCTCGAGGAGCTGGAGGGAAAGCTGCCGAAGGACAAGAAAAAGATGCTGGCCGCGATCGACCGGTATTTCGGGCTGCCGCCTACCGACCGCCTGATCTTTCGAATCGGAAGGAGAAGAGGCATCTATCGAAAACTGGACGACCTGTCGGACCGGCAGACGCATGCCCGGTTGAAACAGATTGTCGATGAATACGAAGAAGAGGATCCGGGAAGGCTGGAGCAGGACCTGTTCAAGCTGATGCATCATTACATATGAAAAACAAATTGACAATTTCATGTAAGTATAGTAAATAACACAATTCAAAAATAGAATGGCAGGTGGTATGTGAGATGTTCAAGGTAGGAGATTTGGCGGTATACCCCGCCCAGGGCGTGGGTGTCATCGAAGCGATCGAGAACAGGGAAATCATGGGAAACAGACGGTTGTTTTACGTGATGAAGATCATGGGGAACGGCATGAAAATCATGATTCCGATGGACGGCGCGGATGCGGTCGGTCTTCGGGGCGTGATTGACCAGGCGGAGATCCCCAAGGTATACGCGATTCTGAGAAACAAGGATGTAACGATCGACAAGCAGACCTGGAACAAGAGATACCGGGAGTATCTCGAAAAGATCAAGACCGGTTCGGTCTTCGAAATTGCCCGGGTCCTGCGGGATCTGTTCATTCTGAAAAGCGACAAAAATCTTTCCTTCGGTGAAAGGAAGATGATGGATACGGCCAAAAGCCTGCTCATCAAGGAAATCTCGGTAGCCAGCAATTCCGAGGAAACAAAAATCGAGCAGGATCTCAAGATGATCTTTCCGATTCAGTGAATCGTTTCGCCCGGTGGCGGATCGACATGCTTAAATTCTCGAAGAGAAAGGAGGTGATTTGAATGATTGTACGGATTCTGTTGGTGTTGGCCTGTTCCCTGAGCGGTCTTTTCATTGCCTACAACTATTATGGGTTTCCCATCGCTTTGATCGGATTAATTGCAGGTTTCTTGATTGCCTTATTTGTCATACATATTGAAGAGGCGATCCGGAAGGTGTCCCTCCGGATCATTTTCGGTGGCGTGGTCGGCATGATCGTCGGCCTGGTGATCGCTTTCCTGATGGCCTATGGCTTGAATTTCGTCAGCAACATCATGGAAAAGCAACAGATCGTGCCATGGATCTACACGCTGTTGACGGGCATCATGGCCTATCTCGGCCTTTTGATCGGGTCCAAGAAAATCGAAGAGTTCAGTTTTTTCGGTCTGGGCCAGCAGAAGGACAGCGGCGATATTCGCATCGTCGACACCAGCGTCATCATTGACGGCCGGATCGCCGACATTGCGGACACCGGTTTTCTGCAGGGCAACCTGATCGTGCCTCGCTTTGTTCTCGACGAGCTGCAGTACATTGCCGATTCCTCCGACGCCATGAAGCGGTCGCGGGGCAGGCGGGGGCTGGACATTCTGAACCGAATGCAGAGAGGCGTGGGCGTGAACATCGAAATCAGCGACCATGACTTCCCGAAGCTCAAGGGCGTGGATGCGAAACTGGTGGCCCTGGCGAAAAAGTTGAATGCCAAGATCATTACCAATGATTTCAACCTGAACAAGGTTGCGGAGCTTCAGGGCATCAAAATCCTGAACGTCAATGAATTGGCCAATGCCCTGAAACCGGTTGTGCTGCCCGGAGAGAGCATGACGGTCAAGATCATCAAGGAGGGAAAGGAACCCGGTCAGGGTGTTGCCTACCTGGACGACGGGACGATGATTATCGTGGACAATGCCCAGAAGCATCAGGGGTCCAGTGTCGAGGTGCTGGTGACCAGCGTGCTCCAGACAACCGCCGGCAGGATGATCTTCTCGGAGCTCAAAGGGGGTCAGCCTGAAAAGAAGGTTTACGGAGTGAATGCCAGATAGCCCTGTCAGCAGAGCCCGGGAAGTTCGAAATCCCGGGCTTTTTTATGGCCCGGTCATCACCGGGATTCATCTGGAATGAAGAATGTCGCCATTATCCCCGCCGGGGGGTCGGGAAAGAGGATCAACAGCCGCCTGCCCAAACAGTATCTGCCCGTCGGCGGCAGTCCTCTCCTTGTCCATACCATCGAAGTCTTTCAGCGTTCGCCGCTGATTCATGACATTCTGCTGGTTGTGCCGCCGGAAGATGTTCGCCGGGTCCGGTCGCGGTTCGTGGCGCCCTACGGCTTTTCCAAGGTCAGCCGGGTTCTCGGCGGGGGCGGCGAGCGGCAGGATTCGGTTCGGAACGGTCTGGATGCGTTGGGCGATGACTGCGACATCGTGCTGATCCATGACGGCGTTCGGCCGTTCGTTTCGGGCAGACTGATCCGCCTGATCATCCGGGAAGCGGCGGCCCATGGGGCGGCGACGGCGGGCGTGCCGGTCAAGGAGACGGTCAAGCGCGTGGATGGAGGGGGATGCGTCCTGGAAACGGTCGACCGGCGGGCCTTGTGGCTGGCGCAGACCCCGCAGGCTTTCCGGCGAGCGGTCATCCTCGAAGCGCATCGCAGGGCCCTTCGGGATCGCTTTTACGGGACGGATGACGCCTCCCTGGTCGAGCGGATGGGGCATCCGGTTCGAATGGTCCCGGCGACCTCTGAAAACATCAAAATCACGACGCGGGAGGATCTGCGGCTGGCCGAGTTCCTGATCGGGGCGCGGAAGGGAAAAGTTCCATGAGAACCGGTTTGGGGTATGACAGCCACCGCCTGGTGGCGGGAAGGCGGTTCGTGCTCGGCGGGGTGGAAATTCCCCACGACAAGGGCCTGGAAGGCCATTCCGATGCGGATGCCCTTGTCCATGCGGTCTGCGATGCGATTCTGGGCGCTATGGCTGCCGGAGACATCGGCCGGCATTTCCCGGATACGGATCCGCGCTACAGGGACATATCCAGTGTGCGGCTGCTCGAACGGGTGCGGGCGATCGGTGAAGAGAAGGGCTTCCAGGTTCACAACATCGATGCGACCGTCATCCTGGAGAAGCCGAGGCTTGCACAGTACATTGACCGGATGTGCCTGAATATCGCGAAGGCGCTGAACATCGCCGCAGACCTTGTGAGCGTGAAGGCCAAGACCAATGAGGGGATGGGCTTCGCAGGCCGTCGGGAAGGGGTTGCCGCCCTTGCCGTTGCGACGGTCAAGCGGAAGGGGGTTGCATGACCTTCAAGCGGCCGAGGGTTCGGTTTGCGCCTTCCCCCACCGGCGATCTTCATGTCGGCAATGCCAGAACGGCCCTGTTCAACTGGCTGTATGCCAGACGATACGGCGGCGACTTCATCCTCCGCATCGAGGATACGGATCCGCTCCGTGCGACCGAAGCATTCGCGGCCGGCATTCGGGAGGACCTGGAATGGCTCTCCATCGACTGGGACGAGGGCCCGGGCAGGGGCGGGCACTGCGGGCCCTACCGGCAGAGCGAGCGGGGAGACCTCTACGCGCTTTTCCTGAAAAAGCTCATTGCCACGGGCCGCGTGTACCCCTGCTACTGCACCGAGGAGGATCTGGAAGCCGAGCGGGACGAACTGATTTTCAGGAAGATGACGCCACGCTACATGGGCCGGTGCAGGAGCCTGAGTGCCGAAGCCAGGAAAAGTCTGGAGGCGGCGGGAAGAAGGCCATCCTACCGCTTCCAGGTGGGATCGGGACAGATCGCCTTTCGGGATCTGATCCGCGGCGCCATGAAATTCGACGCCGAGGCGATGGGAGATTTCATCATCGTCCGCTCCAACGGGATCCCCGCCTACAATTTTGCGGTGGTCGTCGATGATCATCTGATGCGGATCTCCCACGTCATCCGGGGTGAGGATCACCTCTCCAACACGGCCCTGCAGATGCTCATCTATCAGGCGCTCGAACTCACGCCGCCCCAGTTCGCCCACCACGCGCTCATTCTGGGGAAAGACCGGTCCAAGCTGAGCAAGCGCCACGGATCGGTCGCCGTGCGGGAGTTCAGGGAAAAAGGGATCCTGCCGGAAGCGCTTCTCAACTACCTCTCGCTGCTGGGCGGCTCCCTCGGAGCCGGCCGGGAAGTCTGTTCCCGGGAGGAACTCGTGGCCGCTTTCACGCTGGACAGGGCCGGAAAGAGCGGCGCGATTTTCGATGAGGAAAAGCTGGGATGGCTCAACGGCCTTTATATCAGGAAGACCGACCCTCACCGGCTGACCGAGCGGCTGCTCCCCTTCATGCGGGCCGCGGGTTACGGCGTCGACCGTCTGGATTTATCTTGGTTGCAGCGGGTGGTGGACGCGGTCCGGGACGACCTGGCGACCCTTTCGGACATCGGGGCGCACATCGACATCTTCTTCGACGAGAGGTTCGCCCTTTCCACGGAAGCCCGTCAGGTCCTGAGACAGGATGATGCCCAGGCTGTCGTCCGACGGCTGCGGGAAGCGCTGGAGCGGTATGAGGATCGGGGCGAGGGTTTCTACGGGGACGCGACCGCGGCGATTCGCGCTGCGACGGGATTTCAGGGAAAGAAACTCTTCCTGCCCATCCGGGCCGCTGTGACCGGAAAGACGCGGGGTCCCGAACTGGAAAAGATATTTCCCCTTCTGAATCGGGAATCGCTACTGTTCCGAATCGAAAAAGCGGCCAGCGAATGTCATGATTCGAGTCGCTGACCGCTTCCGTCGGACGGCAATTTTCCGATGTATCTCCCCGAGCTCCTCTACAGCGGAATGTTGTTGTGCTTTTTCGGCAGCCGGACCTCGCTCTTGTCCTTCAGCGCATCGAGAAGAACAGCCACGCGCTTCCGAGTGTCCCGCGGAACGATGATTTCCTCGATGATGCCCATACTGGCCGCAAAGTAGGGATTGTTGAACTGGTCTTCATAGGAAGCCACCAGTTCCGCGCGCCTGGCCGCGGGATCCGGCGCCGAGGATATTTCCCGGCGATAGACGATGTTGCAGGCCCCCTCCGCGCCCATGACGGCGATTTCCGCGGAGGGCCAGGCCATAACGTAATCAGCCCCCAGGTACTTGCTGCACATCCCGATATAGGCTCCGCCGTAATCCTTGCGGGTGACCACGGTCAGTTTCGGAACCGTGGCTTCCGAGTAGGCGTGCAGAAGCTTGGCGCCGTGGCTGATGATGCCCGACCATTCCTGATTGGTGCCGGGCATGTATCCGGGAACATCCGCAAAGGTCAGCAGGGGAATGTTGAAGGCGTCGCAGAAGCGGATGAAGCGGGATGCCTTGTCGGAGGCGTTGACGTCCAAAACGCCTGCCCCGAATTTCGGGTTGTTTGCGATGACGCCCACCGTCCGGCCCATGATCCGGATGAAGGCCACCAGCATGTTCTTGGCCCACAATTCGTGGGGTTCGAAGATCTCGCCGCCGTCCGCCACGGCCATGACCACTTTTTTCATGTCGTAGCCGCGCGTCGCCTTGTCCGGTATGATTCCGTCCAGTTCCGGGCATTCCCGGTCCGGGCTGTCGGCGCAGTTCGCGACCGGCATCGGGCCGTGGCAACTGTCCGGCAGGTATGAGAGGAGCGTCTTGACCTTGTTGATGCAGTCTTCATCGTTTTCCGTCGCGAAATGGCAGACGCCGCTCTTGGATGCATGCGCCACGGCTCCCCCCAGTTCGTCATGGGTGACTTCCTCGCCGATCACGGCCTTGATGACGTCCGGGCCGGTGATGTACATGTAGCTGCTCTTTTTCACCATGAAGACCCAGTCCGTCAGTGCCGGGGAATAAACGGCGCCACCCGCCGTCGGTCCCATGATGGCCGTGATCTGGGGAATGTAACCGGAGCCGATGGTGTTCCGGTAAAAAATACCGCCGTAGCCGTCCAGCGCCGGCACCCCTTCCTGAATGCGGGCTCCGCCGGAGTCGTTCAACGATACGAAGGGTTTCCGGGCGTCAAGGGCCATATCCATGATTTTCCAGATCTTTCTGGCGTGCATCTCCCCCAGGCTGCCGCCGGAGCTGGTAAAGTCCTGCGCGGCGGCGAAAACCGTCCGGCCGTTGACCTTTCCGAAGCCGGTGATGACGCCGTCGGCATTGATTTCCTTCTTGTCCAAGCCGAAGAGCTGCGAACGGTGTTTTACGAAGAGCTGGACCTCCTGAAATGTGCCCTTGTCGTAAAAAAGATCGAGCCTTTCCCGGGCCGTCATCTTTCCCAGTTCATGCTGTTTGGTGATCATCTTTTCTCCGCCCATCTTCAATAAGGCGTCTTTCCTGGCCTCAAATGCCTGAATTTTTGCCTGCGTTCCCTTGGGTTGCTCTTTTTCCATAACCGTTTCCTTCTCCTTATGTTATTGAAATGAAATCATTTATTGTGGCGGCGGGATCGGATCGGACAGAATCGGCAGAGGCTGATTTCTATCTTGACCAGAATGTCACGGTGCGTTATAGGAAATCCGCTTTCAAGCGCCTCTCCGGAGCCTCGATACGACTTAAACCGGAAATCGAAAGCAAGGTCGCTTTTGCATGCCTCATGCTCAGCCGACGATTCGGCGCGCCTCATACCATGTTTGGCGAAAAGTTGCAAGGAGGATCAATGAAATTTATCGATGAATTGGACATCAAGGGGAAACGGGTTCTGTTCCGGTTTGATTTCAATGTTCCTTTGGACGGCAATTTGAAAATCACCGACGACACCCGAATCCGGGCGGTCCTGCCCACCCTCAACCACGCCCTGGACGAAAATGCAAAAGTCATCATCACTTCGCACCTCGGTCGGCCCAAGGGGAAGGTCCAGCCCCAGTTCAGTCTGGCCCCGGTTGCCAAGCGGCTGTCCCGGCTTCTGAACAAGGAGGTGATCCTGACGGGCGACTGCATCGGCCCCGATGTGATGGCGCTGGTGAGCGCCATGAAGCCCGGCGACATCATTCTCCTGGAAAACCTTCGCTTCCATCCGGAAGAGGAGAAGAATGACGACGGATTCGCGAAAGAGCTGGCCGGTCTGGCCGAAGTGTATGTGGACGATGCTTTCGGCAATGCCCACCGCAGCCACGCATCCAACGTGGGCATCACCAAATTCGTCAGGGCCTGCGGCGCCGGTTTCCTGATCAAGAAAGAGCTGAGCTACCTGAAACAGGCGGTGGAGAAGCCGGCCCGGCCCTTCGTCGCGATCATCGGCGGGTCGAAGGTATCGGGGAAACTGGAGGCGCTGGTCAACCTGATCGAGAAGGTGGACAAGATGATCATCGGCGGCGGGATGGCTTTCACCTTTCTCAAGGCCCTGGGTTACGGTGTCGGCCGGTCGATCGTCGAGGACGACCTGATCGGCAAGGCGCTGCAGGTGATGGAGACGGCCAGGAAACTGGGGGTCAAGATGTACCTGCCCGTCGACTGCGTGATCGCGGAGGAGATGAGCGCGGACGCGGAGAGCAAGATCGTGCCGGTCCAGGAGATCAACGGGCACTGGATGGGCCTGGACATCGGTCCCGCGACGATCACGCTGTTCACGGAGGCGCTGAGCAATGCCAAGACCATCGTATGGAACGGACCGATGGGCGTCTTCGAGATCGACGCATTCGGAAGGGGGACCGCTGCGCTGGTCCACAGCGTTGCCAATTCCTATGCCATGACCATCGTCGGCGGCGGCGATACGGATGTCGCCGTCCACAAGACCGGCGAGAGCGACAAGATCACGTTCATTTCCACCGGCGGCGGGGCGTCCCTGGAGCTGTTGGAGGGCAAGATCCTGCCGGCAATCCAGGCGCTGGAAACCTGCGGCGGCGGGGCTTAATCGACATGTGGCCATAGACCATGCAAAAGGGGAAGATCATCTTCCCCTTTTTTGCTGTTTTCAATCCGGACATTCTTCCTCCCCGGGGCGGGGCCATGACGCGCAACATCAGGATGACGCT
>MTKZ01012127.1_pt1 | contig 47281 bp, 53 predicted proteins | sample 1042781 | NCBI WGS metagenome assembly MTKZ01 (sample SAMN06212207, study PRJNA360539) | anaerobic digester metagenome | biome: Wastewater treatment plant; material: sludge; isolation source: anaerobic digester fed with sludge from wastewater treatment plant | place: Denmark: WWTP Viborg ...
ATCAATTTGGGATAATAGGTTTCCTTTGGCATTCCAAGCCTCTCAATCAGTTGGGTCCAAATCTAATATTCGATCATAACATTCTAGCGCATCATCAAAACGTTCTAACATCTCAAAAATGAAACCCCTCCAATACAAGACAATCAAATTGCTACCATTAATTTCCATAGCCCTATCACTTGCTTTAAGTGCATCTACGGGTCTGTTTGAATTTAAAAGAGCTATTGCCTTATTATTCCAAATATATTCATTATTTGGTTCTTTAATTAATGCCTGATCATAGCATTTCAGGGCTTCATTAAATTCTCCTAGTCGTGAAAGATTGTCTCCTTTTTTATTTAGAAGATAAACATCATCAGGGTCAATTTTTAAGGCGGCAGTGTAACATATCACTGATTTATCAAATTTCCCAATATCAAAAAGTATATCCGCTCTTTTAGTGATCATGGCTTTTTCATTGATTTGAGCGCCTTCCCACTCTTCCATAGGGAGTTTGAAGAACCGGATTACCTGATAAAGGGATTCCTCACTAGTATGTTCTGGATACATCTTCCGGAACTCAGATTCTAACTCTGAAGCATTATTAAAACCTTCTTCACGGGCCAGAGCATCGTTTTTAATCAAATCAGAGAACATCACCACTTCCACATCTGTTACTTCAGCTTCGAAGAGCTTTTTCCGCTCCTTGGAAACCAAATTCCAGTAACAATGGAGACGATCCCCTGGGGATAATGGGGTTTTCCATATCTTTCTGATTGTTGTTGTTTTTTCACCAGTTATCAAGTCCAGATGACGGCTTCCGAATAGTAGGATTGGTATGTAAAACCCTCCAAATGATGATTTTAATTTGAATATTTTTTAGCTTATAATATGCCTTCGATGGGATAAAAATTATTTTTACTAGTTTACGTGGATATTTTGATATGCAGATTAATCCATTATTTTTAACTTGCTTGGGCTGGAGTGATATTAGCAGTCAAAACACTCGAAATAGTCTGAGAAACTTATATTGCAAGTTCAGTTAGAAAATGGCATGCTTAATCATTGGTTAATGCCCTAGTTGGTCAGCCTAATATATTCTTCAGTACATCTATAAACTTTTCATCTTCTTCGATAGTTGCTACACTAACCCTTATCCAGTAATCATCTAAGCCACGGAAAGAACTACAATCTCTAACTATTATACCATTTTCCATGAGCTTTTCAGTCATCTGTATAGATTTCATGCCAGTATTGCGTATGTCAACAAGAATATAGTTGGCATATGACTTGAAAACTCTTAACTCAGGAATTTTTAACATTTCATTATATAAAAATTCTCGACTTTCTAGGGATAGTTGGGTGGACTTTTTAATGTATTCTTGGTCATTTAAAGTAGCTGACGCAGCGATATGGGAAAGTTTTATAAGGCTGAAAACAGGTTTAACCCGGTGCATGTATTCTATAAATTTTTCCTGGCCTATTCCATAACCGATTCTCATACCTGCAAGTCCCATTACCTTCGAAAAAGTCCTGAGAATAAATAGATTGTCATATTTATCTAGGAGTTCCACATTGTTCTCACCAGAGAACTCCCAGTAGGCTTCGTCAACCACTACTAAAGCATCAGTACTCTCCAGAATGGTTTGAATATCCTTCTTGCCTATAAGTCCACCGGTTGGATTGTTAGGGGTGCACAAAAAAATTACCTTTGTCTTTGCAGATATAGCTTCCAATACAGAATCCACGTCTAAACGGTTTTTTTCAACATCCCAGCGGGCATAAATCGGTGTAGCTCCGTATATGCTGAATGTAAATTCATAGTACATATAGGAGGGGGGATGAACAATATATTCATCACCAGGTTCAATCAATGTCTTGGCCAGAACATCAAGAATTTCATCAGCACCATCTCCTCCAACAATTATTTTTTCAGAGTTTACCCCAGCATAGGATGCAAGTTGGTCCTTCAAGTCGCCGATATTTGATTCAGGATAGGTGTTAATCAGATGAAGACTTTTTTTAAGGGTTTCAATTGCTTGTGGTGAGGGGCCAAGAGGGTTTTCATTAGAACCCATTCTAATAATATTATCAGGATCAAGCCCATAAGCACGAGCCAGATCCTCATTTGATCTGCCTGGAATATATGGATCCAGTTCTTGGACTGTTTTTTTTATCTTAACCATTAAATCATTCCTTCTTTACTTCTATATTAACTCAAAATTATTTTCCTGCATCATTTTTCATCTTCAATCCTAGTTTTTATGGCGAGTTTTGAATAGCGTAATGCGTTATCCTTAATTTTCTGAAATTCTTCTTTTTTTATTTCTCGCACTGCCCTGGCAGGCACACCCATTATCAAGCTACCTTCTGGGAAAATCTTCCCCTCAGTCACCACAGAACCTGCAGCAACAATACTGTTCTTCTTAATATGACTACCATTTAACACAGTTGAATTCATACCTATAACACAATTATCTTCTACTTTACAACCATGAAGTACAGCAGCATGACCCACCGAGACGTAATTTCCTAATTCAAGCGGAAAACCATGTGAAGAATGTAAAACACAGTTATCTTGAATATTAGAGAAATTTCCAATTGTTATGGTTTCAATATCACCCCGGATTACAGCATTATACCAAACTGAAGAGTTTGCACCAATAAAAACCTTCCCAATAGTATGGGCACCAGGGAAAATTGTGACGGTGTGATGTATCATATTCATTTTTAGGCTTTTTATTCATAAAAACATTTCACAATCAAAAATAATTTATAGAAACCTTTAGAAAATTTCTTAAATAAGAATAAAAATAAAAAGAAACCATATAATTTGATAAAAACATTATTTACGGGGTTAGATCATTTTTTATCTTTTATTTCCTGGGTTTGATGATGTATAACTACCTTATTATCAGGAATATCCCGATAGATTATGGCACCAGACCCTACAGATGAATTTAAACCAACAGTAACTCCGGGATTGAAGCTGGAATTTATGCCAGTTTTAACGCCGTCAGCGAATATAACCCCCATTTTACGCCTTCCACTGTCAATTCTTTTACCTTTAACTGTTATTTTAATACCCCCATCATCAAAACGGAGGTTTGCAATGTTTGTACCGGCAGCTATGTTACAGTCGGCCCCAATAATTGAATCACCCACATAGGAAAGGTGATTAACATTGGTTCTGTCCATTATAATTGAATTTTTAATCTCGACGGCATTACCCACATTGACTCCATCACCAATGGAGGTATGCTTTCTTAGGAACGTGTTGGGTCCAACATCACAGTTCTCTCCAATGTAAACTGGTCCCATAATATATGTGCCAGAGCGAATGATGCTCCCTTTTTTCAGTATAATGGGTCCATGGATGGTGACACCATCCTCGATTTCTCCCTCAATTTTTGATTCTGAGACTTCTAGATAGTGTTCATTTAATTCCAGGAATTCCCAGGGCCTCCCAACATCGATCCATTTATCATGGGATATAAGGCCCAAAACCTTTTTCCCCTGACTGATCTGGATTTTCAGTGAATCTGTTATTTCGTATTCTCCCCGTTGAGATTTATCAGTCTTCTTTATGGCCTGAAATATGTTCTGGTCAAAAAGGTAGATGCCGGCGTTGATAAGATTACTTGGAGCCTCTCCAGGGGATGGTTTTTCAACTATGTCTTTTATAGAATCTCCTTCAAGTTCCACCACTCCAAAGGAAGAAGGATCATCTACTTTTGTGAGTACTAGGATTGACTGGGCTTTAGATTCATAATATCTATTAATTAAACCTTTAATTAGTTCGTTACCTAAAATTATATCTCCATTAGTCACAATAATTGCTTCATCATCTTTATTCATGGCATCTGCCACTTGTCCTATAGCATGGGCAGTTCCTAAACGTTCTTCCTGAGTCACGTAATTAATGTTTACTCCCAAGGCGCTTCCATCTTTAAAATGCTCTTTAACAGATTCTTTTTGGTAACCAACTACCATTGTGATGTTTTTTATACCTGCATCCCTTAATGCCTCTACATTATATTCCAAGAGAGGTTTTCCACCTACGGGGAGCATGGTTTTTGGTCTGGTGAGTGTTAAGGGCCTCATTCTTGTCCCTTCACCGGCGGTGAGTATAACAGCTCTCATATCAATTCCTCTATTCAGTTATTTCCATTAATTTATTATTGTTAAGATAGTGTAAGATTAAAATTTTAATTTCTACAGGAACTTTTTAATGAAATTTGCAGATTTATCGTGTATATTTTTAGCGTTTTCCTCTGTTTTTCCCTCTAAAGTGATCCTAATAAAGGATTCAGTTCCAGAAGGCCGTACAAGAACCCAACTGCCATCAGAAAAAGAGATTCTGACTCCATCTTTAAGGTTAACATCCACCACATCACTGAAAATAAGGGGCAGTTCAGACTCAGCTTTATTCATTATGATATCTTTTTGATCTTCGTTACAATCTATTTTATCTCGAATTGTAGGGTAACTTGGAATCTCATCCAGGAGTTTTGATAGTGGTCCATTATTTTGGACTAATTCTATGACCCTCAAAGCAGATAAAATACCATCAGGGCACATGCAAAACTGAGGGTGTAGCCATGTTCCTGAGGGTTCACCCCCAAATGTGGCATGTATGTCGTGGATCATCTCTGCAACATGGACGTCACCCACTTTGGTTCTTTCCACTTTGCCTCCGACTTCTTCCATGGCACGGTCAACACATGCTGAGGCATCTACAGTGGTAACTACACATCCACCCATATTTGCTGATATAAGGGCCAGTAATTTATCAAAATCGGCCATTTGACCTTTTTCATCCACTGCTACCATTCGATCGGCGTCACCGTCGTGTGCTATCCCTAAATCTGCTCCTGTCGCTTTCACCACACTCATAAGTTCTTGCAAATTAGCAGAAGAGGGTTCTGGTTTTCTCCCCGGGAAAAAACCGTCAGGCTGAGCATTTAAACTAACAACTTGACAGCCTACTTTTCTAAGAATCAATGGAGAAAGATAGCTAGCAGCTCCATTGGCACAATCAACAACTACCTTAAGATCTGTTTGGATGTTTATCAATTTAAGAAGATCCTCAACATATTCATTCACAACAGAACTAACATCCTTAATTTTCCCAATATCCTGCCAGGATGCATTGATGAAATTCCTTTCGTGTATTATTTTTTCAATAATCCTTTCCTGTTTCTGGAGATACGCCATACCATCTGGATTCCACAGTTTAATTCCATTATCAGGGGATTGATTATGAGATGCAGTAATCATCACCCCAGCATCGGCTCCAAGTTTCATGGTGGCATATCCAACAACAGGTGTGGGAACCATTCCCAAAGTTAAAACATTACAACCCCCCTGCAAGATACCCGCACTAACAGCTCTTTCTAGCATCTGGTTGGAAGTTCTGGTATCATATCCAATTACTACATTATGTCCTTTGCCCAGATAAGTTGAGATAGCCTTCCCCACATCTAAAGCAAGTTCAGGGGTTATTTCACTCCCTACTTTTCCTCTTATTCCTGAGGTTCCGAAGAGTTTAGGAATATCTGTTCCCATGATCTAGGCCCCGAATTTAGAAGAACGGTTCATAAGGTCCATAAGTATGTTCATTATATCGCTACCTCTTATCCTGCAAAGTCCACCACTTGCAGCTGCTCGCTCATTGAATTGGCTTACATGATCTACTCTCAGATTAGGACCTTTAATCACCAGGGGAACAGGATCTCCGGTGTGGTCCATTACAGAAATAGGAGTGGAATGATCCGCAGTCAGAATGAAGTAAACATCTTCAATTTCCATTATTCTGCCCACAACTTCATCCACTTTTTCAATAAATTCTAATTTCTCATTTAAATTCCCATCATGTCCAGCTTCATCTGCCCCGTCTATGTTAATAAGGATAAAATCGTAATTAATTGAAGCGTTTATAATACTATTGGCAATGTTATCTAAGTTGGTGTCAACTCCACCAGTTGCCCCTTCTACTTCGATGACATCCATGCCTGCTATTTTAGCAATCCCCTGAATAAGTCCTGTTTCAGCAATGCACGCCGATTTAAGGTTATATTTGTCATTAAAAGGTTCTGCTTCTGGAACTGCACCAGCACCCCGGGGTAATATGATATTAGCGGGGTTATCATCATTTTCAACACGTTCAATGTTCACGGGATGATCTTTTAAAAGTTCATAAGACTTTTTAATAACCTTATTTAAGATGCCAGCGGTTTCATCGGCTTCAAGGGAACCATCTAAACCAAAAACTTCTTTAAATTTCTTTCCATCATGTTTAGGATCAGCATCAGACACCTGGTCTGATAAACCTTCTCCCCTCAAAACTAAAACTGCCCGGTGCCCTGTAGATTCTTTGAATATAACTTCAACATCTTCTTCCAATTCCATTGAATTAAGAGTATCTGCTAACTTGTCAGTACCTTCCCTTATTCTTCCAGCTCTCCGGTCAGTTATTATTCCATCTTCATTGGCAGTTGAAAAGTTGCATCGAAATGCAATATCTCCGGGCATCACATCCACTCCAACGCCAGAGGCTTCAAAAGGCCCTCTACCTGTGTAGACGGTGTAGGGATCATAGCCTAGTATTGATATGTGGGCTGTATCACTCCCTGCACGTATACCTGGTTTTATAGGATCCATAATTCCATTAACTCCTAATTGGGCCATATTGTCCATTTTAGGGGTTTTTGCTGCTTCTAGAGGGGTTTTATTCCCTAATTTTTCAAGAGGACGATCTGCCATCCCATCAATTATCATTATGATTCCCTTCATTTTATCACCACACCATCCATACCATGGCATTGCCCAGTAAAGCTCCAACCAATGTAGCAAGGAGATTTACATGTTCATTATTGAGATAACCTTTAATCTCTAACACGGCACCCAACACACTGTCTACAAAACAGCCAACCGATCCCGCTACCAATGCAATTGCCAGTGTTTTTGTAAGATCAGGATATACTCCCAGCATATAGGCAGCTAAACCAATTAATCCGGCTCCGAGGATTCCGGCTATGGTTCCCACAACTGAAATCCCTCCATCTGTTCCTGGAGGAACTCTTTTAAAGTTAGTTATGAGTCTTGGAGTTGTGACCACTCCCACCTCGCTGGCCATGGTGTCAGCGGTAGCGGTGGCTATGGAACCGATGAATCCAGCGTAGTTACCAAAAGCCGCCATGACAAATGCCACAATCCCATTTGATACCACGTTTTTGATGGTTCTGGTTCCTTCATATACTCCGATCTCTTTTTTGTAATCGTTTTTGTATCTGGTGAATCCTACGCCCAGAATTAAAAATAAGAAAATTAAAAAAAGCCAGTTTGCACCGGCAGCAAATATGATGATCACACCCATTATGATCATAAAAATGGATCCCAAGAGATCTAGGGCTTTCCTTGCATAGGTAATAAGCCCTATGATCACCAGGAGAACCACATATTCCCAGATAATCATCTATCTCCCAGATTAGGATTTTTTATCGTCAATTACCTTGGTTTTAATGATTTCCACCCTTTTTAGGGGGTAGATTTTTTTGGTTTCGTGGTAAACATAGGAGGCTAGTTTTCCACCTATAATCTCTTCTACCAATTCCACGAAATTTTTCTCAGCTGCAGCATCCGCAACCAATTTTTCTATGGTCTCCCGTATGTATCGCTGCTGGGATGATTTAGCTCTTTTAATGGTGATTGCCAGGACGTGAATTTTCATTTTTTGACCGTCCTTGGTCTGGGCACTAACTATGGAATCAATTCGGCTGGTTCCTCTCCGTATCATACTTCTTACATAGTCACTGGTGACCTGATGACCTATGAAACGGGTGGTTGCAGTATCTCCAGCTACTTCACTGATCTGAAATTTCAGTTTAACATACTGTTTGCTGAAATCACCAGTTAACTCCCTCATGGTTGATTCAACCCTTCTTTTGAGGAGCATATCAGGATCCCGGGCGGGAGTGGTGCCTATATCAGCATCTCCGAATTCTTTAGGAGTAGTAATAGTGTACCATTTTTTGTCTTTCCATGTATCTCTTACTCTTCTACGTCTTGCTTTAGCCATACTAATCACTTATTATTTGCATTATATTTGCATTATTTGGTAAGATTCCGTAAGATTCTATATAGAACTCGCAGTTCTAGTATAAATTCAAAAAATCACAACCAGTTTAAAAGTTTAGAATCATTTATTATAAATCTCATTCATGGTTTATAAATATTGCCAAACTGTGAGTGAAGGATAAATCATTCCTTGGTAAGTTCTTTACATCCATATGATTAAATAGAGTTTTGTTCTATTTTCACTTTCCACCACAATAATACTAATGGTTGAAAATACTATAATCTATATCAGTATAAAATTCAGAAACTGAAAATCTTTCTCAAATAAATTGGGATCCTCATGTGGCAAGTATCAAATAAACTCTGGATAATCACTACTCTCCCCATGTTATTAGTGGGAGTGGGAATGATTGTTTATGGGCTGATGGTATCGCCAGAAGCACTAACAGACGATGGTTATCCTCTTAATACTTTTCTTTACATAATGGGTGTATGTTTCATTGTATTCCCACTTTTAGGGGTATCTATAGTTTATTACTATTATAAAAGGATCAATGACAGGGAAATATTTCTCATGAATGAGGGAATCAAGGGAGAAGCAGAGATCCTGAGCAGGGAACAGACTGGAACTTACATAAATGAGCAACCACAAGTTAAATTTAATCTTCTAATCAGCACTCCCCTGGAAACCTACGAATTGGAACATAAAGAAATAGTTAATCTGCTTGATATGGGTTCAATACCGGTGGGTAGGAAAATTCCGGTCATGGTGAACCCTGATAATCCTAAAGATATTATACTTGTTTTATAATTAGAAAGTAGTTTTTCAGATGGGTGAATTCATAAATATTTCATGATCAATGAAACGTTTCAGAACTTCCTCCACGGCACCTTCTTCCTCTACCAGTTTCAAATTTGCTTTTTTAATCCCATATTTGGCTTTCATCCCAGCCTGGGCTGCAATTATGATTTCACAGTCTCCCAGAATACTGAGACCCTTGTGCCATTGGTGTTTTTCTTCAGGGTTTATATTAGTTTCAATGTATTTGATAAATTCTGGTTCATCTTTCTCCCACTGGTAAATGGCAAATCCTTTGGCCCTGCCGAAGTGATCTGTTTTTATCTGGTCCGACGTTGCAACAGCAATCTTCATAATCTAATTCCTCCTATTTCATAAATGATATTATATTATTCAAGGATTTCAAAAAAACATTTTATTTTAAATGGTTATAATTTCACAGAATTATCAAATCTAATCACCAATATGTGGTTTAACACACACAAAAACTGGTCTCTCATTTGCCTCTTCATCCCACGGCTGTTCATTGTAGCCACCATAGACAAGACACTTGAAGCCCAGATTTTCCAGGGTTTTTTGAACATAATATGTGGAAAAAACTCCAATCTGATGTTGATCAATCTCAAAATCTATTTTACCATCCTCTTTAATCAGAAATAAGAATTTAGCATCGAAAACTCCGTTATATAGGCGACTCTGTGATATCCGGGCCAGTTGCAGATCTCCCTCAACCACTGCGTCAACAAACATCCTACCTTCTTCCCAATTCTCCGTACAGAATCCCAGATCAAATATAAGAACTCCTCCTGGTTTTAAGTGGTCATAAAATCGTTTGAAAGTTTTTTTGAGTTCATCCAGAGTGTTGTGATAGTTTATGGCCGAGAACAGGCAGATAATGGTGTCAAATCTCCGCTTAAGATCAATTTTCTTCATATCCCCTTGAATGAATTCCATTTTCGGAACTTTCTGTCGGGCAATCTCCAGCATTTCAGGGTTTATATCAAGACCAAGTATGTTGAAATAATTTTGAAGATATTGTGCATGTCCCCCGGTTCCACAGGCCACATCCAGAAGATTCATTCCTTCCGATTTTTTGTATCGGTTTACAACCATTAAGATGAATTCAGATTCGCCAGGGTAATCCATCCATTGGTATATAAGGTCGTAGTAATGGGCAAATTTCCGGTAAAGTTCCTGTTCTGCCATATTATCTTTTTCTTCCTAATTTATTCTTTCTATTATGCTTTCATCATATCAGTTCTAGGTCACTAAACTTTTTAATCACTAGTTTATCTTTTTTATGAGTTTAGCAATGTTGTATCCAAATCTACGGATGGTTTCCATACCTTCTCTGTCTTCTTCCACTTGTCCTGGTTGATGTCCGAAGACCATGTTCCAGTAGGTGCTTCCAGGGACTATCATGTCGTTAATGAAAAAGAACATGAGCATTTCTTGTATGGTTGATGTGTGTCCCCCTCTACGGGCTACAGCAATGGGACCTCCCACTTTCCATGATAAAAAGTCCCCTGATGAACGGCTAACCATTCCAATCCTTTGCAGTGCGGACATTAAGTCTCCACGGGCAGTTCCAAAGTACACAGGGGAGCCAATAATGAATCCATCTGCCTCCTTTATCTTTTCGATAATATCATTTACACCATCATTTAGAGCACATTTATGTATTTCGGAGCATTTACCACAGGCAATGCAAGAACGGATTTTCATTTGCCTAAGGGATATTATTTCAGTTTCAAGACCGTTTTTTTCTATAGTTTTTGCACATTCTTCCAAAACCTGCATTGTGTTGCTTTCTTTACGGGGACTGGCGCATAATATTAGAACTTTATTCATATAGGTTCCCTCCTCACATTCAATCTATTTTTCTAAGTTATCAATCAACTTTTCCAACTGGAGCTAAATAAATAATGAATTCATCCTTACCATCTAAACGGAGCAGCGTATCCAAGTATTCCTGGTCATAGGCCCCTATGGCACACGTACCAGCTCCAATAGCCTCACAGGCAAGATACATATTCTGACCCACATGTCCCGCATCCATAGCTATAACCTTATGAGAATCTAATCCATAGCGCCATTCCATGCGGTAGGGGATAGCACTCCAGATGAAGGTCACTGCAGATTTTCCAGCGAATATCTGCCCGAATGTTCCTTTAATCATCTTTTCATGGAGATGATCCTCCGAAAATTCAAAGAGCAGTTCATGGGTTAATGGTAGATAACGATATATTCCAGGTTCAATTTTTTCCCCAGATTCAGCATCTTCCACATTAAAAACCGCTAGGTATGTTTCAAGGGCATGACGACAACCAGCTGAGGGGACATTGCGGAAAGCATAATCCTCCGCATAAATACGGATGCCCTGAGTTGCCCAAAGGAGGAATGACAATTCCATAATAGTTAGGGGGTTTTGATTATAATTCCTTCGACTTTCCCGGGTTTTAATGGCCTCTGAAAGACTAATCTTAAAGAATTTATCCCAATCAGCAGTGATAAGTTCAATCCGTTTATTCTCAGCTGAATAAGGTTTCTCAATTGGGGGAGCTTTTATCCCCATACTCTGGTCAGTTTTAGAAAAATCAATAGTTTTCCTTATGGAATCCTTTAAAAAGTACCTATATTGTTCCAGATTCATTATCATAGTCCCCATGTCTTTTAACACTCATTAACATATCATTGTTTTTTTCAAACTAAAAATCATATTTTTACTTGGTTTTCTAATAATGTCTTAACAAATTCTCCGATACTCCTTAGGGATGCTTCGGAACTTGGCAGATGGGAATGAAATATATGCCAGCAATGGAACATATCCTGCCACACTTCTAAATTCACTTTCACTTCCTTCTCAACAGCCAGATCTCTGAAACGGTTTATGTCGCATAAAAGAAGCTCTCGGCTACCAGCTTGGAGCATGAGGGGTGGAAGATCTTCTAAATCTCCGTATATGGGGGATGCCAAAGAATTTTTTGGATCCATGTCTTTTAGATATAACTCTCGAAATTTGTCCAGTCGTTCATGGTCGATCCAGTCTTTTACATCCTTCAGATGATTGTATACAACAGGAAATGTGAGGTCCACCACAGGAGACATGCAAACTGCACAAAAAGGCAAATCAAGCCCCATTTTTTTCAATGCAAGTAGGGTGGAAAGTACCAGGTTACCCCCAACTGATATGCCAGCTATCACTATATCCCTACCTTGGAAACCTTCCTCCAAGAGCCATAAATATGATTGTAGGCAGTCTTCAACTGCAGCAGGAAAGATATTTTCTTCATTAAGTAGGTAATCAACGCTGAAAACTGATAAACCAGTGTATTTGGATAACATCTGGCATAGGTCTTGGTGTCCATAAGTAGATCCCATGTTCAAACCGCCGCCATGGAAAAATAAGATAACTTTCTTATGGCTGCTTTTGGGGGTTACAATCCAGTATGATTGTGCAGGAGCATCCGTTTCCTCTAGAATTTTAAAAGGTCCATTGGAACTGAAAGAAAGATAAAATTCATTAAAATCGTGAGTTACCTTTTTTAGATTACTACCTTCAGGAATAATATTGTTTTTTATAAGTTTAACAAGATCTTCAGCATCTTTATTCATCAAAAAATCCATCCTAAACTATATTAAAATTTTTAGGGCATTTTATCACAAATTAAGATTATTTCTTTATAATATTTGTTCGAATAATTCCTTAAGATTATGGTAAATGAATTAGATTTACTCAATTTATATTACCCATTTAAATGTTTATTTACCTTTTTTTAAATTATTAATTATTTTTCTTGTCCCAACTTCTGTTTTTTAAGCACATATGGTAAACATAGTTTACTTTTAGTAAAGTTTATATAACATAATGTAAAGTATGTTATACATGGTGATGGTATGAATTTAAAAACTTTAGGAAATGCATTAAAAATAACATCAGGATTCATAACCGCTCTATGGGTGGTAGGATTAATTTTAGCAAATTTTTACCTTGTTCTACTGGCTATTATGATGTTGATCATAATAATTCCCGTTGTGTATGTTAAACGAGATAAATTAGATGAAATGTTCAAGGGTAAGGATGATCCCATCATTGAAGATGAAAGAACGCATTTAATAAACGAAAAAGCATCCAACATGGCTTTAGGAATATCTCTGGCAATTATTATCTATGTAGCAGTGGTTATTGTGGCATTAAGAAACACCTACCCTCAATTAACCCTGGCAGGATATACCTTATTTGCAGTGGCAGCGCTTTTCCTGGTAATTTATTTCTTATCAACGACGTATTATGGCCGTAAATATTAATATAAATCTATTTATGAACTGGCATAAGATGATGGAGGTGTTTCAGTGGAAAATATTCCCAGTATAAACAGAACAGAATCAATTGCAGAAAAAAAATTAATGAAAAAGAAAGCACTTTATTTTATAGTTTTAACGTTTTCCTTCAGCTATTTGTTAGCCGGAATATACTATATATTGGGGGGAAGGATAGAAAACGTTGGATTCATGTTCATGGCCATTGTTTATATGTTTATACCAATGATTATGGCCATAGTCCTTCAAAAATTTGTTTACAAAGATTCACTGAAAGCATTGGGCATAAACTTCAAAGTTAATCGCTGGTGGTTAGTGGCATGGATTCTACCACTATTTTTATCATTGTTAACCTTGTTGATAAGTTTAATAATGCCTGGTGTACAATTCTCGCCAGGTATGGAAGGATATATTGCTAGATTAAGTGGCACTCTGACACCTGAACAGTTAGAAATGCTAAAAAATCAAATTGCTACTGCTCCTTATTTAATTTTTATATTTGCAATAATTCAAGGTTTAATATACGGACCAACAATCAATGCTGTGGCTGCTTTTGGCGAAGAATATGGTTGGAGGGGGTTTTTACAGAAACAATACAGTTATATGGGTTTCTGGAAAATATCTCTGATTATTGGGATAATTTGGGGGGTTTGGCATGCTCCAATTATAATTCAGGGATATAATTATCCTCAGAACCCAGTTCTGGGTGTATTTATGATGATTGGCTTTACAGTACTTCTAACTCCTCTGATTGTATATATCCGTATCCGATCTGGATCAGTTATCACCGCAGCTATAATGCACGGGTGCATTAATGCCACCGCTGGATTATCTCTACTGTTCACCACTGGAGGCAGTGACTTGACTGTGGGTTTAATGGGGCTGGCAGGCTTCATTGCAATGGCAATCGTCAACCTGGTTTTATTGGCTTATGATAGAAAGTTTTCCGGTGAACCAGTAATGTGAGCTAATTAGAAAGGTGACAACAAAGAATAACCGAATTAGTTTTGTAAAAATAAAAAAAAGTTCGCAGGGGCATCCAATGAATAAAGTCTTTACAATAAACAAAAAAGCAGGATTTCTTGCTTACATGATCATTGACACCTTTCTTGTGGGAATAGGAATGGGAGTCCCATTTTTCTGTATATTGTTGGGATTTCCAGTAGGTTGGTATCTTGCAGAAAGGTCATTCCTCTCAGGAAAAAATTCAAAGGATATCCTCAGCTTTATTCTGAAATATTCAATTTACACTTCTCTTTTTACATTTATGTGGATGGTGCTTATATGGGGACCAGTGAGCATGATGCTCATAGATCCTGGAGCAGATTTTGCCAATTTTGGAATTCCAATGATTCTTTATGATCCCAAAATAAGTTTTGTGGGATGGATCATCCTCATGGTATTTATATCTCCATTTTTGCAGCTAATAACCACAATTTTTGCTTCAAATGTGACTTTATGGAGAATATCAAGAAATGTTAGGGTAATAGACGAAGGTGAAAAATAAATGAAGCCAAGTGGAACAGTTATGAAAATACTAGCAATTTTTGAGTCGGGGTTATTTATAAAAATATTATCAGTGTTTATTACAATTTTATTGGTTTCAGGGATGATATTAGTAAATATATATGTTATTTTGCTTGCCGCAATACTTTTAATGGCTTTATCCATTGTTTTATACATTAATCGGGATCAAATAAAGGAAATATTTCATGGGGATAGTTCAGCTATTGTTGAAGATGAAAGAACTCAATTAATTAATGAAAAAGCGTCTACAATGACTTTAGGAATCCTTATTGCTGTCGTGATTTATTTGGGGATAATATTAGTTGCTATGAGGAGTAACTATCCTCAATTCTTAATGGCAGGATATACCCTGTTTCTAGCTGGAGTATTTGGCTTTATTATGTACTTCACATCCCGCGCATATTACTCCCGGAAATATTGAACTGGTAAAAATATTTTAAAGGTGATTTAATGAAAAATTATAAGATTTTCAGAATAATTGTTGCCATTTTAATGGCAATGGTAGTGGGGCTATCAGTTACTTTTGGAACCATCATCCCCGCCATCCTGGCAATTGTAATTGCTGCTATGGTATCCTATATTTATAAAAAGACCACTGCACAAGTCTTAGAAGATGAAAGAATTACTAAAGTGAGTGAAAAAGCATCTCGCATTGCAATAGTGGTTTTTTCCATTTCCATAGCTTTAATTGGAATGTTTTTGATCATCCTAAGAAGTGAGCATCCCGATTATACTCAAACAGGATTTACTCTTTCTTATTCCGCAGTTGCCCTCTTAACCTTATATTACATCTTCTACGGTTATTACAATAAAAAATATGGGTCCTGATTTATATGAAGAACAATCTAAAGGTTTATCGAGCTATGCAGGATTTAACTCAGGAAGAACTCGCCAAGGAATTGGGTGTGACCCGACAAACCATTATTGCCATTGAAAAAGAAAAATATGATCCTTCACTGCTTTTAGCTTTTAAGATAGCTGAATTTTTCAAAGTGCAGATCGAGGACATTTTTATATATCACGGGGATTGATTGATGGGCCTCTTATGAACATATTTTACACTCCTTATGATAATTCACCTAAAAAATGGATAAGGTAATTTATAAACACAGGTGAACTTAATGAAATTTTTTCACTCTATTAAAGACAGAAATAATTATTTAAAACTGGTGCTGCAAATTATTCTGGCACTGGTTATTATACAGGTTGTAAGAGCCGTTATATTTGGCGGCTTATGGTTTCTTGTCCGACCCGGGACAAATATAGTCTTTTTCCAGTTATTAAATGGTTTAGCGTATATCATCATTGGGATGATTCTCGTATTATATTTTAAACCGTCTTTGGAGAATTTAGGACTTAAATGGGATGATATTAGCCTTAGAACCAGAATATTATATATTTTGGGGTTAACATTTTTGGTAATTCTGGCATTAAGCCCATATACATTTGAATGGGAGCTCCATATCCTTATTTTGGGTTTGCTATTTGGTATCATAACTCCTTTATTTGAAGAACTGTTATTCAGGGGTTATATATGGGGCAAGATATCTAAATCTAGAGGGATGGTTAATCCCAATGGCTTAACACTCATCACTGTAACTCTACTTTTTATGGTGTGGCACTTGGGATACGCGGATGTTTTAATGCTCCATCCTTTGGCCACAAGTAGTTTGACCATGATTATGATCTCAAAAATGGGAATAGGCCTAGTTTTAGGATTAATAGTTGGATATTTACGCCTTAAAACTGGTAAAACTTGTGTTTCAATTCTCTTTCATGGATTATGGAATGTTTTTGCACCATGAAACTGTAATAATCCTTAAAATATTTCTAAATAGATTGAAGTGATAATGTGACTGATATCAAAAATAGAATAAATAATAGAAAACATTGGGCAACTTATTTCAAGAATAGATTGTATATTGCTTCATTTATTCTGGCCATGGTGGGATGGTTCATATTGTTTGTTTATCTATTTGGCCAATTCTATGAAAAAGAACTTCTGGCATTAGAGGGAACAATAAAATCTCCTATATTTACATGGGGGTTGCGAATTTTTATCATCGCACTAGTTATCATCTTGATTAAAGGGAAGGAAAGAATCCAGAAGTTCTTTGAGAATAGAAGTATCAAAGGGGCAATATATTTCATCCTTGTTGTAGGTGCCCTGGGGTGGCTTGCTTGGTTCATAAGCCTTTTCTTGTGAGTTAAAAATCAATATTGGAAGGGAAAAATTATCTTTTGCAACATCAATCAAGCATTTTTTTTCTAGAACTTAGAAATATTCCCCTTCACAGAATCATGACTACACGAGCTTTTTGGAACCAATTTTTTGGCTTCTTTGAGCTTAACACCCATTGTCTCCAGCACGACACGGCTATCAACTTTAGTATTAACACAGCCGTCCCTGAGAAGTGGTACTCCCTGGCAGGAAAACTTGGAAAGTTTCATCATACCCAGATTAAGGTCCTGGAAGCAGGCCACCCCTATAACGGCTTTAAACTTGTTTTGTTCTACTATCTTTTTGAGGAATGTAGAACCTGGAATTATAAAAACAGTGTAGCCCATATCTTCTCCTTTTTCCTTTAAAACACCGATAACGCAGCGTCTACAGTTTTGGCATACCAGGCCTGATGTTTCCAGTTTAGCTTCGCACTCCAAGTGTCTTAAACAGTGAGGTAATACTAATATCGTGTCTTTAGGTTCAATTTTTTTAAAATGTTTTTCATTAACTTTGTTCCGAACTTCTACACCAATATGGTCAACAATTCTCCCATCGACACCCACACTCTCAGAGAACTTTTTGAAAAGCCCATAAAAAACGTCCATGGTGAAAAGGAGTAGTTTCGGAAAAACAAGGCGGTCTTTTTCAATTAGCATGCGGCCCAGTATGAGTGTGACCGATAATAGAATCAAAAGAAGTATTCCAGCCACGAAAACAGCTTGGCCAAATATCTGGTAAAATTCAGCGATAGTCATGTTATCATCTAATTAACATTGCGTTAGAATCTAAATAAATAATAAAGTATAATGTAGTTTGGTAGTGTACAAACTATTTAGTTATTCATCTTATATTAATCTAGTTATTAATGAGGCAAATTTAAATATTAATGGAATTTATTGTCCAAATTATATGGGAAATAAAGATTAAAAGAGATTTAAGAATGAAATTTTTCCACTTTAAAGTTTTTTAGGGGCCCATAAAGCTCTATTCCATCATTTGATGCTTTTATCTCAACTCCGGAAAGATCATTACAAGCACACAATATGTCTTGCTCAGGATGGGTGCCAGGTGTGATGTTACAATCCAGGCGCACGTTTTCCCCACAACTGGCGACCATGGGCAGTCTTCGGGAAGTGGGATGATTTTCTGGTAAAACCACTAAGGGAGCTCCTAAATCTCTTAATAGAAAAATTAACGATTTTATCCCTTTTTCTGCTAGAGGGTCGGATTTAAGTGATGAAACAGCTATTATGTCTTTTTTCTCAAGGAATATCACAACTTCTTCCTTATCAGGAGTTCCTATGAATATGTGTCCGTTTTTGGCGAACTTAGCCACACCAACAATCCCTGATTTTCCCTTCAAAAAAATAATTTCATCATTTTGGAGTGGAATCTTTTTTACCATGTATTTACTCTAGTTCTTCTACATTATCAGATTGACAGGCTGGACAGACTACTCTCCTTCCAATACCTTTAAACTCATTGTCACAATCCAAACAGCGGTATCTTTTGGTTTTGAGTTTTTTCATTTTAACATCGGCCATTGGGCCTCCTACCGTACACATCTTATATCACCACACATTCTATGTCCTTGGTATTATTTAGTTTTTGGGATAATGGGGGTCATAAAAAAGGTGGTTCTAATGATAACAGCACATTATTTATCCCATTAAGTCCAATATAGTAACACTTTTAGAAACCTATAAATTTAATTAGTAGAAACCATGTTTCTGTTGAGATGGTGAGGCTATTGAAAAACTTGATTTTCCCGTTTTCAGCTATTGTTGGTCAAGAAAGAGTTAAAAAGGCATTGGTGTTAAATGCAATAAATCCCTCAATTGGTGGGGTGTTGATTAAAGGTGATAAGGGTACTGGAAAGACTACTGCAGTACGTGCGTTGGCAGATTTGTTACCGCCATTAAAAGTTGTTAAAGGCTGCCCATTCAATTGTGATCCTGATGATCCTGAATCTCTCTGTGATTCATGTAAAACTGGAGAAGCTGAGGATATTCAAATAGAGGAAAAGAAAATGCGAGTGGTGGAACTACCTTTGGGGGCCACTGAAGATAGGGTGGTTGGTTCTATTAATATTGAAAAGGCACTTAAAGAGGGGATGAAATCATTGGAGCCAGGAATACTGGCTGATGCCAATCGCAACATCCTTTATGTTGATGAAATTAATCTACTGGATGATAATCTTGTTGATGTGCTTCTGGATGCTGCTGCTTATGGGGTAAACACGATAGAAAGAGAAGGTATTTCTATGGTTCATCCATCTAACTTTATACTGGTAGGGACCATGAATCCCGCTGAGGGAGAACTCAGACCTCAACTTTCTGATAGAATAGGGCTCCAGGTATCAGTTCAGAGCATTATGGACATTGATGATCGTGTTAAGATCATGGAAAGAAGGGAATCATTTGAGAAAGATCCGGGTTCGTTCCGGAATGAATATCAAAAATATCAGGATCAGATACTGGAGAACATAATCAAAGCCAGGGAACTACTTGATAAAGTAAGTGTTTCACAAGAAATAATGGAAATAATAGCTCAATTATGTGTCGATCTGGGCGTAGATGGGCATAGGGCGGATATTGCCATTTTAAAAACTGCGAAAACCCTTGCTGCATATTATGAGCATCAAAAAGTTGAAAATATTGATGTTGAGGAGGCTGCTGCCCTGGTTTTAGGTGAAAGATTCCAGAAAAAATCTTTAGATCAGGAAAAAATAAAAAAACAAATAGAAAATGCTGCTAAAGATTTATCACAGGAAAATACTGGGGATGATAAAAAAAAGCCACAAATCAGTTAGGAAGTGAAGGGAAAAAGCGGGGGATGAAATTTAAAACCCTTAAAAAGGAAGATCAGAATGTTGAAGCCCAAGAAGATGAGGTAGATGTGAAAAAACTCCTTAAAATGAAGGGTAAGAAGAAAAATCGCCTTTATGGTAAGAGAGTTGATTCAAAAACACAGAAGGGGCGCTATATAAAAAGTAAACTTCCCAAAAACTCTTCTGATGATGTTGCCATCGATGCGACACTAAGAGCTGCTGCATTAAGTTCCAAAGGACAAATTAAGGTTAAAAGTGAAGACTTGCGGCATAAAATCCGTAAACACGGTGCCAGGGCTTCTATTGTTATGTTAGTGGATATCAGTGGGTCAATGGTTTCTGACAGGAAAGCAAATAGATTAAAAGGAATATTAAATAGTGTCATTGAGGATACGGACCGTCATCAGGACCGGATAAGTGTGATTGGATTTAAGGGCGAAGAGGCAGAGATAATTATTCCCACCACTCGCAGGGCAGCATCGTTCAGGGAGCAGATAGATAATATCCGAGTTGGAGGAACAACTCCCCTTGCTGCAGGGATGAGGAAAGGCTACGAAATTCTAAAAAAAGAAAAATTAAAGGATGAATTCGTGCCACTACTTCTCATACTTTCTGATGGTATGCCAAATGTTGCTGTAAAGGAAGGACCTATTAAGGATGCCCTTAGTATTGCAGAGAAGATTAAAAATAAAGAAATTCACACCATTGTTGTAAACTTCGAAAGATCAGTAAGATATGGTCATGAGGTGAACATGGAACTGGCACTGGCGGCAGGTGGCCGTTATTACGATTTAGAAGAGTTAAAGGATCCTGGGAGGGCAGTTTCAAAGATACTAGATTATGAACGTGAAAATCTTTAACAAAATCTTATTTTCCAATAATGTAAATAACAATACAATAAATTAAAGAATTTATAATTACTCTTGTTAGATAATGTAAGTAAACTATAAGTCCACCGAAAACGAAGACATCAACTACTTAAAATTATTAAAAATTAATTCAATTTTGATTGTATGCCCCACAAAATAGTTGTTTATCATGCAGAACAGTGTGATCCTAAAAAATGCACAACTCGTAAACTTGCTCGTCAGAAACAGGTTAGAATGGTCACACATCTAAATCAGGTACCCCGGGGGGCCCTGGTACTGGATCCATTCTCACAAAAGGCAGTATCGCCAGAAGATCATGATTTAGTAGTTCAAAAAGGTATTGTGGGGCTGGATTGTTCTTGGAAACGAATTGACAAGTCTTCAGCCATGTTCAGAGGCACTTCAACTCATCGCTCTCTTCCTTTCCTGGTGGCAGCCAATCCAACCAATTATGGTAAACCATGTATACTGTCCACTGCTGAGGCTGTGGCAGCAACCTTATATATAGTGGGACTTAAAGATAATGCTATTCAGATTATGTCTCACTTCAAGTGGGGACCTCATTTTCTGGAGCTTAACCATGAGCTCTTAGAGGCATATTCCCGGGCTCGCAGCAGTCGGGAAGTTGTAGATATTCAGAATGAATTTATAGGAGGCTAAATAATGGCTAGATTTGAAGAAGCAGAGAATAGAATATTCAAGATCAAAATTTGTCTCAAATGTAATGCCCGAAACCCACCAACGGCCAAGGCATGTCGTAAGTGCGGATACAAGGGTTTGAGATTCAAGGCCAAAGAGCCGAGAGGATAAATAATCTCATTTCACTATCCCCTGTAATATCAGGGGATACAAAATCCTTTTTTATTTCTTTTATCGTAATTAATAATTTTCGGGTAATAAAACTTCATTATAATCATTAATACTAATCAAAATCCATTTAATGTAAACTTAATGGTGTGATCTGATGAAAGTGGAAGAATATCTAAAAGAATCACTTAAGAATGGGAAAGTTCATCTCACCCTTTTGGACCCAGAGGATCAGAATCCTCAGAAAGCCCTTGAAATGGCGTTAGAAGCCGTTGCAGGTGGTACGAATGGGATTATGTTGGGCGGATCCACCACTGACTCTCAAGAACTCGATAAAACGGCTAAAATTCTTCAAGATAACTTAGAAGTTCCAATTATTCTCTTTCCCGGTAACACAACTGGTGTAAGTGAATACGCAGATGCAATATTTTTCATGAGCCTATTAAACTCCAATAACCCCTATTGGATCATTGGTGCACAGGCTTTGGGTGCCCCTAAAGTAAAGAAAGTTGGAATAGAAGCCATCCCTATGGGTTACGTTATTGTAGAACCTGGAGAAACAGCTGGCTGGGTGGGAGACGCCAAGTTAATCCCCCGCAGAAAGCCGGATCTTGCGGTTGCTTATGCACTTGCAGCTGAATTTCTGGGTATGAGACTATTCTATTTAGAGGCAGGCTCTGGAGCAGGAGATATTATTCCGGAGGAGATGATCCAGAAAGTTAAAATGTTCACCAATCACCTTGTATTAGTGGGTGGCGGTATACGGACTGGAGAGGCAGCTAAAAAAGTATCTAAGGCTGGTGCTGACATTATTGTCACAGGAACGGTAGTGGAGAATACTTCTAATATAAAAGAAAAGATTTCTGAGATTGTGGAAGGGATTAATTCCATTTAACCGTTTTTTGCAACATCTATACTTCAAAATTTTCACAATTCCCATATCGAAAAATATTATTCTTACTAAATTCTAAACTCATATAGATTTCTAAACTCATAGGGGTGAAAAGTATGTGTCAGTCAAATGGATATGATTTCATATCTGATAAATTAAGAGAACATCTGGGTCTGGAAAGATCACCAGTTGCTATAAAATTCGTTTTAAGAGAAGAAGATATCCCCGAAGGAATTCCCAAGGCTGAAGAAAAAATGCGCCACTGTGAATTGGTTTTAAAAGCAAGTGGAGGGGATACCTTTTTTGCCACAGCAGAAGAACAGATGTGTAAAGGAGGTTCATCTGCCCTCGGTCTTGAAGAACCACCAGAGAAGGTCAAAACAGGCGAATTCTATTATGGTTTAGGAAGGTTCTCCAGTATAGGATCAGCCAAAAAAACCATGGAATCAATACCCAAAATAGACAAAATTATGTATGCGCTGGTTTACGCACCTCTGGAGAAAGCAAACTTCGATCCGGATGTTATTGTAATCATTTCAAATCCTAAACAGGCAATGATTTTGTCTCAGGCTCTTGTTTACACTATGGGTGGACGAATGGAAGCTGATTTTGCTGGAATTCAGTCAATTTGTGCCGATGCAGTTGCTGGACCATTTACACGCCGCCGACCTAACATTACTTTGGGTTGTAGTGGGTCAAGACAATATACCGATCTAAAAGATGATGAGGTTATAATAGGCCTTACTGGAGAAAATATTGGCTGCGTGGTCAACGCACTGGAAAATATGAGTTAAAATCATATCTTCCCTATTTTTTTATCTACAAGTTTCAATTGTTTTTTACAATCCATTAATAGTGAATATGTCCTGAACTTCAAAAATCAGTATTTTCAAATTTCATTTCTTCTTATTCATTAACCTTAAAACTTTAAGATAATCCTCATAACGATTAATATTGATCAATTCTAATTCATTTTGTCCCAGAACCCCATAAAGTGAAACACCATCATCAACCATCCTCCTCAGGATGGGATTTAGATTATCCTCCTCACCCTGAAGATACTGTTTAAGCAGGGAAGAATGGCATGCGAAAGGCATCCCTAACCCTCGGGCACTATCCAAGTAACCAGTTTCGCCACGAGCAAGGATGGTAACAGTATTTCCAGGTTCAGGGCTTTTAGAGAGTTGATCTATGAGATTTTGCATTGTTTTCTTGGTAACTGTGGGCTGGTCCCCTGCTAAACATAGACAATAATCATATTTCGCATTTAAAACACCATTTAATAGGGTCTGGGATAATTCAACATCAACATCAGGGTTTTCAATGGTGATGAGTCGAGAGTCATTTATCTGATCTAATGAAGGATATAAATCATCCATGAAATGTCCTAATACAACAATACATTCTTTTAAATCGGTCTGAAGTGCTTTTTTAACAGTAGATGTTAGAATGGGTTCGTTATTTATTTTTAAAAGTAGTTTGTGTTTTATTTTCATTCCTTTATTATGGAGGTCTTCCCGCATCCTTCTGTTTTTGCCGGCTGCAGTAATAATGCACGATATGCCTTTCATAGGTTATATGCTCCTGGAAAAGAAATTAAAATGTGGAAAATTAATTAAGCCTCACTATTTTAGTGTAGACAACAGTTCCAGCTCCACTTCCTTGGGTCCACATAACAATTTTTATAGGGTATTTCATGTTGTTGTAGACTGAAACATCCCCTGTGGGGCTAACACCATATGCGATTGCCAAATGGTCCCATCTAATGCCGCTGGGTGTTGGTAATCCTGCTGATCCAACAGCATTGCGCATTGATCTGGCTGCCGGACAAACTCCGTGAACTGCATAATTTCCGGTAGCATTTGGATCATATACTCCCTCAAAGTACACATTTAGTTTTCCATGGGATGATGATCCAGGTGGCACTATGGTGCCATTCCAGGCCTTTGAAAAACTCATGGCATTGTAACTGCGGGCTGCATCCCCATATTCGGGGTATGATCCTATTGATTCGGCAGTACTGGCTATTGATTTTTCTTCATGAGGCCCCATATATGCCATAATTGGAGAGCCACCAGGATAGTTCTTCATGTATGTTAATGTATTATCTCCAAAGAAGGTTCGGATCTTTTCTGGGGGGACCATATTACGTCCATCGTTAAAGTTTGTCAGAGAATAGTCCAGATAAATAATATCACCCTCATCAGAACTGTTGTACCATTCCTTAATGGATTCTGTGTTAGCATAGTCGTGTGGTATTGTTTCATTATTGACATCAGAGATAGATACCACCTTTACAGTAGTTCCAGATGTTCCTCCTTCCTTAATTTCAATACCGTCTTTTTTCTTTATTCCTATAGTATAACCAGTTTTATAACCCCACACAAAGGTTCCAGGGGATTTAACTACTAACTGTTGACCTTCAACACTTAGAAAACCCGGGCCTTCAAATCCCTGGGCAATTCCCTGAGGTGATATATGGCTCCCTGCAATTTTCAAGAGAGGTGTTTCCACTGATCCAGTTAAAATTCCATTTAGAATCTGTAAATACTTATCTTCGTCCAGTAAACTATTTAGATAATTATAATGGTATATAATTGGCACTTTCCTGATTTTATCATTATCAACTACNNTCATTATCAACTACTTTCATCCCATTAACTACAGTGTCACCGATAGGCATGGAGCTAATTTCCTCTGGCTTTTGGACAGGAAAATAACCCTCGAGGGTGTTTCCAACAAAACTAAAACCTATAATTATAATTATCAAAACACCAAAGGCCAGTATAGGATTTAATAAAGACCTGCGCATTTCATATCCCCCATATTATTTTTTTATTTTGCCGAGATGGCCTCTTTTAAACTATTTGTTATTTCTATAATCTTTTGCTGCCCATTGCCGCCAATAAACACGTTTGGGTATTTTTTGGAGCATTTAAGAGCAAATTTAACCACATCATCTACATCAGTCAGATTATAAACCTCACCTTTGTAGTTTTCTTCTTCCAGTATATTCCGGGCATCCTCCAGAGTGTCATCAAGCCCGGGGAAGATAGCGATGATCTTTGAATCTGTTTTCGAAACCTCTCTGAAAATATCGAAACGACATATTTCTCCTTTACGAGGAGTGCCCAGAATTATGACTGGAAATTCAATTTCATCCAGTACGGCTGCAGTAGCATCAGCGTTATCCGTTTTTCCTATAACAATTTGAGATGAGGGAAGGTTTAAACTAGCTGACCTTCCTGGCAAAACAGTGAATTCTTTAAGCGCGTTTTTGATGACTTTTCCGGGTATTTCCAAAAGTTCAGCAGTTTTGGCAGCTGCAGCTGCATTTTCCAGGTTATATTTCCCGAATAAATTGATTTTGTAGGGGATTTTGTCGAAATAATTAACTTCTGACGTGTTCTTAATCAAATGACCGAAATTTTTGTTTTTTTTATTTAAAACAACGGTTTTCCCACTAACAAAATTTTTAAGGGATTCTGTGTAGTTCTCAAATGATTTATGAAATTCCAGATGATCTCTGCCTATATTGGTCACTACAATCAGATCAAAGTCAAATGCATCCTTACAAAAGGCAAGGGTCATATCACAGACTTCGACCACTAGTATATCATAATCTGCGGATGTGGCTTCTAAAATAATTTCAGTATAACCCTTGAACCCTCCGCCGGCATTTCCACCAGTAAGAACTTTAAAACCGGCTTTTTTTAATATGTCATTAATCATCATGGTGGTTGTGGTTTTACCATTAGTCCCAGTGACTCCAATGGTGAAGACTGGCCGATGATTAGTGACAATATCTGATAAAATTTTTTTATCAGCCTTGAATTTCTGGAATACTTTTGTATTCCATAGACTTGGACTTAAAACAACTGCATCAGCTTTTTCTATTTTATTAAAATTATGAAATCCCAGATCAATTTCCAGGTTTTTATCTTGTTTTAATTTGATATTTTCATTAACATCAGACGCATAAACTTCATAACCATGATTAAGAAGTGATTCGGCGGCATTAACGCCTTCTACGCCCAGTCCAACCACAGCAACCTTCATTCTAACTACCATTACTTTTCTTTGTATGCAGCATCAGTTTTAACATGTCTTTAAATTAGTTTGATAATTTACATATATAACTATACCCATATATCTTCTTAATTGTCCAGCAATGCCTTTAACTCACTTTTAAGCTTTTTAAGGACAAATAATGTTATATTCATTATATAAAATTAATTTAAACCAATATTAATCTTAAAAACATAGTTTAAATATCGGATCTCAAGTTTTTGATATGGGGAATCCTCTAAATCCCATAACATTTTTTTATTCAGTAATTCCCATAACAATATAACGATGTCATACAATATCTTCAAAGTAAACAATTCAATAATTAGATCTTAAAGATTTAATTTAATGTATTTGAACATATCTGATTATTGACAAATTAATCTTTTATCATCAGATTAAGGTGGATTTATGAATACAATAAAAGATCTTTCCGAAAAAATAGTAAAACGCATAGAAAACATCGCTCAACCTGTTAAAATAATGCATGTATGTGGATCTCACGAGCACACAATTATGCAGCATGGGATAAGGTCATTAATACCTAAAGAAGTGGAAGTAGTGGCAGGGCCTGGATGCCCAGTTTGCTGTGTCCCTGCACGCGAAGTAGAAGAATGTCTTGATCTGGCCAGGCAAGGAGTAACCATTGCAACTTTTGGAGATATGATAAGGGTGCCTGGCGGAACAGGTTCTTTGGCTGACGCTAAAGCAGATGGTGCGGATGTTAGGATAGTTTATGGCATAAATAACGCAGTTGAACTAGCAAATAATATTGATAACGAAGTGGTTTTTATGGCTGCAGGATTTGAGACCACTGCTCCAACCACAGCAGCGGAGATAGTTTCTAATCCACCAGAAAACTTCTCAGTTTTATCATGCCACAGAATGATACCTCCAGCCTTAAAGTTTCTCATTGAATCAGGGGAAGTGAATCTCAATGCTTTAATAGAACCAGGACATGTTTCCACTATTATAGGAACCAAGCCCTATGGTATTTTTTCAGAAAAATATGGAATTCCTCAAGTGGTAACTGGATTTAACCCAATGGACGTTCTTATAGCTGTGTATTTGATACTCAAACAAATAAATGAGGGTAAATCTATTGTACAAAATGAATATAAACGTGCAGTCCGAGATGAAGGAAATTTAAAAGCTCAAAAACTCCTTGAAGAAGTTTTCTACATTACAACAAAGGAGTGGAGAGGTTTTCCACCAATTCCAGACTCTGTAATGGAAATTAAAGATGAATTCGCCCATGTAAATGCAAGAGAAAAATTCGACATTGAAATCCCTGAAATCCCAGAAGTAATTTCTGGATGTATATGTGGAGCTATTTTAAGAGGAGTGGCCAGACCAGAAGATTGTAAATTGTTTAAAAAAGAATGCAACCCCACCAATCCAGTAGGAGCCTGTATGGTGAGCAAAGAAGGAACATGCAACATTGCCTATCGATATGGGTCATTCCTTGATTAAAAAAATTAAGAATCCCCGAACTTCCCTTATTTCTGGTGATTTAAATTGATAAATGCCATAGCACTAGATATTGATGGTACAATAACTGATAAAAAGCGAAGATTATGTCCAAATGCTATTGAAGCTATACAGAATGCAGAAAAAATGGGAATACCCGTAATTATTGTCACAGGTAATATCCTTGATTTTAGCAAGTTTTTATCCATGTTACTGGGAACCACTGGGGGTTTGGTGGCAGAAAATGGTGGAGTAATAGAATGTGATGGTAAAAAATTTGTGTTAGGCGACATTAAAAAAAGCGAAAAAGCTTATAAATATCTTGAAACTTTATATCCAGTTCAAATGGTCGAATATTCCTTGGAAAGGGTCTCTGAAATAGCATTGTATAGGAATGTTTCTTCAAAGTTGATTAAAGAGGCTTTGAAGGATTATGATGTTGAGATTTATGATTCAGGATTTGCAGTTCATCTAACCGATCCAGAAGTGAACAAAGGTTCCTCACTTCTAAAGTTACTTAAAAATAAGGGAATTAGCAGTGAGGAAGTCCTGGCACTGGGCGATAGTGAAAATGACTTGGATTTCCTCAAAATAGCAGGGGTGAAGGTGGCAGTGGCCAATGCTCATCCTGAACTAAAGGCAATAGCAGATTATGTGACAAGAAAACCATATGGAAATGGAGTTAAAGAGGCATTAGAGAGGTTTATACAATGATGAACGATTTAGGAAACCAGGCACTAGATTATGCGTTGAAAAATGTTGATCAAGCAGAGATTTACCTCGAAATAACCGAAAATGTTGATGCTACAATCCAAAATGACCAAGTGGACTTTGCCAAAGAAGCATACTCCATGGGCATTGGTATCAGGGTTATAAATGATAATAGGATGGGGTTTGCATACACCACCCAAAAGGACAGGTTACTGGAAACAGTTGATAAGGCAGTTTCCAACGCCAATGCAAACATTGCTTATGAAAACTTATCATTCGCCCCTAAATCAGATTATCCTAACATTAAAGAGATTTATGACCATAAAATTGAAGTAATGGAACTCGAAGAATCCATTGAGTTAGGACAATCTATGATTGACACAGTTCTGGATAAAAAGTGTGAACCAACTTCTGGTGGGGTTTCTGCTGGTTGTTCCAGGATCATAATCACCAATTCGGAAGGTGCATTCTGTGAAGATATTGCCACTTACATCTCATCTTATATTGCAGTAAACGTCTCGGATGGAGAGGGTGTTTCTACTGCGAGTGAATCAGATTCATCCCGGAAAATGGATATAGACCCTGAAAAAATAGCTCATAAGGCTTGTGAAATAGCTTTAAACTCCAGGGGAGGTAAACATATTGAAACGGGGGACACAAAGGTTTTATTGGATTATCATGCTGCCTCTGGTCTGATTTCTAACTTCGCACAAGCCATCAATGGGGATAACGTACAGAGGGGAAGGTCAATCTACGCGGAAATGATGGATAAAAAGGTTTCATCATCATCTTTAAACATATACGATGATGGAACTATAAAAGGAGGTCTGAACTCTTCCCGTGCTGATGGAGAGGGAACAGCAAGCCAAAAAACAGTCATAGTGAAGGATGGTATTCTCCGAAACTTTTTACACGACTTAAAAACAGCTGTAAAGGGAAACACAAATAGCACTGGTAATGGAATGCGATCTTCATTCAGTGACATGCCAGAGGTGGGACTCTCTAACCTAATTTTTGATTTTAAAAATTTTGAACCACTTTCTGATATAAATGATGGAATTTTTGTCACTGATGTTTTAGGTGCACATACTGCCAACCCCATATCTGGAGATTTCTCAGTAGAGGCCATGAATGCATTTAAAATAGAGAAAGGAAAACTAGCATATCCAATCAAGAAGGCCATGTTATCGGGCAATATATTTGACATGTTGAAGGAAGCCAACGCAGCTTCCCAAAAAACCCGCCAATTAGGTCCTTTTATCGTACCCCCCATTACTGTCTCCAGTTTAAGAGTTATAGGTTAATATTAAACATATAGTTAATATTAGATATTTTTCAAGATTAGGAACAGGAATCACATTGAAGATTACCCATGAGAACATTGAACATGTTCTTTCAAAATATCTGGCAATAATGGCCAACCAGAAATTGGCAAGGCATAAAGTAGCTTCAATGATGGAAGCGCAAGATAGTGATGATATTAATTCTCTGTTGGAAGAACACGAACGTCTGAGAAAAGATTTCAGACAACTCTATATGAAACTTTCAACTTTCCAGCACGATAAGTTAATTCATGTGGATTCTATTGAAACAAAACCAACATTTTCTTATCTAGATCTAAAGGTTAAAATTGCAGAAGCAATGTTTCAAAACTGTAATTTTTGTGAAAAAACCTGTGGAGTTAATAGAACATTTGAAAAGGGTGATTGTGAAGTAGTTGATCCTCTAATAGCTTCTGAATTTATGCATGTTGGTGAGGAACCACCACTGGTTCCCAGTCACACTATTTTCTTTGCAGGATGTAATTTTAGATGTGTTTTCTGCCAGAACTGGGATATAAGTCAAAATCCGGGTAGGGGGAATATTTTGAATGAGAAAGACCTCGCATCGATCATTGAGAAAAAGAGAAATGCTGGTTCCAGAAATGTTAATTTTGTGGGTGGCGATCCAACCCCTAATCTTCATTACATTCTCCGCACCATGACCCTGGTATCAGAAAACATCCCAGTGGTATGGAATAGTAATATGTATCTTTCTGAAGATGCTATGCTCATTTTGGATGGATTCACTGATGTTTACCTGACAGATTTTAAGTATGGCAATAATGAATGTGCCCTGCGACTTTCAAACATACCGGATTATATGGAAGTGGTGGGAAGAAACCATAAGATGGCCGGGCAAGCAGGGGAGATGATAATTCGACATCTGGTTCTCCCCAATCATGTTGAATGTTGTTCAAAACCCCTATTAAGATGGATATATCAAAATTTAGGCTCAGAAGTGGTCTTAAACATCATGGGCCAATACCGCCCTGCTTTCAAGGCACATGAATGTAAAGAAATTTCTCGAATGCCCACATCCAGTGAAATAGGTGAAGTTATACGTTATGCTCAAAAACTAGGGTTTAATAATCTGATTTAATAAAGGAGTGATCTTAAATGGAAAAAGAAAAACAGAATCTAGCTGATGAGATTTATAATGATATTCAGAGAGATTATGGTGATGTGGAAAAGTTTATTATGGAAGATGAGGATGGGCCTGTTTTTTGCATCTACGCTGCTGATGACCTATTATGGAAAATATTTGAGGACTGGATGGATGAAGTTTCCAGTATTGAGTTCAATGCAGGGGCAAATGAGGAGCATTACTTGAGGGTTATCCCATAATTAATTGCCCAAGTCGATTTTTTAATCCGTTTCATACTTCCATTTTATGGTTCACTGCTTTGATCCTAAAGATTCTTCACGAACTTAATTATCGCGTTAATTGTTTGCTGTTGTTGTTCTTCTCGGGTTATAGTGCTGTTGTTATCCCCATCCTGAACTCCATAATCACCAAAATTGTAGTGATTACCACCCATAATAGTGATGAAACTTGTATTAACCGGGAATTTGTCCATATTCTCCGATAGATCCTCTGCCTGGGTTAAGTTATCCAGAGACCCCCTAATTGATAATGCCTTGAAGGTGGCCTGAGATGCATTTGAAGAGGGGTAGGCTGCTAAATAGATAACTCCCTTTATTTTATCCTGATGATTAAGCGCATATTCTGATGCAAAAACACCGCCCAGAGAATGACCTCCAATTACCCACGAATTTATTTCAGCATGATTTCCAATAATTTGATCTGCATTGTCAGTACCAAAAAATGCCAGGTTAAATGGCATTTTAGCTATTACGGTGGTGTAACCATTTTCAGCCAGCTTAGAAGCCAATACTGAGTAAGATTCAGCTTCTACTTTAGCACCGGGATAAATTATTATCCCAGTAGCACTCTGGTTAATTTTAGGAGTGAATGTCACAGATTCAGCAGTGTTTTCTACACTGTAAGATTCAGTCGAGTTTAATGCAGTAATGGCATTAGTATCAGCATGATAATAATCAGAAACATAATAAGTAAAAGCAGCTGCTATCATTATTATAATCGACAAAACTAAAATAAGGATTATTTTCTTCTTAGATTGAATTTCATTCATCTAATAACAACCTTATATTGCACATATCATAAGAAAAGAGGGTTTGTAATCTGGCTTTTTGTTAAATGCCAGATTACTTTTTTTGGTCTGTTTTTAAGGGGCGAAGACTCCGACAAATGCCAGCCAGGCCAGTGCAGTTTTGGCAATTAGACTGAGTATTATGTACACTCGTTCACCGTAGAGATAGTCCTTCCATTTTCCAATACCTTTGTACTGCAATACCATGTTAATGGAGAAGGTGTTGAACATAATGAAGTAGATGAGCAGTATTGCATAAACAAAGTCTGGCGGATTTGTCTCAGTGGATCCCAGTGCCGCAACGAAATAGGCTGCTAAAACAATCCAGGGAACGAATCCAGATATACAGCCCACCAGATACGCAGACCAGTCAGTTTCTTTGGTAAGGGAGTTGATCTTTTCCATTAAAAGGCCACACAATATCATCACAGCATTTAAAACAAAGATCATTACCAGAGACCAGAGATCCCATACACCCACAAAGGTGGCTATGATTACCAGCATAATGGAGCTGGAGAAGAAATACTCATACCACCGGTAAGGGTTCATACCCCTTTTCAAGTTATCATTGTAATTTTTGGTTTTTAAGAAGGCAATGGTAAAATGTGCTATTGCTGAAATTAACAGGAATGAGGAAAGTATCACTCCAAGATAACCAACTGTAAATGCAACTGTTGGATCTGGCACTATCTGAGCTTCAAAAGGTCTAAACGATATTATATTGAATTTAAGATAAAATGTGTAGATATCCTGGGTCCATGTCAGCCAGAAACCAAGGGCGACCATTATAAATCCCTGGACGAAGTGCAATGCACCGGCACCAATGTTCAGTTTTCTCAAACCCTCAAAGGTAATAGGGGACTTGGCAATTATTTCCCTTCTATGTTCATTATCCATGGTAAAACCTCCTTTGACTATGATATATTTATCGGGCAATGTTATTAAATTTGATGTGTAGTTGAAATCACATAATATAAATCAGTTGATACACATCCAGAATGTATTTACTATATTTTCTATCTAAATTTTCATCGAAATTAACATCACGACATATTTTCTTTATTTATACTGGAAAATGATTTATGTATGTTTAGAGAAAATAATAATCAAAATTTTAATACTAAAAGGTATGGGGGAGTGTTAAAATAACCGAAAGTCCAGATTATACAATTGAAAGTAAGGATAATGATATTGAAATCAGGATTTATTCTGGTTATATATTAGCCCAGGTTGATGTGGAGGCAGATTATGATCAGGCCATTAAGATTGGGTTTTCCATTCTGGCCAATTATATTTTTGGGGGAAATAAAAAAAGTTCAAAAATCTCCATGACTGCTCCAGTAACTGAAGAAATAGTTGAAAAAGATGTTGAAAAGTCAGAAAACATTCCGATGGCCGCACCAGTCATAGAAGAAGCCATTAATGAGGCAGAAAAAATAGATAGGAGTGTTCCAGTGACTGAAGAAAAAATTAGATTACATAATTATCGAATTTCATTTACAATGCCTTCCAAATACACTTTAGAAACTCTACCCATTCCTAACGATGAAATGATTAAATTTAAGGAAATTAATAATCCCAAAATGGCTGTTTTGAAATTCAGGGGGAGGGTGAATCATAAACTGGCCCAAGAAAAGATTGAACAGTTAAATGAATGGTTGAAAAAAAATAATATTAAACCTAAATCTAACTTTTTAGTGGCACAATATAATCATCCTGCTGTTCCAGGGGTTTTTAGAAGAAATGAGATTTTGATTGAAATATAATGTTCTTAATTGCATTTAATCCCGATTTATAGGTAAAAATTAACAACAAAAAGATTCATCATCTGCGGTTGGAAGAGGTTAGCTATGAAATGTGAAAATTGTGGTTCTAAAATAAAAAAAGGGGAGACTTATTGTCCTAAATGTGGAATGGAACTATTTAACTCACAATACAAACCCTTAAAGAAGAAGTATCTAAGAGGGGAATACAGGGAAGTAGAGGATTTTGGAACTTCCCCCTACAATTTGGAAGAGGAAGATTATTCAGAATACGCATATCAACAGGATACACATCACAATCAAAATTATAACCAGAAGCGAGAAAAGAATTATCAAAAGAACTATAATCAAGAAACAAATCATCAGAAAAAGTACCAGAGAGGCTATGACCTCGATGAATACTATGAATCCGAGGAAACTGGGAGTTCTATATGGGGAACGATTATGCTTCTTTTAATAGTAGCACTTCTCTTTGGATTTGTAATGGGATTCATGTTCTTTTCTACTAAAATATAAACTGTCCTTAAAAAAATCATTAAATTTTTTTTTACATTAATATATTTTCAGTTTTTAGTCAGAAATTATCTAAAATGTGATTGAGTAAAATGAACATCTTAATAACCGGTCCCCCGGGAGCAGGTAAAACCACCATCTTGGAAGAACTAAAAAATAGAATTTTGGATAGAGGATATTCTGTAGGTGGGATTTCTTGCCCAGAAATTAGAGAAAAAGGTATCAGAACAGGTTTCAATATCAAAGACCTCAGCTCAGGATTAACAGGAGAATTAGCCAGTATTTATAATAATAACGGACCAAAAATAGGTAAATATGTGGTAAATACAGATAATATTCGGGAAATTGGCATAAAAGCCCTTAAAAATGCTCTTAAAACTGCGGATTATATTTTTATTGATGAAATTGGGCCAATGGAACTTAAAAGCACTAGCTTTTCACAGACAGTTTGGGAAGTAATGGATAGCCAGATACCAGTAATTGCTGTCATTCACCAGCGCTCCAGAAATTCTTTCATTTTGAAGGTAAAAAACAGGAAAGATGTAATTATTTTTAATTTAACAATGCAAAATAGGGATTCTCTAACAGAAGAAATAATGGGATTATTTAAATAAATTAAGTTCATATTATGTTAAAACCAATAAAAATGTGCATATTAAGATATGAACAATTAAAGTAAGAAATTTTCGTTTCGAATTCTATTTTTAAGTTCCTCTGCAAGTTTTCGGGCTCTTTTAATGTCAGACTGACGGCAACTAACTTCTAACTCTTTCATCTCACCATTCCAGTCCATTAAAACAGTTCCTCTTTCCATCTGGAATGAGCTGAATGGACAGGAATAGGCACACATTCCACAGCCAAAGCATTTAGTCAGGTTCAAGTTATGGTTTTGGAAAGCCTTTGTAGGACATCTTTCCTCAACCAGACAGGTTTCGCACCGTTGACATAGGTCTTTTTCGTAAGTGGGTCTTTCGTCTACATTATTCCACACATCATATGTGGTCTGGCTCAGAACACTGTGACGCCCTCCGATATCACTGATAGGGAGGGTTATGTCCTCATTTTTGATGAAAGTCCTCTTTAGTATATCATCGTTTAGGATGGGTATGGCGGTAGCCACACTATTGTAAACCTCAGGTCCAGCTCCTGTCTGGAAACCACCCAGATAAAAGTGATCCATTTCTTTCATATCTGCAGTTATCATCATGTTCGGCTTTTCAGGACTGCTACGAGTTCCAGGGCCTATGAATAATCCTTCAGAGTTGTTTATGAGCAATTTACTGCCAATGCGGATTGAATTTAATTGGGGGTCATTCTGGAGGGGGTTTAGTTCACCGCAACCGGAAAACGAAAATCCCTTAAGGGGTCCCTCCATATCCACTGCATTGAATATTGATGAAATGGGTTCTGAACTTGGATTTATGAATGCAGTATAATTTTTAAAGGCAAATCTGGTTCCAATCATCTGAGCAGTTCCAAAATCATGAAGATTGGCAGTTGAGTTAATAATATTTCCATCTAAGTCTTCTACCTGGATTTCTATTTCTTTTCCTTTAATAAGATCTTTAAAGAGGAATCCTCCTCCATATTGATGGTTATGAATGCTGTGGGAGGTTCCATATATCATCAAATCCACTGAACCCAACCATTCATTAGGGCAGGGCCCTGGGAATCCTGGAACACCATTTAAAAGGATATTTTTCGCTTTCTTGAAGGTTCCGGGTTCGGTAACAGGAAGATGGAAGATAGCTGCAGTTCCGGACATGACACCGCAGGTTCCGGTGGTAACCACATCGATATCTTCTGCTCGGGGTTCTTCACCATCCTTCACCAGACTGGTTACTTCCTCAGCAGTAAGAATAGTGGCTTTACCCTCATGGATCTTTTGATTAATATCCTGAATGGTTTTTTTCAATTAAATTCACCGTGTGGTATGAAAATTTACTTTTTAAATAAAATAATCGATATTTATCCGAACCCATTTAGATTTTTCTGGGCCAGAACATCTTTTAGAGACTCACGCGCGAATTTAAGGGCTTCTAACAGTTTATCTCCCTCTTTTCCAGCCCCCTGTGCCAGATGGGGTTTGCCACCTCCACCTCCACCCATAAATTTAGCGGTTTCTTTAATAATATCATTAATTTTCACGCCTCTTTCAATGGCTTTAAGTGATCCAGCACCTGCTATCTTCCCCTCACTATTCCCAAGGACAACCACGTCAACTCCACCATCCTCGGTGAGTTTGGTCACCATTTTAACCAGTTCACCTATATCTGCATCCACTTCATCTGCCAGGAATGTAAGGGAGTTGATATTTTCTGTTTGTTCAATTAGTGATTCGGTTTTAAGATTAGCCATCTGGGCTTTCAGCCGTCTAATCTCATTTTTAAATGACTTCCATTCAGTAAAGAATCTTTCTGATGTTTTTGGGAGTTGGGTGGCCTCTACTTTATACACTGCAGCGCTCTCGTTTAAGAGAGCATCTTTTTTTTGCATGGATTCTACTGCAGCTTCTCCAGCAGAAAATTCAAGGCGTTCTACTCCATCTTGAATTCTTTCTGTTCGGTTGACTTTAATTAACCCTATCTGTCCCGTTTGTTCGCAGTGTGTTCCAGCACAAGCCTGCACATCAACACCAGGAATCTGAACAACCCTGATACTTTTTCCTGGAACCACTCCTCCCTGATATAATATGAATCCATATTTTTTCTCAGCTTCAGTTCGATCCATCCACTCTGTAGTAACTGGTATATTTTCCATAACCCATCTGTTGGCTGCAAGTTCAATTTCCTCGAGTTCTTCTTGACTAATACGCTGGTAATGGGATAAATCTATTCTTGATTTTTTAACACCCTTTTGTGCACCTGCCTGCCATATATGGTCTCCTAAAACCATCCTAGCGGCTGCGACTAAAAGGTGAGTGGCGGTATGATTTCGAGCTAGGGATATTCTACGGTTCCAATCGATACTTCCTTTAAGAGTTGAACCTGTGCGGTGTTTAATTCTATCCAGCCTATTCTCATCAACTCGATGTAGAACAATTCCATCGAGCTTTTCAGCATGTGATACCTTTATTTTCTCCCCTGCCACGTCTAAAAAACCTATATCTGATGGTTGGCCCCCTCCTTCAGGATAGAAGAGGGTTTTATCCAGGATTAGATTATTATCATACAATCCAAGAATTCTGGCACTAAATTCTGTTTTGTGAGGATCATCATAGAACAATAATCCAGTTTCAGGGTAATCTATTTTAACTGGTATTTCATCTTCAACCACTTCTTCAGAATGTTGGGCTGCAACCAGAGTATAAAAGTTATCAGGGACGTTTACTTCAAATTCCAGTTCTCTTGCAATATCTGCCACTGTATCTGGAGGTAAACCCTGGGAATCATAAAGCTTAATAAGCATTTCAAGGGGCATTTCATCTTTTTTGTCTTTTTTAAGGTATTTAATGCTTTTTTTAACCATCTGATGCCCTTTGCGGATGGTTTTGTGGTAACGTTTATCTTCAAGTTCAATTACATGGAGAATGTGCTCCTGATGATTACGGATCTCGGGGTAGGTCTGGGAGAGGAAGTTAAGCTGGATATTCATTATAGTTCCCAGTGATTCTTTAAGTCCTAATTTTTTCATGAAACGAATGGTTCTACGGAGAATTAAGCGGGCAAGGTAGCCTTCTTTAACATTGGAGGGTATTACTCCATCGGCCAGCATGAATGTCAGACAGCGAGTGTGATCTGCAATTACATAAATGGCTTCCATGGGTTCAGTGGCTTCTTTCAAATCTTCTAAGGAGATTCCCAGTCTCTCTGCCACTCTACTGCGCAAAGTCTTCAAATCAGCAATATCCTCAATATCCATCATACCTGCTACTTGTGCGTTTTCACCAAGAATTTCATGGTTCAGTTCTACTCCGGCCATCTCTCTTAGTTGTTCAATTACGGGACCAAAAGATGCATCATATGCGGTGGGTGTTCCTTGGGATATCCAGGCAAATCTTTCCAAACCGTATCCCGTGTCAACTATTTTTAATGGGATTTCTTCCCTTTCACCCCCTGCTGTGGTGCGATATTGAATGAAAACCAGGGTGGCCAGTTCCACTCCCCTCACACATACTTCATAACAGGGCCCACTATTACCTCCGCCTTCCCACCATGATTCAATAAAGGTTATTTCTCCCTCATCAATCCCCAGATGGGTTATGAAGTCATGACAGTATTTCACTGTTTCGTCATCCCAGTAAACAGGGTTATCTTCAGAATTAAAGGCATGGTGCCCGCCCATGGTGAAGCATGTCATATGTCTACCTGTACGTCCTACATTATCCACATCGTTAAGCCGGATTGATGGTTGTGCCACAACCAGTGGATTGGCTGGTGGTTTAACCTGTCCTGATGTCACCCATGGCTGAAAGTTGTAGATAGATGCCCCTACTAAAAAAACGTCGTCTCTCCATCTTTTTGCCAGGACAGGGTATCTCCTGATGGGAGTGTGTCCTCTCTCCCTGAAGAAACGGATGAAAATATCATGGATGGAAAATAAATCATAACTTTCTGAGGTGGCTGGATTTCCTATGAACTGATATTCATCACAGGGTGCATCGCCGCATGTTTCTCGCTCGCCGATGGACCAAAAATCGTTTCCACAAGTTTTACAGGTTTTTTTGGTGTAACCAAGTTTTTTAAACTGGACAGACATAATAATCATCAAGAATATTTATTGAAATTTGAATATAAGCCTTAATATTTTAATCTGACTATATATGGGTATAGATGCTCTGATCTAAGCTTATATTATTAGTTATTATTGGTATAACTTAATTAGTATACTTTTCATTGCTTTTAATTTGATATAAGTTTAATCAATAATAAATTATAAATATTTATTAAAGTATTAATTTATTTCAAAAAAAATATTAAGAAGCCAAAAAGTCCGGAAGGACTTCTGGCTGGAAAAGAATTATCCGAAGAGAGCGCCGAGACCGGCAGCTGCTTCTTCTTCTTTCTCTTCTTCGTCTTCTTCTTCTGCAGTTTCTTCTTCAGCAGATTCTTCTTCTGCAGCTGGAGCGCCAGCAGCGGCTGCGGGTGCTGCTGCGACAGCGGTTTTTTCCATTGCTTCTTCGATGTCCACGTCTTCCAGGGCTGCGATTAAGGCTTTTACCCTTGCGTCATCAGCGTCTGATCCTGCTGCTTTTAAAACCTTTTTAACACTTTTTTCATCAATTTCCTGACCTGCTGTGTGCAATAACATTGCTGCGTATATATATTCCATGAGATCACCTCAAATTATATCCTTTTTAACTTTAAAACCTTTAAAATCCATTTGGATTTATTGTTTGAGTTTCATTAAAACTTTTTTTATTTCATTTTTTTAAGGCCAATAATGGCCGATTATCCGAAGAGAGCACCTAAACCTGCGGCTGCATCCTCTTCTTTGTCCTCTTCATCTTCTTCTTTCTCTTCTTCCTCTTTCTCCTCTTCAGCTGGGCTGGTCTCAGGAGCACTTGGAGTTGAACTCAGTTTATTGTTGAGTTCATCATCAACTGCTTCAGCATTTTTGGCTGCTGCTTCTGAAGCAAGTGCCAGCATCTGGGAGTAGGCTTTTGCCAGTAGGAGATCGGTTGTTTTTGATGTAAGAACTTCTGCATTGAAAGCCAGATTCAATGCTTCTCCTGCTGCTTTTGATATTAAAGCAGGTGTTGAAGCGCTGTTGAAAACTACTGCATTAACTGAAAGGTTAATTGCCTGAGTATAGGCTTTCTGTATATCAGATAGTGTTTGTTCATCGTCAATTGTTAAGATGTCAGAGGTGTATATAGTTTCATCTTCATAGGCTGCTTTCAAGTCGATCCCAACTTCCATTGGATATATATCTAGACGGGTCAGCATACTGGCCACGTCACGTGAGATCTCCTCTCCCTCTGCTACTATGGTTTTATCTTCGGTTATAACTATTTTGCCCTTTTCAATTTTGGCAGGGATACCAATCTTCTGCAACTCACCCAGAATCGGGCCGGGCATGAATCCAGTATCACCTTTAGGCACCACAATATCATCTAAAGCTATACTCCCTGCCCTAGCGGGGGCAGGAGTTTTACTGCTTTCTAAAATCTTGTAGAGTTTGAAAGGGTTCATTTCAGTAAATATTAGGGCGGGCTGACCATCCATATGGTTTGAAAGGGCTTCTACCTTTGTTTTCCCTGAATCGTTTAAAGCTAGATCCATAAGGGTCTTCCTGGACATCTTGAGCTTAGCACTTCCTCGAAGGCTCTGACGCATCTTCTGAAGCTGAGGAGCTGGTATGTCCGAAAGATCCGCCATTCCCACTACGGGATGACTTTCGATAAGGTTTTTTAGCTCTTTAACCTCTTCCTTTTTCCATTCGGCTACATGTGGCATTTAGATCACCCTCGCTATAGGGCCCATGGTTGTTTTAATGTACATGGATTTTATCTGGTTACGCCCTTTTTCCAGTTTCTGATCTAGCAAGTTCAGGACAGCCTCTATGTTATCTACTATGAGCTCGTCATCCATGTCCTGTGTACCGACTAATGCCTGTATAACTGGCTGGTCTTTTATTCTTACTTTTACTGTGCTTTTAAGCCTCTCCATTATGGGTTCGGGTTTGATGTTTGCTGGAACTGGTTTGGGCATTTTCTTCCGGGGTCCTAATACTGGTCCCAGGAATCTACCTACAAGGGGCATCATATCGGCTTGGGCTACAAAGAAATCATGCCTGTTGGCAATTTTCTTGGCTTCTTTCCGATCTTTACCCATTTCTTCCAATTCGGGCTTGTTGATCACCAGATCTGCCCCGGCGTTTTTGGCCTGCAGGGCCAGTTCACCGTCGGCGATAAAGGCGATCTTAACATCTTTACCCCGTCCATTAGGGAGAAGAACTTCCTCGTCCATGCGGTTTTCGGGTTTTTTCACGTCTAAATCTTTGATGGTGATGACCACATCAACAGATTGTGTGAAGTTTCTCGGCTTGGATTCCTCCTTGGCCTTCTTCACCGCTTCTAAGATCTCTTGTTTCACGTAAATTCCTCCGAACTCTTCTGGTTTAAGAAAAGTTCAATCTAATGGTTGGATTTTTTTTGTATTTCGTCGTGTTTTATTTAAGATATAATTTTGTGATATAATTTGTCACAAGAATTAATTTTATAGATGCATTCAAATCAGGATTTTTCTACTAATCTGTCGTCGTAGGCGCCCTGACTGATCTCTTTTTGCACTTCCCGTGGATCTTTACCCTCCACAGTGATACCCATACTTACACAAGTACCCACGACTTCTTTGGTGGCATTTTTGTAGTCTGCGGATAGTAAAGCATCAAATTTCATCCTGGCGACCTTCAGAGCCTGTTCTATTTTCAGATCAGCTACTTTGTCCATTCCAGGATCTTGTGAGCCTTTTTCTATCTTCAGTTCGTCCATGATCAGTGCGGTAGTTGGTGGTGTTCCAACTGTAACTTCAAAATCTTTGGTGGAGGTGTCCACTATGATTTTTACCGGTACTTTCATGCCTTCGAAGTCTGCTGTTTTCTGGTTAATCTGCTCCACCACTTGCATCATGTTGATGCCCAGGGGTCCGATTGCAGGACCTAGAGGTGGGCCGGGAGTGGCTTTACCGCCATCTATAAGGATTTCAATGGTTTCTGTTGCCATTAGTCTGCCTCCTTCTGTATTAATCTAATTTGATCACCTTTAACTGTAACTGGGATGGGAACTGCGGCTTCGATTAGTTCCAGAACTACATCTTCTCTGGATTCATCAATCCTAACCACTTTAGCTTTTTCTCCTTTAAAAGGCCCGGAGATGAGTTCTACAATGCTTCCCTTCTGTATGGAAGCTATTATTGGCTCCGGCTTTAAAAAGCTTTTTATCTCTTCGTATGGGATCTCTCCATCGATGGCTCCTTTCATGTGGGGCACTTTAAATGCAGGGTTCTGCAAATCAAGTTTTGTTGAAGATTCAACTAATATGTATCCCCTTAAACTTTCTGGAACAAGAACGGCGCTTACTCCGATCCCACTATCTTTAACATTCCTGGCAATTATACGGGCCACGTTTTTTTCCTGACCTACCAGGGTTCTTATTGCATAAATCAAATTATCACTAACCTGAAATAAGTTAATTATCCAGTACCTTGAATTAGTTGGCTGATTATTATAATTATAAAACCGATGACTCCTATAATGATTATGCCAATACCGGTTACCTTGGCCACATTGATAAATTCTTCTCTATCTGGCTTCCTAGAGACTTTTAACACTCTTTGGCACTGCTTGATAAAATTTGCCATTGATTCTTTGTTTAAATTCATAAAAATCCCACTTCACATAGTTATCAATAGAAGGAGAAAGTAAAAATTCAGATATTATAAAAATAGATTGTGCCTTGAGGGCATATAAACCTTTGCATGGGGGAGACAGAACAGACTAGGGTTAGAGTAAGGGGGTTAGAGAACGAGTATAATCCCTAATCAATTCTTTCCCCTTCAAGAAAGGATTTATTTAAAAAACACCATCGATGAATTCTTCTAACGATGATTCTGGCACTTTTTCTTTTTGACGTTCTTCAATATATTCTGGTTCGCCGCTGTGTATGCCAAATATGTATGGTGATTTGACTCCAGCCACAACAATAGTTGTGCGGATGGTGTTCTGCAGTTCTTCCTGGATCTGAGTACCCCATATGATATTAGCATCGGGATCTAGTTCGTCAGCAACAATTTGCACGACTTTCTCAGCTTCGTTTAAAGTCAGGTCAGAACTTCCCGAGATGTTTATCAGGGCTCCTTTGGCATTGGAAATGTCCAGGTCTAAGAGTGGACTGTTCAGGGCTTCGTGTACTGATTCAATGGCTCGGTCTCCCGAGTCTGATTCGCCCATTCCAATCATGGCCATGCCTGATCCTTTCATAATACTACGGATATCTGCAAAGTCCAGACTTACCAACCCAGGTTTGGTTATGAGTTCGGTTATTCCCTTGACAGCTCTTCCCAGAAGTTCGTCAGCTACCATAAATGCCTTGTTAATTGGCAGGTTTGGGGCTACTTCCAGGAGTTTGTCGTTTGGTATGACGATAACTGTATCCGCAGCGTTCTGGAGTTTTTCCAGTCCTTTTTCTGCGTTTTCTCTGCGACGCAGTCCCTCTGCACTGAAGGGCATGGTTGCCACAGCAATGGTAAGTGCACCGATCTTTTTGGCCATTTTGGCTATAATTGGCGCTGAACCAGTTCCGGTTCCACCACCCATACCACAGGTCACGAAGACCATGTCTGCTCCATCCAGTTTTTCCTTTATTTCTTCATCACTTTCTTCTGCGCATTCTTCTCCGACTTCGGGTATGCCACCGGCACCCAGCCCTCCGCAGGTATTTCTACCTATTAAAATCTTTTTATCGGAGACTGAGTAGTATAGATCTTGAGCATCGGTATTCATGGAAATGGTTTCGGCTCCTTCAATACCGATCTCCATTAATCGAGAAACGGTATTGTTTCCCCCGCCTCCAGTTCCAATCACACAGATCTTAGCACGACTTCGATGAATGATGTCTTCTAATTCATGGTCGATGCTACTATCATATCCATGATGCTTTTCGGTTGTCTTTCTATCCCTTCTTTTTTCGGATTCCTTTATGGTATTGTCAATAATAGATTTCAATCTCTACCCCCACAGCAAATGTTACTTATCTTAAATGTGTTATTGTACTAACTTATATTTAAAAGCAACGGTTTTTTAACCAATAATTCACGACCAAGCAAAGAATTTTTGACTAATATCCAAAGATCATCTACAACATCTTACCATGGGGTGATTGTGAACACACAGATTTCACAACTGTGACAACCGAACCACTGGGGGGTAACATCAACAGTTGGAATCATTAGACTCTAAGGTCTGGGCATAGCAATGATTTCATTTATCCGTAGGTCAAAGAAGTTACCCATGTGTGCTGGCTTCAAAACCATAGCAGTGTCAACACCTTTACCAGTTCCCCCCAGAGCTATAACTTCTTTATCGGTAGGTATTAAGCCTGCATCTGCAGCCATGATGCTAATTTCAACACAGACCTTAATTCCCTGTGAGAATAGTCTTAAAGTACCGGCAATAATTTCAACAGGGGTGATACCACCAAATTTATTACTAATACCTCTTCCCACCCCACTGAGAGAGTGCGAACCCACATATATTGGTATACCTTTACGTTCCAATTTCTCAACACATTCTGGTTCAAGTTCTAATTCGTCCCCACCTCTAAATCCGGCATGGTGGGTGATACTCACTATCTTGGCATCAGGCATACTTTCAGAAACTTTCAGGCTGCTTTTACCGGATACTGAGGCCACAACAATGTTATCAATCCCCAGTTCTTCTCTTCTTTCCTTAACTAATTCTATTAGTTTTTCTGTGTTTTCAGTTCCTGGTTTTTCAAAATAATTTATTTTTTTCTCCATATTTCACCCCTCCATTTAAGAGTTTGTAAATGATCATGATGTTAATAAATGATATTTCTTTTGATTTTTTTATTCTTTTTATTATCTATCACTTTAAATTAGAGTATTGCCATTTGTAAATTACGTTAGATGGTTTAAGTAAAAATAATATTCCCTATTGCCCTATAATTCATGGCTTAAAAAAGATTTATTAGATAAACAACTAAGTTAAATATTATAATTAAGACTATCTAATTTAGATGAATCTAAACTATGACAAGATATTTTAATATTTAATATATTAATGAGTAAATCCAATTAAAATATCCGCAAAAATCTTTTTAAAAAGTGATAATAATGAATGCCTTTAATTTTCTCACTCCTCAACGCAACCCTAAAACAGGCACCGGAATCACCATGATGTTAGATAAAGGTATGGGTCCGGTTACTGCAATAGATCTCCTTGAGATATCTGGAGAATACGTAGATCTGGCAAAATTTGGATGGGGAACATCAGCCATCCATAATCGCAAGATTATACAGGAAAAGGTGGAAATCTATCATTCCTATGATGTTATCCCTTATCCTGGGGGAACTCTTTTTGAGGTAGCTTATTCCCAGAATAAACTGGAAGATTATCTTAACGAGGCCGATAAATTGGGATTTGGTGCCATAGAAATATCAGATGGGACAATTGAAATCTCAAAAGAAGAAAGGGGTAAAATCGTTTCCATGGTGAAGGAAAATGGATACTTGGTTATCACAGAGGTTGGTAAAAAAGATCCTAAGAAAGACCATTTATTAACCATCAATGACCGGGTGGAAATGGTAAATCAGGATATAAAGAGTGGTGCTGACCTTGTACTCATGGAGGCCCGAGAAGGTGGAAAAGGAATAGGTCTTTTCGATGAAAAAGGCGATGTTAAAGAGGACGAGTTACAGATACTTATTAAAGGCACTCCAGTGGAGAAGATAATCTGGGAGGCACCACTGAAGAATCAGCAAAAATTTTTTATTTTAAAATTTGGTGCTAATGTAAATTTAGGTAATATTCCTCCTGATGAGATCACTGCTCTGGAAACCATGAGGCTAGGATTAAGGGGAGACACTTTGGGAAAGGTGAATTTAGGATGATCGAAGAAATTACTATTTTAGGGGGTTTTGATAAGCAAGAAAATCCCGAGCCAGTGAAAAAGGTCATAATAAAAAAGGGTGAGATATTTGGAGTAGTGGGGCCAACTGGAAGTGGAAAAAGCTCCCTAATTGGTGATATCGAACAGCTTTCCCAGGAAGATACATTTTCCAAGAGGAAAATTCTGGTAAACGGTGAAGCACCCAGCTACGAGGATCGTACCAATCCCCGAAAGAAGATGGTGGCTCAATTATCTCAAAATATGAATTTCCTTGCGGACATGACTGTTGGCGAATTTTTAAGTTTGCACGCTAAATGTCGTGGTGCTCACAGTAAATGCGTAAATGCTGTGGTTGAATTAGCGAACACTCTAACGGGAGAACCCATAAAGAAAGAACATGACTTGACAATTCTCAGTGGCGGGCAATCAAGAGCGTTAATGGTGGCAGATGTTGCAATAATCAGCAATTCACCAATTGTGCTAATTGATGAACTTGAAAACGCAGGAATACGGAAACACGACGCACTTAAAGCACTTGCTGGCCATGGAAAAATAGTCATGGTAGTAACTCATGATCCTGTACTTGCCCTGATGACTGATAAAAGAATCGTGATGAAAAATGGTGGAATGCAGGCCGTTGTGGGAACTACTGATCAAGAGAAGTCCTTATCCAAAAAACTCAATAAAATTGATGGATTAATGTTGAGTTTACGTGAAAAGGTACGCAACGGTGAAATTATCGAGGATATGGATATAAAAATTTAGATTATTTATAAATCCTTAGATTAATTATAAATCCCAAAACCCATCAAGATATTATAACACAACTCAACATGATATCTGAATAATTTTTTCAAGTAATAAACTTATTTTCATGTTTTAATTATAAATTACATAAAATCTAATAAACAAATTCAAGATTATAATAACTAAACATGTTTAACTGGAATAACTGGAAGAATAATTTAATCAATATTAAATGGTGATTTTCAATGAGAATGGTTATTGTGGCTGGAACACCTGGTTCCGGGAAAACTGCAGTTTTAATACATGCATTGCACAGCATAAATGAAATGGGATTGAAATCAGCAGTAGTAAAAATCGATTGCCTTTATACAGATGATGACCGGAAATTTGCTAAAATTGGCGTACCTACAAAAGTGGGACTCTCCATGGACATGTGCCCGGATCATTACGCTATTTACAACTTGGAAGAAATGATTGATTGGGCTGGTGAAAACCAGGCAGAACTATTGGTAGTTGAAACAGCTGGGTTATGCCACCGTTGCGCACCATTCACTGTTAATTCTTTGGGGGTCTGTGTTATAGACGCCACCAGTGGTCCTAACACACCCCTAAAAGTGG